>Ga0187781_10000848_pt1 | contig 22483 bp, 24 predicted proteins | sample 0715_SJ02_MP02_2_FD_132447 | JGI IMG/M metagenome (GOLD analysis project Ga0187781, IMG submission 132447) | Tropical peat soil microbial communities from peatlands in Department of Meta, Colombia - 0715_SJ02_MP02_20_MG | ecosystem: Environmental > Terrestrial > Soil > Wetlands > Peat | place... | reverse complement strand
GAGCGTCAGCGAGGGACGAGGCCGCGTCCGCGGCCGAGCAATCCGTCCGGGCGCGCGAATTCGATATGAGGCACCCCTCAGCTCCAGCGCTGTCAAACAGCCCTGGAGGTTCAGAAACGAGCACTTACCGCGCGGTCGCGCCGATCAGCATACGAGCGGTCGCGCTCTTTGTCCGCGCCTTCGGGCTGCTGAAGTATGTCGCCCGGGCACCTGGCGCATCGGCTCGCGCGCGCGTCGCGCGCGACTCGTCTCGCCCTCGAGCCCGGGGACGCGAGCGGTCCCGGGCCCGGAGGTCGCTGGAGCCGTCCAGCGGACGCGCACCCAACTGAGCGCCCGGCCCGCTCGACAGGGATGGCGGCGACTTCTATGGTAGCCGGGTGATCCCGGTGCCTCACCTGGCGGGGCTCGATCTTGCACTCGCGGTCGCGATGGGCGTGGGACTCGCGGCGGCGGCGGGCTTTCGTGTCTTCCTGCCGATGCTGGTGCTCAGCATCGGCGCGTACAGCGGACATCTCACGCTCACCAGCGGCCTCGCCTGGCTCGGCACGCCTGCGGCGCTCGTGATGCTGAGCGTGGCGGCAGCGGTGGAGGTCCTCGCCTACTACGTTCCAGGCGTGGACAACGTTCTCGATGTCATTGCAGGGCCCGCAGCGCTCATCGCCGGCACGGTGGTGTCGGCTGCGGTCATGACGGATCTGCCGCCAATGGTGAGGTGGACCACGGCGGTGATTGCCGGCGGGGGCGCCGCCGGGGTGATCCAGGGTCTCACCTCGCTGCTGCGCGCGAAGTCCACGCTGATGACAGCCGGATTCGGCAATCACGCGATCGCGACCGGTGAGCTCGCCGGCGCGCTCATCGTCTCGCTGCTGGCGCTGGTCGCGCCCCTGGCCGCGGTTGCCGTCGCGGTCCTGTTCTCCTGGTTTGCCGTGCGGCTGCTGCGCCGGCTGTTCCGCAAGCAGCGCCCCGCAGGCTCATCCCCGGCGGATTAGCTGGCGAGACCGCCCTCCGGGCGCGCAAACATAACTACGTATTGAGATTGTGTATTGCGCGCTTATGCTCGGCGAAGTCTCAGCGCCCGGTAGCGGTTGATGCCCGATACACTTTTTCTGCTGCGCCTCGAGCATGGAAATCTGAGCAGGCTGCTCGGGTTGATCGAAGATCAACTGGCGGCTGCCGATGCAGGCGCGCCAATGGACACGGAGCTGCTGAGCCTCGCGTCCGAGTATTTCTCAGACTATCCGGACCGCTGTCATCACCCGAAGGAAGACCTCGTCTACCGGTTACTGGGTAAACGCGATCCGGATGCGTGCTCGGGCCTGCGCGACCTGATTGCGGACCACCGTCGGCTTCACGAGCTTTGCGAGGCGTTCAGCGCGGCGGTGCAGCGCGTGCGCGAACAGCCGCAGGTCACGGAGGCAGGTGTGCGGGAAACGATCCGGGAATTCACGCAGCATTATCGGCAGCACATGTGGAACGAGGAACAGCAGTTCTTTCAGCTGGCCGAGAGACGACTGACCAGGGGCGACTGGGCCAGCCTCGACTTCGCGATGTTCGACCGGGATGATCCGCTGTTCGACCATGCGGCGGAGGAGCGCTTTGCGGCTTTACGGCAGCGGATCGAGGCGACCGCCGAGCGGGGGAAAGCGCGGCGTTCGATACTCGAAGGTGCCAAGATACTGCCCGCCCTCTCCGGGATTGAGAGCTTCAACGATTTGATGAAATCGGCGGCCCAGCCCTTCCGCCTCGCCCGGTTCGCGGCGGGCGGCTACGCGCTCGAGCGTGACGGCGAGCTGTCCCTCTATCTCCCTGACTGCCCGGAAGAGCGAGCCGCCTGGTGTGCGTACTGCTATCTGTGTGGCTTGGGCTGGCCTTCGGCCCGGCATTAGATCGGGCGCCTTTACTCGCGGCGGCAGCTCCGTAAGCTATCCGCCATGACCAAAGACATCGAGCAGGAGCTCGACACCATCTTCGCCCACCACAATGCGCGCGTAGCGCAGGCCCGCAATGAGACGGCCGGCAAGGCCGCGACCGGGGAGGATTTCACTCTGGCCGCGGCAAGCTGCCTCGCCACTCTCATCACTCCTGCCCTGCAGCAGATGGCTCAGGCGTTGAATGGACGGGGCGTGGCGGCGCGGGTGGTGAGCGAGGCAGGCGAGACGCGCATCGACATTCCCGTTAGCCGGCACGCGCGCCTCGGCCACGGCTTCGGCGGCTACCCGTACCTCCGGGCACGGGTCGACAGCCAGACGCAGCGAATCCGCTTCGAGCGCAACACCTCCGACAGTCGTGGCAGCAACGCGCTGGGCGATTACACGATCGCGGAAGTCAGCGCGGAGCGGGTGAAGGCGCTGGTGCTCGATCTGGTCCGGGTACTGTACGGGCCTTTCTAGGGGGAGCCGGCCTTTCCCGGCCACATCCGCGACAGCACCCCGTCGCGCCTCACGAACTGGTGCCAGAGCGCCGCGAGCGCGTGCAGGCCGGCCACGGTAAACAGCGCATACGCGAGATAGCCGTGAATGTCTTCCGTCGGTCCGAAAATCGCGCGGTTCTTCTGCACCCCGAAGTCCAGTCTGAAGAGCCCGAAGTCGAACACGCGCCCGTGCCAGATGAAGGTCACGATGCCGAGCACCGGGATGACGAACAAGAGCGCGTACATCGAGAGGTGCACCGGCCGCGCCAGGGCGCGCGAGAGCTCGCCCGCCTCGGCTGGCAGCGGCGGCGGCGGGTGCCGTGTGCGCCACCAGAGCCGCGCCATGAGCAGCACCCACAGCGCGAGCCCGCAAAGCGCATGGATATTGATCCAGAAGCTCTGCGTACCCTTCGGCCAGGAATCGTGCAGCAGGCCCAGCACACCGACGATCACCACCAGCACGGCCATGCTCCAGTGAAATCGGATGGCGCCGCGGTCGTAGCGAACCATATAGCGCTAGTCTAACCTGATGAGCAGACGAACCTCGCCGCCGGCGAACGCAGCCGACCGGCCCCGCTGCCGCTGGGCGCGCGCTGCGGACCCCGAAATGCAGCGCTACCACGATGAGGAATGGGGCCGGCCGGTACACGATGACCGCCGGCTGTTCGAGATGTTGATTCTCGAGGGCGCCCAGGCGGGCCTTTCCTGGTCGACGATCCTGCACAAGCGCGCCGGCTATCGCCGCGCGTTCGCGCGCTTCGCTCCGCGCAGCGTGGCGCGCTTCGATGCTCGGCGCCGTGCCGCGCTCATGCGCGACCCCGGCATCGTCCGCAACCGGCTCAAGATCGACGCCACCATCAGCAACGCACGCGCCTTCCTCGCGCTGCAAGGCGAGCTCGGCTCCTTCGACCGCCACCTCTGGGGCTTCGTCGCGGGCAAGCCGGTGGTCACTCATCGCCGCCGCGGCAGGCCTCCGGCGCGCAGCGCGCTCAGTGACCGCATCTCGAAAGATCTCGCCCGGCGCGGCTTCCGCTTCGTCGGCACGACCATCATCTACGCCTACCTGCAGGCCGTCGGGGTCGTCGACGACCACGAGTTCGACTGCTTCCTCGGCGGCCCTTAAGATAGCGGTCCTTTTCAACCGGTCCGGGAAAACCAAGTATGAAAGCTCTCCTTGCCTTTGCAGCCACGGCGGCGCTCTCGGCCGGCGCGGCCTTTGCCGATTGCGCCTACCCCGCCGCCCCCGAGAAGCTCCCGGACGGAGCCACCGCGACGCTGCAGGACATGCTCGCCGGACAGAAGGCGGTCGGCGAATACAACAAGGCCGTCAACGACTACGTGGCGTGCATCGACAAGCAGCTCGAGGACAATCTCGCCAAGGCCGGTGACAAGATCAAGCCGGAGCAGAAGGCGGACATGCAGCGCGTCGAGACCCAGAAGCACAACGCCGCCATCGATCAGCTGCAGAGCCTCGCCGACCGCTTCAACGAACAGGTGAAGGTCTTCAAGGCCAAGTCCGCGGACGCCAAGAAGCCCTGAGTGCTGACGCCCGTTGAAGCCGATGCGCTGATCGGGCAGCACCTGCAGTGCCTGCCGATCGAATCGCTGCCGCTCGCGCAGTGCGCCGGCGCCGTGCTGCGCGAGAATATCTACGCCGAGCGCGACGAGCCGCCCTTCGATCGCGTGATCATGGACGGCATCGCGCTCGACAGTCGGGCCGTCGCCGCAGGCCGGCGCGCCTTCCGCGTGCAGGCGACGCAGGCGGCGGGCGATCCGCCGCTCACCCTCGCCGCCAGCAGCGCCTGCATCGACGTCATGACGGGCGCGGTCCTGCCGGCGGGCTGCGACAGCGTGGTGCCGGTCGAGGAGCTCACGGTTACCGACGGCGAGGCGGTGTTCGGCACCGCGGTGCCTGTTACGCCGTGGCAGAACGTGCACCGCCGCGGCACTGACACCCGTCAGGGGACGCTGCTGGTCTCGGCGGGCACGCGGCTGCGCGCGCCGGAGATCGCCATCGCGGCCGGGGCCGGTATGGCGCGCATCCGCGTCAGCAGTCAGCCGATGCTCGCCGTGATCTCGACGGGCAACGAGCTGATCGAGCCCGGCGAGCCGGTGCTCGCCCATCAGGTGCGCCGCTCCAACGCCTATGCGATCGTGAGTGCGCTCCGCGAGCACGGCTTTCAGCGCGTCGCGGACGATCACATCCAGGACGATGCCGAGGAGCTGCGCGAGCGCCTGCGGTTTCACCTCGAGACGCACGACGTGCTGGTGCTGTCGGGCGGCGTCTCCATGGGCAAGTTCGACCTCGTGCCGCAGGCGCTCGAGGAGCTCGGCGTGCGCGCGGTCTTTCACAAGGTGGCGCAGCGGCCCGGCAAACCGCTGTGGTTCGGCGTGGCGCCCTCGGGAGCGGCGGTGTTCGGACTCCCGGGCAATCCGGTCTCCACCCTCGTGTGCCTCGCCCGCTACGTGCTGCCCGCGCTTTTCGCGAGCCTCGGCCAGCAGCCGCCGGCGCCGGAGCGTCTGGCGCTCGGCGCGCCGGTCACGGTCAACTCGCCGCTCACGCACTTCATGCCGGTGCGGATCGAGGGGGACGACTGGGGGCGCCCCTGGACGATGCCCGCCCCGACCAACGGCTCGGGCGACTTCACCTCCCTGGCGGGCACCGACGGATTCGTCGAGCTGCCGCCGGGCCCGAATACCTACAAGAAAGGCTTCGTTACGCGGCTCTACCGCTGGTCGTAACGGCGGGTTCAGCCCCTCTTCGGGTCCCCCTTTCCGCCAATAGCCAGCCTGCGCGTGCCGTCCCATACTTGAAACATGTCCGCTCCGGAAGTCATCGTTCCCCTCACCCGGCGGGCCGCGCCCCGGGACACGCGCGCGCGTCCGATGCGCGACCTGCGCATCTCGGTGATGGACCGCTGCAACTTCCGTTGCCCGTACTGCATGCCGCGCGAGACCTATCACGAGAAGTACCGCTTTCTCGGCTCGCACGAGCGGCTGTCGTTCGATGAGATCGTGCGCCTGGCGCGGCTGTTCGTGCACCTCGGTGTGCGCAAGCTGCGCCTCACGGGCGGCGAGCCGCTGCTGCGCGCCAACCTGACCGACCTGATCGGCGACCTCACCACCATTCCGAACGTCGAGGATGTCGCGCTCACCACCAACGGCGTGCTGCTGGGAAAGTACGCGAGCGAGCTCAAGGCGGCGGGTCTGAAGCGCATCACCGTCAGCCTCGACAGCCTCGACCCGGCGGTGTTCGCGCGCATGTCGGGCGGCTTCGGCAGTCCGGCCGAAGTGCTCGACGGCATCGAGCACGCCCGGCGTGCCGGCCTCGAGCCGATCAAGATCAATGCCGTGGTGCAGCGCGGAGTCAACGACCACACGGTGCTCGAGCTCATCGAGCGCTTTCGCGGCAGCGGCGTGATCGTGCGTTTCATCGAGTACATGGACGTCGGCAACCGCAACCACTGGCGCTCGGAGCTGGTAGTGCCGTCGAAGGAGCTGGCGGCGCGCATCGCCGCGCGCTGGCCGCTCACCTCGCTCGAGCCCACCTATCGCGGCGAGGTGGCCGAGCGTTACGCCTTCACCGACGGCCAGGGCGAGGTCGGCTTCATCTCCTCCGTATCGCAGCCCTTCTGCGGCGACTGCTCGCGCGTGCGGCTCTCCTCCGACGGCATGCTCTACACCTGCCTGTTCGCCACTCACGGCACCAGCCTGCGCGATGCGCTGCGCGGCGGGGCGAGCGACGATCAGCTGCTCGAGCTCATCGGCGACGTATGGCTGGCGCGTGCTGACCGTTACAGCGAGCAGCGCGCCATCCTGCCGCACGGCGCGGACGAGCCGCGCAAGGTCGAGATGTTCTACATCGGTGGCTGATGCGGCGGCCGCGGCTCTCGCATCTCGACGCGCGCGATCGCCCCGCCATGGTGGATGTCGGCGCCAAGGAGGTGACGGCGCGTACTGCGGAGGCCGAGGCGCGTATCCGCCTACCACCCGCGGTGGCCCGCGCGCTGCGTGCCAGCGGACACCGCACCAGGAAGGGCCCGGTGTTCGATACCGCGATCCTCGCCGGCGTCATGGCGGCCAAGCGCACCCATGAGCTGATCCCGTTCTGTCATCCGCTGCCGCTCGAGAACTGCCAGATCGAGATCACCCAGCGCCGCGGCGGCGTGCTCGCGGTGCGCTGCCGGGTGGCGGTGCACCACCGCACCGGCGTCGAGATGGAGGCGCTCACCGGCGCCGCGGTCGCGGCGCTCACCATCTACGACATGTGCAAGGCGCTTTCCCACGACATCGAGATCGAGGCCTTGAGGCTCATCGCCAAGGCCGGCGGCCGGCGTCCGTTCGCGCGCCGCCGCGCGCGGCGAGCCGCATGAGCGCGCCACTCTACGGCCTGGTGCTCGCCGGCGGGCGCAGCAGCCGCATGGGCCAGGACAAGGCGGCGTTGCGCGTCGGCGGCCGCAGCCAGCTCGAGCACGCGATGGCGCTGCTCGCGCCGCACGTGGCGCGCGCCTTCGTCTCGGTGCGCGCCGATCAGCGCGCCGATCCGCTGCGCGCCGGGTTCGAGCAGATCGAGGACTCGCGTGAGGACTTAGGTCCGATCGCCGGCATCATCGCCGCGCAGCAGCGCTTCCCGGAGAGTGCCTGGCTGGTACTGGCATGCGACCTGCCGCTGCTCGATGCGGCAACGCTCGCCTTCCTGGTGCGCGAGCGCGCCCCGGAGAAGCTGGCCACGGCCTTCCGCTCGAGCCACGACGCGCTGCCCGAGCCCCTGTGTGCGGTGTGGGAGCCCGCCAGCCGCGCCGCCGTCGCCGCCTACGTGGCGCGCGGCAAGAGCTGTCCGCGCAAGTTCCTGATCGGCGCCGACGTCCACCTGATCGATGAGCCCAACCCGCGCGCGCTCGACAACGCCAACACTCCCGAGGAATATGCTGAGGCCATGAACACCCGCGGCGCAGCCGCCTCGGCCGCCACCCGGCGCCTGACGGTGCAGTACTTCGCGCTGCTGCGCGAGCAGGCCGGGCGCGGCACGGAGTCGCTGGTGACCGCGGCGCGCACGCCGCGCGAGCTGTACGCCGAGCTCGCCCGCCGCTATCCCTTCACGCTCGACCCCGCCGTGCTGCGCGTCGCGATCAACTCGGAGTTCGGCGACTGGTCGGCGCCGCTCGCCGAAGGCGATGCGGTCGTCTTCATCCCGCCGGTCGCAGGCGGCTGAGCCCGTGGACGCGGCAAACACCTCCACGAGCGCGCCGTTCCGCTTCGTGCGCGAGCCCATCGACGTCGAGGCGCTGCGGGCCACGCTCGCCGACCCGGCCTGCGGAGGCTACGCGGCCTTCGAAGGCTGGGTGCGTGATCACAACGAGGGACAGCGCGTGCGCCACCTCGAGTACGAGGCCTACGAGGCGCTCGCCGTGCGCGAAGCCGTGCGCATCGTCGGCGAGGCGGTAGCGCGTTTCGGTGTGGCCCATGCCGCCTGCGCCCACCGCGTCGGTGACCTCGCCGTCGGCGAGCTCGCCGTATGGGTGGGGGTCAGCGCGCCGCACCGGGATGAGGCCTTCCGCGCCTGCCGCTACATCATCGACGAGATCAAGCACCGGCTGCCGATCTGGAAGAAAGAGCACTACGTGAACGGCGATTCGGGCTGGGTCAACTGCGAGCGCTGCGCCGCCGCTCCCCACGAGCACGAACACTCGCACGGCTGAAGCCTACGGCCGGATCTGGCCCGCGCCCCGCACCAGGTACTTGTAGCTGGTGAGCTGCTCTACTCCGACCGGGCCGCGGGCGTGGAAGCGGTCGGTGGAGATGCCGATCTCCGCACCCATACCGAACTCGCCGCCGTCGGCGAACTGCGTCGAGGCGTTGTGCAGCACGATCGCACTGTCGACGCGCTGCAGGAAGCGCTCGGCGGTCGCGGCGTTCTCGGTGACGATCGATTCGGTATGCGCCGAGCCGTAGCGGGCGATGTGGGCGATCGCGGCATCCACCCCGTCGACCACGCGCGCGGCGATGATGGCGTCGAGATACTCGGTGTACCAGTCGTCCTCGCTCGCCGGCCGCACCCGCGGGTCCGCTCGCTGCACTTCGGTGTCGCCGCGCACCTCGCAGCCCGCCTCGAGCAGGTCGCGCACCACGGGCGTGAGGTGCGTGGCGAGGCAGGCGCGGTCGATGAGCAGCGTCTCCGCCGCGCCGCAGATGCCGGTGCGACGCATCTTGGCATTCAGCGCGATGGTGCGCGCCATGCGTACGTCGGCGTCGCGATCGATGTAGACGTGACAGTTGCCCTCGAGGTGCCCGATCACCGGCACGCGCGCCTCCTGCTGCACGCGCGCGACCAGTGTCTTGCCGCCACGCGGCACGAGACAATCGAGGTACTCGGTCATGCCGGAGAGCATGTAGCCGACCGCGGCGCGATCCGTGGTCGGCACCAGCTGAATGCAGGCCGCCGGGAGCTGCGCCACCTCGAGCCCAGCGACCAGGCAGCCGTGCAGCGCCGTGTTCGAGTGGCGGCTTTCCGAGCCGCCGCGCAGGACCGCGGCATTGCCGGATTTCAGGCACAGGGCGCCCGCGTCCGTCGTCACGTTCGGGCGGCTCTCGTAGATGATGCCGATGACGCCGATCGGTACGCGCACGCGCTGGATCCTGAGTCCATTCGGGCGCTGCCATTCCGCCACCACGGCCCCGACGGGATCGGCGAGCGCGGCCACGTCGGCGATGCTCTGCGCGATCGCCTCGATCCGCCCCGCATCGAGCCTGAGCCGCTCGAGCCGCGCGCCGCTCATGTGCGCGGCGCGCGCCGCCGCCATGTCACGCTCGTTGGCGGCGAGCAGCCCCGCGCTGCGCTCACGGACGGCGGCCACAGCCGCCGCCAGGGCCGCGTTCTTCTGCGCCGCGCTCGCGAGCGAGAGCGTTTCGGCGGCTGCGGTTGCGGCCCTGCCGAGTCCCTCCATGAGCTCGCCGATGCGATCGGCGCTCACGGCAGCAGGGCCTCTCGCACCGCGGGCGCGGCCTCGGCAGGCGGGGTGGACTCCCTGAGCAGCACCAGGTCGTCGCGATGGATCATCTCGTCGCGTCCGCGGAATCCGAGCAGCTGCTCGATCTCGGAGGACTTCCTGCCCATGATCCGGGCGGCATCGCTGTCGGAGTAGGCGATGATGCCGCGGGCGACCTCAGCGCCGTCGGCGGCGAGCACGCTCACGGTGTCGCCGCGCTCGAAGCGGCCGCGCGCCCCGGTGACGCCGGCTGGCAGCAGGCTCTTGCCCTCGAGCAGCGCGCGCAGCGCGCCCGCGTCGATGCTGATTGCGCCCGCCGGGCGCAGAGTGCCCGCGATCCACTGCTTGCGGGCCGCGACCGGGGTCGCGCTCGGCACGAACCAGGTGCACTCGGCCCCTTCCTCCAGCCGCCGCAGGGGGTGCTTGTGCTGACCCGCCGCGATGCACATGTGGCAACCGGCGGCTACCGCGATCCTGGCAGCGAGAATCTTGGCGGCCATGCCGCCCGATCCCACCTGCGAGGCGCTGCGGCCGGCCATGGCCTCGATCTCCGGGGTGATCTGCCGCACTTCGCGCAGGATGCGTGCGCGCGCATCCCGGTTCGGGTCGGCGCTGTAGAGCCCGGCGACGTCGGAGAGCAGCACCAGGCAGTCGGCGCCAGCCATCTGCGCCACGCGCGCCGCCAGGCGGTCGTTGTCGCCGTAGCGGATCTCGGCGGTCGCGACCGTGTCGTTCTCGTTGATCACCGGCAGTGCCCCGAGCGAGAGCAGCGCTTCGAGCGTGGCGCGCGCGTTGAGATAGCGGCGCCGCCGCTCGCTGTCCTCGAGCGTCAGCAGCACCTGCGCCACCGTCACCCCGTGCTCCTCGAGCAGTTCCTTATAGGCGTGTGCGAGGCGGATCTGCCCAACGGCGGCCGCCGCCTGGCTCTCCTCGAGCCGCAGCGTCCCGGTGCGCAGCCCGAGCCGGCGCCGCCCGAGCGCGATCGCGCCCGAGGAGACCAGGATCAGTTGCTGGCCGCGCTTGCGCAGGCGCAAGAGGTCCTCGACCAGGGTTTCCAGCCAGGCGCGATTGACACGCCCGCTGTCGCCGCCGACCAACAGCGCCGAGCCGACCTTGACGACGAGCCGCCGGGCCCGCACCAGGGGCGCTGCGTTGGTCCGGGCTTGGGCGGTCATGATGGGAAAACTATACGCATTCGACACTGCGTTGCCCAACTTGGGGCGAGCCCCTAAACTGGCGCTCGACGAAGATGCGGTGCAAAGGGTGGCGGCGCGGTGAGCAGAGATTACGAACCAGTTCCCGGCCAGTGGTACGAGAACCTGGAAGAAGAAGAGCAGTTCCGCGTGCTGACGGTCGACGAGGACTCGGAGCTGATCGAGATCGAGTATCTCGACGGTGACATCGAGGAGCTCGACCTCGAGGCGTGGCACGAGATGGACCTCGAACGGATCGATGAGCCCGAGGGCTGGTCCGACGATGACGAGGATGAGTCGGACGAGGACGAGGAGTGGGACGAGGAAGACGACGAGGACGATGACGACTGGGACGAGGACGAGGAAGACGGCGACGAAGAGCAGGACGAGTATTGACCGGTTCCGGCGTCGATAGTTGGTATCACGAGAAGGAATCGGCCTGGCTGTACCGGCGGGTAGCGGCCGCCGAATCTGACGCGCACAAGCGCCGCCTGTTCGAGCAGCTGGCTCTCGCCGCCGAGGAACAGGCCGCCAGGTGGGAACAGGCCGCCGCCCGGGGCGGCGCCGCTCCCCCGCAACGCATCTTCACCCCCTCGGTGCGCGCCCGGGTAGTGGCGTGGCTGCTCGAGAGCTTCGAGCCGGCGTCGCTCCGCCCGGTGCTGGCGGCGATGAAGCTCCGCGGCCTCTCGATCTACAGCGCGCCCTCCGGCAGCATCGCCGGCCACGCCATGCCCACCTCGCTCGCCGAAGTCGGGGCGCGTCACCGCAGCACCCTCGGAGGGAGCCTGCGCGCGGCGGTGTTCGGCGTGAACGATGGCCTGGTCTCGAACCTGAGCCTGGTGCTGGGAGTGGCCGGTGCCGGTGTGGCCAGTGGCTACGTGCTCATGTCGGGCGCGGCGGGCCTGCTGGCCGGCGCGCTCTCCATGGCGGCCGGCGAGTACGTGTCGGTGCGCTCGCAGCGCGAGATGTACGAGTACCAGATCGCGCTCGAGCGCGAGGAGCTCAAGGAGTACCCCGAAGAGGAAGCCGAGGAGCTCGCCCTCATCTATCAGGCGCGCGGCGTCGAGCTCGCCCAGGCGCGCGCCGTGAGCCATGCGCTGCTCGCGCGCCCCGACCAGGCGCTCGATGTGCTCTCGCGCGAGGAGCTCGGGCTCAACCCCGATGAACTCGGCTCCCCGTGGCGTGCGGCGGCTGCCTCGTTCGTGACCTTCGCGCTCGGCGCGCTGGTGCCGCTCGTTCCGTTCCTGGTGCGCATGGGGGGACCTGAGGCGGTCGCCGTCTCGGCCGTTGCCACCGCGGTGGCGCTGTTCGCCGTCGGCTTGAGCCTCTCGCTGTTCACCGGGCGCGACGCGCTGCGCAGCGCGCTGCGCATGGTGCTGATCGGCGGTGGCGCGGGAACTTTGAGCTTCCTGGTCGGTCGTGCGCTCGGAGTCGTGATCTCCTGAAGCGCCGCCGTGGCCCGACGGCCGGCCTTGAAAAATCCGCCACCACCCCAAGGCTGGCGAGCAACGAGCGCTAACGGTACAGTGCCTCCATGAAACGCATTCTCCTGTTCATCGTCACCAACCTGGCGGTCCTCCTGGTGCTGACCGTGGTCGCACGGGTCCTGGGGATCGATGCTTACCTCACCGCTCACGGCCAGAGCCTGCAGGGGCTGCTGGTATGGGCCGCGCTGTTCGGCTTCGGCGGCGCCTTCGTCTCGCTGGCCATGTCGAAGATGCAGGCGAAGATGTTCATGGGTGTGCAGGTAATCGCACCGCAGTCGGGCGATCCCACCGAGCAGTGGCTGCTGTCGGTGATCGAGCATCACGCCCGCAACGTCGGTGTCGGCATGCCCGAGGTCGGCATCTTCAACTCGCCCGAGCCCAATGCCTTCGCCACCGGCATGAGCCGCAACTCGGCGCTGGTCGCCGTGAGCACCGGGCTCCTGCAGCGCATGAACCGCCAGGAGATCGAGGCGGTGCTCGGTCACGAGATGACGCACGTCGCCAACGGCGACATGGTGACGCTCGCCCTGATACAGGGCATCGTCAACACCTTCGTGCTGTTCCTGGCGCGGGTGGTCGGCAACATCGTCGACCGCGCGGTGTTCCGCTCCGACGATGGCCGCGGCATCGCGTCCTATCTCACCTTCTACGTCCTGCAGATCGCCTTCGGCATCCTCGCCACTCCGATCGTCATGTGGTTCTCGCGCTGGCGCGAGTTCCGCGCCGATCGCGGCGGCGCCCAGCTCGCCGGCACCGCCAACATGATCGCCGCGCTCGAGGAGCTGAAGCGGGTGCATGAGCCGCTGCCCGCGCGGCAGTTCGCCGCCTTCGGCATCGCCGATGGCGCGGCTGCCTCGGGGCTGAAACGGCTGTTCATGAGCCATCCGCCGCTCGATGAGCGCATCGCGGCGCTGCGCTCGCTCGGCCCCATCCACTAAAGCGGACCACCCCGCGGCGGTGGACTTTCTCGGACAGCTGCGCGGGATCCTCGGCGCGGACGGCCTGCTGACGGACGCCGCCGACTGCGCCCCGTACAACATCGACCACCTCGGACGCTGCCAGGGGCGCGCGCTCGCCGTGGCGCAGCCGCGCTCGGTGGCGGAAGTCTCACAGCTGCTGGCGCTGTGCGATGCGGCGCGGGTCGGGGTGGTGCCGCACGGCGGCAACACCAGCTACTGCGGCGGCGCCATTGCCGATGACTCGGGCAGCGAGCTGCTGGTGTCGCTGCGCCGTCTCAATCGCATCCGCAGCGTCGATACCGGCAACTACTCGCTCACCGCCGAGGCCGGCTGCATCCTGGCGCAGGTGCAGGCGGCGGCCGAGGAAGCCGGACGCTTCTTCCCGCTCAGCATCGGCTCCCAGGGGAGCTGTCAGATCGGCGGCAACCTCTCCACCAATGCCGGCGGAGTCAATGTGCTGCGCTACGGCATGACCCGCGACCTGGTCCTCGGGCTCGAAGTGGTGTTGCCGGGCGGACGGGTGCTCGATGGCCTGTCGGTGCTGCGCAAGGACAACACCGGCTACGACCTGAAGTCGCTGTTCCTCGGCGCCGAGGGCACCCTCGGCATCATCACCGCCGCGAGCTTCAAGCTGTTCCCGCAGATCCGCGTGCGCGCCACCGCACTGGCCGCCGTTGCCGACGTGCGCGCCGCGGTGACGCTGCTCGGCGAGCTGCGGGCGCAAAGCGGCGATCGCGTCAGCTCCTTCGAGCTCATCCCGCGCGTCGGCATCGAGCTCACCACGCGCCACATCCCCGGGGTGAGCGACCCGCTGCCCGGCGCCTATGACTGGTATGTGCTGTGCGAGCTGTCCTCGTCGCGCGCCGCCGAACCGCTCGACGACCTGCTCGAGGAGGCGCTCGGCGCGGCGCTCGCCAGCGGCACCGTGCTCGATGCGGTCATGGTGCGCAGCGAACGCGAGCGCGCCGCGCTCTGGAAGCTGCGCGAGAGCATCCCGCCGGCGCAGCGGCACGAAGGCGCGAGCCTCAAGCACGACATCTCCCTGCCGGTGGCGGCGCTGGCCGAGTTCGTGGCGCGCGCCGCACCCTGGATCAGCGCCAACGTGCCGGATGGACGGCTGGTCGCCTACGGGCACGTCGGCGACGGCAACCTGCACTTCAACGTCAGCCAGCTGCCCGGCAGCGACCGCGAGGCGTTCCTGGCGCGCGCCGACCGCGTGCGGCGCGGCGTGCACGACCTGGTGCGCGAATTCGGCGGCAGCTTCAGCGCCGAGCACGGCATCGGGCGCACCAAGGTGGGGGAGCTCGAACGCTACGGCTCCGCGGTCGAGCTCGAGGCGATGCGCGCCGTGAAGCGCGCGCTCGATCCCCACGGCATCATGAATCCGGGCAAGGTCCTGCGGGGCAGCTGAAGGAGATGCGGATGACGCGTGGCGCGTGGTGGCTGTTGCTCGCCGGCCTCGGTCTCGCGGCCTGCAGCCAGGGCGGCAAGCCGCCGCCGGCGGCCCCGGCCGCGGCCGCTGCGCCCGCCGGCGAGGGCCCGCGCATCGTGATGTCGGACGACCTGGTCCATCTCGAGTACCGCGTGCTCGGCGCCGGCGAGCCGGCGGTGATGCTGGTGCACGGCTGGTGCGAGAACGCCGACTACTGGCAAGCGCAGTTCGACACCCTGAAGAGCCGCTACACCGTGGTGGCGCTCGATCTGGCCGGCCACGGCGCTTCGGGCGCCAATCGCAGCGACTGGTCGATGGCGAACTACGCCGCCGACCTCGCGACCATCGCGCGGCAGGTGCCGAACGCGCACCTCATTCTGGTCGGACACTCGATGGGCGCCGACGTGGCGCTCGCGGCCGCACCACGCATCGGCGCGCGCGTCATCGGCGTGATCGCGGTCGATGCGCTGCGCTCGGTCGGCATGCCACCGCTGACGGCCGGCGAGATCGAGGCCAAGGTCGCGCCGTTCCGCACCGACTTCGTCGGCACGACGCGCGCGCTGGTCGCCGAGCAGCTGTTCGAGAAGGGCGCCGATCCGCTGCTGGTGCAGAAGGTGGCCTACGACATGTCGCTGCGCTCGCCCAAGGTGGCGGTGCCGACGCTCGAGAAGCTGCTGGCGTTCGACCTCGCGACCGTGCTGCCGTCCGTGCACGTGCCGGTGTATGCCATCAACTCCGATCTCGCGCCCACGGACGCGGAGCGCATCCGCAAATCATTGCCCGATTTCACGCTCGACGTGCTGCCCGATAGCGGCCACTTCCTGATGCTGGAAGCGCCAGCGCGCTTCAATCCACTGCTGCTGAAGGATATCGACGCGCTCACGGCACGCGCCGCGCGCTGAGCGCTGCCTAACGCTGGCGGATGAGGCCTTCCTGGGCGGCGCTCGCCACCAGGCGGCCATCGCGCGCGAAGATACTGGCGCGCGCGAAGCCGCGGGCGCCGGAGGCGCTCGGACTGTCCATCGCGCACAGCAGCCAGTCGTCGACCCGCAGCGGACGGTGGAACCACATGGCGTGATCGATGGTGGCCATGATGAGGGAGGGCTTGAGGAACGAGGTGCCGTGCGGCAGCGTCGCGGTGTCGAGCAGGAAGAAGTCCGACACATAGGCGAGCAGCCGCCGGTGCAGCATCTCGTCGTCGCCGAGCCTGCCGACGGCGCGCACCCAGATCTGGCGCACCGGTGGCGCCGGCCTGGGTCTCAGGTAATCGAATGGCTGCACCAGGCGGAACTCGAACGGGCGCTGCTGGGAGAAGAAGCGCCGCACCTTGTCGGGCAGCTTCTCGAGCAGCTCCGGCGCCGGCGCCGGGTCCGGCAGGCTCTCGGGCGGCGGCACCTGCGGCATGTCGATCTGGTGATCGAAGCCGCCTTCGCTCACCTGGAACGACGTGGTCATGTTGAAGATCTGCTCGCCGTGCTGGATCGCAACCGCCCGGCGGTTGGTGAAGCTGTGACCGTCGAGGCTGCGGTCGACCTGGTAGACGATCGGCGCGTTGATGTCGCCGCGCCGGAGAAAATAGGCATGCAGCGAGTGCACCACCCTCCCCTCGACGGTGGCGGCCGCGGCGGTGAGTGCCTGGCCGAGCACCTGTCCCCCGAACACCTGCGGCGCGCCGATGTCGCGGCTCTCGCCGCGGAACAGATTCACCTCCAGCGGCTCGAGCTCGAGCAGCTCGAGCAGATCCGCGAGATGGTGGTCCAACGCCTCGCTCAATCCGGCACTCCCAGGCGCTGGTGCATCACCGGGCTGGTGGTGGTGTATTGCAGGAACTGTTTCTTCTGTGGATAGAGGTGGTGCTGGATCGCGAACGCGGCCAGCGCCGCCTCGTGAAAACCGGACAGGATGAGCTTCTTCTTCCCCGGGTAGCTGTTGATGTCGCCGACGGCGAACACCCCCGGCAGGCTGGTCTGGAACTTCTCCGGATCGACCTTGAGCGCCTTCTTCTCGAGCGCGAGCCCCCAGTCGGCGATCGGGCCGAGCTTGGGATGCAGCCCGAAGAACACCAGCAGCTGATCCGCCGCGAGCGGCTGCAGCGAGCCGTCGGCGGCGCGGATGTTGACTCCGCGCAGCGCCGCGCCCTCGGTGATGAGCGAGTGCGGCAGCGCCTCGAACAGGCGCATGCGGCCGGCGGCCACCAGCTCGCGCATGCGCGCCACCGAGGCCGGGGCGGCGCGGAACTCTGCGCGGCGATGCACCAGGTCGAGGCTCGCCGCCTTGCCGGCGAGCTCCAGCGTCCAGTCGAGCGCCGAATCGCCGCCGCCGAAAACAACCAGGCGCTGGCCCGCGAGCGCGGCGGCGTTCCTGATACGGTACTGGATGGCGCCGCCCTCGAAGGGCTCGGCGCCCTCGACGCCGATGCGCCGCGGCTGAAACGAGCCGAGGCCCGCGGCGATCACGACCGCGCCAGCATCGAAGCGCGCGCCGCCCGCGGTGCCGATGTGGAAGCGGCCATTCGCGACGCGCGCGAATTCGGTCACTTCGTGCCCGAGGTGCAGCGGCGCCTTGAACGGCTTGATCTGCTCGAGCAGCCGGTCGATGAGCTCCTGCGCGCCGCACACCGGCAGCGCCGGAATGTCGTAGATCGGCTTGTCGGGATAGAGCTCGGCGCACTGCCCGCCGGCATGCTGCAGCGAGTCGACCACGTGAGCGCTGATGCCGAGCAGCCCCAGCTCGAAGACCTGGAACAGGCCACAGGGGCCGGCGCCGATGATGACGACCTCGGTGTTGATCGCCGCGGCAGCGGCGTTGGATGCAGTATCGGTCAAGATGCCGACATTCTAGAGCGTCTTGCCTGCGCTCGCATGCGATCAGGGTATAGTACGAGCCCCCATGATCTCCCTCAGCGTCAACGATCGGGAAGTCAGCGTCGACGTCGATCCCGACATGCCGTTGCTGTGGGTGCTGCGCGACACACTCGGCCTCACCGGCACCAAGTACGGTTGCGGAGCGGCGCTGTGCGGCGCGTGCACCGTGCACCTCGCCGGCGAGCCGGTGCGCGCGTGCGTCACTCCGGTGAGCGCGGTCGGCGCGCGCAAGATCACGACCATCGAGGGCCTGTCGTCCGGCCGCAGCCACCCGCTGCAGCGCGCCTGGATCGAGCTCGACGTTCCACAGTGCGGCTACTGCCAATCCGGCCAGATCATGTCGGCGGCGGCGCTGCTCGCGCACAACCCACAGCCGAGCGATGCCGAGATCGACCTGGCGCTGGCCGGCAACCTGTGCCGCTGCGGCACTTATCAGCGCATCCGCGCTGCGATCCATCGCGCCGCGGTGCTCGCCGCGGGCGGCTGAAACTTCTCAACCCCGAGGAACTTCCCTTGACCACCAACGCCGAACTTCACGCGCGCCGCCAGCAGGCCGTGCCGCGCGGTGTCAGCAATTCGCTCGCGGTGTACGCCGAGCGCGCCGCCAATGCCGAGCTCTGGGACGTCGAGGGCCGCCGCTACATCGACTTCGCCAGCGGCATCTCCGTGCTCAACACCGGCCACGTGCATCCCAAGGTGAGCGCAGCGATCGCGGCGCAGCTCGCCAAGCTCACGCACACCTGCTTCCAAGTGACCCCCACCGAGAGTTACGTGGCGCTGGCCGAGGCGCTGAACGCGCTCGCCCCGGGCGCGGGACCGAAGAAGACCATCTTCCTCACCACCGGGGCCGAGGCGGTCGAGAACGCCATCAAGATCGCGCGCTTTCACACCAGGCGCTCGGCGATCATCAGCTTCTCGGGCGGCTTCCACGGCCGCACGCTCGCCTGCATCAGCCTGACCGGCAAGGTGCAGCCCTACAAGACCGGCTTCGGGCCGATGCTGCCGGAGATCTATCACCTGCCGTTCCCCATGCCCTATCACGGCATCACCGTCGAGCACGCGCTCGGCGCGCTCGAGCAGCTCTTCAAGGCGGACGTCGATCCGGCGCGCGTCGCCGCGATCATCATCGAGCCGGTGCTGGGCGAAGGCGGATTTTACCCAGCGCCGCCCGAGCTGCTGCGGCGGCTGCGCAGCGTCTGCGACACGCACGGCATCGTGCTGATCGCGGATGAGATCCAGTCGGGCTTCGGGCGCACCGGCCGCATGTTCGCGATCGAGCACTCGGGCGTCGAGCCGGACCTGATCACCATCGCCAAGAGTGTCGCCGGCGGCGTGCCGCTTTCGGCGGTCACCGGCAAGGCCGAGATCATGGACGCTCCGGGACCGGGCGGACTCGGCGGCACCTTTGCCGGCTCGCCGCTCGCCTGCGCGGCCGGGCTGGCGGTGCTCGGGGTGATCCGCGAGGAGCAGCTGCTGCAGCGCTCGCAGGAAATCGGGCGCTTCCTGAGCTCGCGCCTCAAGGGCCTGCAGGTGCGCTACCCCTGCGTGGGCGAGGTGCGCAACCTGGGCGCAATGGTGGCACTCGAGCTGGTGAAGAACATGCGTGCCGACCATCCCGATGCCGAGCTCACCAAGACGTTGGTGCAGGCGGCCGGCCGCCGCGGGCTCATCATTCTTTCCTGCGGCGTCTACTCCAACGTCATCCGCTTTCTCGCGCCGCTGACGATTTCCGACGCTCTGCTGAAGGAGGGCTGCCACCTGTTCGAGCAGGCGCTGGAGGAAGTCGCGGGCGCACCGGGATACGCGCGCGCAACTGGCTGACTGATCCCGGAAGCGCAGCCGGCAAAAACCGCGCTTTTTGCCGGCGGCAATCGCAGTGATGTCCGTCGAAATCGCTTCCTGCGATTTCGACCAAATTGACTACGCCCGTCCGGCGTTCGCGTCGGTCGGCGTGTGGAAGTACTCGCTCTCCGAGGCGAGTTGCTCGATGAGGCGCTTCAGCTCCGCCATGCGGCCCTGCGCGGTGCTGATCGGCAGGCAATCCTGGCAGCGCGGATCGCCGCACGGCTGACGCGAGTACAGCCAGTACTGCAGGGCGCCGGCCAGCAGGCCGTCGGCGATATCCCACAGATCCGCATCCTTGTCCTTGTCGGCAATGCGGTTGCCGAGGTCCACGGCTTTGGAGAAAGCCGCATCGAACGTGTCGGCGAGTTGTTCAGTCATGCGTCGCGGCCGCCCTTCATCGTTCACGCTAGTATAGGACAAAGAAGCATCCGTCCCTCAACGGCTTATGTCGCATGCGCCCAGCCCGCCCTGAAGCTGCCGGTACAGCCGCGCCGCACCCGGCGCCGCGGCGTTTCTGGCCGCCGCGCGCGCCGCGGCTCGGCGTCGGCGCGCGCCTCGCGCTCGGGCTCGCGGCCGTGGCCGCGGTGCTGGTGGCGGGCGAGATCCTCGCGACCCGCACCGCGCGGGAAGCGCTCGAGGCCGTGCGCAGCATGCAGAACGAGCACGAGCCGCTCGCCAGCCGCGCGAGCGCGGTGCTGGCCCGCCTGGTCGACTACGACCGCGCGGTCGGCGAGTACCTGCAGGCACGCAATGGCGCCGACTTTGCCGCCATCACCACCGCGGGCGCCGCTCTCGAGGAGGCGCTCGGCAGCTACTTCGACGGCACTCCTACGCCGCCCGTGACCCGAGCGGCGCTCGAGCTGCGCGTGCAGCTCACCGGCCACATCGCCGCGGGGCGCTTGTTTGCGAGCCGCGCGGCGCAGCGCGCTCAGTGGGTCGAGGAACGCCGCGTAGCGCTCGAGGACGTCTATCAGCGGATCGCCACCGCGGGCGGCGCGGGGCTCGCGATCAACGGCACCCAGGTGCTCGCGCGGCGCTCGCTCGCCGAGCTGCAGACCGCCATCGATGGCATCCGCGGCAACGAGGACTCGGGCGCCATCGAGCGCCGCGAGCGCAACTTCAGTGCCGTGCTCGATGCGCATGCCGCCGAGCTCGATGCCTCCCCGGGGCGAGCCTGGGTAGCGCTGGTGCGCGACGACTTTGCGGAAGCGGTGCGGCTGCGCCAGGCCATCGCGCACCATGACGAAGCGAGCGGTGGCGAGTGGCACCAGCTCCTCGAGGAGAGCGCCGCGCTCACCGCCAGCGTGCAGGAGCTGCTGCAGAAGCCGGCGCGCAGCCGCCTGTATCAGGCGGCGCAGCACGCCGCGTCCGCCGCCGAGGCCGCCGAGCGCACGCTCGCCTGGGTGGGAGCCGCGGTGCTCGGGCTGCTGCTGCTGGTGTCGGTGCTGCTGACCCTCAGTATCAGCCTGCCGGTGCGGCGGCTGACGGCCGCGACGCGCCTGCTCGCCGGCGGCGATCGCGGTGCCCGCGCCCCGCGCGGCGGCTCGGCCGAGATCGACGAGCTCGCGGAATCCTTCAACACCATGGCCGACCGGATCGCCCGCGCCGAGGGCGAGCTGCGCGCGCATCAGACCGAGCTCGAGCGGCACGTCGACGAGCGCACCCGGGCGCTGCACCACCTGGCGCATCACGACCCGCTCACCCAGCTTCCCAACCGGCGGCAGCTGTCGGCCCGGCTGGGCGCGGCGCTGTCGCGTGCCGGCACGCGGGCGCAGCTGGCGCTGCTGTTCGTCGACGTCGACAACTTCAAATCGATCAACGACACGCTCGGGCACAGCTTCGGCGATCGCGTGCTGCAACACATCGCCGACCGCCTGCACGCCGCCATCGGCGGTGCAGGCCTGCTCGCGCGGCTCGGGGGCGATGAGTTCACGGTGCTGCTCGAGGATGTGAAGTCGGCCGACGAGGTGGCCGCCTGCGCCAGCCGCATCGTCAGCACGCTGCAGCAGCCACTGACCGTCGACGGGCGGCTGCTCACCACCAGCGCGAGCGTCGGCGCGAGCCTCTACCCCGATCACGCCGCAGATGCCGAAGGCCTGCTGCGCGCCGCCGACGTCGCCCTGTTCCGCGCCAAGGAGCTCGGCCGTAACCGCTTTGCGCTCTACAGCCCCGAGCTCTACGACGCCGCGGCCCAGCGCTTCCGGCTCGAGCAGTCGCTGCGGCGCGCCGTCGAGGGCGGGGAGCTGCTGCTGCTGTTCCAGCCGATCGTCGCGCTCCGCGGCTTCGAGACCACGGGGCTCGAGGCGCTGCTGCGCTGGCGGCGGCCCGACGGACGGATCGCGACCGCCACCGAATTCATTCCGGTCGCGGAAAAATCCGGCCTCATCCACGAGCTCACCGGCTGGGTGCTGCGCTCCGCGGCCGCTACCGCCGCCGGCTGGCGCGCCCAGGGCTGGCAGCGCGCCACCGTCGCGGTGAACGTCTCACCGCCGCAGTTCTTCGAGAGCGACTTCGTCGAGCAGGTCGCGCGCACACTGGAAGCGACCGGCCTGCCGCCGAGCGCCCTCGAGCTCGAGATCACCGAGAGTGTGGTGCAGACCGGCAGCGCCACCATCGAGTCGCTCCACCAGCTGCGGGCCCTCGGGGTGTCGATCGCGCTCGATGACTTCGGCATGGGCTACTCCTCGCTCACCTCGCTCGAGCAGCTGCCGATCACGCGCGTCAAGCTCGACCGTCAGCTGGTGGCGGGTGTCGATACCAATCCGCGCTCGGCGGCGATCGTGCGCTCGATCGTCGCACTCTGTCATGGGCTCGGGCTGCAGGTGGTCGCCGAGGGCGTGGAGCGCGCCACGCAGCTCGAGTTCCTCGCGCAGTGCGGACCGCTCGGTGTGCAGGGTTACCTGTTGGCGCAGCCGGTCGAGGCGCTCGCGGCCGCTACCGAGTCACAGGCCGCGGGCGAACGGGCGCGGCGCGTGCTCGAGGCGGCCGCGCGCGAGGGCCGCCCCGGCGCCGACGATCATCTGGTGTTTGTCGGCAGCTCCGGGCGGCGCCGGCCCGGCTGATTTGGCGCAAAAGGCCATGCGGCCTTTTGCGCAGGCCAGGCCCGCCGACTGTTAGACTGCTGGCGCGATGTTCCTCACCGAACACGATATCTATCACTTCCGCGAAGGCACCTACTTCCGCGCCTATGAGCGTCTCGGGGCGCACGTGGCGCCGGCCGACAGCGCGCGCGCGACCCTGTTCGCCGTCTGGGCACCGAATGCCTCCGCGGTCTCGGTGGTCGGAGACTTCAACGGCTGGCAGCGCG
>Ga0187781_10000847_pt1 | contig 22485 bp, 24 predicted proteins | sample 0715_SJ02_MP02_2_FD_132447 | JGI IMG/M metagenome (GOLD analysis project Ga0187781, IMG submission 132447) | Tropical peat soil microbial communities from peatlands in Department of Meta, Colombia - 0715_SJ02_MP02_20_MG | ecosystem: Environmental > Terrestrial > Soil > Wetlands > Peat | place... | reverse complement strand
GACCGACGGCGCCTGGTTCACGATGACGCTCGGCGGCCTGCGGCCGGTCGATCCGGCGCTGCCGGTCTGCCATATCAGCTACTACGAGGCCGACGCGTTCGCGCGCTGGGCGGGCAAGCATTTGCCGAGCGAGGCCGAGTGGGAAGTCGCCGCCGGATCAGGCACCCTCGACGACGCCTTCGGCGTGGTCTGGCAATGGACGCGCAGCGCCTATTCGCCGTATCCCGCCTATCAGGCCGCAGCCGGCGCGCTCGGCGAATATAATGGCAAGTTCATGGTCAATCAGATGGTGCTGCGCGGCTCCTCGCTGGCGACGCCTGCGGGGCATGCGCGCCTGACCTACCGCAACTTCTTTTATCCGTCGGCGCGCTGGCAGTTCAGCGGATTGCGCTTGGCGGAGTTCGAACGCTGAGTGCTCCAATGGTGAGTGCCCGTACCGCGCTGCGTGCAGCGCCGCCCGTCGAATCGCTCGGCGCGTTCGCGGCCGACGTCATGGCCGGCCTGACCGCAAAGCCGAAGCGGCTGCCGCCGAAATATTTCTACGACGCCGCCGGCTCGGCGCTGTTCGAGCGCATCACCGGGCTGCCGGAATATTACCCGACCCGCAGCGAACTGGGCCTCCTGCGCGACAACGCGCCGGCCATCGCCGCGCAATTTCCCCAAGGCTGTGCGGTGATCGAATTCGGCAGCGGGTCGAGCCGCAAGGCGCGGCTTCTCCTCGGCGCTGCCGCGAGCGTCGCCGCCTATGTCCCGGTCGATATTTCCGGAGATCATCTGCAGCAGGATGTGGCGCAGCTGCGCCGCGATCTTCCGCATCTCGCGATCCACCCCGTGGTCGCGGACTTCACCACCCTGACCGAGCTGCCCGCCGAGATTGTGCAGCTGCCGCACGCCGGCTTCTTTCCCGGCTCGACCATCGGCAATTTCGAGCCGCACGAGGCATGCGCCTTTCTGCGCCACGCCGGGGCCATGCTCGGTGCCGCCGCGGTGTTTGTGGTCGGCGTCGACCTCGTCAAGGCGCCTGACATTCTCTATCGCGCCTATAACGACGCCGAGGGTGTCACCGCGAAGTTCAATCTCAATCTGCTTGCTCGCATCAACCGCGAACTCGGCGCCGACTTCGACCTCGCCGCGTTCGAGCATCACGCCTTCTATAATGCCGAGCGCCACCGCATCGAAATGCACCTCGCCAGCACCAAACGGCAGAAGGTCAGGCTTTGCGGCACCACGATCGATTTCCGCGCCGGCGAAACGATCCACACCGAGAACAGTTACAAATACACCGTCGAGTCATTCCAGGCGCTGGCCCAGGGCAGCGGCTGGTCGCCGCTCATGGCCTGGACCGACGGCCTGTTCGGCGTGCACGCGCTGCGGATGACGGACCGCGGGTGACATCCGCCGCTTCGCGGCGGCCCCCTTGGCGCCACGCTCCGGCGGCGGCCGCGAAGCGGCGGCTCGGCCAGGAGCGGCAAAGAAACCGGCAGCAGCTGACGAGCGTAGGCGGTATCCGCAATTCATTTAAGATTTTTTCGTAACAATGGATTGTGCGGAGACCCGCCCTTGCGAATCGCGCCCCGCCCCACGGCCCGAAAGAGTCTCGTTGCGAACGAAGTGCGGCGCGCGCACACGCTTGGACCGATTCCGGACCCGGTGTGCTGCTCGCACCGCAAGGACTACGTGCCGTCAACGCGCTGTCATCGCTATTGCCCGGCCGCGCCGCTGCGCTTGTCCAGCGAAGGCGAGCGCAGTCCGGTCGAGCCGCTGGTCGCGCCGTTGGTTTTCGAACTGAAGAAGCTCGGCGTGTTTCATCCATGCTGGTCGTGCGAAGGCCGTACCGACGAGACCGGCAGGCTGTGGAAGCTTCCGCGGGTCTGGTTCTACGCGGATTCGGTGGTACACATCCGCGGCTTGTCTGACGCGCTCAATCGACTGTTTCATGCCGGCCAGCTCTCGGTGCGCTGGCACCTCGTCCTCACTCACTCCGACCCGGAACAATCCGGATACGACCTTCAGCCTGGTACCAGAAACGGCTACCGAGGCCTCCTTGAGTTGGCTGCAAGGTGATCTGCGGGTCATGGCAGACGATCTGGGGCGGACCTTTTGGCTTGCCTGCGACGCATTGGTCATGGCGTGAGCGTGGCAAGGAAGCTGGTGCGCGCGGCTCCTTCGGCGTATGACTAACGCTGCGGGCTATCCATCTTTCTCCCATGCCAATCTGCGAAGCCGATCCCTGGCGCCTGCAATATTTCGCGCAGGTTGAGACCGCGGCCAACATCCCGACCGAGGACAGCGACGCCTGGCAATGGTACCCGCGCTATCGCTGGGTCTATGACAAGCTCGCGGTAGCGTTGAGCCAAAAGCTCGAGGCCGGCCCGCACGGCACCACGCCGCCGCGGTTTCCGGTTTTTTCTAAGCCGATCATCAATCTCAGGGGCATGGGTGTCGGCAGTCGGGTGCTGCACGACAACGCCGACTACGAGCGGCACTATGTGCCGGGTCATTTCTGGATGACGCTCCTCGACGGCCGTCACGTCTCCTCCGATGTTGCGGTGGTCGACGGCGAGCCGCGCTGGTGGCGCCATGTCACCGGCAAGCCGGCGGGGGAGGGCACGTTCGATTCCTGGACCGTGCATGCCGCGCCCGATGCCGAGATCGAAGCGCGCTGTGGCGCCTGGTTGGAGAAGCATCTGGCCGGCTATACCGGCATGCTCAATCTAGAAACGATCGGCGGCGCCATCATCGAGGCGCATCTGCGCTTCGCCGACCAATGGCCGGACCTCTACGGCGCCGGCTGGGTCGCGGCGCTGGTGCGGCTTTACGAGGACTGCGTCTGGGAGTTTGCCGACCGCGACCGCCGCGATGGCTTTAGCGTCGTTCTGTTCGGGCCGAAAGGCGGCTGCTACCGCCACCCGCCGCCGCAACTGATCGAGGAGATCAAGCGCATGCCGGGCGTTGGGAGCGTGCAGATCACCTTCCACGAGGACTGGGCGCCGGACCGTCATGCGATGCCGCCAGGCGGCTTTCGCCTCGCTATCGTCAACGGCTTTGACCTTGCCGGCGCGTGTGCAGCGCGCGAGCGGCTTAGGGGCTATTTTGACGTCTAGCGCCGACGCCCACGGCATCGGGCAATATAAAGCCATTTCCTCAACGGCTTGGCGCGAGCTTCAGCAGATTTACATCAACGGCGCCGGCGGCGAAGCCGACCTCGCAATAGGACAAATAATATTCCCACATGCGCTTGAAGCGCAGGTCGAAACCGAGCGCTTCGATGTCCGGCCAGCGTTCGAGGAAGCGCCGGCGCCACTCGGCGAGCGTGCGGACATAGCTGGCGCCGAACGATTCGTGGGCAACGAGCCGCAATCCGGCCCGCGCCGCCTCGCGGCGGATGATCGCCATCGTTGGCAGCATGCCGCCGGGGAAGATGTAGCGCTGGATGAAATCGGGCTGGCGCCGATAATCGGCAAAGCGCGGCTCGGCGATGGTGATCGCCTGCAGCACCGCGACGCCGGTTTCGGTCAGCGCCTGCCGCAGCTTGGAGAAATATGCCGGCCAATAGCGCTCGCCGACCGCCTCCAGCATCTCGATCGAGACGATCCGCTCGAAGCGGCCTTGGACGTCGCGATAGTCCTGCAGCTGCAGCTCCGCGTTTTCGGTCATGCCGCGGCGTGAGAGCCGGGCCCGCGCAAATTCGAGTTGCTCGGTGGACAACGTCAGCCCGGTCAGCTGGCAGCCATGCCGCTCGATCAGCCGCTCGGCTAGCGGTCCCCAGCCGCATCCGATTTCGAGGACGCGCTGCGTCGGGGTCACCTCGAGGAACTCGGCTATGCGGTCGAGCTTGGCCTCCTGCGCCTGCTCCAGCGTCTGCGCGGCATCGCTGAAGCGGGCGCTGGAATAATTCATGCCGGCGTCGAGCCACAGGGCGTAGAAATCATTGCCGAGATCGTAGTGCGCGGCGATGTTGCGCCGGCTCCCGCGCTTGGTGTTGGCGCGGCGTGCGTGGCGGATCCGTTCGCGCAGATGCGAGAGCTGCAGGCGCCACGCCGCTTCGGCCGCCGTCGCCTCGTTCTGCATGCCGAAATCGAGGAGCGCGCGCAGATCCGGGCTGCGGCAATCGTCCTCGATATAAGCGCGCGCTAGCCCGATCGCGCCCTCGAACATCATCCACCACAGCGCGCGCCAGCGCCGCACGGTGAGCACTGCCTCGGGACCGGGGAGCATGCCCTGGTGCCGGATGGTCGCGCCTGAGGGCAGGGTAACCGTCAGCGAGCCGATTTGAAGCTCTTTCAAGAACGGCCGCAGCAGGCGGTGGAGCGCGCCGGCTAGTGCGCTTGCGGCGCGCGGGCCGGCCGGAGCGGCGAGCGCGGTGCCGGACGAGGTCATGGCGTCCGTTCCCCGGCGCGGACCGTCGTCACCGGCCAGGCCGGCTTCGCCGGACGCGGCGTGAGCGCGAAACCCTTGAGCCACATTCGCAGCGCATGCCAGTAGATCGCCGCCATGATCTTCAAGGTGAGGAACGGCATGCGCAGCAGGAGCCGCAGCAAAGCCGCGTCAGTGAGCGCCTCGCGCCGGCCGGCGAGCGAGGCAACGATCATCGGGCCCTGCGCGTCGCCGGCCGAGACTACGACCGACACGTTCCGCTGCGGCGGCGCCACGCGAAATCGGTAACGCACCCTCATGTCCATGAACGGGGATACGTAGAAACACTTGTGGCAGCTTTGCCGGATCGTGCAGCTCGCGCTCCCCGTGCGCCCGACCTCATCGACGGCGATGAGATAGCTGTGGCGCTCGCCGAAGGTGTTACGCACTTCGTAGAGGAGGGCGGCGAGCGCGCCGTCGCGACGATAGCAGAAATAGATGCTCAGCGGGTTGAAGCCATAGCCGAAAACGCGGGGCATGCACAGGAGCCGGATGGCGCCGCCGTCAAAGGCGATGCCTGCCGCCGCGAGATGCCGCTCGACCTGCTGGCGCAGCGGCTCGCGCGTCTGCTCGCCGTGATCGGTGTCGAAGAAGCTCATCGCGTTGAAGCGTCCGCGCGAGAACAAAGCGAGGCGGCGGTCGAGGTCGCCGATCTCGTCGAGGTCGAGGAGCATCCAGAATGCGGCGTAGCGCAGATAATGCCGCTTCGGCCGCAGCCGGCGGTGGATGACCGAGCCGAGATAGAGCGCGGAGCTTTCCGTCATGCCGCGACCTCGGCGGGAGCGTCCCGGCGCCGCTCCGGGTCGATGAAGATACGACCGGATTCGTTTGCCACCAGCCAGGGGCGACGGACGCCGCCGAGCGCCTCGGCGACGGCGAGTCCGGATTGCAGGCCATCCTCGTGGAAGCCGGCGCCGAAATAGGAGCCGCAGAACCAGGTACGCCGGCGGCCTTGCAGCGACCACAGCCGGCGTTGCGCCCGGATCGCGGCGGTATCGAAGATCGGGTGGTCGTAGTTTTGCGTCGCGATGACGGTTGCGGATTTGGGCGCCCGCTGCGGATTGAGCGTGACGAAGAGCGATTGGGGCGCGGTGATGTTCTGCAGCCGGTTCATCCAATAGGTCACGGTGCAGCCGGCCACCGCCTCGGCGCCCGCGGGCGGCCCGATATAGTTCCAGCTCGACCACACCGCGCGCCGTTTCGGCATCAGCGCGGCGTCGCCGTGCAGGATGGCGAGATTCTTGCTGTAGCGGAACGCGCCGAGGAGGGCGTTCTCCTCGGCCGTTGCGTCTTCCAGCATGCCGAGCGCTTCATCGGCATGGGCGGCGATCACCACGTGATCGAACGATTGGATCCGGCCGCCGGCGTCGCCCACGCTGACCCGGTCGCCGAACCGGCGGATGCGCTCGGCGCCAATGCCGCGCTCGATGTGATCGCGATAAGGGGCGGTCAAGCGCTCGACATAGGTGCGGCTGCCGCCGGTCACGGTGCGCCATTGCGGCCGATTGGCGATACGGAGAAGGCCGTGATTGTCGTGGAAGCGGATGAACGAGGCCGCGGGATAGCGCAGCATGGTGTCGGGCGGCGCCGACCAGATCGCGCCGGCCATCGGCAGGAGATGATCGTCGCGAAACGCCGCGCCGTAGCTGCGCAGATCCAGATAATCCCCGAGCGTCATGTGCAGCTCGTCGAGCGCGGTCACGTCGATCGGCGCCTCGCGGTAGAAGCGCTGGATATCAGTCAGCATCGACCAGAAACGTGGGCTGAAGATATTACGCTTTTGCGCAAACAGCCCGGCGAGATTGCCGGAATATTCGAGGCCGCCGCCGTCGAGCGACACCGCAAACGACATGTTCGAGCGCTCGGTCGGCACCTCGAGATATGCGAACAGGGCGGTGAGGTTCGGGTAGGCGGCCTCGTTATAGACGATGAAACCGGTGTCGACCGGGGTCACGCCCTTGCCGTTGACGACGTCAACGGTGTGCGAATGCCCGCCGATACGCCGGGCGCGCTCGTAGACAGTCACGTCATGCCGGCGGCTCAGCAGCCACGCGGCCGACATGCCGGCAATGCCGGTGCCGATGACGGCAATCCGCAGCCGGTTTGTTTGCTCTTCGCCCACCTGCCGCCTCCAGCGTGCAAAGCGGAAAACTCCTTGCCTTGCGTTGTCCTACGGCGGCCGCCGCCGCTTGGATCATCGCGATTTTGAATCGGTCGCCATTGATCCAAGCTGTTCCGGGCTCCGTATCGGGGTGCTATGGAGACCATCGCGCTCGCCGCGGTTTGGCCGCGGCCACCAATGCGCCTGCCGTTCTCGGAGCGGGCGGCCTCGCCGGTCGGAAGGATCAGGGGCTTTCTCAGGACGCCGATGCCGTCTGACCGCGATGACACCGATCCCGCGCATTGGCTCGCGGCCATAGCGGCGCGGCGCGACCGCGCCGCCTTCGCCTCGCTGTTCGGCTTCTACGCGCCGCGGATCAAGGGGTTCCTGATGCGCACCGGCACCGCCGCCGAGATTGCCGAAGAGATCGCGCAAGAGGCGATGCTGTCGGTGTGGCGCAAGGCCGACATGTTCGACGCTTCGCGCGCCAGCGCCTCGACCTGGATTTACGCCATCGCCCGCAATCTGCGGATCGACCGGCTGCGCCATGAACGCGGCGGCGCTGGCGCCGCCGCCGCGGTACTTTACGAGTCGCTGCGAAGCGAGGAGTCCGAGCGTCCCGATTCCAGTCTCGAGGGGACCGAGCGCGATGAGTTGGTCCGGCTTGCTCTGCGCGATCTCCCCGACGAGCAGATGGCGGTGGTGCGATTGTCGTTTTTCGAGGACAAGGCGCATGGCGACATCGCCCGCATCCTCGGCATTCCCCTTGGAACCGTGAAATCGCGGCTGCGTTTGGCTATGGCCAAGCTGCGCGAACGTCTGGATGAATGGTCATGACCATCACCCATCATCCGTCCGACGTGACGCTCGCGGCGTTTGCCGCCGGAACGCTCGATGAGGGCGGCGCGCTCGTCGTCTCAACGCATCTTTCCGCGTGCTCGGCCTGCCGCGCGGCGGTCCGGACCTTTGAACGCGTGCGCGGCATTGCCCTGGCGGATGGCGAAGGCGCGGCATTAAAGGCGGACGCTTTGCAGCGCGCCCTGGCGGCGATTTCGTCTGCCGAGCCGCCGCCGGTGCCACGGCGCGACGGCGGGCAGGCGGAATGGCCGGCGCCGCTTTCGGCCTATCCGCTCGGCACGTGGCGCTGGATCGGCGGCGGCGTGCAGTGGCGTTCGGTTGGCGTGCCGGCGGATGCGGGCACGCGCGTCTTCATGCTGAAGGCGGCACCGGGCACGAGGATCCCCCACCACGGCCATGCCGGCCTCGAATGGACCTGCGTGCTGCAGGGCGCGTTTAGTCACCGGAACGGCCGCTACGGCCCCGGCGATTTCGACGAGGCGGATGACACCATCGACCACCTGCCGGTCGTCGAAAATGGCGTCGAGTGCGTCTGCATCGTCGCCATGCAGGGCCAGATCCGGTTCAAGAGCTGGATCGGACGCATGGTGCAGCCCTTCGTGCGCATCTGAGGCGACGCGCCATGCCACAGCCCGCCGCAGCAAAAAGCTCGAACGGATCGCGACGCACCGCGTTTCACGCGACGGCACGCGCCCCCGCCCTCGCGCTCGGTGCGGCAACGGCGAAGCTCCTCAGCGGCGTCGCCTGGCTGCAGCACCGCTACGAAACGACGACTGATATTCCCTATGCCGACGGCGAGCAGCTCGATCTGGACGTTTATCGGCCGCATGACGCCTCCGGCGCGCCGGTCATCGTATTCTTCTACGGCGGCAAGTGGCAGACCGGCAGCAAAGAGCTTTACGGCTTTCTCGCCGCGGCGCTCACCGCGCGCGGCTATGTCGTGGTCGTTCCGGACTATCGGCTTTATCCCGAGGTCCGGTACCCCGATTTCATCGCCGACGGGGCCAGGGCGCTGCGCTGGACGCGCGACAACATTGCTGGGTTCCGGGGCGATGCCCGCAAGTTGTTCGTTATGGGCCATTCCGCCGGCGCCTACATCGCCGCGATGCTCGCGCTCGACGGCCAATGGCTCGGCGATGTCGGGCTCGATCCGGACCGCGACATAGCGGGCCTCATCGGCGTGTCCGGGCCGTACGATTTCCTGCCGCTGCGCGATCAGGACCTGATCGCGATCTTCGGCGGCGACAATCGTCCGGTCACGCAACCGATCTTCCATGCCGAAGGCCGCAAGCCGCCGGCGCTGATCTTGACCGGAGCCGCCGACCGCACCGTTGCGCCCGGCAATTCGACGCGGCTTTCCGCGAAGTTGCGAGACGGCGGCAACGTCGTGACCGAACGAGTTTATCCACGGCTCGGGCACTTCACGATCATGGCCGGCTTTACGCCGGTCGTTGCATCGTTTCTGTCGCCGTTGCCCGATCTCGAGGCGTTCGTGGCGCGGGCCCGGCCCGGTGCGCCGCAAGGCGCGACCGCGCCCGACGAGGTGCCGGCGCCATGACGCTGGCGCAGTTCGCAGTCGCCCTGGTCGCGATCGCCACCGCGCTCTCGCTCGCGATGTCGCTCGCCTGGGCGGCCGAGCAGGCGACCGGCAATTCCGGCTGGATCGATACGGGATGGACATTCGGGCTCGGCACGGTTGGCGTTCTCTGCACGCTCGTCCCGTTCGCCGTGCCGCCGTTCGAAAGCGCGCCGCGCCGTATCCTGGTCGCGGTCGCCGTGTTCGCGTGGGCGATGCGGCTCGGCCTTCATATCGCTTCGCGCACCACCGGGATCGTCGACGACCCGCGCTACGCGGCGCTGCGCAAGAGCTGGGGGCCGGGGCAGGCATCCCGGCAGATGTGGCTCTTGGCGCAGAAGCAGGCGCTGGTGAGCATCCCGCTAGCGCTGTCGATCTTTCTCGCCGCCCGCGACCCGGCACCGGTGCTGCGGCTCCAGGATGTCCTCGCCACGTTCATTTTCGTTGCCGCCATCGTCGGCGAGGCGATCGCCGACCGGCAGCTGCGCGAGTTTCGCGCCAGCGCGCCGGCGCGCCACGCGATTTGCGATGCCGGGCTGTGGCGCTGGTCGCGGCACCCTAATTATTTCTTCGAATGGTTCGGCTGGCTCGGCTACGCGGTCATCGCCGTCGATTTCACTGGCGCCTATCCGTGGGGCTGGCTCGCGTTCGCCGGCCCCGCCTGCATGTACTGGCTCCTGGTCCATGTCTCCGGGATTCCGCCGCTTGAAGAGCACATGCTGCGTACCCGCGGCGATGCCTATCGCGCCTATCGGGCGCGCACGAGCGCCTTCTTCCCGCTGCCGCCGGACAAGGTTGCGGCACCGGTCGAGCGATGAACCTCGCCGGAGCAGCCATCGGCGCGGGCGAACGCGTGGCGTGGCCGGACCCTCTGCTGCGCGCCGCAATCAGCATCATGGTGGGTCGGACCAGGCGCCGGCTGTGCCGCACGGACGCCGCCGAATTCGAATTCGCCCGCCGCATGGCCGACTATCCGATCGCGATCAACACGGAAGCGGCGAACGAGCAGCACTACGAAGTGCCGGCGGAATTTTTTGCGCAGATGCTTGGGCCGCAGCGCAAATATTCGTGCTGCTACTACGCGCATGCGGAAGCCTCGCTTGCGGAGGCGGAAGAACGCGCGCTCGCCGAGACGGCCGAACACGCGGCGCTTGCCGACGGCCAGCGCATCCTCGAGCTTGGCTGTGGCTGGGGCTCGCTGTCGCTGTGGACGGCGCGACGCTATCCCGCGGCGCGCATCGTTTCAGTCTCCAATTCCCGCTCGCAGCGCGCCTCTATCGCGCGGCGGGCGCAGGCCGAGGGCTTGCGCAACCTCACGGTCATCGCCGCCGATATCAACAGCTTCGTACCGGCCGGCCGGTTCGATCGCGTCGTTTCGGTCGAGATGTTCGAGCATATGTCGAACTGGCGCGAGCTTCTACTGCGCATACGCTCCTGGCTGACGCCGGAGGGTGCGCTCTTTCTCCATATCTTCAGCCACCGCCGCGCGCCCTATCGCTTCGATGCTTCCGATCGCGCCGACTGGATCGCGCAGCATTTTTTCACCGGCGGCATCATGCCGAGCCGCGGCCTGATCCGGCAATTCAGCGATCTCATCGAAGTCGAACAGGAGTGGTGGTGGGACGGCACGCATTACCGGCGCACCGCGGAACACTGGCTCAAAAATTTCGACCGCAACGCCGGCGCGATCGACGCCGTACTGCGCCGCTTCTACGGCGTCCGTGCGGCGCTTTGGCGCCGACGCTGGCGGCTGTTCCTGCACGCGACCGCTGGCCTGTTCGGGCACAGCAACGGCCAGGAATGGGGCGTCAGCCATTACCGGCTGCGGCCGACGCCCTAATGCGTCAACCCATCCACGATGATGCCGCCCGTGCACCGAGCGTCGCCGCCGCGCCGGCGATGGCCGAGGCCAAGGCGCCGTACACGATGTCGATGACGGTGATCTGCAGGTTCCAGTTCCGCAGCGTCGCGTAGTTGGTGAGGTCGTAGGTGCCGTAGGCGATGGCGCCGAACAGGAGGCCATAGATGACCGCGGCGCCGACCGCGCTCGATTTGAGCGCCGGCATCGCCGCGAACGCCACAATGCCGATCGGAAACATTGCGTAGAAGGCGATCGCCGGCCAGACGCGCAGGTTCGGCAGTACGATATCGCCTAGCACCGGACGATAGAGCACGTTCGCCATCGTGCTCAGCCAAGCCGCGTCGATCAACAGAAAGACAATAAGTGCGATGATGTAGGCGGCAGCGAATTGCATAGGGTTCCCCCGGCCGGTGCGCGTTGTGCCGAACCACTACGGGCGCCGCGGCCGTGCAGATCACCCGGCGCCCGGGCCGCTTTGATTGCCTTGTCCCGCGCCGTTATAGTCGCGGCCCGGCGAGTGGCTCTCCCCTCAGCGAAGGACGAAAACATCATGAAAATCGTTGCGTTCGAAGGGCAGGGCGGCCCGCGGCTTGGCATTGTCGAAGGCAACGAGGTCGTCGATCTCAACGCCGCCGATACGAGCCTGCCGACCGATCTCGGCGAGTGGCTCGCCAAGCACAACGGCGAGACGAAGCCGCTCGCCGACCTCGCCAAACGCGCGCCGGCAAGCGCGCGCCGGCCGCTCGCCGGCCTGACCTATGCGCTGCCGATCGGCCGGCCGGGAAAGGTGATCTGCCTTGGCCTGAATTATCTCGATCACGTCAAGGAAGGCCCGAACCGCGACAATATCCCGAAATTTCCGACCATCTTCATGCGCAGCCGCACGTCCCTGGTGCCGCACGGCCAGCCGATCGTGCGGCCGCGGGCCACCGACACGCTCGATTACGAAGCCGAGCTAATCCTGGTCATCGGCAAACGCGCCAAGCATCTCAGCGCTGGAAACGCGCTCTCCTGCATCGCCGGCTATTGCTGCGGCAACGAAGGCTCGGTGCGCGAATTCCAGCGCAAGACCACGCAATGGGACATGGGCAAGAACTTCGATCGCACCGGCGGCTTCGGCCCGTGGCTCGTGACCGCCGACGAACTGCCACCCGGCGCCAAGGGCCTCAAGATCGAGAGCCGGCTCGACGGCAAGGTGATGCAGTCGGACAACACCGACAATATGATGTTCCCGATCGTCGAGCTTCTCGTTTATGTCACCCAAGGCATGACGCTCGAGCCGGGCGACATCATCTTTACCGGCACGCCGTCGGGCGTCGGCCATGCCCGCACGCCGCCGGTCTTTATGAAGAACGGCGATATTTGCGAGGTCGAGGTCCAGGGCATCGGTGTCTTGCGCAATCCGGTCGTCGACGAGAAGGCGGGCTGATCGCCGGCCGTGCCCTCACTGCGAGACACGTAGCGTCGAAGCGATCCCGCCTTGCCGGCGGAGCCGGATTGCTCGTTGCGTCGCTCCTGGCATGGCGACGCGGTGAGGACCGCGGCAGGGGCGGGAGTGACCCGGGGAGGGGCGCATGGCCGACAAGGCGTTCAATATCATCAGCATTTGCGGGAGCCTGCGCAGAGGCTCCTATAACCGCATGGTCCTGAACGCGCTCTCGGGACTTGCTCCGCCGACGCTGAGTATCCGGGAAGCGCCGCCGTTCTCCGAATTTCCGCTCTACAATGCCGATATCGAGACTTCGACCGGCTTCCCTGCCGCTGTGCAAGAGCTTGCCGAAACGGTTCGCGCCGCCGACGGCGTGATCTTCGTGACCCCGGAATACAATTTCTCCATTCCTGGCGCGCTCAAGAACGCGATCGACTGGGTGTCGCGCGTGTCCAACCAACCGTTCGCCGGCAAGCCGGTCGCGATCCAATCGGCGACGAACGGGCCGCTCGGCGGCGGCCGCATGCAATACGATCTGCGCCGCGCGCTTCTGTTCCTCAACGCCGCGACCTTCGGCCGGCCGGAAATCTTCATCGGCAATTGCTCGACGAAGATCGACGCCAAGACCGGCGAGATCACCGACCCGCAGACCGTCGAGTTCATCCGCCAGCAGCTCGCCGCCTTCGCCAAATTCGTCGCAGAGCAGCGCGGCTGATTGCGGGCCTCGGCGCCGCCGCTATTTCCGGCGGCGAGCGCCTTCTTTATAGTCGAGCCCAGAGAAACCATCGTCAGTTTCGTGGAGGCGCTCATGGCGGTCGCGACTGCAAAGAAGTCCGGCAACGGCAGGCCAGGCCCCAAGCACAACATCGAGGCGATGCGCCGAGCCTATTACGCGCGCATTGCCAAGCACCACATGACCCCGCTGTGGACGGTGATGGATTCGCTCATCACCGATGAGCCGGTGACGCGCTGCGCGCCGGCGATCTGGCATTTCGGCGACGTGAAGGCGCTGGTGATGGAATCGGGCGGCTTGATCAGCGCCGAGGAGGCGAAGCGCCGGGTGCTGATCCTGGAGAATCCGGCGCTGGGCGGAGAATCTCGCGTCACCAACACGCTGTTCGCCGGCATTCAGATGATTCTGCCCGGCGAGGTCGCGCCGGCGCACCGTCATGCGCCGTCGGCGATCCGCTTCGTGCTCGACGGCGAGGGCGCCTACACGGCGGTCGAGGGCGAGAAGGCGTTCATGTCGCCCGGCGATTTCGTCATAACGGCGAGCTGGGCGCCGCACGACCACGGCAACAGTTCGAAAAGGCCGATGCTCTGGCTCGACGTCCTCGACGTGCCGACGGTCAATTTCTTCGAGACCTCCTTCGCCGAGGATTTCGACGACCCGATGCAGCGGACTACGCGGCAGGACGGAGACTCGCTGAGCTTCTACGGCTCGGGCGTGCTCCCCGACGGAACTCCAGCGATGGATCGGACGCCGATCATCAATTACACCTACGCGCGCACCCGCCCGATTATCGAGCGCATGCTCAAGGCGGGCGAGATCGACCGGCGCCACGGCGCCCGGGTGCGCTATGCCAATCCGATTACCGGCGGGCCGGTGCTGCCGACCATGGGCGCCAATCTCGCGATGCTGCCCAAGGGCTTCCGCGGCGAGCCCTACCGGGCAACCGACGGTACCATCTTCGTCTGCGCCGAGGGCGAAGGCACGACCGATGTGGACGGCGAGACGCTCGCATGGGGCCAGCACGATGTGTTCGTCGTGCCGCCGTGGAAGCGCTATGCCCACAGCGCGCACAAGCAATCGGTGCTGTTCTCGATCTCCGACCGCCCGGCGCAGGAAGCGCTCGGCATCTGGCGCGAGAGCAGGTGAACGCTGGCGCAGACACCGGCAGCGCAAAGAAGCCATCATTGCGTGCGCGTATGCGTCGGGCGACGCAGATCGTTCACCACAAGAGACGGGAAACAGGGAATGCGGGTTACTTCAATGGGTAAAGTGCTGTCGGCAATGGTCGCGGCTGGCCTGATCTTGGGCGGTTCCAGCCCCGCGTGGGCGCGAATGACGCGCCCGGCGTCCGTCGACTGCATCTTCCACGGCAAGGTCCTGGCCAACGGACGGTGGTGCTCGTACCACTGCGACCGCGCCGGCACCAACTGCGCGCAGCAATCATGCTGGGACGGCCAGTGGGTCCAGCGGCTCAACTGCGCCGAGCCGTTCTGCACCTCAAGGTGCGGCTGATCTAACTCAGTTTCGCCAATCGGGAGGCCATCGGGCGGCACTTGCGGGTCGCGCGGGAAGCGCGTACCGCAGCGGCGTGAACCGCACGGCTCGCCGCGACGATGGATGCACCGGCGCAGAAGAAATCGAAGCTGATTAAGGGCGCGACCGGCGACTGGGAGGTGGTCATCGGCATGGAGGTCCATGCCCAGGTGACCGCGCAGGCGAAATTATTCTCAGGCGCAGCGACGGCGTTCGGCGGCGCGCCCAATGCGCACGTCTCGCTCGTCGATGCCGCGATGCCCGGCATGCTGCCGGTGATCAACGAGGAGTGCGTACGCCAGGCGGTGCGCACCGGGCTCGGCCTCAAAGCAAAGATCAATCCCCGATCGGTGTTCGACCGCAAGAACTACTTCTTTCCGGATCTGCCGCAGGGCTACCAGATCAGCCAGTATAAATCGCCGATCGTGGGCGAGGGCGAAGTCATGGTGGACATGCCCGACGGCGAGGCGGTGCGGGTAAGCATCGAGCGGCTTCATCTCGAGCAGGACGCCGGCAAATCGCTCCACGACCAGCACGCCACGATGTCGCTCATCGACCTCAACCGCGCCGGTGTGGCATTGATGGAGATCGTCACCAGGCCCGATCTGCGCTCGGCCGAGGAGGCCAAGGCTTTCCTCGCCAAGATGCGCACCATTCTGCGCTACCTCGGTACCTGCGACGGCGATATGGAGAAGGGCCATTTGCGCGCCGACGTGAACGTCTCGGTGCGCCGGCCGGGCGCCGCGTTCGGCACACGCTGCGAGATTAAGAACCTCAACTCGATCCGCTTCATCGGCCAGGCGATCGAGCATGAAGCGTGGCGCCAGATCGCCATCATCGAGGACGGCGGCGCGATCGAGCAGGAGACGCGGCTGTTCGATCCGGACAAAGGCGAAACGCGCCCAATGCGCAGCAAGGAGGAGGCGCACGATTACCGCTATTTCCCCGATCCGGATCTGTTGCCGCTCGAGCTTACCCCTGCGCTCGTCGCCGATCTCAAGGCGCAACTGCCAGAGCTGCCGGACGAGAAGAAGGCGCGCTTCATGCGCGACTACGCGCTGACCGGCTACGACGCCGGCGTGCTGGCGGCCGAGCGCGAGACCGCGGAATATTTCGAAGCGGTGGCAACGGGCCGCGATGCGAAGGCCGCCGCGAATTGGGTGATCAACGAATTGTTCGGGCGGCTGAACAAGGAAGGCAACGGGATTGCCGCCTCGCCGGTCAGCGCGGCGCAGCTCGGAACCATCCTCGACCTCATCGGCGACGGCACGATTTCCGGCAAGATCGCCAAGGACGTGTTCGAGATCGTGTGGGGCGAGGGCGGCGACCCGCGCGCAATCGTCGAAGAGCGCGGCTTGAAGCAGGTGACCGACATTGCAGCGCTCGAAAAGCTCGTCGACGATATCATCGCCAAGAGCCCGGACAAGGTCGCCGACGCCAAGGCAAACCCGAAGGCGATCGGCTGGTTCGTCGGCCAGGTGATGAAATCATCCGGCGGCAAGGCCAACCCACAAGCGGTCAACGATCTCCTCAAGAAGCGGATCGGCATCTGAGCGCGGCGGCTCTCCGGCGGCGCTCGCCGCGCACTGTCGGCGCCAGCATCGCGCCCCGCAAGCGAAACGGAAGCGAGAATCTCCTCGCGCGGAGCGCTGCGCGACGCTCCGCAGGACAGCCGCGCGTGCCGCGCAGCCGAATCGGTCCGGCACCGATTCGAGCGATTTTCGCCCCGATGAGGCCGCCGACGCGCCCCGCGGAGCCCTCCGGCGCAAAATTTTTTTCGCTTGGTGAATCCCCCGGTTTTGGCGGCGTGGCCGGCGCGAAAGCGCGCTCATTGGGTGCGCGCGGCACGCTGCGGCGCGCCAGCATCTAAAAATCGGCGGTCGCAAAAACCCGCATGACATCGGCACTTTTGCATCGCGAGCAAATAAACCCGCGAAATCGCCGGCGGAAAAACCTTTTTCGCGCGAGATTTGCCGCGCGATCGCGGCGCCGAGGCGGCGGCAAGGCGGGGCACGGCGCTTACACACAAAATTAAGCGGAGTCACTATTATTTTTTTTCCGCTGTAGTAATCGGAAGGTAGTGCAGATCGATTCGCGACTGCACTGCACCGATGTCGCCATCCACTCAAGCTAGGAGGGCAGCAATGGCGAAGAAGAGAAAGACGAAGGCAGCGGCAAAAAAGACGGCGAAAAAGACAAAGCGCCGGAAGAAGAAGTAGTCAACGCCGCAGTCGGTCTTCGGCATCACAAAGTCGAAGATCGCGTCACACGGGCCGGCTGCGATCGAGGGCGGATCGATGATTCCCCGAGACGCGCCGGCTCAGTGGACGACAGAGGGCGTCGACGGGACGAAGGCTTGAGCTTCACGTTTCGCGCGGATGACGCGCGGTGCTGAAGCGGAGGAACGGACGATCCGGACCTCGCCGCGGCCAGTCGCTGGCGGACACGAGCTTCAGGATTCCCCTCGACGCCCTCGGTGTGCCCAGGCGGCCCAGCCGCGATGGTTTCAGCGGCGCTGCGGTCTTAACCGCGGCGCCGTTTCACTTTATTGTAGAGCGCGATAGCAATTCGTTTTCACACCGCGTGCGAAAGCCATGAAACGGGCACGGACAAGGCCGAAGGCGAAAGCCGCCGCCACGAAAAATTTGCCGGGAAAAGCCCGGGCGAGGCGGCGCGCAAAGCCGATCGACCTTTACTACTGGCCGACGCCGAACGGCTGGAAGGCCTCGATCATGCTCGAGGAGTGCGGCCTGCCTTACGTCGTGCATCCGGTCGACATCTCCAAGGGCGAGCAGTTTACGCCGCAATTCCTTGCGATCTCCCCGAACAACCGCATCCCGGCAATCGTCGATCCCGACGGCCCGGGCGGCCGGCCGATCTCGATCTTCGAGTCGGGCGCCATCCTGCAATATCTCGGCCGCAAGACCGGGAAATTCTATCCGCGCGAGGAGCGGGCGCGGGTCGCCGTCGACGAATGGCTGTTCTGGCAAATGGGCGGGCTCGGCCCGATGGCCGGGCAGGCGAACCACTTCCGCCGCTACGCGCCGGAGGTGATCCCCTATGCGGTCGCGCGCTACACCGATGAGGTCCATCGCCTCCTCGGAGTCATGAACACGCGGCTCGCCGATCATGAGTTCCTGGCGGGCCGCTATTCGATCGCCGACATCGCCTGCGTCGGCTGGGTACGGGTGGTCGAGCGCGGCGGGCAGGAGCTCGGCGGCGAGTTTCCGCATCTCAAGCGCTGGCTCGATGGGGTGCGCGCGCGGCCTGCTGTCCAGCGGGGCATCGGCGTCCGCGTCGAGGCGGCCGCCGCGGTCGACATGAAAGACCCGAAAGTGCGGGCGGTGCTGTTCGGGCAGCGGGCGCGGTGAGGCGCCGCTGGCGTCAATTGGTCTTGGTCCAGGTCTGCGACTTGCAGATGAGGCCGCCCATGACGCAGCCCTTGAGCTGCGCAGATGTCGCGCTGGTCATGGTGAACGAGCCGGAATAGGTGTTGCCATCCTCGGCGTTATAGACTTGGCCCTCCCAGTTGCCGTCGCCGCTCGGCTTCATATTGAGCACGATCGGCGCGCCGATGAGCGGCCGGGTCTTCTTGCTCGCGTCGGCGTTGTTCTTGTCGAGCTTCGGCTTGTTGGTGTCGGGATCGTTCGGCTCCTGCAGCCAGACGAGATTGCCGCAGATCGCGCCGCCGCAATTGACGATGTGGACCTTGCCCTTCTTATCCCCGGTCAGCCAGGTGCCGAGCGGATCGGCGGCGCGCGCCGGCGCGAGCGCAATCAACGCAAATCCGATCGCGGAGAGGCTGACCGCCGCCGCAATGCGAAAGCTTCTCATCGATTTTCCCCGTTACATCCCTTGAGCGCGAGGCCGGAAGGATAGCGGGCGAAACCGGCATTGCAAGCGCATTGCCGAAGCGATTCGGGCCTTCGCCGCTGTGCCCGCGCGCCGCATTGCTTAATGCCGCGTTGCCGGAAGTGCCCGTCTCGAAGGCGCCGGGTTCAGCTTTGATTCATCGCATTGCTTAAACCACCATTCAAATCTTCCGAGGATTATCGGCGCGTCGGCGGGGGATTTGAGAGCCGGCGAGAACCGCATCAGCGGTCAGTGACGAGGCGTAGACAGGGGAGTCCGCAATGGCTCGTTTTGACATTCTCGACAGCATCGCGGCGCCGCTCGGCGAAGGACCGGCGGCCGGCGAAATGTTGTTCGAGCTCGGGATGATGTATTCGATCGGCCGCGAGGTGCCGGTCGACCTCATCGCCGCGCACAAATGGTTCAACCTCGCGGCGATGAAGGGCAATGCCGACGCGATCCGGCTGCGGCGAGAGATCGCCGACCAGATGTCGGACGCCGAGATCGCCGCCGCCCAGCGCGCCGCGCGCGCCTGGCTGAGCGCGCAAGACCGCGGCGCATTGGCCGCCTGACTGGCGGCTTGCCTGCCGCTGCCGCAGCGCCTACTCATAGCGGCAGACCGGAGAGGTGGCCGAGTGGCTGAAGGCGGCGGTTTGCTAAACCGTTATACGGTCTAAAGCCGTATCATGGGTTCGAATCCCATCCTCTCCGCCATATTACCTTCACAATCCGTTGGATTTGCTGAAGAAATATTGATATCCTTACCGTCGATGTCACCGTAAATGTCACCCTTGGTGGCCGCGTCGAGGGTTGGGGCCGTCGGCGGGAGATGTTGAGCACGGTTCGCAAGTGTGGCGTTCGGTGGCCACCTGAAACAGCGTTACGCTTGGCCATGACCGCAGTTGAGAACATTACCGAGCCTCGCCCTATTCGTCCTGGGACGCTCCGTGTGCAGCGGCATCGAATGCGTCGCCGCGAGGGCTTTCGTCTCTTCACGGTCGAAGTGCGCGAAGCCAATATCGAACTCGCGATCGCGCGTGGGCTGCTGAAGCCGAAAGATCGCGCCAAGGCATGGCCAGTGCTCCAGGCCTGCTACGCGACGCTGCTAACAGACCCCGCGCTGGACTGGCTCACTAAGGGCAAAGTAATCAGGCAGGAGCAGCGCGGCGACGCAGGCGCCATCTTACAAGCGATCAGCAAATGGCTGGAGCGGGCGGGATCATGATTAAATCGCCAATAAATGGCCTGAATTCCGTAACGGCGCTACATCCCTCTCATGAGTGATGACGACGACGTTCCTCGCGACCACCGCGGCCGTTTCCTACGGGGCAAACTAGGCGGGCCGGGGCGGCCCAGAGGCAGCTTCACTAAAATCAAAGTGCCACTGGGTTTCCTCCGTGACGCCGTCGCCAACTGGGAGCGCCACGGCGAGGCGGCATTCACGCAACTGATGCGAACCGACCCGCTAAGATATTTTCACCTCATGATCGCGATCGAGACCGGCGAGTTTCGCGTCCGGCGGCGACCGCAGGCAAAAGACGGCGCAGCCGAGTAATTCCATTTCAGTGCGTGCCTGCCCCGGTACCGACTTCCGCCGGCTGGCCGCAGTCAGGGCGTGGCCCCCAGACGCCTTGGGGGCACGCTGGTGCGTTTCTCCCAGGCCGGCCCTAAGCGCACAAGCCGGAAACTGATCGAGCATCAACGCGACCGCCTGCCTTGCCGTCTCGATCATGTCCTGCGTGAGCGTTCGCCGGTCCAACGAGATGGACACCGCGCTCAATGCGTTCAGTGTGGCAGCGCGAGACGTTGAGGGCCGCCCATCCCTGCAGCGCGCGGCGCTACCAGCCCCAACGACGGCAAAAGCCTCCACCCCATCGTAGGCACCTGCGCGCATGGCGGATCCTGGCTCTAGACACGCAGACACCGTTTATTCGTGTTCTACCGACGCCGCAGCCGAAGGCGACGTGTGTAATCATTCCTTGCGGCTGATGAACCGGCGCGGGGGTCATCGCTTCTGCCGATGTTGTGACGGCCAAGGCAAACGCAGCAACAGCGATCAACTTGAGCATTGTTAGCCTCCCTTGTTGGGCTCTACCTACGACGGAGCCCTCGCAGGGTTGAGGCTAGAAATCCGCTCATGAACCCCTGGTGAACACCATTAGCGCTCGACTGCGGCAAAGGAACCCGGGCGGCGGCTTGACTGCCGAATGTAGGAAGGGCCCCGCACTTGTTGTGCGGCGAGGCACCCGCGCGCCGGGCCAGCCGTGGCCGCCGCGTGGCGGCGCACCGCGCCGCCCGGCGCTAAGGGGATGGCTGATCGAGCACCGCGACCGCCTGCCGCGCTCTGTCGATCCTGTCTTGCGTCAGCGTCCATATATCCAACGAGCCACCGCGTTTAGCTTGATCGCCGCGTCTGCGCGCAAGCTGTTTAGAGCCGCTTCGCTCGTAAAGCCTTCGGCTGCGGCGTCAGCCATGAGGCGCGAGGCGTAGCGCAGATCGAACGCTGTGGCGTCGTCGCGAGCCGTGGCCGGCGTCAGTGTGCTGAGCGGGCACGACCAGCGCGGCGATGCAGCGGCGACCTTCGTGGTATCAGCGCGTGGCTTGAGCAGACGGTCCGTCAGGCCGGGTCCCAACCCGATTTCAGGTCGGGAGGGGATTTCCGATCCTCCGGCGGGGTTCACCCTATTTCTGATCCGGGGCTCGCCTAGGCCGCCCGTCGGTTGAAGACGCGGTCGGCTTCTCGATGGGCCGTCGCCGATTTCATGAGGTCAGCAAGCTTCCTTCGCCACGAACGAGCCCGGCACGCCGCAAGCTCGCCCTGCAATCGCGCCGCCTTCTCCCGAGCCGAAATGACAGCGGCCGTAAATCTTACGATCTCAAGGAGGAGCGTATCGCACCGCTCACGCTCGCACTCGAAGTCCGCCCGGTGACCGTCAGCGATGCTCCGTAGCGCGCTGTTCTCGGCTTCCAGTTCGCTTAGCTCGCGTTGCAAGGTCTCGATCCGTGCGTTTAAGGCATCGATGTCCGCCCGGTGACCACCCGGTGATCGCGCGGGCAGCGGCTTGTAGTATTCGAGGTCGGCGAGATCGACGGTAATGCGCACCTTGCCATCATTGCCGGGCTGTCGAGGCAGCTTGAGACGGCGCACAAGCGCCCGGGCGGCCTCCGAGGTGGTGCCCAGCCGGTCAGCTAGATCGGCATATGTCAAACTTTCGCAACTCATTGGCGCGGCCTGAACAAATTGCCAGGGCGGCCACCCCGGTGACCACCCGGCACGAGGTTGCGCCGAGTTGGCAAATAACGGGTTAACGGCATCGTCGCGTCTTGGTATTCAGGTGTGGATAGTGTGACGCCGGTCACAGACTTTGGCGGCGACCTAATTAGCGTGCATCAAGTGGTATTCCCGGAGCTTGGAGGAAGCCATGAGCGCGATAAACCCGAGTGCTAGTGAACCCTGCACACCATCGCACTATTTCGATGAATGGGTGCAAAATGTACGTTCCCGCTATGAGCTGATGATGCTCAGCGACCGAGAGCTTTCGGACATAGGCTTAGAACGAACGTATTCCGCACGCGGCCAACAAGTTGGTTTGCACTTCATCTCGCCCACGCACCACTAAGTCCGCGCGCCGAGCGTAGTTCGCGATCAGTGATCGAAATCGTTGGCGGCCTTCTCCTCCTCGTCGGGGCCTATAGGCGAGTGCCATTCGCTAGCGACGTTGATGTGGACAAGTGCTTGCTGCCTAGGACGCGCCAAAGTAACGCCCGGCGACCGCCATCTTACAAGCCGACAATTAGAGGGTCGCGCGATCGTCCAACGCAGAGCGGGACGCCCAGCACGCCCATCGCACGGTTACCCGGGCGTCCTGCTTCTCCGAGGTCGCCGGAACTTCAGTGGGGACCGCGCAAGGTCTCAAGGTCTCTCTGCTTTGTGCGTTTGAAATCGCGCCGCGAACGCCGTGGCGCGATAGGCTGGGCACGCCAAGGCGGCTGCCTTCCGGCCTCGGTGGTGCGTTTTCCAGGGCAGGCTCATGTTCGGGCGACGAAGCGGCTTGGCCTGACACTTACGCCGAAATGGTCGCCAGCACGTTGTATGCCGCGAGAGGACGCCTGATGCCCTTGAGCG
>Ga0187781_10000846_pt1 | contig 22489 bp, 15 predicted proteins | sample 0715_SJ02_MP02_2_FD_132447 | JGI IMG/M metagenome (GOLD analysis project Ga0187781, IMG submission 132447) | Tropical peat soil microbial communities from peatlands in Department of Meta, Colombia - 0715_SJ02_MP02_20_MG | ecosystem: Environmental > Terrestrial > Soil > Wetlands > Peat | place... | reverse complement strand
TTCAGTGACCCGCCGAGCAGACTCAGTGCCAGAGTGAGTACTAAGGCAATTCCGATCGGCAAATGCGCGTCATGCCACAAGGCCCCAAAGCTGACGGCACAGAGACCCATCATGGACCCGACGGAAAGGTCGATTCCGCCAGTGATGAGAATCGGTGTAAGCGCGAGCGCAAGCAAACCGATTTCTGCGCTCAGACGAATGCACTCAAAAAAATTATCCAGAGAAAGAAAATTCCGGCCGGTGATACTGAACAAAATAATCTCGAACGCGATCAGTGCACCAAGCGCCAGTTCTTGTCTGGTGTTCGTTTTCACCGGGAACTATGCGAACTCCACCATCCGCCGCTCTCTCCAGCCGCCGATCGCATCGATTAGAACAGCAGTCAGAATGATTCCGCCTTGAATCGCCTTCTCCCAGAAGGGACTTACGGCGAGGAAAGTCAGCGCTGGCCCGATGCTGCCCAGCAGCATTACCCCGACCAGAGTACCCGCCAAATCGCCTCGTCCTCCGCTAATCGGCGTTCCTCCTACCACGACCGCGGCGATGGCTTTCAATTCAAGGTTGACACCGCTATTCGAGGGTACGTCAGAAAAGCGAATGGCATTCAGCAACGCCGCGATACCTGTCAATGCTCCCATAAGGGCGAAGACCGAGAAAACGATCTGGCTGGTGGGAATGCCAGCCAGGCGTGCTGCCTCAGCATCCGAACCCGTCGCGTAGATGGCACGAATTGCGGAGAGATTATGGGCGCTCCACGAAAGAGCGGCAAATAGCAATAGCGCCGCTACGATAATGATCGCCTCTCCCAGGCGCTGCCCAAGACCAAACCATTGAAATGTATTGGACAAGCCTCCGATCCAGGCGCCATTCGTGATCCAGCGCAACGCCTCGCGCCAAGCCACCATAGTCGCCAGCGTTACAACAATGGACGGAGCCTTGACGAACGACACGAGGGCACCGTTTGTAGCGCCCAAAACCGTGCCGGCCGCTGCAGCCACTAGAGGCAGAAAGACCATTGGTACTCCCATCTTCGCGAACGTTCCGCAAATGACGCTGCAGACCGCGAACAGCGCACCGACTGAAATATCGATCTGGCCGAGGACGATCACTAACGTCATGCCCGTGGAGACCAGCAAGACCGCGACGTTCGCTATCGCAATGTCGCGCAGATTGTCCGCAGCGTAGAACCTGGGAGCAGCGAAGGCCAGATACACGTAGAGCCCGGCGAGCGCAATGAGCGCAGGCCACGCCATTTTGAGCCGGCGTTTCAATTCAGTCCCCGAGATTCCGCCGGATTCTGTCCCAGCGCCAGCCTCAATATCTCGTCCGTGCTGGCATCCTTGCGATCGAAGATCGACACTAAGTGTCCTTTCGCCATGACCGCAACCCGGTCGCTCAGGGCGAGAAGTTCGGGCATATCCGAAGAAATCAGAAGAATCGCCGTCCCCCCTTCCGCGCACGAGCGGATCAAGCGGTGGATTTCTGATTTTGCCTGTATGTCGATACCCTGCGTAGGTTCGTCCAGAATCAGTACCTTTGGTTGAGTGATTAACCAGCGAGCGAGAACAACTTTCTGTTGATTCCCTCCGGACAGGCTTTTTACTAAAGCCTCGATCGATGGCGCCTTCACGTGCAGGCGATCGGTGAAACCCTGGGCGGTCTGGCGTTCCGCACGCCGTTGCAAGATGCCGTTCTTCGATAATTTATCGAGGCTGGCCAACGTAACATTTTCGCGGACCGACATTTCAAGTATAGCCCCGTGACGACAGCGATCTTCCGGGACGTACGCAAGCCCAGCCTGCAGGGCATCTCTGGGAGAATGAATTTCGACCGGCTTGCCGTCGATGTAAAAGCTGCCCTGAGTAAAGCTCGCCAGGCCGAATAAACCTTTGGCGAGTTGCGTTCTTCCCGAACCAACCAATCCCGCCAGACCCACAACTTCTCCCTTTCGCAATACGAGATTCACACCCTTCACCCTGGATCGTTCACAACTGACGCTTCGCACTTCGAGCGCAATCTCACTTGGCCTTGTCTGGGGTTTCGGATAGAGTGTCTCCACCTTTCTGCCGACCATCATTCGAATCAACTCACGGGATGTCACGTCCGTTATTTCACGAGTACCTACATTGTTTCCGTCGCGCAAAACTGTAACCCGGTCCGCAATCTCAAACAGTTCTTCGAGGCGATGGGATATATAGAGAATTCCAGTCCCGTGTGCTCGCAGCGTTCGTACAATACGCAGCAGATTGTATGTGTCCCGTTGCCCGAGCGAAGCAGTCGGCTCATCCAGAATCAGCACACAGGCGTTGGCAGCAAGGGCTTTAGCGATTTCGACGAGTTGTTGTTCGGCCATGCTTAGCGACGAGACTAAGGCGTCTGGCGATATTTGCGCGCCGATCTGCTGCAGCAAGCGCGTCGCGTGCGTGACTCGCGCCCGCCAATTGACTTTCCGCCATAGCTTCTTGCCTTCATTCGCGATCCCGATATTCTCGGCTACGCTCAAGTCCGGGAACAGAGCCGGTTGTTGGTAGATGGCGAAAATACCGAGTCCCTTGGCCTTGGCGGGAGTGTTGTGCTCAACTCGCTGGCCGCGCAGCCTTATTTCACCGCTGTCAGGCCGTATGGCTCCCGTCAGGACTTTGATTAAGGTCGACTTGCCGGCTCCATTTTCGCCAATTAACGCGTGTACTTCCCCGGCCCGCAGCTCCAAGGAAACAGAAGTCAGCGCTTTCACGCCGTCGTACGATTTCTGAATTCGGTTGGCTTCGAGGAGCATCTAGACTTCTCCGACTGGCGGATTAAGTTTGGGCTTCGGTGGGAAAACTGTAAGCCTCGCCGACGAAAGCGGAATACTCCACGTTCGCCTGCTCAAAACCTCTCAGCAATCGAAAGGCCGACACACCGAAGAGCGTTTCCCGCCGCACCATTTTCTCCCGGCCTTCGGGGAAAGGCGACACGCCAAATTCCAGGCCACACGCCACAGTCTCTCCGTTCCAGGGTTGACTGTGCCGTGACCTGTTTTCCTCCCATATTCCAAGCCATGGGAAATCCCTTCGGTCCCATTCATAACCAAAAAACACATGTGCGGCAGGGGAATACGCAGTAAAGGAAACGACGTTAGAGCTTCGGTCCATTAGGTGCGCGGTGAAACTCGAGGTCCTGGCATTGCCGGCAAAGGTTCTCAGATCGGCGAGATCGCCTCCGCCTCTCGGAGCGTAAGGCCACTTGAAATCCGCGCCTCGAACAAGCCCGCCAGAGTCGAACCCCTCAGTTTCGAACACGCGCGACCGCTCCGCGCGAATTAGAAGTTGCGTGGAGCCAGGTTCCAAGAATGGGGGGCCGAGAGTCACGTGCTGCGTCCAAGCTATAGGGCGGTCAGCCGCCGATAAGTTGTCTACGGATTCGCGAATCCTCACTCGCAGTTGGCCGTCGTCTATCCATATCTGACGTGTCACTCGCAGCTTCGAATAGGGCAGAACGGAACTCAGAAAGAGTTGTCCGTCCTTTGCCTCACAAGTATAGGAGGCTATCGATGCTTCGCCGTGCACGCTGATGCCGTGATTCAGTTCTTCAGTGGAGGGAGCCCCGAAGATGTCGAGGCAGAGATTGTGGCCCATGATTCCCGCGAGAAGTTTGCTTTCCGGGTTGAGACCATACTGGCGGTGCAGTCGCGCCTCATACTTTGATGGCTCAATGGAAGACCATGGCGGTATCCACAGAGGATTAATGTCCGCCTTTTTGTACAGAATCTCCGCAATATGTCCTCCCTCTTTCAACACCGTTACCCGCAAAGCTTTAGTGTCTATTTGTAGAGCCTCGCGATTTCGGAACCTCATAATGTCAAACCATCGTTGACGAAACGGTTCTTGGGCCAAAGCTATCGGGCTGTTTGAAGGGCAGCGGCATCAGAATTCCTGGGACCGAAGTGCTTCAAAATGACCAAAGGCTCGGTATCGCTAAGATTTTCGATTTTCACTCCTTCTTTCGCGGCCCCGGCGGTCACGAACAATTCATCCTCCGTCATTTGCCCGAACCGGATGAGAGTAGGAGTTGCGACGGAGTGAGGACCGACCCAGCCGTATCCTTGCGTCAGAATCGTTCCATAAGCAGCGGAATCGGTGATCTTAACGGTTCGGCGAGGGAAAATTGTGAGTTCCTTGGCTGAGTAGTTGGCTGTGCCATAGCTAATCCATTTCTCAATGTAACCCTCCTCCTGCATTTCCTCCATTGGGCGGACCGGCTTGGGTAGGACGCGATGATGCGTGGCAAATTCAGGATCGACATTGGCTTCCCAATCGAGCATCGAGATTAGGTAATCGAGATCGTGATGATGTTTTTCAGGGACGTCCTTAATCAGCAACTCCCACGGAACGGGCCTGCCATCGACCATCGATTGGAACATGGCAAACACATCGCTGTTCACCTGAGGTTCATACGTCACCAGCGAACCGGGCGCGTGCAAAATTCCAGGGTCCACCTGCCAGCCGCTGCCGACTTGAAGACGATAGGCTCTCGAGTGAAACAGCAAACCATTGTCACCGCGCTCCCAGGCTTCGAGGCATTGCCGGACATTCTCACGCGTGGTGCCCGGTTCTAGCCCCATGAAGGTATATGGAAAATCATTCTCCTCTGTGTTGTACTGAGGCGGAAAATAATATGCCTCGGGCTTGCCCTTGCGGCCCACCTTCTTGGCGAACTCGTCAGTCTGGTGCATATGGTGAGGAATCGGACCAAGATTGTCGAAGAACTTACACAGGATGTTCCATCCACCCTCGCGTGCCATAACTTCTGAACTGAGCAGCTCGTCGCCAATCGTCTCGATTGCGTCCCGAAATAAGAATCGTCTCTTGCCGAACCGCACATAACTGAGTCCCTCATCTTCCGGGGTTCCAGGACCGTTGGAGGCGCACGTCGTCGAGGAAAACCAACGCTCGTTTATACCGCCGCGATTCGCTCCCAATGCATAGAGATCGTCCGGATGAAGCCGCAGGCGCCCGCCCGGTATCATGAATGAACGCGGAACCCAGCACGGCTCCAGCCGCAAAATCCCCTGTTCGACTTTCACCGCCTCTAATAACGGCTGCCGATCAGATGCACTCTTGGACACGGATTTGCTCCTTCGTGGTCGCAGGGGTCTTAGCCTTGCCCCTGACCGAAACGACCTGATCCTGAAAGGCTCACGGATGAGTCGTCTCATAAATTTGGACCTTACGCCTGATGGTCGCGTCTGTCAAACAAATCCTTTCTCGATAAATTCCATGTCCGCCAGTACCGTCCGCGGTTGTACAGTATTTGTTTATGGCGACTCAGAAAGAATTGGCCAAGCTTGCTGGGGTCTCGGCCGGAACAGTCTCTAACGTAATCAGCGGTTCAGTCCAGGTAAGCGAACGTAACCGGAAGAAAGTGCTCAAAGCCGTTCGTGTTCTCAATTACCAGCCGAACCTGATCGCCCGGAGCCTGAAAACCAATCGGACTCGGACATTGGGCATCGTAGTGCCGGACATCACAATTCCCTTCTTCCCCAAGATTGTCCGCGGTGCCGAATCTGCTGCTCGCGAACGCGGATATTTCTTGATTGTCCTCGATTCCGAGCACAACCACGCGCGGGAAGCGGACATGATGACTCTGCTCCAATCGCAGCGGGTTGAAGGCATCTTGCTGGTTGCAGCCGGAGGACGCCGGGGAACCCTAGGAAGTCCTGTGCGTTCTGCATCCACTCCGCCGGTCGTGTATCTGGACCGCTTGCCAGATGGGATCGAGGCCGATTCTGTATCAGTGGACGATCGCGCGGCCGCGGAAATGGGAGTTTCCCACTTGATATCCAGAGGGCATAAAAACATCGCAATCGTCACCGGCCCTCTCAGCCTCAAGAATGAGCAGGAACGCCTGCACGGGTATCGCCACGCTTTGCGCAAGAGCGGAATCCCCGTGCGTGATTCGCTGATCTGGGAGGGGAGCTTCGAAAAGGATGAGGTGGCAAGAATTTGTCACAAAGGACTTCTAAAACCGACCGGCAGGCCCTCCGCATTATTTGTGACGAACGGGGTAACCGGCCTTCAGGCGCTGAGGAGTATCTATGCAGCAGGTCTGCAGACTCCCCGGGACATTGCATTCGTCACCTTTGACGAGCTGACCGCCGATGATTTCTTTCATCCCGGTATCACATGTGTGCTGCAACCAACGTTTGAGATCGGATATCGCGCCGTTGAGGTTCTACTCAACCGGGTTGAAAAAGGGAGAACCGCAGGTCCGCCGGGCAAGGTTCGACTCCCGGCCACGCTGATAGTGCGGGAATCCTCAGAACCCTTCAAATGAGGCAGGTCGAGCATACGTTTCCCGCGCGCCCATTGCACGACCTGTGAGATGTTTCCTCCATCGCCGCGAAACCAAGCATTGACAAAAGCCGGAATGTTTCTTTATGCTTGCGTCGCAAATTGAATCGTCTCATACCGCGACGGAGATGCTTATGCTTTCGCTCCATGAGAGATTGATTGGAATGTTATCTCGGGTACAGCGTATTGTGGATCGTTCCGTCCAGTTTGCAGCCCTGTTAACCTGCCTGTTATGGATCAGCGGACGCGTGAGTGCGCAGGGCTCGGATGAGATTCCTTTCTATAAACACACCATTGACCTTGGACAAAGCGAAGCGGCCGAGGTCGCCGACGTGAACCAGGATGGAAGGCTCGACATCATTTCCGGGGAGAACTGGTACGAGCAAACGACGCCGGGTAAGGATGGTCCGCGCTGGATCAAACACCACTTCCGCGACCTGCCCTTCTATCGATTCGATGGAAAGTACTCGGGTGGGTACCTCGAGGATTTAGGTGACCTGGCTATCGACGTGAACGGCGACGGCTATCCTGACATAGTGACGAGCTGGTGGGGACCGCCGTGCCTTACATGGTGGGAGAATCCTGGCAAATCGAATAAGCCATGGGTTCGGCACATCATTGAGAACGACTGCCTGGTGGAGTTTTCTTTTCTGGTCGACATTCTGAACACCGGTAAGCGTGAGCAGCTCTTGCCGCAGTTTGGGGATCCCAAAGCCCCGCTGAAATGGTACGAAATTGTGGGCAAAGGCGCCGACGCGCATTGGGTCGGACACGTGGTCAGCGACCACAGCTATGGGCACGGCATCGGAGCGGGAGACGTGAACGGCGACGGGCGCACCGACATCATCACGCCGAAAGGATGGTTCGAAGCTCCACCCGATCCGCGCAACGGCCAGTGGATCTTCCATCCGGAATTCGACCTGGGAGGCACGGGATTTATCTACACCATGGACGTGAACGGCGACGGCTTACCAGATCTTGTCACTAGCATGGCTCACGACTACGGAATCTTCTGGTACGAACAGAAGAAGGATGCGCAGGGCAATCGTACCTGGGTGAAACATTACGTCGACGATGCCTGGTCCCAATCTCACGCCATGACCATCGCGGACCTCAAGGGCGATGGCAAGCCCGTGCTGGTAACCGGAAAACGCTATTATGCCCACGAGCATGATCCGGGTGCCAATGAGCCGCTGGGAATTTATTGGTATGAAAAAGTGCAGGTTGAGACCGGGCTGCAATGGCGGCGGCACATCATCGACTACAGCTCGCGCGCCGGAACCGGCTTGCAGGTCTGCGTAGTTGATATTGACCAGGATGGTGACCTCGACATTGTCGTGGGCGGAAAATCCGGACTCTATCTCTTCGAAAACATGACCAAAGGACGGAAGGTGCCTCTGACGGATGTGATCGACGTCCAGGGACCATAACTTTCGGAAGCATGTGATTCCCCGTGTCTGCCAATCGACCAAGGATATATATATGACTATGCGTCCGTTTACAGGTGCATTGCTGCGAGCGCACGGCCCTGCCGGCCACTTTTCGTTTCTTGTAACTTTGGCAGCCCTGTTGACTTGCCCGTTATGGGTTAGCGAACCCGCGAGCGCTCAGGGATCGGATGAAATTCCCTTCTATAAGCACATCATCGATTTGGAACAAAGCGAAGCAGCCGCTGTCGCCGACATCAATCAGGATGGGAGACTCGACATCATTTCCGGGGAGAACTGGTTTGAGCAAACCACGCCGGGTCCGGATGGGCCGCGCTGGATCAAGCACCGCTTCCGTGAGTTGGGTTTCTACCGGTTCGATGGAAAGTTCAGTGGCGGTTACCTGAAAGATCTCGGCGACCTGGCGATTGACGTAAATGGTGACGGCTACCCTGATATTGTGACCAGCAGTTGGTGGGATCCATCTTTGACCTGGTGGGAAAATCCCGGGAAATCGAACAACCCTTGGGTTAGGCACGTCATCGACCGGGGCTCGCCGGTGGAGTTCTCATTTTTAGTGGATATTCTGAACACCGGCAAGTCTCAACAACTGTTGCCGCAATTCGGTGACGATAAATTCCCGCTGAAGTGGTATGAGATCGTAGGCAAAGGCGCGGACGCGCATTGGGTCGGGCACGTGGTCAGCGACCACAGCTATGGGCACGGTATCGGAGCGGGAGATGTGAACGGCGATGGGCGCACCGACATCATCACGCCGAAAGGATGGTTTGAGGCCCCGCCCGATCCCCGCAACGGCCAATGGGTCTTTCATCCCGAATTCAACATGGGAGAAACCGGGTTCATCTATACGATGGACGTGAATGGCGATGGTTTGACCGATCTCGTCACTAGCATGGGGCACGATTACGGAGTCTTCTGGTATGAACAGAAGAAGGATGCGCAGGGCAATCGTACATGGGTGAAACACGATATCGACAACGCCTGGTCGCAGTCTCATGCCATGACCATCGCGGACCTCAAGGGCGATGGCAAGCCCGTGCTGGTAACGGGGAAACGCTACTACGCTGGCGAGCACGATCCGGGCGCCAATGAGCCGCTGGGGATTTATTGGTATGAAAAAGTGCAGGTTGAGACCGGGCTGCAATGGCGGCGGCACATTATCGACTACGGCTCGCGGGCGGGAGCAGGGTTGCAAGTCTGTGTAGTTGATATTGACCAGGATGGCGATCTCGACATTGTCGTGGGCGGAAAATCCGGACTTTATCTGTTCGAGAACATGACCAAAGGACGCAAGGCGCCGCTCACCGATGTCATTGAAGCTTCGGGTCCATAATCTTTAGCGGGTTTAAGCCAGTGCAGAAGCCTCGAACACGCTCTATCTGAGGTCAGTTCGCGCTGCTATAGAAATTGTCGATCGCGTTCTTGATCCACTCAGGGTTGTCCCAATCTTTGTACTTGGTGCGTATTTCCGGTTCGAGTTTCGTCTCCACCTCAGTAACGCTGCTTCCGTGGGATTTCATCTCTTGCACCTGGTCGCGAACAAGAACCAGATATTCACGCATCGCTGCGATCAGTCCAGCGTCGCCGACTTCGCCGTGGCCCGGGACCACGATGGCGGGATTCAGATTCTGCAAATGGTCGAGCGTCTCGATCCAGTTAACGCCATTGGAGTCTGAATCGGCCATGATGGGGAAAAACCGGTTTATCACTACATCCCCGCCAAACAAAATGCTTTGTTTGGGCAAGAAAACAAAATTATCTCCCCGTGTGTGAGCTGAATTCCAATGGAGGAGTTGCACGGTGAAGTCGCCGAGATCGACTTCGGCCTGATTCGAGAAGGTTACGTTTGGCATTCGGAGCCTTACGGGCCTCAGCAGGTCGGCAATATCAGGGCTGACCGCGCTGAACTGCTTCATGATGGCTGGACCCTTTTCCAACAGCTCGATTTTCTGAGCGGTCGGGTAGATTACGATTGTGCTCGCGGGAAATGCCTGGGCGCCCATCCCGTGTTCGGGGTGGAAATGGGTGATGGTGAGGTAGGCCACAGGCTTGGTTGTGATCTTCTTCACCTCGCTCAGGACGGTCTCTGCATTTCGGGGCCCCATTCCGGTGTCAACGACCAACACCCCATCGCGGCCGACAATGATTCCTATGTTTGGAATGACATTGATCCTCTGGTCCGTTATCACATACACGTTTTCAGCAATCTGGCGCGTCTTGCCGCTGGCGACCAGTGGAGCCTTGATCTGAGCACAAAGCACTCCCCCAAGTATGAAAATCAGCGAGACAAAAGCCATGCTTCTAATGTCCTTCATGTCCCTCCTTAGTCCAGCGGTTCCACTTTGAGGATAGCGGCCCCATGGTTACTGCCTGTCCAGAAAGTGACGGGCGTAGTCGAACTGTCCACAAAGACACGCCGAATGTTGGTCTCCTTTGGCATCAGATACTCGACGGTCTGCCCCGTCTTGGGATCCAGACGTACGACGCGGTCGGTCGTCATGCTTCCTGTCCACAATTCGCCATTCTTGTCCCAGGCTACGTCGTAGGGTGCAGACCACGGCGTACCCACAGGCCATTCGGTGATTTGCCCGCTCTTGGTGTCGAGCATTGCAATCCGGTTGCCCTGGTATTCGCCAATCCACAGGCGGTCTTGCGGATCCATCCTCACGCGACGGGGGCGCGAGTGCGGGGTGGGCGTTTCGTAGAACTTAACCTCTCCCGTTTGGGCATCGATGCGTCCGATGTGGTTGGTTTGGAACTCCGCAAAGTAGAGATTGTTGTGAGAGTCGGAGTCGATTCCATACATCGAGTATCCCGGCAGATTCTTGAGCGGTTCGAAGACTTCGTACTTTTCGGTCTTGAGATCGAGCCGCAGGATCTCCCGGTGCCCGCCGTTGTCCGTCCACACTTTGCCGTCGACGCCGTACCCCAAGGTCAAAAAATCCAGCTGGGCGTCCATATCGTTCAGCTCCGCAGGCAGGGCGTAAATGTGGAGCTTCTCGGTTTTCGGGTCAAACCTTGCCACCGCCCCCTGGAACATCAAGCCCAGCCAGAAGTCTCCATTCTTATCTTCTTCCAGATCGAGCATCCCATTCGGATAGCCGGGCTTGAGCTCGGGCAGCGGCCATTCAGTGAGCTTGCCCGTCTGAGGGTCGAGCCTCCCGAAATTCAGCTCTCCGAAGTTGGAATACCAGACCATTCCGTGCTCATCTACGATCACGTCTTGCGGCTCGATTGTTGGGCGCGGCAAGGCGTATTCGGTAACGACCACTCGCGTCGCCCGGCCCTTGGGACGGGGCAGTATCTTGAGGGAATACTCCCACGCCGTCGTCGAGCTAAGATTGATCGTGGCCAGATACTCGGACAGCTTGCGGTACTGTTCAGGCTTTCCTGCCCAGTTCGGATCCACCCGCCGCTGAGGCTTTATCGGCTGGCTCGTCTGTGCGTAGCCCATCATCCGCCAGATGACTTCCGTAAACTCATTGGCGTCGTGGGTGGACCTCACGACCCGTTCCAGCGTGTGACAGCCGACGCAGTTCAACAGGTTCGCCTTCTGCTCCTCGGTCCCGGGTACGCTCAGCATCCACTCCGCGTTGGTAAGCTGAGACGCAATGTTTTTGGTCTTGCGCAGCTTGAGGTCGGCGGTTGCTGTTTTTTGCTCTACGACGTCTGCCATCGCTGTGCCATCAAGATCGTAGCCAATGGCGCGAATATTGAGGGAATAATGACCAGGCCCCAATCGACTCATCGGAAAACGGTAGCTGCCATGGTCATCGCTAACCACGCTGACCGTGATAGTAGAGCCGTCCTTCTTAGCGCTGACCACCACGCCTTCCATCGCGCCTTCCTCTTGCGAGGTCACTCGTCCGGTCAACGCGGCAGAGGCTGAGCTCTGTGCTTGCGCCTTTGGCGCAAGGAGGAGAACCAAACTCACGGCCGCCTTCAACAACGAAACTTTCGTTCGCATTGTTGCCTCGTTCAGTAGAAAGCCCCCGTAGTTTTGGCGGCGAATGCGTTCACTTCAGCCTAGAAGTCACTGGGACTTACCGCTTGAATCCACGCGGTAAGTTGTTCCAGAGAGATAACTGCCTTCCTCTCGCCGAAGGGGAATTTTGGTCAGTGGCGCAGGTTTTACGTACTTCACCAGGTCGCGCATCGCGATCACGGTGCAGTGCTGGTCGCGCAGGTACTGCATGTATTCAGCAAAAACCTTGGGCTCCACGCTTACCCAAGGAGCGCGCGGGTAAGGAACTCCATGAAAGTTCAATATGGCAATCTTCCCGTTCCTGGCCTGGTCCACGGCCCAGACCAGGTCCTGAAAGCCCCACTGGGGTCCGGCGTAGCCTGTCGTCGGGATAAGCAACGGGTGGTGTTTCGTGGGATCGTACGCCGGACCTCGGGCTCCGTTGTCACCGTCAGGAAACTCCGGGGTCACCCCCCTCCGCGCGAATAAATAGCCTTTTTCCAGAAGAACCTCAGCAACCGGAACACTGTCGCGATACATGGGATAGACAAATGTCTTGGGTATTGGAATCCCATATTCCTTGCACCGTCGCTCAATGCCCTCCAGCTCAGCCAGAATTTGTTCCTTCGTTAGCTTGGTGAGATCCGGATGGCTTACCGTATGATTTCCCACCTCAAATCCGAGGTCGTTCAGTTGCCGAACTTCATTCCAGGACAGGGCATCATCATCGCGTTTGATTTCACGCAGGCCCTCGGTGATATAAAACGACGCCCCAAAGCCGTACTGTTTGAGCAGAGGTGCGACGTAGGCAATGTCCGACTCTGTGCCATCGTCAAAGGTTAGCACCACCAAGTGATCGGGAATCGGCAGCAGACCATCTTCCCGCGCAGCGGCGTTCCTACTTCCGGTGAGAAGAACAGATAGCAAAAAGATGAGTCTCGCGAACCGAATCATTTTGTGTCTGTCCTACTCTCCTCGATTTTCATTTCAGACGCGACCGCGTTAGAGTGAGCGCATTCCGGGAACTCTGGAAGGACAATGTTGCCTTGATACTCCAACTCCTGATGGATGCCGACCTCGGAGCAGTAGTAACCGACTACGGTCATCTGCTTCAAGGTGACGAAAAAATGTTCGAGGTCGGTTTGGGGGTTTGCTTCGCCCGCAGCGGCGCGCGTCAGTATATCTGCCGTGGACGATTTGGCGGCCTCTTCCTTGAAAAGCTGTAATCCTTTGCGCCATTCCGATTTCTGCAAATCGCTCGAGATTGAACTGTTCGCGAAGAGATCCGCATTTGCAATGTTGCACCCGTTAGAAACGACCCAGTCTGCGAACAGGCTCACATTCGCGGCGTGCGCGCCACCCGAGTGGTTGTCTGCGGGAATAATCATCTCCATCAACTGGTCCATTAGTTCGTTTTCGGCTTCAGTGAAGAATTGGAGTTTGTAATTTCCCGCCTCCCAGGCCGCGCGTTCCCCGGACTGAGTCGGTGGCAACATGGCGCTCAAGACATCTAATTGTGTCGAAAGCGCGCTCAGCGCAATAATTTTAAGGACGGTTCGTCGTTGCATAATTCAAAACCAGGGAATCGCACCTTAGCCCATAAACGACTGTTTCCTGGCTGCTCGCTCTAGATGACTCCCAGCTTGCGCTGTTTAATGATGTATTCGGCCGAACGCATCGACAGCGCCATAATAGTAAGCGTCGGATTTTTCTCGCTCGACGTGGTGAAGCAACTGCCATCGGTTACAAACAGATTCTTCACGTCGTGCGACTGGCAAAAACTGTTCAAAGCGGAGGTCTTGGGATTTTTCCCCATCCGGACAGTTCCCACTTCATGACTGGCCAATCCCGAGGGAGAAGTGCTCTGATTGAAGAAAACATCCCCAGAAAGCTTGGAAACGATCTGCCGGAGGCCTTTTATCATCCCCTGCCACACCAGCATGTCGTTCTCGACAAACTGAAAATGTACGACTGGAATTGGAATGCCATAGGCATCCACCTGGTTCTTGTCGACGGAAACATAATTCTGGTTGACTGCCAGGGATTTGCCAACACCGAGGAGAACCAGATAGCCGGGCTGCATCGTCCGCACCTCGCGCTTGAAATCTGCGCCATAACCTTTCATCAACCTTGCATGGCGGGGAAACATATAGGAATCGTAGTTAACCTGAAACGCATAACCACCCGCGTAACCGCGATGCGAGTCGCGATAGTCGAATCTTGGAATATAGACATGATCGGTGGCACCATCCTGGTTTATGGGCTTCGTGCCTTGCAGCTCCTTTAAATACACTTGCACCGGCGCATTGATGTGGCCATGAAGATAGCGCCCCACCACGCCACTGGAATTTCCTAGTCCAGCGGGGTGTTGTGGAGAAACTGAGTTCAGGAGCAGCCGTGCGGATTCAACGGTGGCGCAGCACAGTACGACAATCCGCGCCTTGACCTCCTCGGTTTTTTGCGTATTCGTATCAACAAAGGAAACTGCCCTCGCCAGGCCTTCACGGTCCACCAGGATTTCGCGGGCCAAAGCGTTCTGTCGCAGCGTGAAGTTCCCAGTGACAGCAGCTTTGGGCAGCGTGCAGTTCGGCGATGAGAAAATTGCCGTAGCATCGCAGCCGTCCATGCAGTGACCGCAGTGGTGGCACGCCGGGCGGTCATCATAAGGCTTGGTCAGCACCGCTTTGCGAACCGAGATCAGAGGAATATTCAGCGAATCGGTGGCACGTTTCAGGATGTGCTCGCTGCATCGCCATGGTAGTGGTGGCAGATAGTGATTTCCGCCTGGCAAGATGTCGAGTCCATCTTCGTTGCCACAAACGCCGATAATCTGTTCCACGCGGTCGTAGTAGGGCGCGAGTTCCTCATATGTGAGGGGCCAATCGTCTTCAATGCCGGCAAGCGACCATTCGCGGAAATCCTGGGGTGCGTAACGCAGCGTGACCGCGTTCCAATGCATGGTCCTGCCGCCCAGCACGCGGGCTCGATCGACGTGAACATGCGCCTGCGTTTCATAGCGGATGGACGTTGCCACGTCGCCCTGATAGAAGTAGGCCTGCTTTTCGCGCCGCAGATTGGCATAGGGAAGCTCGTAAGGCCACTTGTGCGAGAGTAGGTCGACGGGATCGACTTCTTTTCCGCCCTCCAGCATGATGACCTTAGCCCCGCCCTCGCAGAGTTCCTTGGCCATAAAGCCGCCTGCGGCGCCGGACCCAACAATACAGACATCGAATTCCTGTGGTTGATTTCCCATGTTTTAAGCACTTGCGCAGGCTTGCTGGCCGCCTTCACCTGCAGAATCATACCGCCACTATTTCAGGGGCCACGCCCGCCTCGGTACCCGTCCCGCCGAGAGTCTGGGCACGAGATGCGTGAAGCGATTGTTGACAGAAGAATTTCGCTATCCCCATCACTGTCCAGACCGGCACATGCCATCGTCACAACTGTTCTCCGGAACCTGTCCTGATTTCCGAAACGAAGCCATGTTCTCCCTATTTGCTGGATGGAACGTCACGATTATCTAGATCCGAACGTGATAGTGCCGTCTCCACGGGGTCGACCTCTTCTTGCAGCTCACGCGCCTTAGCGAGCTCAAAGTTCTTATACGCGGCCTGGGACAACTCGGACAACCCGAGATGATAATAGACTCGTCCGAGCCAGTAGTAAGCGACAGAGAGATTGGGATCGAGCTGAACCGCGGTTTCAAGTTGCCTTCTCGCTTCCGAATACTTCTCCAGTCGTGTTTCCAGACGACCTAGATTGAAATAAGCCAAAGGGTTGGAATGATCAAGGGTCTCCGCGAGCTCCATTTCACGTAACGCTCCGTCACTGTCCCCCACCCGGTTTAAGATAATTCCAAATTGGAGGTGGTAATAAGCGTTTTGAGGGCTCATTTTCAAGGCCTTCTCAACATGTTCTTTGCCTTCTTCGAGGTGGTCCTCTAGTGCCTCAACAAGACCAAGCATGAACTCAGCCTTGTGATAGCCCGGGTCTAGCTCAAGGGCTGCTTTGAAGTGTCGTGCCGCACGATCGTAGTACTCGTTGTCTTTCTCCTCGTTTCCCAAGATAAAAAAACTCATTCCCAGAAAATAGACAGGCTCGACCCATCCTGGCTGCAACTGGGCAGCCTGGAGAAACAATTGAATAGCGTTAACCTGGTCATGAGATCTCTGAAGGATTTTCCCTTTTGTCATGAGATAAGAGGCCCGAGCTGGCTCCATCCTAATCGCCCGATCGATGGCAACTAAAGCCTCCGACTCTTTATGTTCCAAGCTCATCACCTGCGCAGAAAGGTCGAGATATTGCGGGTTGTCGTTGAGCTTAGGATCGCGCAACCTAGAGAAAGCTTCCATCGCGCATTTGGTATCAGATCGTGCGAGACAGTCCCGCAAGGGGTCCAGCTCAGAGGCAAGCTGCACCTCAACAACAGAATGTTCTTCATGGGTTGACTTTTGAACCGTCGAATTCTCTACCGGAGAGCGCTGAGCTGCCGCGAGCGGGATAATAAAGAACAACAAAACTGCACAAGCCAAGTGAGGCGACAACCGAGTTGCTGCAAGGCGGGAATGAACTGACTTGCAATATGGCACGGCGGGCTTCTGAACCCGACCTGCAGTACATAAACGTGTGGGGTGAATATACTGCAGGTTGTAGGGTTCAGCACACATCATACGCTCAAAATTCGAACCTGAGAGCGAGTTCGATAATTCGAGGGTCGCGGGCACTAGTAACCTGTCCAAAGTCTCCAGCCCCGAGAGTAGTTGCAACATTCGCAAAGTTAGTGTGATTGAAGATGTTGTAGAAATTGGACCTAAATTGGAACTTCGCACGCTCTGTAACTTTGAAGTCTTTATACACAGATATGTCAAAGCTGACTGTACCCGGGCCAATAATCGAGCCGGTGGGGGCGGTACCGAAGAATCCCGGGGGAGGGGCAACAAATGCGCTCGTGTTGAACCATTGATTTTTTGTCTTTGGACCTGAGATGGGAACTCCGGCAACAAGATCGGGGCGGGTCGCCAACCCCGGTGTCGGAGTGCCCAGCTTGGGATCGTTCGGGAAACCACTTTGAATCGTGGTAACGTTCCCGAGCTGCCAGCCCCCAAGTAGGGCGCGCTCGAACCCATGCGCTGAAGCAAACCACGGCAAAGACCAAATGGCGCTGAACGCAAACACATTGAATGGAGTAGTAAGAGATGGCCCCCTGTCATTGTTCGGGTGAAAGAAATCTTGCACGCCCCCGTAACTAGAAGTAGTCTCAGTGTCTCGAGTAACCGCATAACCTTTCTGCCAAGTGTACGCCCCGGAGATAAAAAAGCCGTGGCTGAAGGGATGCTGAAGGCTGAGTTCCAGCGCATTCCAGTCAATCGTAGTTGGGCTTACAACGTCGGCTAGTTGACCGTAACCTGGGAAACGTGAGCCAAAGGCGTACTCAGACACTGTTCCCGTGTTGATAATAGGATTGAAATCGAAACCGCCTTCGGGGAGCGGTTGGTTCGCATCGGCGTTGACTGTGCCGTGCAGAAGAACATCGCCTGCGCCCGCGATCGAGGCGAGCCATCTCCCCCGAAACTCGTGCTGCAAGGACAGGCTATAGGTAGTTATCTGGGCTTCCTTAAAGTTCTGATCCTGGATGTGGATTGGTGGGACAGTGGCGGGGGCCACGGCGCCTCCAATCGGATTGGGAAAGGAGGGAGTAATGATGGTTGTGGAGAACGTGGCAGGGTAATTGTTCGGGCATTGGCTCGAACAAGACGCGTAAAAGTAAAAGTAGTGGTTCAGTGCAGCACCGCCACGGAGGCTGGTTTTCCCGTCACCCGTTAGGTCGTACGCAAATCCGACGTTGGGATTCCAGTGATTATTGTACTTGTTGCTGTAGTTCGCAGGATACCCCGGGGTTACTCCGCCAAAAACGAGGCCGTTAAGTGGATTGTAAGTCGGTGTCGCGGTTATGGTTCCATTGGGGTTGACAATGGGAGCATCAGCCGGGTTGAACAGACTCGGTATTAAATTGGTGACGACGTTCTTGAAGGTCGGTATAGGTGACCAAGCGTATCGAAGGCCGATGGTCAACGTAAGTCGCCGGTTAGCCTTCCACCGATCCTCGAAGTAGGGCGAAACAATCGGGTAGTGCTGAACAGAGCGTATCTCAGTATTTTGCTGGGTAAACGACTCGGCATCCCCTAGCAAGAAATCGGCCATGGGATTTCCAGTAAATTGGCCGCTGAACATCCACTCCCCGGCCGTTGCCGCAAAAGCATTTTGCCGCTTTGTTCCTCTAACATACTGCATCCCAAATTGCAGCAAGTGGTTGCCCCGCAACCAACTAGCATCGTCTGAAAGAGTATCCTCCAAGTCTGAGGCGTGGTTGAGCGGCAGTATAAAACTGACGCCCAGACTAGGCCAGCCACCGGAGAAATTTATCTGGGGCAAGCGCTCTGATAGCAGTCCATTGTACGGTAGTTTTGATTCGAAACCCTGAATGTCGCTCCTATTCACCAGACCCGACACGCCCAGATTCACAATATAGTTGTTCATGCTCACGCTGGTCGTGTTGACCAAGCTGTTGGTCCAGGTCTGGGTTAGCCGGAGCTGGGCTAATTGATTGGGCGTTGTAATCGGCTGACGAGTCGTACTAAAGAGTGTACTGATGCCAAAGGTTTGAGTGGCGGCGCCGTTGGTTTGGTGGGAGTCCAGATATTCGGCCATCAGTCTTAGTTTGGAATTAATATCGTAGTCCACCTTGATTTCGTCGTCCCGTGTATTGTTGATGGTGGGGATATCGTTGATGTAATTCAAAAATCCACCAGCCGGGTTGTTAGGTAGGGGGGCCACCGCATTGTAGAAAAGAAGCGATTGGGCGTTGAGCCTATCTGCAGGTATTTGATAATCGCCGGCCGAGTTCGTCGGGAAGGGCTTACCCGTCACAGGGTCCGTAATCGGGGTCGAGAACGTCCCGTTCCTCTCAGCCTCGGTCAGATCCGGTCCACGAACAATGACGCCGATATGTTGGTTCGTCCATTGCTGGCTCCAGAAGAAGAATAGCTTGTCACGATTGCTATTCAGGTGCCCCGGAATCGTGATTGGGCCTCCGAGGGTATAACCGAAAATATTTTGCTTGAGAGGTGTCTTGGTTGGGCTGAAGTAGTTATGGGCATCAAACGCGTCATTGCGAAGATACTCGTACGCGGTCCCGTGGAAGGTATTGGTCCCCGACTTGGTTTGCAGGAGCAGGACATTTGGGCCATTCAGGCTGTACTCGGAGCCATAGTTGTTTTGCAGAACCCTGACCTCTTCAATCGTGTCCGGGTTGGGTGTGATCGTAGTTTGGTTCATACTCCCTGTGTTCATGTTCCAGATGCCATCCAGATAATACTGCGTCCCGTTTATCCCCATCCCATTTACCGAGATGGTGTTCGAGGTGAGGAACCCACCCTGATTGAGCGCCGTATCTGGGGCTTGATTTGTAACTCCAGGCATCAAGAAGGTTAAACCCTGGTAGTTGCGCCCGTTCAAAGGAAGCGTCGACGCTTGCGTTCCAGTCACTTGACTGGACACTTCCGCTGTGGCTGTCTGAACCTGGGCAATAGCTGCCTCGACGTTGATTGACTCCGAAACCTGGCCCACCTTTAGAACGGCGTTAACAGTGGCGACTTGTGCGGGACTGAGCAGGATGTGCGTCTCCTGGTAAGTTTGAAAACCCTGTTGTGTCACTGTTACCGTGTAGCTTCCAGGGTCTAATCCAGGAACTACAAAGCCGCCGGTGTCGTTAGTTGCAGTCCGGATTTGTACACCTGTCTGCTCATTGGTGACGGTAACTGCGGCATTTGCTACCACGCCACCGCTAGCATCCGCAACGCTGCCCCTGATCGAGCCGCTGGTGGACACTTGTCCCACAACAAGAGAACTCAACAGCGTCAAAAACAACAGCGAGAGTCCAGATATACAGAAGAGACGAATCAACTTGATTTTGAATGTCATGTCGTGCTCCCCAGCTGTATTAGTCCTTCATAGGATCGAAGAACGAGACTTAACGCATCAAACGCACTCGACTGACCTTTAACTTTGGCTGGCAACACGTCTCCAACTTCGCGATCAATTCGGGGCACTCTACAAACAGCCAGGATCGTTGTCAAGAGAAAAAGGAACTTATTTCTCTATTGAAATCCAAGCCCTGGTGACGAATAATGTGCACGCGAACAGCGGGTACCGGTCAATGGCCGGCCGCCGTGCCAACAGAATATTGCCAGTTCATGCTCAGTGGACAAGAAGCAGGACAGTGAGTTCTGGACGCATTTGACTCACCTTTACGGAGCTTCGATTATATGACCCGCTTCGGCGCTAAGCGCCTTTACTTAATTCCTGTGTTGTCTAAAGCACTGGATATATTGGATCTATTGCAAGGTGAGAAGAGCCCTTTGACATTAGAAGTGATTCATAAACGTACCAACATTTCTAAGACTACCGTTTACCGAATCCTCAAAACGTTTCTTCATCGTGGGTATCTAGCGCAAACTCAAGATGGTCTTTACCGATTGATTTCCCGTCCGAGGAAGGCGCGATTCGGGTTCGGCAGTCAGTCTGCCGAAATGCCTTTCTCGGAAGCAGTCAAGGATAGCCTAAAAGTGGCCGCTTCTAAAGCCGGTGTCGATTTGTTTGTACTAGACAACTGCTACGACGGCGCTACCGCTTTGCGTAACGCAGATGAATTCGTGCGCAATGGGGTGGATTTGCTTATTGAATTCCAGATCGATCAGCATGTTGCCCCGGTGATTGCGGACAAAATCGATGGCGCTGGCATCCCATTGATTGCAGTGGACATTCCTCATCCCAACGCAACTTTTTTTGGTGTGAACAACTACCGGGTTGGCTTCGAGGCAGGCGAATGTCTAGCCCGATATGCTATGCAGGCTTGGGACGGAAAGGTGCGTTGGGCATTGGGATTAGATTTGGATGAGGCCGGTCCCTTAGTGCACAGCCGTATCACCGGTGCGTTTGAAGCAATTCATTCGAGCCTGCCGAGAATTCCAGCTGAATTTATGATTCGCATGAACGGCCGCGGTATGCGCGATACCAGCTTTCGCCTGATGCTCGAGTTTCTTCGGCGTCATCCGAGAGATTGGGGAATCCTGATCGCCGCCGCTACCGACACGAGTGCCCTCGGCGCGGTACAAGCAGTGCGGGAGTTGAAACGAGAGAAGCATGTGGCCATTGTCGGACAAGACTGTATTCCCGAAGCTCTGAATGAGATCTTCAGTGGGAGTAGCCCTTTGATTGGTTCCGTTTCCCACGAGGCGCAAAGTTACGGACCAAACCTGATCCATCTGGGACTGTCCTTACTCAGCGGTCAACGTATTCCACCCTATAATTACGTTGAACACAAACTTGTGATGGGCCCTTGGTCGGAACAAAAGAGGCAAGCTTCTCTGAGATCATAGCCCCCTTATTCCGGTCTGGTGCCCAATTCTCTTATAGAAACTGTTGCCCTATTGCAATAAGACCGCTATGATAACTACAGCTGATTGATCGTTTCACCCATACGCCCACTTAATCCTGCGAGTCACAAAACGTCAGAGCGTTTCAATGCACGTGAAAACGAATTTGCATTATTTGGAAGACCGATGGGATGAACACCTCGCTCATAAGCTTGATGAACCCGAGTTGCTGCGATATCGATCTAACTTGCTCGGTTCCGACCTTCGGATAACAAACTTTGGCGGGGGAAACACCAGTTCGAAAATCGAAGTGATCGATCCTCTGACCGGCAAATTAGAAGAAGTTTTGTGGATCAAGGGTAGTGGTGGTGATCTGGGGAGTATCAAGCGCAACGGCTTAGCAACGCTATACCTACAAAAACTGAGAGGCCTAGAAAAACTTTATCGTGGTGCAGAGTTTGAAGATGAAATCGTAGAGATGTACCCACTCTGTACGTTTGGAAAAAACAGCGTAGCATCTTCGATCGACACGGCTCTCCACAGCTTTTTGCCCTTTCGCCACATCGATCACTTGCACCCTGATTGGGGCATCGCTCTAGCAGCGGCCGCGAACGGCGACGAGAAGATGAGAGAGTTTAACCGTCTTTTTAGTCGCCATTTGGTTTGGGTGCCGTGGTGTCGTCCGGGGTTCGAATTGGCGATGATGATTCGCCGAGTGGTCCATGAAAATCCAGGCTGTGAAGGTATTGTGCTGGGTGGTCATGGGCTCTTCACATGGGGAGACACTCAGCAGCAGTGTTATGAAAACACAATTACGATGATCGATCAGCTGGGGCAGTTCATCGTAGGTCACGTGGAAAAGAAGGGTGCAGCATTGTTTGGTGGTCCACAATGCGAGTCAGTGCAAAATCGCCGTGAGCTCGCCCTCGACTTGTTTCCATTTCTACGAGGAAGAATCTCGAGTACTCAGCTTTTGATTGGTAGTTTCAGCGACCGACCGGAAGTGCTGCGCTTTGTGAACTCCCACCAGGCTGAGTCGCTAGCAGGTCTTGGAACGAGTTGCCCTGACCATTTCATACGCACCAAGGTACGCCCGCTGTTTGTTCCTTGGCAGATCAGTGCAGGTACACACATTCTACGAGAGCAGATTGATCTTGCACTTCAGAAATATCGCAAGGCTTACGTGGAATATTACAACTCATTTGCGGGGCCCGATTCACCCGCTATGCGCGACACTAATCCTACTGTTGTGCTAATCCCGGGCGTCGGTATGTTCAGCTTTGGAAAGAGTAAGACTGAAGCCAGGCTCAC
>Ga0187781_10000844_pt1 | contig 22493 bp, 11 predicted proteins | sample 0715_SJ02_MP02_2_FD_132447 | JGI IMG/M metagenome (GOLD analysis project Ga0187781, IMG submission 132447) | Tropical peat soil microbial communities from peatlands in Department of Meta, Colombia - 0715_SJ02_MP02_20_MG | ecosystem: Environmental > Terrestrial > Soil > Wetlands > Peat | place... | reverse complement strand
GGCGGCCTCGTGTTCGTTCCCGACGCGCGCGGCTGGCTGCACGCACTCGATGCCAAGACCGGCAAGGACCTCTGGAAGGCCAACGACGGCGTCCTCCATAACGGCGGCATCATCAGCTACGAGGCGAACGGCAAGCAGTACATCGCCGTTGTCACCGGGTTCCCGAGCATGGTCAGCGAAGCCTATCCGGCGATATTCGGCCCGCCTTACACGATGATGGAGCAAAACACCGGCGCACTGATCGTCTACACCTTGGAATGAGCCTGCTGCGCGCGTAGACGCATCTGCGCAATCCCGCGATCTCCTCTGCTGGCGCAAGTCGGGTGAACCAACCTGCGCCAGCTATGGCTTTTCGGCGATCAGCGAACGAAAGCAGCATGACAAAGCAAAGGGTCGGTGCCGGCAGCACGATTCTGTTGGCCGCCGTGTTGTGCGGCTGTCTCGCCGGACCGTCGCCAATCCGCGCCGCCGAGACGACGCCCCCTCCGGCGGCGCAGATCGCACGCGGAAAGACGCTGTTCATCAGCTATGGCTGCGGCTGGTGCCATGAGGGCGGAGGGCGCAAGGCGGGACGTTGTCCGCAATTGATGGGCACGGAGCGCGACGATAATTTCATCGTCAGCCGCATCGCGGCCGGCTCGCCGGGCAAGATGCCGGCATTCGGCCAAGGGTTGTCTGCTGAAGACATGCAGGCCTTGCTCGTTTATATCCGCAATCTCAAACCGGAGGGCAGTCCATGACACTCCGCGAATGCCGCTTCGGCTTTTTGAAACGCGTCGTTGCGGTGACGATACTGACCGCCGCCACGGCATCGCTTGCGCTGGCGCGGCCGCTCGACTCGATCAGGGAGCGCGGCAAATTGCTTGTTTGCGCCAATCCAAACGCATTGCCGTTCTCGAGCAAAAACGGCGAACGGCGAGGCTTCGAGCTCGAACTCGGCGAAGCGCTGGCGAATGAGCTCGGCGTGGCGTTAGAGGTCGGATGGGTCATCTTTCCGTTTCACGTGCCGCGCGTCGATTGCGACGTCGTATTCGACTCGATTGTCGATCGTGAGACCGCCGAGGATGCGCATCTTCGGCTTTCCAGGCCTTACACGACGAGCGGCGTGGCGATTGCGCTGCGGCCCGGTCTTGAAGGGATCAGGGGCTTTGGCGATCTCAAGAAGGAGCAGCGGGTCGGTGCAATCGTCGGTTCTCTGGCACGCGTGAGACTGGGCAAGAATGGACTACCGACAATTCCGTTCACTTTCGAGGACGAGATGATCGAGGCGCTTGGCAAAGGCGAACTGGACGCCGCGCTCGCGACCCCCGCAACGATCGGTTATTACAACCTTCTTCACAAGAACGCGCCCGTGACGCTCGTGCAAGACTACCAGAGCATGCCGGAATTGCGCTGGGAGGTCGCGGTCGGCATGCGCAAGGCGGACGATGCGCTTGTGGCGGCGGTCAACACCGCGCTCGATCACATGCTTGCGGACGGAACCGTCAGCCGCATCTACGCGAGCTACGGTATCGATCAAAGTTCGCCCGTTAAGCCTTAGGAGCATGATCCGATACGGCATGCGAAGGCCGCTTAGCGATTGAGCCAGACCGTCATGCCGGGCTCCAGTCCGGCTGGATCGCCTAACGGGTCGAGGCGCAGGCGCAGCGTGCTGCGGTCGTGATCGCCGATCGCCCGCTCCGCCTGCCAGGTCGCGAACGACCCGAGCGGCACCAGCTCGGTGACGAGTGCCGGTGCTGGTTCGCGCCTGCCCGCCCGTCCAACGTCGACCTTCGACCCCACCGTGAGGCCGTGCAGCGCATCTTCGCGCGCGTTGAACGACAGCCACTGCTTGCCGCTCGCCTCGATCACGAGCACGGGCTGGCCGGCATGGATGTTCTCGCCGACCTCGGCGACGATCACACTGACAATGCCGTCGGCGGGCGCCCGCAGGATGGTTTTGTCGAGCCGCCATTCGAGCACAGCGAGCGCGGACGCCGCCGCCTTGACCTGAGCGTCCGCGACGGCGCGCTCCTCTTTGGTCGGCCCGGCGACTGCAGCGTCGTGATTGGCTTGCGCCTCGGCGACGTCGGCGCGTGCGCTCGCCGCGTCGTTTTGCGCCTGGTCGAGCGCCTGCTGCGAGGCGTTGTCGCTGCGTGCCAGGATGTCGGTGCGGCTGAGCTGCTGCTCCGCGTATTCCAGCCGCGATTTCGCCTTGGCGATCTCGGCCTTGAGCGAAGCGACCTGCTCCGCGCGCACGCCGGCATAGACGTTGTTGCGGTCGGCAGTCGCCGCGGCCAGCGCTGCCCGCGCCTGCCCGACCGACGCGGCCAGCTCGATCGCCGACAGCTCGGCGACAACGTCGCCGGCGCGGACGCGATCGCCCTTCCGCACCTTGATTGCGGTGAGCTGGCCGGCGACCTCAGGCGCGATGCGCACCTCGGTCGTGCGCACCACGCCGACGATCGGCGGCCCCGGCTCAGGGCGCGACAGCCAATATCCGCCAACGCCGGCAGCGACCACGATGAGGCCGAGCGCGACAACGCGTATTGAGGTGTGACTAGCCATGCGCCTGCCTTCGCTTCACGAGAAATGCGGATATGACTGCGAGCGCGAAATAGATGACCGCGAGGCACCAGAGCCCGCGCCAATCGCGAACCACCTCCCACAGGCTGGCGCCGAGCTGATTGATGCGAACGATGCCGTCGATCGCGAAATCCGACGGGAAGATGTAGCCCACGGCCTGCACAGATTTGGGGATCGCCTCGCGCGGCCAGGAGAAACCCGTCAGGAACAGCTGCGGTAGGCTGATGCCGAGGAAGATCAGCGTCGGGGTTTCCGGGTTCTTGAACCAGGCGCCTGCTGCCTGGCCCATGAAGCTCGTCGCCAGGGTGAACAACGCGGCAAGAGCGAACAATTGCAGCGGCTGGCCGAGCGTTGAAAAGCCATAGAAGCGCGGCAGCACAATGAAATAGAGCGCGAGCGCCGGCAGATAGATGGTCAGGTGCGCGACGCCGCGGCCGAGCACGCTTGCGAATGCGCCGCCCGCGGGCTGCGCCAGCGCGACCACTGTCAGCAGCGAGGCGCCGACGAGTAGCAACTGCTGCAGGATCAGCACGAAGGCCGCCGGCACGATATAGCTGCCATAGCCGCCGACCGGGTTGAAGATCGGCTGCAGCAGAATGTCGGCCGGACTTGTCGATGCGAGCGCCGCCTTGACCAGGCTTCCGTCCGTGCGCGCGCCGCCAGCGGCGAGCTCCGAGGACAGCGTGTTGATCGCGACTGCGATGCCGTTGCCCAAGGTTCTGAAGATGAACAGATAAGTGGCGTCGGCGTAAATCGGGATATGGACGGTGACGCTCTTGAGCGCGTCGCGCTCGGTCTCGGGCGGAATGCCGACAACGGCGAAGACCTCACCGCGGTCGAGCGCCGCGCGGGCTTGGGGTAACGTGTCGGCGCGGATCGCCACTTTGACCGCGTCGCTCGCATCGAGCGTCTGTACGATGCGTCTGCTCAACTCGCTGAGGTCGCTGTCGACGACGGCGATCGGGATATCGCGCAGGATCTGATTGAGATAGGGCTGCGGATAGAAGAAGCCATAGACCAATGGCGCAGCCACCAGCAGGATGAAAGCACCGCGGACCGCGAGCACGCGCCGCCACTCGGCCGCGAAGGCGCCGCCGAGGCCGTGCGGTGCCGCGACCGTCGGCGCGGGAGCGGGGGCGCGGCGGATCGTGCTTCGCGCGACTGCCCGCAGGCCGAGAAATGCAAGCAGCGAGTAGAGCACGGCGAGCGTCGCCAGCGCCGCGAATGGGCGCGCGGATTCGGAAAGCGGCAATCCCCGTGCCGCCTGCCCGAGCAGCACCGCCATGTACCAGCGCACCGGCAGTATCGCGCCCCAGATTTGCGAGAACGTGTTCATTCCAATGGTAGGAAAGCCCACGCCGGCATAGCCGAACGCGGGCGAGACGACGAGGCCCGTGAGGCCAAGTCCGGTTGCGAGGTCGCGCACCAAGAACTGCATCAATGCGCCCAACGCCAGATAACCGATGATCAGCAACGAGCCTGCAGCCACGATCATCGGCACATCGCCCTTGAACGAAATGCCGAGCAGTCCCTCCAAGATGAGCGGCAGCGACAGCATCATGACCAAGAAGATCGCGAACAGCGGCGCGAGCTTGCCGGCGAGCGCCACGATCGGGTTGCCGCCCGCGCACGCAAGCCAGGTGCGCATGTTCCGGCGCCTGAATTCGGAACCCACCGCATAGCCGGCCGCGATCGTGACGATCACATGGATCACCATCGGCAGCAGCGTGCGCAGCAGAAACTGCGCGTAGTTGCGCTGCGGATTGACCAGCACGATGGTCTCGGCGACGAGCGAACCGACGCGCGATGCTTTCGGCGCCGTTCGCTCGACCGCGCGCTTGGCAGCCGCGGAGAGGCTGTCGCTCAGACTCGAGGACGCGATGCCCGCGGCGGTGAGGAACTGCTGGTTATAGAAGCCGACCACCTGCGGGCGCCGTCCGGCCTTCAAATCACGCTCGAAATCGGCCGGCAGATAGACGGCCCCGATGGCATCGCCGGCGCGGATTGCGCGCGCTGCCAAGGCGAGGTCGTCGGCACGCTCGACGATACCGAGCCCGGGCGACGCCGCCACCTCTTCCACGAAGGCACGCGAGGTCTCCGATCGGTCGGCATCGACGACGACCACCCCGAGCTCGCGGATCACCGGGTGGCTGAATACCGCGGTCAGTACCGCGAATGCGAACAGCGGGACGCCGAAGATCAAGATCAGCGCCGCGCGGTCGTGCAGCAACCACCGCCATTCGCGACGGGCGACCAGCAGGAACCCGGGTTTCGGCTTCGGCCTCATCCGGGCCTCACTGGCGCGTCCGCCAGTCCAGATAGGCGCTCATGCCGGGGCGCAGTTCCGGCACCTTGTCAACCGGGTAGGCGCGGATCGAGAACGTGCGCAAGTCGAAATCACCGGTGGCGCGGGTGGCGCGCCAGCTCGCGTATTCGCCTTTGGTGGCGATCAGCTTGACCTCGACCGTGACGCGGCGGTCGGCGAGCGCCGGGATGCGCACATCGAAGCGGTCGCCCACTTTCAGGTTCTTGACGAGATCCTCGCGCAGATCGAAGTGAACCCACATGTCATCGAGATCGATCAGCGTCACCAGCGGCACGCCGGGCGAGACGTATTCGCCGGGCTCGACATTGCGCTGATAGACCTGCGAGGCTACCGGCGCATAGACCACCATCTGCTCGATGATCGATTGCACGGCCGCGATGTCGGCTATTGCCTTCTTCACGTTCGCTGCGGCGATCTCGTGTTCCTCTTTGGTGTAGCCGTTGACCGCCTGCTCATAGGCCGATTTGGCCTGATCCGCGTTGCGCTGGCTTTCATGCAGCGAGTCGGTCGCCTGATCGAGCCGCGCAATCGGCGCGTTGCCATGCTCGGCCAGCTGGCTGACGCGGTCGTAGGTCTTCTGCGCCAGAACCACGCTGGCTTGCGCCCGCTCCAGCTCAGCCTTGCGGGCAGCGATCACCTCTGCGCGCGTGCCAACTTTGATATTGGCGAGCTGCGCCTCGGCGACGATCTTGGCGGCTATTGCCTGCTCGTTCTTGGCGAGCGTTTCCGGATTGTCGATCTTGACCAGCACCGCGCCGGCGGCAACGTTCTGGCCGCGCTCGACGGGTATCTCGGCGACCCGTCCATCGACCCGCGCTGCGATGTCGAGCCGTGTTGCGTCCACCTCGCCCTGCACCAGCAGCGGCTCGCCACGCAGCAGGTACCAGATCGAAAGGCCGGCGACGGCGACGACCACGAGCGCGACGACGACCGATGGAACGCGACTGGCCAAAGGTGCCCGCTTCTTCGGCGCTTGCTTCGGCGGCTCGGGCGCGGCGTGCGTTTGCGTGTCGGGCATTGGGCCAGCCAGCAGGGATACAGCATTATCAACGGCCGCGATTGGAAATCAATGTCGCCGCCTCACGACCAGACACTCACGCTTTCCTTCAAAGCTCGTTTTGCGCAACATTCCAATTTGCATCGCTCGCCGGCCAGCGCCTCGGAATCAAAGAAGTCGACGACGGCCTCCGGCTCGTCAGCTTCACCCATTACGATCTCGGTTATATCGACCTGGAACAAAGGACCTTGCAGCCCTCGACAACCCGTTCGGCCCGAGGTTGTCACCTATGTCTGAGGTACGTTCTGTTACCCATGTCTCCGGGCTGGGCAACGGCGGCCCTGGCGGAGGGAGTGCAACTGCAATCCAACTTTCTCCATCTCCGGCAGGACTGCACTATGTTCCACTGCCCTAGATTAGGATAGGGGCCAAATGCGGGGTGTTGTCGCCCGATTTCTGCGGCTCAGTCTGTTGATTCAAATGCTCTTGCACCGGTGCCGAAAGCCACCAGCTCATCGATGCGGCCTTCGATCGTTAGATCACTATGGTTTTATCGTCCGACTTCCACTCGTCGCCGCTCGGTCAGCTGTTTCGCCTGGTCGTCGGTTAGTTCGCCGACCCCGATAACCTGGTAGCGGCTGCGCGGGTCCTGTCCCTGATTATAGCTTTGCTTGCCGTCATTCTGGCGTTGTTGGTCCTCTTTCGGCTTGGTCTCGCCATCACCGCCGCCATAGCCAACAACCTCGACGATGATGACCGACGGCCGATCGTTGTGGCCGGAGGCCGGCACCGGCAGGGTCGCCTGGGTGGCGGCGGCGGTGTTGGATGCGGTGGTGAGCGCGCCGATATTCGGCGCCGGTGCGGTCGGTAGTCCGACGGTCACGCCCTGGACCTGAATGTTGAAGGTGTTGAGAACCTGCAGCGCCACGATATTAAGATTGCCGGAGACGCGGATGCCGGCGGCGCCCGCGTCGATGGTGCCGCGCGGCGCGATCAGGTTGGCATTGCCGGTCGGCACGCCCGGCTTCGACTGCAAGGTGGCGATGCCGGCGCCGGAGACTTCGCCCTTGATGTCGGCAGTGCACACCCAGTCGAGCGCGCAGTCATAGCGCGGAGGTGGCGCCGAGACCGAGGTCTTGGCGCCCTTGCCGGCATCGAGATTGCCGTTCGAGCTCCACATCAGGATGTTGCCGCCCTGCTCGGTCATGACGCGGCTTTGCGCCACCAGCACGTCGGTATTGGTGAAGGTAGAAATATTGCCGCTCTCGAGCGTGAGAATGCCTTCGCTCGCCGGATTGACCGCCGGGCTTGCCACTGCGCTGCCGACCAGAATACGTCCGCCGGGGCCGAGGACGGAAATATTGCCGCCCTGCTCGGTCTGCACCGTCGAGCCGCGCATGTCGAAATTGCCGGTGGTGATGATCTGGTTGGCGCCGTTGGTGCCGCCGCCGAGATTGTTGGCGGTGTAGCCATAGGCCGACGGGAACAGCGTGTTGATCGCCGTATAGCCGTTAGCATAGGTGTGAAAATACGGGCTGGACTGGTTGTTGTAGTCGAGCCCGGTCTCATTGAGGATGGCGAAGAAGTCGTAGAGCACCTGCAGCTTCTGCTGCGCCGGCGTGAGCGTCTGGAACTTGGCCCAGTTCTGCGCCGGCGTAAGCGCGGCGCCGATCGGGTTGCCGGCAAAATCGAGGTCCTGCCAAGTCAGACTCTGGGCGAACGGAATAGCGGTCGCCGGATTGAGGTAGTCGGCGATGAAGGCCGTGTAGTTGACGCCTGGGCCGACACCGAACAACACAAACACCGAGGCGCCGGCGCTGCTGAGCGTGCCACCGCCCGCAAGCGGCGATCCGGCCGCCGGCAAATACGGATTGCCGAAGTCCTGATTGGCCGGGGTGAAGCTCGTGTTCCCCGGCTCCTGACCCGATGCCAGCAGGCGTTTCGGATCGGGATAGGCTCCGGTATCAACCTGGTTGCCGATGGTGCGGATGCCGGTCTCGATCGCTGGCGCCAGCGCGATCGTAATGGGCAGGCGCTGGCTCTCGAAATTGATATTGCGGCCGGCGATCACCTCCAAGGTGCCGGGCCCGGCAAGCTCGATGGCGGCAGGCTGGCCGATGGACAAAATATTGGTGCTGATGTCCAGGCCGGCCTGGATGCCGGTGACCTCGCCGGCGGTGAAATTCTCGCCGTAGAACGGCAGGTTGAGAATGCTGCCGCCGGCATAAATCTGGCTTGGCGCATTGGGGATCAGGCTGATCTGGCCGAGCGTGCCGCCGATCACTGTATTGAGGGCAAGGAAGTTCGCGCCCTGCGGCACGATGGAGCCATCGATGAAGCTGCCGTTTTGCGAATAGATCAGCACCGACGAGGTGTTGGTAGGGAGCGACAGCGAAGGATCGCGCAGTTGCGCCGGCGTGAGCAGCGTGACGTTGTCTTGCACCGGCTGCGCCGCCGTCGGCAGAATGCCGTCGCCCAATTTCTCGTCGAGCTTGCCGAAAGTCGTGCCCGAAATGGGACCGTAGGCGATATTGAGTAGCGAGAACACTGTATTCGTTGTCGGCGGCGCCCCGTTCGGATCCAAAAAGGGCAGCGCCAAGGTGATCGACTGATCGGCAACCACTGACAACGTACCGGTGGCTGATGGATAGAGACCACCGCCGTGTTGAATATCGATGGCGCCCTCGATCGCGACCAGGTTGAGCGACGCCGGCAGCAACAGGCTCGATACCCCGATGTTGGAGTCGCCAATGCTGCCGATATTCTCGATAGACCCGCCGTTGTTGCTGCCGTAATTGAACAGGCCGACCTGCTCGAGGAGTGAGTTGAACAAAAGGTTGCCCGCGGTCGACTGGATCGACACACCACTGGTCGGACTCATGGTGGTGAAATAGGGCGAGTAGAAGAGCGTGGAGCTGCCGGAGCCGGACTGGACCGGCGACGTGTACGAACCATTAGTGCCCAGGCCGAAAATGTAGGTGGGGTCGTAGATGCCGCCGATATTGACCGACTGGCGCGCGCTCACGTTGATGGTCGCGTACTGCACGGCCAGCAGCGTCGGCACTGGGAGCGACGCCACGCTATCGTTGAAGGTGAAGCTCGGGTCCGGCGCGATCGCGTTCGCGGCGCTGATCGTCCCGGTGCCCTGCCCGACATAGAAATCGCCGCTCAAAATGCTGCCGCCGGCAGTGACGGTGAGATTGCCGCCGCCAGTGACATGCAGCGCAAGGCTGCTGTCCAGGAATCCGGTGGTCGGCGTCGACACCGCCAGTTGCTTGATGTTGCCGCCGGCGCTGACCGTGATGTCGCCGCCGACGCTCATGATGCCTTGGTCGAAGCTGCCGAAATTGACATACCAGGCGACGCTCGGGCCAGTCGGATTGGTGGGCCCGGCCGACCCGTAGGGCGTGCCCAACAACCACGGCGCCCAGAACTGGCCGATGAAAGCACCCGGCGTGCCGCTTATGCCCGTGCCGCTGCCCGTGGCCAGCGTATCAGTGACATTCTCGATGCCGTTGATATTGCCCAGCGCCGTGATGGTGATATTGCCGCCGCCGAAGGCATTGACCGCGCCGGTCAGGATCGTGATGCCAGCGACGGTCGCGGCATTGCTCGCGGTCGGCGCCGTTGGCGCCTGGCCGGCGGTGTAAACGACGCCGGGCGCAAGCGGATCGGTGAGATCGAAATCGCCGGACGCGGCGATGTCGATCGATCCAGTACCGGTGCGCACGATGGTCGGCATGACGATGTAGGACAAAGTCGTCGTGCTCGGCTGCAGGCTCGTGTGCTGGCCGATGGAGACGTTGGCGGGCACCGCGAAGTTCAGCGCTAGCGGATCGGCGCTGGCGAGATCGGCGCCGGCGACAAGGCGATACGAGCTGCTGGAGGCTTCGTTGCTCAGCGCCATGCCGGCGATCGCGGCCTGGTCGAATTGCGATGCGACCACATTGGGACTGTTGGCCTGTGCAAAACTCGGCACTGGGGGCACCACCGGAACAAAGCGAATCGAGACCAAGGGCGGCGGCAGCAGCGGCTGCGGCAAGGTCGCGATGCCAAGCGTTCTGACAGCCGTGGCCCAGGTGTTCCAGGCCCCCACATAAGTCGAATACGCTTGCTCGTACGTGCTCCAACCCGAGAGCGTCGTGAAATTGGCGTCCGAGTTCACCGTGGCGAGATCATTGATGACCCTGGTTGCGTCGGTCTTGGCCGTCACACTCGCCGATGAGCTTGCCGTCGTCGCCGGCGTCAGACCGGTGGTCCTGTAGACAGACGTGTGCAACGAGCTTGTGAGATCGGCGTAGAAAGTCGCGTATTCGCTCTCATACGTTTCCCACAATTTGTAATATTGGTCATAGCCGTTGGGATTGGCGACAAGCTGCGTCGGCGCCTGCAGGGTCAGGCTCGCCGCTGTGTCGTTGTTCGCCTGCAGCAGGGCGGATGTCAGAAAGCTTAATGTTGCGATCGGGAAGGTTGGCAGTTTGCTGTTGTAGATGCTCAGAGCATTGGCATAGAGGTCGACGTTGGTCGGGAGCGGTACGGCGGAAAAGAGCGTCGTACCTGGCTGGATGAAGCCGTCGCTGATGCTGGCATTGATCTGCAAGTTGCCCCCGGCCCGAATGGTCACGACCGGCGCCAGGCCGTTATAGCGGAAGACAAGATTGCCGCTCGCATTGGCGGCGCCTAGATTCCAGTTGCTCAGGACCTGGATGGCGCCGTTGTTGACGCCGCCGGTAGCCGGATTGTCGAGCTCGATGCCGGGTATTTGGTGGAAATTGGCGATGTTGCCGCTGTTGGCCACGGACTGAAAGCCCGGCGCCTGGACAAAACCCATCAGCGTGCCGGGTGTGGTGCTGTTGCCGTTCTGATAGCCGTAGAACGTCTCATGGGCGGTGTTCGGGTTTGTCGGCACGAAATAGTCGCTGGTCAGATAGTAGTTGAGATTGTTGCTGGTGCCATCGAGATTGGTGAGGTTGCCGCTGCCGTCGGTGGTCGCGACTGTGGTGCCGAGGCCGTTGACGAAGGTGCCTTGCACGATAACACCGCTGCTCGAATACCAGCCGGCCGGATCGATGATGCCGTCGAAATGCTGGGCGCCGGTCGTTTGGTCGGCGGTGCTCCACACCGCATAGGCTTCGAGCGTGGCGGCGCTCGGCGCCGTGAAGACCGCCGTCGATGCGATGCTGAGATTGACGCCGCCATTCGCGAGGAGCGGCGCCCGCAGCGCCAGCGTGCCGCCCGCAGCCGGGTTGGCGATGGTCCAGGCGCTGCCGGTGAAGCCTGTGCCGTAGGCGTTGGTCACCGTGAACTGAAGATCGCCGGTGGCGGCATTGTAGGCGCTGACGGTGCCGACCATGTAGCGGCCGCTCGCCGCATCGATCACGTCGATGATCTGACCGGTGGTCAGGCCAAGATTGGTCTGCGTCGTGATATCCGCGTTACCGACGCCGAAGCCAAGCGTGCTCTGCGAGCTGCCGAGGACGCCGCCCCAGAGTTCGATCTTGGCGTTCGGCCCGAAGGTGATGGTGCCCGAATTCGCCGCCGCGATATTCTCGTAGCCGGAGGTGGAATTGTAGGTCCCGGTGGCTTGATTGAAGCTGGCGCTGGTGCCGATCGTCACCGTACCGCCGCTGCCGCTCGTGCCGGTCGCGATGAGGCTGCCTTCGACATCGACGCCGGACGTGCCATAGAGCGCGATGGTGCCGCCGGCGGCGCCCGACACGTTGATGGTGCCGTTGATCGTGACAAGGCCGGCATCGGCGATCAGCTTGACTGAATTTGCGGTGAGCGTCTGGTTGAGCACAAGCGCGCCCTGGCCGCTCTCCACGCTGATGCTGCCGGTAATGCCGGCAGCCGAAAGAGCCTCCGCCAGCGTATCGAGGGCGACGGGCGCGTTGGCGGTGGTAAGGCTGAAGCTCGAGCCGGTGGCGCCGGGTGCGGTGACGCCCGAAAGCGCGCCGGCGGCGATGGAAACCGGCGTTGACCCGGTGGCGGTGATGCTGAGGCTGCCGCCGTTGCCGCCACCAGCGGCGCCGGAGAAGTTCACTAGCGCGCCGCTTTGGATGTTCACCGTTCCGCCGGTGGCCGAAAGCGTGATCAGACCACCGGGCGCATATTCGGTCGTCGGGCCGAAGGTTTGCGCCAGGCCATTAGCGATCAACTGGCCGCCGCTCTGCACGGTGATGTCGCCCGCGCTCGACTGCAGCGTAATATTGCCGGCCACAGCCTGCACCGGCACCGCGATGCTCACCGAGCCGCCCTGCAGGGTGATCGCCCCGCCGAGCGTTGATGCGGTCGCGGCCGTGACACTGCTAAGCGGTGTGACCGAGAACGCCCCGGTGGTCGTCAGCGTCTCCGTGGACGCCGTGCCGGCGATGAGCGTCGGCGTCTGCAACGTGACCGGCAGCGCGCCGAAATTCATGCTGTTGGTGGTGCCGGAGCCTTCGCCGATCACCGCCTGTTGCGCCTTCACCGTCACGCCGTTGGGCGCCAGTGTCACGGGATTAAGGCCGCCGAAGCCTGCGACCGCCATGGTGCCGCTGCCGAAGATCAGCTCGCCGACATTCAGGGCCAGCGCGCCCGACGTGCCGGGGGTCGGCGTTGCCGGTGTCGGCGCGTTCATGGTGTTGTCGAGGACGAGCGTCGACGCCGTGATGGTCACATCGCTACCGGTGCCGGTGAGCACGCCGCCGCCGAGCGTCAGCGTGCCGCCGCTTGCCGCCATCTGCAGGTTCACTCCGCCCTGGAAGGTGATGCCGCCGTAGCTCTGCAGATTGAGATTGCTCGCCTGCGACAGCGTCCCCCACAGATTGGTGTCGATGGCCATGCCAGTAAATCCGGCGGTCGGCGTCTGGCCGGCAGCCAGGAAAGTGATGTTGCTGGTTACCGCCGTGATATTGGTGGCCGAAAGCTTGGTGCCGGTTTGAACGCTGACGTTGCCGGTGGTTTCCAGCGCAAGCGTATTGCCGGCAGTGATGCTCGCGCCGGACTGGATGACGATCCCGCCGCCGGTCCCCACCAGTGACGGCAAATTGACGGTGAAGATCGGCCCCGGCTGGGAGGCGACATTGTCCTGCACGGAAATGGTGCCGGGATTGAGCTGTGCGGCGCTCGGAAGCTGGATGGTGCCCGGCCGGCCGCTCGACATCAGCACCAGCGTGCCGAGCGCGGCGTCCAGCGTCGCGTAGTCATTGGTGATCACGGTTTTGGTCGCCGAAGCATTGGTTGCATCGGTGTTGCTCGGCAAGGTCGCCAGCGTCGAAAGCGTATTGCCGAGGATGAAGGTCTCGCCGCCCACGTCATTATTGGCCGCGGCTGCGGTGCGGATGACGCTGCCGCTGTCCACCGTGACCGAGCCGGTATTCGCCACCGGTATTTTGACGCTGGCGGTGTCGCCATCGTTATCCAGCTTGATGGTCGTGCTGACGAATTGCGGCGCGGCGGTGAGCAGAATTTCCGGGGCGGTGAGCGGATCGGCCGCGTCGGTGGAGATGATGACGTCGGTCGCGGTCGGCGTCACCAGGATGCCGCTCGTCGTATTGCTGCGCACCCCGCCGATCAGCACGCTGTCGGCGCCGAGGCTTTCCAGCGCCGCCGCGCTGACCGCGAGATATCCCGGCTGGACAGCCTCGCCCTGGCCGACGATCTGAATCAACTGCGCGCTGATGTCGAGCTGGCTGCCGGTGCCGCCGGGCCCGGGCGTGCCGATCAATTGCGCGCCGAACGTGATCGAGCTGGTCGCCGACAGAACGAGCCGCCCGGCGTCGTTGGGAATGACCGGCGTCGCCAGATTGTTCAGCGTCGCATAGGCCGGGAAGAAGCTGTTGGCGCTGGTGTAGACATATTGCGAATACTGGCCCCAGACCGCTTGCGACTGCACATAGAATTGCTGGACGTTTGAGGAGCGCGAGCCGGACAGCGCGTTGCCGAAATAGCCTTCCATTTCCATCGTGCCGTCCGGCAGGACGAGCGTCTGGTTCGTCTGCGGATTGGTGACGCCGGAATTGGCCACCACGCGGAACGCGCCCGGCAGGGTGGCGTAACTCGCTGGCAGCAGCGTGTAATAGCCGGCGGGCAGGCCCGGCCCGCCATTGAGATAAACCTCCTGGCCGACCGCACCGCTCAGCTGCGGCACGGTCGCATCATACGGCGCAATTTTGCCGGTGAAGCCGGGTAGGATGGCGTAAATTTGCCGGCCATCCGGGTAGAGCGACACCTGCGTGCCGGTGATCGAACTGGCGTAGCTCGTATTGAATTGCGCGAGTACGTTGCGCGAGCCGCCGGTGCCGGGCACCCATTCGGCCGCCTGCAGATCGCCGCCGCCGCTGATATTGATGGTCGCGCCCGAATTGAGCGCGATCGTGCTACCCGTCACCGCCACGACGCCTTGCGGCGCCGCCGTCACCGGCTGAGCGAAGGCATACGTGCTCACGTTGCCCGGGAGCTGGGTGGCCATTGTCGGGTTGTTCGTCACCGGATTGTAGATCCAGGTGGTCTGGTCGACCGTCGTGCCGAATGGAATGACCGAACCGCCTGCGGATACCGAGGTGATGCTGCCGGCCCCCAGCGTGACCGACTGGGTCTGCACGACGGTTGCAGGCAAATTAAATCCCGAGACGGGAGTTGACGTTGTTCCAGCGGACAGCCCCAGCACAATGGAGCCGAACGGCGCCTGGATTTCGCCGTTCTGCACGATGGTCGCCGCTGACACCACGACACCGCCGTCGGCCGACAGCGGCGCTGCCGTGGTCGGCCCAACACCCGGCGCGTAATTGAACGTGATGCTGCCGGTCGGGCTGCTGGACTGGATGACAAAGACCGTGTCGGTCGCCGGATAGACCTCCGCCGCGTTGAACACCAGATTGCCCGGCGTGACCAGGTAGCCGCCAAGCTGCGTCGCGCTCGGAAACAGCGCTTGCGACGGCAGGAAGCGGATAGCACCGCTGCTGTTGAACGTGGCAAGCCCGATATTGATCAGGCCGTAGAATTCGGAAATGTCGATCTGGCCGGCATTCACCGTCAAGGTGGCGTCGGTCGCGGTTCCGGGACTCGGTTGCTCGCCACCACCGCTGACGGTGACGCCGACCAGCGACACATAGGGCGCGTTCAGCGTCAGCGACGCGCCGTTGGTCGGATGTGCGCCGCCGAGAAGCCTGGGCTGGGGCGGGAATCCGCTCCAGGTGAAGTTGCCGGCATTCGCCGCGATGAGATAGCCGCCATTGTTATAGACGATGGACTGCCCGAGCGTCAGCGACACCTGGCCGGCAAAGCCGCCGGGGCCGTTGAGAAGCAGATTGCTGATGCCGGAGCCATTGAGGCTGTCGGCACCCAACAACAGCGTCAGGGCCGGAATCTTCGGATCGATCTCTTCGTTGGCGTTCGAGTAGCCCTTCGTCGTCGGTACGAACGTCGAGAAATTGAACGTGGCACCCGAGGCCGTGATGGCCTGCGCCGTGTCTTCGACCAAGATCAGTAAGGGAGTGCCCGTGCCAGACAGGGCGTTGTTGGGTGGGTTGTCCACCGTCACCGTCAGCGTCGCGCCGTTGGCCTGCGGCGCGCCGCCATGGCCGATGAGCGTGCCCTCGAACAAGAGGCCCATCTCGCCGTTGATATTGATCGCGCCGGCGTCACTCCATTGCGGCTGCTGCGTCAGCACCAGGCGCTGCCCGCCGAGCGGACCGCCGAGGACGAATTGCGGCACGTTCAACGTTCCGGCCGCTCCTGAAACGTTCAATATTGCGCCCGGCGCGACCAAGATCGATGTTTCGTTGTCGGTCAGATTGATTGTACCGCCAGCGAGCACTTTTTCGGTCGTGTAAGTGACACCCATGCCCGTGGACAGCGTTTGCGGCACCGGGTTCATCACCACCGTGCCCGACACGTCCACCACGCTTTGCGGCCCGAGATAGAGCGGCCCGGCCGGTGTGATGGTCGCTGGGACGCCGTTTTGGGTAGACGGCACATTCACGGCCAGCGAGACGGTGCCGCCTGGCGCGCGGATGGTGCCGAGCATCGTCAACGCCATGGTGGAAGAAATCGAAATGCTGGCGCCCGGATCGCCGAGAATCTGCGCGCCAAGGCCGACGATGGCTGAATCGTCGGCCGTCGTCGTCTGCAATGCCTGCTCCAATGTTTCCTGCCCGGCCGAGATGGTGAGATTGGTCGGACTGCGCTGCGTGCCAATGAGCAATCCCGGCGTCGCGAAGGCGGCGGGATTTGCGCCGCTCGGTGCCGACAGGATGGCCGCATTCGCGATCAGGTTCTGATGCTGCAGCGTGACCACCGCGCCGGCGGGGACCACTGCCCCCTCGATCGAGGTCAGCACAAAGCTGCCGAAGCCGAGCGCGCCCCATTGCGTCGGATTGAAATAATAAGCGCTGCCGGCGGTCGCCGGATTGCCGCCGATCTGGAAGGCCGGCTGCTCCAAGGTGAGCGTGCCGCCGCCGGAAAAGCCGAGCGCCTCGATCGTGCCGTCGAGCGTCAACACCCCGCGCAGCAACGGCGGCAAGCCTTGGGTGAGCGGAGACCCCAAGCCCGCATAAGTCTCCAGCGTCAGATTGCCGCCGCTGCCGACCGGCACGCCGTTGCTGGTCACCAACTGGCCGCTGGCATTGACGTGGCCGCCGCCTTGGAGATTGAGCAGGCTGCCGGCGGCGAGCGTGATGTTGCCGCTGAGGTCGGTGGCGGTTGCGGGCGGCAAGCCGCCGGTCGCACTGCTCTGGCTGGTGGCGGCGGGCACCACCAACGCGATGGTGCCGGCATTCACCGGCAAATCCGGCGACAGCGCGCCGGGCGCAAGCGACTGGTCGTTGATGAAGAAGCCGCTGACATCGAGCACCGCACCGGAGGCGACCACGATGTTATCCGGCACCAAAGCGCCCGGCGTCGTGTTGATGGTGATCGAACCGCCGCGGGCCGTCAGCGTGCCGTTAATCGTGGCGGTGCCGGCATTGAGCGTGATCGAGCCCAAAGGCTGCACGGCGAGCACTGCGCCGGCATCCTCGGTCACCGGCTGTGGCCCCAGCGTCCCGCCGCTAGCGGCCACGCCAGCGCCGCTGCCCGCACTCAGCGTGATCGAGGCGAGTTGGGCATTGTCGAGCACGCTACTGCTGATCACATTCTGAGCCGCATAGGCGCTGCCGGGGCTCGCCAACAGCGGCGAGGAGAAACCAAAGCCCGCGGGCGGCGCCAGCGCCGCCAGCCCGGTGCCGCTCAACGTGTTCGCACTGCCGATCTCGATCGGCTCAACGCCGACGAAGGTGAAGCTGCCGGCCGTCGGCAGATTGTGCCCCGACACCTGCATCTCGCCGGCCAGCGCGCCGGCAAGCAGGGTCGCGTCAAACACAAAAGCGCCGCTGTTGGGAATCGTCAGCGGACCGTTGACGCTCCCGACTGTGATGGAGAGCGTGCCGCCATTGCCGCCCCGGATGTAATCGGGCTGGTATTGCGCACCGAGCAGGCCAGTGCCGTAATATTGGGTGATGGCAGGATCGGGCTTGCCGCCGACATTATGGTCGACCGCAAACTCTCCGGCGATGCCGATATAAGTGAGGTTGGGATTGGCGCTGCCGATATTGTAGATGCGGCCGTCCGAGCCGACCAGTTCGGTGGTGTTGATGGTGCCGCCGAGATAATGGATGTAGCCGCCCATCAGATTGACGACGGAACCGGTCTCGGCGACGACCTCGTTGCCGGTGAGCGAGATAGCGCCGCCATTCTTCAGCAGCATGCCGATCGAATTGTTGAGCTGGTTGGAATAGCTCGCCAGGTTGGCGATCGGCGTGCCGACCCAGGGCTCGCCGGTCTCGGTATTGGTGCCGCTGAGCGCCAGATTGACGGTGACTGTCTGGCCATAAAGAAAGCTGTTCTGCTGGAGCGGCGAATCCGCCAGCTCATTGCCGGCCAGAATAATCTGCTGCACGTAATAGGAGGCGGGCAGAATCGTGTTGGCGATCCCCGACACGTCGAGCACCGCGCCGTTTTCGATCAGGATGCGGCCGTCGGCCGCCGGCACAGGAAAGCGCGGGTCGGGCAGCACGGTCGCGGTAACAGAAAGCCCCTGGCCGGGCGCATAGACCAGCGTCCCGCCTTGGAAATCGATCGCCGCGCCATTAATGGCGATAAAGCCGGGTCCCTGCGTCGTCGGCGGCGCGACCGCAAAACCGCCTGGCGCTGTCACGCTCTGCCAAGGCGCAAGCGAGGTCGGGTCGCTCTTGACAGGCGGGCTGTTGGGGTCCGGCAGGACGGCCGTCACCGCCTGCGGTGCGAACGTCACGGCGCCGGTGTAGTAGGTCGCGTCGCTTAGGCTGGCTTCGTAGTCGCTGTTCACGATGATCGAGCCGGACTGCGCCGCGCTGGTGGTCGCGATGACGACGCCGTTCTGGGCGACTGCGCCGCCCACGAGTGTAATGTTGCCGCTCGGCGTGTAGATCAGGCCGTTATTGATAACGCTGCCGACCGGCGTGATGTCGTTGCCGCTGGCATTGACCCAATTGCCGTAACTGGCGAACGACAGATTGGTGGTCGCAACCGCCCCGCTGCCCACGTTCGTGCTCGTGCCATAGGACACGCCGACGCCGGCGACGAGCGCCACCTGGCCGGAGGGCGCAGTTATCGAGCCGTTGTTGGTCACGTTGGGCGCAGCCAGAAGCGCCAGCCCGTTGCTGCCGACAGTGATCGAAGCGCCCGGCGCGACCGTAATATTGCCGGGGCCCGCGGTGCCGGGGGCCGGTGCCAGGCTGGTCAGCAGAATAGCGGACGTGCCGTCGCCGATGCCGCCGTTGATAAAGCGATAAGCCGTGGTACCCGGGGTATTCACATTGCCAAAGGTGTTACTGAACAGGTTCAGCGATGACGCAATCAGCGACTGGACGTTGATCTGGCTTCCACCACCGAACAGGATGCCGTTGGCGTTGAGCAGATAGACGGCGCCTTCGGCCTTGATCTGGCCGAGGATCTGGCTCGGCACGCCGGACGGATCGCTAACGCGGTTGAGAATGACCCAGTTGTTGCCGGTCGAGGTATTGCCTGCCGACTGGTTGAAATAGACCAGCGTGTTGGTGCCGACATTGAAGCTCGACCAGTTGGCGATGGCGTTCGATTGAGTCTGGACGACAGTGACCTGCGTCTGGTTGCCGCTCGTGGTCTGGGTGGGCGTGTTCACGCCGACCCACGATGAGACCGGATTGGCGACGCCCGGGCCGGCGAGGCCGCTATCCGGCACGAGCCCGCCGGTGGCCAGTCCGTTGGGAACGTTGCTCGGCGTGCTCGCCGCGAGATTGTGCGCGGCGGTTTGCGCCGCCTGCATTGCCTGCAACGCCTGCGTCGCCCGCGTCAGCGAGTTCATGGATTGCTGCGTGGCCGCCGCCGCCTGCTGCGCCGAGATGATCGCCGAGTTCGCCGCAGCGGTCACGGCGCTCGTCACCGCTCCGCCGCCGCTGCACCTCCCCAGACAAACAGCATCGGCTGGCCCCGCCATCGCCAGAATGCTGGCGCCGCCGAGAAGAGCGGCGTGAAAGCTGCGGTGGAGACGGGATGCGGCCGGTCGAACGGTCATGAGCGAATGCTCTTTCGACAAATGGACACTACGGGCAGGAGCCTGATCGCAACGCGCGCCACATGAACTCCCTGTCTCCTTGATCCCCGCCCCAGCCCGCGACCGGTCAAAATATTTTCGCAAGCCGCCAAAATTTTTTGGTGGGAAGTGCGCGGCCTCTCCGGGTTGTGTCAGCCGAGCAGCACTATGCCGCCGGGCAGCGTGGTCGCGCGGGCACCGAACACCTGCTCGATCTGTCCCACGACCTGGTCTATATCTTCGATGCGGAAGCGAGCATTGAGCTGACGACGCCCAAGCGCTGCATTGGTCAGAATGACCCGGCCGGGCCGGTAGCGGTTGACCTCGGCGATCACGTCCGTGATCGGAGTCGACCGGAAGATCACGAGGCCTTGCTGCCAAGCGGTGACGGCGGCAAGGTCGATGGCGGATGCCGAGCCGATCCCACGATCGGAGTAGACCACTTGCTGAGCGGCCGAAAGCGGCAGCACAGTTGCAAGCCGCTCGACGCGAACCTCGCCTTCGAGGCAGGTCACGCAAACCGACAGATCGTAGTATCGGACATTAAATCGTGCAGCGGCTGCGACGATGCGGCCATTCCCCGCCATGACCGTAACTAGTCCCGCCATCTTCGCGGTGGTCGAGATCACCGCCTCGCCGGTGATCAGCTCGATGTCGCTCCCCGACCCGCCATTCGCGCGCAAGGCAATGCTCGTGCGGGTGTTAAGCTCCACCGATACGTGGTCGGCGAGCGTGAGGCGACGCTGTTCACCGGGCTTCGTCCGATAATCGGCGACCAGTTCCGACCACGACGGCCAAAGTCCCATCGGCGGATCGATCACCATCGCCGCGGCAGCGGCTGCAGACGCGGCGCCGACACCACCAAGAAAGGCGCGCCGGCCCAGCCGTGTGGAACGTGGTGCGGCGGTTGCCAGACGAGGTATGGCAGGCCGGCTTGAGCGGTGCTCGACTTCACCGAGCGATTCAAGTCGACGCCAGGTCCGGCTGACGCGATCGAAGGCTTCCCGATGCGCCCGGCTTAGCGCCGACCATTGTCGCAACGCTGCGAGATCGGCTGGGCACGCCGCGCCAGAGGCGAAGCGTCTCATCCAATCGTACGCTTCGCGCTCGATTGGTGCGCCGTCAGCCGGCCCGTTATCGGACATGTCGGTCGCCTTGCCAGCCATGCGGCGTGGCGAGCGGCTGCTTCGCCCTGCCCTGCATCGTCAGCTTGCAATGTGTTTCGCGCATCTTCTTCATTAATCTTTTGATCCTTCGCGAGCCTTCGGACCGAAGCGCTGAACGACTTTTCGGTCGAGGCGCCGCGCGCAGTGCAACACGGCGTGTCGCAACTCACGCTCGACCCAGCGCTGCGAAATCCCGTGTCGGGCCGCAAGTTCAGCCAAGGGAACATTGTTCAGTCGCGAAGCAACTAGGATGTCTTGCTGTCGCGGCGTGAGTTCTGCCACGGCTTGCTGCAGCATGGCGATCTCCGAGCGCCACTCCACCACCGATGCCGGATCCGGCGCATCATCGCTGAGATCAAGGGCCGTCCTGGCGTCATCAAGCGTCACGGTCTCATGCTCGGCCTGCCGACGCTTCAAAGCGATGTTATAGGCGATACGCAAAAGGTAGGATTTTGGCTGGCGAACCGGCCCCGCCGGCGCGGCGCGCTCGAGCCTCAACCAAGTATCCTGCAGGACGTCGGCCGCAAGCTCTGCGGAGCCCAGACGTTGCGCCAACCGCGTCTTCAGCTCGCCATAGCCGCCCAAAAGCAACTGGCGCAGAACCGCTCGGCCAAGATCACTCACAACGCCCCACCCACTCGCCCGCGCGTCGCCTGTCGCGTCCGCTTCGAGCAACGCAACGATCTTCTCTCCTAATGATCAGCATTGCTGCTGCGACCCGCGGGGCATCCCGGTGCCTCTCCCGCCAACGGCGGAAACGCCGCCATGGTGATGGGCTGCGGCAAACCCATCGGCGGCGGTTCGCCGACATCGAGGCCCTCGATCACTTTGGCAATCGTCCGATCCCGGGCGGAATCGCCACCGGAGGCAATGACGTCGGCCCGCGAGATTATCCCCGACGCTGTAAGCCAGAATTTGAAGATGATGTCGTTGCCGCCGACCTCGGCGTGGTCGTCGTTGCACAAAGCCTGGCCGAGCCGAGACTGGAGGACCGCAAAATAAGGGGCGTAGCGATCGAAGCTCTGCGTTGCAATCGTCTGTTTCGCCGCCTCTTGCTGAGCCGGGACAATAGTTATGGCATGCAATCCCGTCGGCCGTGGCACGTAACCGGTGCCGCGTAACAGCGCTTTTAGAGCGAGCGTCGGTGAAAATGAACCTTTGACGGCTGTAGAACGACGCCCAACCGCCAGCGCCGCGTCATAGAACACTTCGATGCCTGTGGTTTCACCATACGCTTCAAGCGCAGACGCGAGCGGTTGAGCCGGGATATTGAACATGACGGAGCCTGTCTGTTCCGCGACGCTCCCGAGCTCCGCAGACGCTAGCGGCGCGCATACGCTAATGGCGACGCCGAAACAAACCGCGAGAGCCATCAACGCCGCCCCGCAAGCAAGAGAGGCCGCCAATGTCGGAATGGGAGCATGAAAGACGCTTCGACGGACGGCGGCGTCAGGATTTATCACTGGGGCACGCATCGCTGTAACGGTTCGGACAGCCCCCTGCATGGTCCACGCCCAGAAAGCCTCTAGTGCGGCACGAGCGCCACGTCTTAAACAACGCGGCAAGGCGCACCGGCCGCCCGATAGTTCCATTCCGCATGGATTCTGCGCACGCAAAGGCACATAATTGCTGAGAAAACAAGAAGGGACATTCACTCCACAGAACCGTACTCGCGACCTCGCGACGTTATTGTGACAAATGGTTGCGGGGTTGTCGGCCTTGGAAGCGCGGGCCGTGATCGACTACCTAGGTCATGGACTCAATTGAGCGGAGCGAGATTCGCACAGCGGCAAGCTGGATGAAAGCCAGGAAGCTTGCGCCAAGCTTGTCGTAGCGTGTGGCGATGCGACGGAACTGCTTGAGCTTATT
>Ga0187781_10000842_pt1 | contig 22564 bp, 16 predicted proteins | sample 0715_SJ02_MP02_2_FD_132447 | JGI IMG/M metagenome (GOLD analysis project Ga0187781, IMG submission 132447) | Tropical peat soil microbial communities from peatlands in Department of Meta, Colombia - 0715_SJ02_MP02_20_MG | ecosystem: Environmental > Terrestrial > Soil > Wetlands > Peat | place... | reverse complement strand
TCGATCACCGAATGACGGCCGGCGCCGTGCCCGGCGACGAGAAGGATCGGGAGCAGAACCGGCGGAAACGCCACCCAGGTATCGACGCGCCGCGAGAGCAGCGCCTCGACCCAGCCGCGGAAGAAGCCGGCCAGCAGGCCGAGCAGCGAGCCGATCAGGCAGGCAAGCCCGGCGGCAACGAAGGCGACGGTGAGCGAAATACGCGCACCGTAGATGACGCGCGAAAGCACGTCGCGTCCGAGTCCGTCGGTGCCGAGCAAAAATCCCGGCTCGGCATCGGGAAAGCCCACCGGTGGCAAGGTCGCAGCGAGCAGATTTTGCGCCAGCGGATCCTGCGGCGCGATGAACGGCGCGAACACCGCAAGGACGATCAGCAAGAGGATGAAGCCGCCGGCAACGACGACCTTGGGATCGCGCGCGAGCCGCTGCGCGATCGACGGCGGCCGCGGCTCCGCCTGCGGCGCCGAAGTCATCGAGGTTGGTGACCAGTGTTCCACGTCGTTGCCGGCTCAGGCGTGCCGCAAGCGCGGATTAAGCGCCGCAACCGTGAGATCAACCCCGATATTGATCAAGATGAAGATCAATCCAAAGAGCAGGACGAGCCCCTGGATCAGCGGAAAGTCGCGATTGATGACGGCATCGATCGCAAGGTTGCCGATGCCCGGATAGGCGAAGATGCGTTCGACGATCACCGTGCCGCCGATCAGGAAGGTGAATTGCACGCCGGTGAGTGCAAGCGTCGGACCGACCGCGTTGCGCAAGGCCTCCTGCAGCACCAGGCGCAGCTCGCGAAAACCTTTGATGCGCGCCAGCAGCACGTAGTCCTGCAGCATCGCCTCTTTCAACGATTGCTTGAGCAGGCGCACGATCACGGCGGCAAGCGGCAGTGCCAGCGCCAGCGTCGGCATGATCATGTGGCTGATGATGTCGCCCGCCACCGCGAAACGGCCGGTGAGCACGCTTTCGGCGAGATAGAAGCGCGTTGTGAAGCCTTCGGCGAGCTCCGGATCGATACGGCCGGTGAGCGGCAGCACCGGGATCGCCACCGCAAAGAGAAGGACAAGCGCCAGCGCCCAGATGAAATCCGGCACCGCGAGGAGGATCGAGTTCAAGCCGTCGATCGTGGTTTCGCCAATCGTGCGCCGCATCAAGGTGCCGGCGATGGCGACGCTGCCGCCGAAAATGACCGCGACCAACAGCGCCAGGATAGCGAGCTCAAGCGTCGCCGGCAGCCGCGATGCAAGCACCTCGGTCACCGGCAGGTGCAGTGTGATCGAGGTGCCGAAATCGCCGGTGAGCACGCCCTTGATCCAGATCCAGAACTGCTGCGGCAACGGCAGATCGAGCCCGTAATGGGCCTTCAGCGCCGCAATATCCGCCGGACCGGCGCCCGGCGAGATCATCATGGCGACCGGGTCGCCGGGCACGACGCGCAGCAGGACGAAGACGACGACGGCGACGCCCGCAAGCGTCAGCAGCGCCATTCCCACGCGATTGGCGACGACAGAAAGTAACATCAACGGTCCTTAGCTGACCGCGTCGATGGCCGCCGCGCCCCGGCGCGGCGGCGGACCGCTTCGACGTTGACTTTAGGCCTTCGAGACCAGTGTCGCCGGCTGCAAGGCGCCGGAGACGTTCGGGGTGACTTTGAGATCCGACTTGTAAAGGATCGGCTGGGCGTATTGCAGAAGCGGCAGCACATAGCCCTGCTCGGCAATGTACTTGTCGACGTCCTTCCAGCCCTGGATGCGCTTCTTCTCGTCCTTCTCGCCCCAGAGCGGACCGATCTTGGCGTCGAGATCGTCCGAGTGCCACGCCGAGTGCGGCGACTTCGAGAACATCGCAAAGCCGGTCGAGCAGGTCGGATCGCCGATGGCGTCGCCCCAATTGTAGAAGGCCGCCGGCGCCAGCTTGTGCGACATGCGCAGCTCGAAGTGCTTGGCGATCTCGTAGATCTCGATGTTAGCGTCGATGCCGACGTTGCGCCACATGCCGACGATCGCCTGGATCATTTCGTAATCCTTCGGCTTGAAGCCGCGCGTCGTCTGGATGGTGAACTTGACCGGCTTTTCTTTCGAATAGCCGCTGGCGGCGAGGAGCTTGGTCGCCAGCGCCGGATCGTACGGCACTTTGATCGACGGATCGAACGCTGCGTATTCCGGCGCTTCCAGCGTCGCGATCGGCACGCCGTAGCCGCGCAGAAGCCGCTTGACAATCGTCTCCTTGTCGACGGCATGGGTCATTGCCAGACGGACATTCTTGTCGTCCATCACCCCGCCGTTGGTGATAAAGATCATGCCGATGTCGGAGATCGGCGTGCAGACGCCTTTGAGACCGGCCTTGGCTTTGAGCCGGTCATATTCCTCGTAGGGCACTTCGAGCGTTACGTCCGACGAGCCGCTTTCGATTTCGGCAACGCGGCTGGTCGCATCAGGAACGAACTTGAAGACGACGGTCTCGAAAGCGGGCTTGCCGCCCCAGTATTTTGGATTGGCCTTGAGCCGCAGATAGGCGTTGCCCTCGTAGGCATCGACCAGGTAGGGGCCGGTGCCGATCGGCTTCTTTTCGAAACCCTCGGGTCCGACTTTCTCGAAATACGCCTTGGGCAGCACATAGCCGGTGAGGAAGGCCATCCACTTGAAGATGACCGGGTCATAGGACTTCACATCGGCGGTGATGCGCTTGCCGTCGATCTTGAAATTGTCGAGGCCGGCCCAGATGAAGGCGACCGGGTTGCCGCCGTCCGGCTTGCCCTTGCGCTGGATCGACCAGACGACGTCTTCCGGCGTGAATGGCGTGCCGTCGTGCCAGACAACGCCTTCGCGCACATCCATCCAGACCTTGCTCTTGTCGTCGTTCCAGCCCCAGCCGGTGAGCAAGCCGGGCTCGAACGCCAGATTCGGCTTCTGGCCGATATATTGATCGAAGATCGAGCGGTAGATCGCCTGGATGGTCGGATTGACGGAGGATGGCCCGACCTGCGGGTCGAAGGACGGAAGGTTAACGTTGTAGGCGATGTTGAGTGTTGAGCCGACGGCCGCGGTCGCAAAACGCGAAGGCGCGAGCAGCGTGCCGATGAGACCGCCGCTGGCGGCGAGGGCCTGACGACGCGTGATATTGAACATGTTCTGAAACTCCCCCATTGGGACCGCTGCGGGGCGGCACTCAACGCGCTCGACTCTACGCCTTGATGCATAGCTGATCGGCGCCTGGACCAAGATACTTTAAACCTAAAGCAACCGGCGGACAAGCTGACGCAATGGGCTTTTTTTGCGCAATTTTAGGCACCATTTGCCGGAGAGCGCGGCACGTCCGCCGGGCGCCCGCGAGCGCCGGCTCTGCAGCCGGCGAGGCCGTTGCAAGACAATCTGGAAGGGTTAATAAGTAGTCGAGCGGCCGGCGCGCGCTCGATGATGCAGCGCAGCCAAGGCCCGGAGGCTTTCATGGCAGAACGATCGTTTGCACGCGAAGTGCAGGATCTCAAACTCGGCGAGGGCGATGAATTCCGCGGCGAAGGGATTCTCGCGATCACAAAGGCGCTGCTGCAATCCGGCGTTTCCTATGTCGGCGGTTATCAAGGCGCGCCGATCTCGCATCTGATGGACGTACTCGCCGACGCCAAGGATGTGCTCGATGAGCTCGGCGTGCATTTCGAAAATTCTGCATCCGAAGCCGCCGCGGCGGCGACGCTCGCGGCCTCGGTCATGTATCCGATCCGCGGCGCGGTGACATTCAAGGCGCCGGTCGGCATCAACGTCGCTTCCGACGCCATCGCCAATCTCGCCTCCGGCGGCGTCAAAGGCGGCGCGCTGATCATCATCGGCGAGGACTATGGCGAAGGCTCTTCGATCATGCAGGAGCGCTCGCATCCCTTCGCCATGAAGTCGCAAGTCTGGCTGCTCGATCCGCGGCCGAACCTGCCGACCATCGTGCGCATGGTCGAAGAGGGCTTCGAGCTCTCCGAAGCGTCGAACACGCCGGTGATGCTGGAGGTGCGCATCCGCGCCTGCCATGTGCACGGACGGTTTGTTTGCAAGGACAACAAAAAGCCGAGCTTCAGCCTGCGCGAGGCGCTGGAAAATCCGCGCCGCGACACCGAGCGGGTGGTGTTGCCGCCTGCCTCCTATCTGCACGAGCGCGAGAAGGTTGAACAGCGCTGGCCGGCGGCGGTGAAGTTCATCAAGGACCGCAAGCTCAACGAATTCTTCGGTCCCGAAAGCGCCGATGTCGGCATCGTCGTGCAAGGCGGCATGTACAATTCGGTGATGCGCGCTTTGCAGCAGCTCGGCCTCGCCGACGTCTATGGCGAGACCTCCGTGCCGATCTACTGCCTCAACGTCACCTATCCGCTGGTCGACGACGAGGTCGCCGCGTTTGCGATGAACAAGAAGGCGATCCTCATGGTCGAGGAAGGCCAGCCTGAATTCATCGAGCAGGCGCTCAACACCATCCTGCGCCGCCGCGACATCCAGACCAAGATCAGCGGCAAGGACGTTCTGCCGATGGCCGGCGAATACACGCCGCAGGTGGTGGTCAAAGGCCTCAAGGCGTTTCTCGAGCTTTACGCCAAGAACGTGCTCGGCAACGCGCCGCCGCCGCCGGATGCTTCCGAAGTGCTGGCCAATCCGAAGATCAAAGAGCTCGCCAAAGCGGTACCGCCGCGGCCGCCAAGCTTCTGCATCGGCTGCCCCGAGCGGCCGATCTTTGCCGCCATGAAGCTCGTGCAGCAGGAACTCGGGCCGCACCAGATCGCCGGCGACATCGGCTGCCATCTGTTCGCGAGCCTGCCGCCGTTCAATATCGGCGGCACGACGATGGGTTATGGCCTTGGACCTGCGTCCTCGTCGGCCTTCAACGTCAAGGCAGACAAGAAGCCGATCTCGGTGATCGGCGACGGCGGTTTCTGGCACAACGGCCTGTCCACCAGCATCGCCAATGCCGTCTACAACAAGCAGGACGGCGTCATCATGGTGGTCGACAATTTCTATTCAGCCGCGACCGGCGGGCAGGACATCATGTCCTCGCGCGCGCTTAATCCGGCGCGCTCGACCAACAACACCATCGTCGATGCCGTGAAGGGCGTCGGCGTCAAATGGGTGCGCCACATCGATCGCACCTACGACGTCGGCAAGATGCGCGAGACGCTGCGCGAAGCGCTTACCACCAAGGAAGGCGGGCCGAAAGTCATCGTGGCTTCGTCCGAATGCATGCTCAACAAGCAGCGACGCGTGAAGCCGCTGTTCCAGAAATCGGTGCGCGAAGGGGTGCGCATGGTGCGCGAGCGCTTCGGTGTCGACGAGGATGTCTGCACCGGCGATCACGCCTGCATCCGGCTCTCCGGCTGTCCGTCGCTCTCGCTCAAGCACACCGACGATCCGCTCAAGGACGATCCGGTGGCGGCGATCGACAACAACTGCGTCGGCTGCGGCAATTGCGGCGAGGTGTCGGAGGCGGCCGTGCTCTGCCCGTCCTTCTATCGCGCCGACATTATCCACAATCCAAGCTGGTTCGATCGCTTCCTCGCCGGATTGCGGCGCTCGGTGATCTCCTTCCTGCAGCGGCGGCGCGAGGCGACGCGCATTGCTTTCGCAGACTGAGGCGGACCGCGCGATCATGAACGATCTCTCCGGCACACCAACAACGACACCGACGCGCTACACAACCGAGCGGCCGATCTGCATCGCCGTGCTGGCCATGGGCGGGCAAGGCGGCGGCGTCCTTTCCGACTGGATCGTCGAGCTTGCCGAGTCGCAAGCCTGGCACGCGCAGTCGACCTCGGTGCCCGGCGTCGCGCAGCGTACCGGGTCGACGCTTTATTATGTCGAGATGCTGCCGCCGAAAGGCGGCCGCGCGCCGATCCTGTCGTTGATGCCGGCGCCGGGCGAAGTCGACGTGGTGCTGGCCGCAGAATTGATCGAAGCCGGGCGCTCGATCCTGCGCGGGCTGGTGACACCGGACCGTTCGACCCTGATCGCCTCGACCCATCGCCTCTATGCGGTCGCCGAGAAGGAAAAACCGGGGGACGCGACCACCGACCCGAATGTGGTGGTGGAAGCGGCCGGCGTCGCCGCCAAGCGCGTCATCGCCTTCGACATGGAGTCGCTCGCGACCAAGAACAACAGCGTGATCTCGGCGTGCTTGTTCGGCGCGCTTGCCGCATCGCGCACGCTGCCGTTCACGCCGGACGCTTTCGAGGCGGTCATCAGCGGCGGCGGCCGCGGCGTTGAATCAAGCCTCAAAGCATTCCGCGCCGCATACGCACAGGCGACGCAGCCGCCGGGCGCGGAGCGCCCGCCGGTCAAGCGGCCGGCCAAGCGCCTGGATCCCCTGCCCGCTTCCGCCGGCCGGCCGGACCTGGACAAGCTCTTGGCGCGGATCCGCGAATTTCCGCAAGCGCTGCATCCCATCCTTTATGCGGGCGTGAAGCACCTCACCGACTTTCAAGACCCGGCCTATGCCAGCGAATATCTCGATCGCCTCGGCAAGCTTCATCAGCTCGATGAGGCCAATGGCGGCGCCCTTAAAGATTATGCGTTCACGGCGGCGGCGGCGAAATATGTCGCTGTCGCCATGGCCTATGATGACGTCATCCGCGTCGCCGATCTGAAAACGCGGGCGAGCCGCTATGACCGGGTGTTGCGCGAGAACAGCGTCGGCGAGGGGCAGGTCCTCTACACCACTGAATACATGCATCCGCGGCTGGAAGAAGTCGCAGGCACCATGCCGGCCGCGCTCGGGCGCTTTCTTGAAGCCAATCCCGCTTTGTTCGGCTGGGCTTTCCGCAGCGGCCGCCGCGTGCGCTCGGGCACCGTTCACTGGTTCTTGATGCTGTATGTACTGGCGGCATTCAAGCCGATCCGCCGCACGACGCTGCGCCATCAGCGCGAAATGGCGCACATGGAAAAATGGCTTGCGGTCGCCACCGGTAATGTCACCAAGAACTACGATGTCGCCGTCGAGGCGCTCAACGCGCGCCGCCTGGTGAAAGGCTATTCCGACACGCATGCGCGCGGGGAATCGAAATTCGACCGCCTCATCGGCGCCGTACCGCTGCTCGCGCCACGCGCCGACGGCGCCGACTGGATGCGCCGGCTGCGCGACGCAGCCCTGATGGACGAGAACGGCATCGCGCTCGACGGCGCGCTCAAGACCATCGCCACGCTGTAGCCAACGGTCCGGCGCGGCCGTATCTTTGCTGCATCATGACGCCGGTCTCGGAACACATTCCCGCGGGCTATAGCCGTCATTTCCGTAGCAGTCCGCTGACCGATCCGTGGGAGCCGCTTTATTCAAAAGCCGAGGACGGCGCGATCCTGCTGGCGCTGCGCATCCGAACGGCCCATTGCAACAGCCGGGGCTTTGCGCACGGCGGGTTGATCAGCGCGCTCGCCGACAACGCCATGGGACTTTCGCTGACCGAGGCGCTCGGCGAGCAGAACAAAGAGCGCCCGAGCGGGCTCGTCACCATCAGTCTCTCGCTCGATTTTCTCGGCGCCGCGCGGATCGACCAATGGCTCGAATTCGTGCCGCGGGTGCTGCGCGCCGGCGGCAGCCTCGGCTTTGTCGATTGCCTCGTCCGCGCCGACGATCGGCCGATCGCGCGCGGCAACGCGACGTTCCGCATCTTTCGCGCCGACGAAGATTGACGCGGCGCAGCTAGTCTAATCCGCGCCGCGCTCGCTGTTCGAGCAGGCGCTTGTCGGCAGGCCGCACGGCTCGTTGATGATCCCGCGGCCGGGAACGAAGATCGGCGGGCCGGAATAGTCGCCGACATACATGCCGGGAGCGACGATGTCGTAGGCGCCGCCGGGCCCATACGCGGGCCCCAAGGTCCAGCCGTCGGCACGATTCTGGGCGAAAGCCGGATTTGTTTCTCCGACCAGCACCGATGCGACGGCGAAGCCGGCAAGCAGCGTATAGCGAAGACCCTTCGGTGACATGATGAGCACCTCACGGCTATGCCCCGAGTAGGCCAACCTTGTCCCGGGTGCCGCGTTGCAAGGTGGCAGAGGAGATTTTCGCCATGGTTGCAACGCTGCAAAGCGAACCCGTGGCAGCTATCTAAAATACGAAATCTCGTGATGGCCGGCACCCTATTTCCGCGCCGCCAAGCATGAGAAGGCAGAGCCGTGACGTGAAGTGCCACCGCGGGCCGTTCGCAGTCTGGCCTCAGCCCAGTTCCTTCGCCACCAGATAACCGGAACCGCCGCCGAGACCGGGCCCCGGATGGGTCGAGGCGCCGATGTGGTGGAGCCGCGCGACCGGGGTGCGGTGATTGATCGAGTTGTGGAACGGCCGCCAGATGAAAAACTGGTCGATGCCGCAAAAGCCGCCGTAAGGGTCGCCGCCGACCAGATTCATGTTCATGGTTTCAAGATCGCCCGGCGAATAGGCCTTGCGCGCGATCACATTGTCGCGGAAGCCGTCGATGTGCGAGGCGAGGATCGCTTCGATACGATCGGCGTATTGCTCGCGCACGGCCTCGGTCCATTTGCCGTCGGCCGGCGCCGCGATCTCGCCGGCAGCATCGCCCTTGATGAAGCGCGGCGCTTCGGGGAGCTGCAGCCACAGGATCGAGCTGCCCTCCGGGCAGCGGCTCGGATCGAGCGCCGCCGGCTGGCCGACGCACATGGTCGGCACCGCCGGCAGCATGCCGCGCTCGGCTTCGTTGGCGGCTTTCGATACGCCGTCGAGCCCCGGCGTCAGATGCGTCAGCGCCACGCCGCCGAGCTCCGGCGCCTTCCATTTCGGCGGCGCCTTGAGCGCATAGTGGAGCTGAAAGTTTCCCTTGCCGTAGCGATACTGCGCAACGGCTTCCTTCACGTCCGCCGGCAGCGCGACATCGGCGAGCAGGCGGCCATAGAGCTGGTTCGGTGTCACCGAGCAAATAACACCCTTGGCGGCTTCGATGTCGCGGCCGCCGGAAAGCCGCACGCCGCGCGCGGCACCGCCGGCATCGAGCAGCACGCGCTCCACGTCGGCATTGACTTGCACGTCGCCGCCCTGGTCGCGGATCAGGCGCTCGAAGGCAGTGAGGAAATTCTTGGCGCCACCTTTCACGATCGGCGCGCCGGCAACTTCGAGCGCAAACGCGATCACCTTGCCCATCTGGCCCGAATAGGCAGCTTCCGGCCCGAGCCCGGTATGCAGCACCCACGGCGCAAACAGCGCCTGCATCACCTCCGACCGGTAACGCGTCTCCAGCCAGGCGCGGGCGGTGCCGAGCCCCTCGCCGAAATAGGTCGCAAGCCCGCGCAGGCCCCGCCGCCAGGCTTCGCGCGCGACGATCTTGAGCATCGCTCCGGACCAGAGCGAGCCGCCGAGCAGCGCAAACAAAAACGGCGCATCGGCGCCGATGCGATCCACATCGGCGGCGAAGCGCACGCCGTCGCCGGCCGCCAATTTATCGAAGGCGGCGACGTTCGTCTTGCGGTCCATGCTCAGGATCGCGTGCCGGCCGTCCGGCAGCAGCACCGCGGTCGGCGTCGGCGAATGCGCGAAGGCAAGGCCGCGCTTTTCCAGTTCGGGGCCGAGCTCGGCGAAAGCGGGCGACGTGATGAACAGCACGAAGGTCGTCGCCATGACGTCGTGAACAAAGCCCGGCGCGGTGATTTCCTCGGTGCGGATGCAGCCGCCGATCCGGTCATTGCGCTCAAGCACCAGCACCTTGTGGCCTTTGCGGCCCAACTGGGCCGCAGCCACAAGCGCGTTGATGCCGCTTCCGACGATGATGTAGTCGGCGGCCGCCATGGATCCGCGCTCGGCTCGCTGTTCCGCTTACTTCTTCGGCACGATCGCGAGCACGCGCAGCGGGCTGCCGGTGCCTTTGACGATTTTGAGCGGCGCGGCGATCAGAATCGCTCCTTTCGGCGGCAGCTTGTCGAGATGGCAGAGGCTGGCGAGGCCGTAACGGTTGGCCTTGTGCATGAAGGTGTGCGCCGGGAACGGCGGGTCCATGCCGCCGGCCGAGCCGGCGTCGGTGCCGACAGTTTCCGAGCCCCAGCCGACAACGCCCTTGGAAATGAGATAGTGGATGGTCTCCGCCGTGGGGCCGGGCGAATGCGGGCCTTTGGCGTCGGCATTCAAGAAGTGGGCTTCGCTGTCGTTGCGCTTGTACCAGTCGGTGCGCATCACGACCCAGCAGCCGGCCGGAATATCGCCGTGGGTCTTCTCCCAGGCTTTGACACCGTCGACGGTGAGGAGAAAGTCGGGGTTCTTCGCCGTCTCCGCCGAGCAATCGATCACGCAAACCGGCGCCACGAAATTCTTCACCGGGATCGTGTCGGTCGAGCCGTCCTTGTAGTCGCGGCCGCTGATCCAATGGACGGGCGCATCGAAATGCGTGCCGGAATGCTCGCCGAGCTTGAGCCAATTCCAGGCCCAGAACGGACCGTCCTTGTCGTAGTTTGAGATGGCATGAACTTCGATCGTCGGCGTGTTCTTGCCGATTTCCGGCGGCAGCTTGATCAGCGGCGTCTCGGGCCCGAGCGGAGCGGTCAGATCCACCACTTCGATGGCGCCGGACGCGAGCGCCGATGCAAAATCGCTGAGAACTTGGGTACTGGTCATACGGTCTCTCCGTCGCGCTCTTGGATTTCGTTGCGCCAGGCGCAACGTCGCGGAAGCCTAGCGCAATCATTTTAGATATGAAATATCTGCGCTGGCAAGCGACGGTGCGCGCGAAGCCGATCGAAATCCTTCGCTCATTCCTGCACAAGCGGGAATCTAGCGGCGGGTGCAGTGAGCCGGGCCCCACCTTCGCGAGGACGAGCGGAAAAACACAGCGCCGGAAAGAGCAACGCAGGAGTGAATGAATGCCCTTCGATGCAGTCGTAATCGGCGCCGGCGTCAACGGGCTTGCCGCGGCTGTGCATCTTTCCGCCAAAGGCTGGAAAGTCGCGGTGGTCGAGCGCGCTGACGTCGCCGGCGGCGCGGTCAAGACCCGCGAGATCACGCGCCCCGGATTTCGCCACGACCTTTACGCGATGAATTTGGGCATGTTCGCCGGTTCGCCGTTTTTCGCCGCGCACAAGGATCGTCTGCTCGCCCAGGGTCTTGCGTTCGTCGGCGCGGAACAGTGTTTCGCCACGGCGTTTCCCGACGGCACCTGGCTCGGCGTCGACAAAAATCTCGACACCACCGTGTCACGGATCGCAGCCCTCAATCCGGCCGACGCCGAACGCTGGCGGGCGATGGTTGAAGCTTTCGCGGAGGACGCGCCGCATGTCTTCGCGTTGCTGGCGTCGCCCTTGCCGTCGTGGGCGGCGCTGCGCGCAATCTACAATGCCTGGCGGGCGCGCGGCACCGCGTGGGTCGCCGGCATGGCGCGCCTCCTCATCGCTTCGCCGCGCGAATGGCTCGACGAACAGTTCGAAAACGAGAAGCTCAAGACCATGCTGGCGGTCTGGGGCATGCATCTCGACTTTTCCCCGGACGTCGCCGGCGGCGCGCTGTTTCCCTATGTGGAGCCGATGGCCGAGCAGAGTTTCGGCATGGCGATCGGGCAAGGCGGCGCCGCAACGATCATCACCGCCATGGTCCGCGCCATCGAGGCCGCCGGCGGCAAAGTGCGCGTCGGCGCACCGGTGCAAAGCATCTTGGTCGAAGGCGGCGCCGCCAGAGCGGTGGTGCTGGCGAGCGGCGAGCGTATCGAGGCGACCCGCGCCGTGATCGCTAATCTGCATCCGCGCGTATTGTTCGGCGATTTAGTGCGCGACCCGCCGCCGGCGGCACAACGCCTTGCTAAAATGCGTCCGGGACCGGCGACCATGATGATCCATCTGGCGCTCTCCGGTCTGCCGGCCTGGAGCGCGGGCGCCGAGTTGCGCAAATTCGCCTATGTGCATCTGGCGCCCTCCTACGCCGCGATGGCGAAGGCCTACACCGAAGCGCTCGACGGACTCCTGCCGGCCGAGCCGGGGCTCGTGGTCGGGCAGCCGACGGCGATCGATCCGTCACGGGCGCCGGCAGGACAGCATGTGCTGTGGGTGCAGGTGCGGGTGTTGCCGTCGCGCATCCGCGGCGATGCGACCGGCACGATTGCCGGTACCGACTGGGATTCCGCGAAGGACGCCTACGCGGACCGCGTCATCGGCATTATCGAGCGCTACGCCCCAGGCTTCTCCGCGACCATTCTTGACCGCGCCGTGCTTTCGCCAGCCGATCTCGAACGCGATAACCCCAACCTAGTCGACGGCGACAGCATCGGCGGCAGTCATCACCTCGACCAGAATTTCCTGTTCCGCCCGGCCTTCGGCTGGTCGCGCTACCGCACGCCGATCGACCGCTTGTACATGGTCGGCGCCTCCACCTGGCCGGGCGCGGGCACCAGCGCCGCCTCCGGCTTCATGCTGGCGAAGATGCTCGCGGGGGCGTGAATCTGCTCGGCTTGGTCATTGCGAGGAGCGATAGCGACGAAGCAATCCAGCGTCTTTCTCTCTACTGGCAAAAAATATTTGAGAACCGAACGATCTTCGGCGCCAGGTAAGGGGCTGCCGCATTTTCGGCAGGCGATCTGCTGATCTGGAACAGTTTCCTGAGTTTCAACCCGCATCGCGCTCGCATCCGCATTCATGATTTTCCTAAGTCTGATTGCTGCGAACGCAAAAGGTTGTCCAAACAATCACGTGTCAGGACGTTGCGCCCTCGCTCATCACCCAGTTAAGCATGCAAAGCGTTCAAGCATGGGGGCGCTTTTATCGGCGCCTATCGGCGGTAGGCCAAATGCGCTGCGGACCGCTGCCGTCAATAGCGCGGTCTCTGTAAAGTTCGGGCGTTTTGGCGCGCTTTCATAAGATGGCGGAAGGTCAACTTCACGCCCGGCAGCAACCTGAGCATGTCTGGACAATATCCAAGAATCCCGGCCAGACCTGGGAAGGACCGGGATAAGTCGCTTATCGCGAAGGCCTCACATCAAATTTGGGCGCGAACGCTCGGTTAGTACCACCGAGCGCAAACGCCTCCATTCCATCGCGCGCAGCGTCGAGCTTGGCGAATGGCGTGCCTGGACACGCAGACACCGTTAGCCATAACCATACCCGGCCCACAGCCCATACGAGCTTGCGTGATCGTGGAGTTTGGCTGATGAGCCGGCGCGAACGGCATTGCTTGTGCAGAGCAAGCCAGGGCCAGCCCGAATAAAACAACAGTGAGTGTTCTGATCACTGTGTCCTCCCGGTTCTGTCAGAATGGCTTTGCGTGGTCTGCTAGGATCGCCGTCGGCCGGCGTCGCTCATGATCGTCACGGTGCTACCGGCTATTGATCTGCGTCGGTAGCGATGACGATTCATGGGGACCCTGCTGCGGTAGGGTCCTAGTATTAAGCGTAAATCCTAATAGGTTTCACGTGAACCTGCAATGAACGCGCCGCGCCATCCGGGAACTTTTTGCTCGGCAACAAACAAAAGCCCCGCCCAGAACGTGGCCGGGGCTAAAGTTCCGACTGAACACCACACGACCCCATTCGCACCGATTGCTCAGTGGAAGCCAATCTTTCAGTGGAAGCCAATCTTTGAGACGTACCGTCGATGTCGGCAACCAGCGCACCGGAATATTCCGTTTATGACGCCACCGGTTTGCGAGATTTGTTCTAGTTTTTAGGTGTCGGACTGGCGGGCGCCTCCCCGTGCGCTTGAGTTTGAGATACCCCTTACGATGCCTTAACCAGAGCTGTCATAATGGGTGTGGTAATGCCCCACGTGCTTCCAAGGAGTTCCTGTTAGATTTGGAGGCTTGCATGAGCGCTGAAACCAAGTCCGAAATGGTCTCGCGTCGAAGGGCATTGTCCCTGTTGGGATTACCGGTCGCGTTGGGGGTCGCTGCTCCGATAGTCCTGACATCGTCAGATGCTGAGGCCGAAACGGCCGGGATGGAGAATCGTCAGCAGCGGCGCACCAATCGCCAAGAGAATCGTCAGCAGCGACGTACCGGTCAGTAAGAGCGACGACAACAAGTCGGTTCAATCGAATTCGCGCGTCGATTTCACGGCGGGCGCAGCGTTTAAATGCGCCTACGACGACGCTATCGCTCTCCGTCAAATCCTCGAGCAATCAAGCCGCGCCTGGCGTCTTCGGGCCAAAGCCTTCAATGCGACCTTATGCGGAGAACCTGCGGACAGATTTCGCCGTTAGTTGATCCAGATTGCTTCGCTTCGCTCGCAATGACGAGATTCTGAATTTCGCCGGGAAACGGCCGTCGACGCACGCGATAATCGCTGAAAGTCAGTTTCGCGCCTTCAACAGATCGCGGCCGATGATCAGCTTCTGCACTTCGGTCGCGCCTTCGTAGATGCGTAACGGCCGGATTTCGCGGTAGAGATGCTCGACCACTGAGCCGGTGCCGACGCCGAGACCGCCGAAGATCTGCACCGCGCGATCGATCACGCGCTGCGCGCCTTCCGTCGCAGCCATCTTCGCCATCGCGGCTTCGCGCGTTGTTGCAACACCTTCGACGTCGCGCAGCCAGGCGGCGCGGTAGGTCAGAAGTGCCGCGGCATCGATTTCGGTCGCCATGTCGGCGAGCGCGGCCTGCGTCAACTGAAAGTCGGCAAGCGTCTGGCCGAACATCTTGCGGCTTGTCGCGCGCGCCAGAGCCTCGTCGAGCGCGCGGCGCGCGAAGCCGAGCGCGGCCGCTGCCACCGATGCGCGGAAGATGTCGAGATTGCGCATGGCGATCTTGAAGCCTTCGCCCGGCACGCCGATCATTTGCGACACCGGAATGCGGCAATCGCGGAATCGCAAACGCGCCAGCGGATGCGGCGCGGTCACCTCCAACCGCTCGGCGATCTCAAAGCCCGGCGCGCCGGCGTCGATCACGAAAGCCGAGATACCGCGGGCGCCGGGCGCTTCGCCGGTGCGGGCAAAGACGGTGTAGAAATCGGCAATGCCGCCGTTGGAGATCCAGGTCTTCTCGCCGTCGAGCACATAATCGTCGCGGTCGCGGCGCGCCGCCATCGCGATCGCGCCGACATCGGAGCCGGCTTCCGGCTCGGTGAGCGCAAACGCGGCAATGGCGCGGCCGGAGCCCACGCGCGGCAGATAGCGCTTCTTGAGCTCCTCGGAACCGGCGAGCGAGATCGGGCCGCTGCCGAGACCCTGCATGATGAAGGCGAAATCGGCCAGGCCGGAATGGCGCGCCAGCGTTTCGCGCGCGATCACCAGATAGCGCGACTGCAGCGGATCGTGAGCGCCGCCGAAGCCCGCCGGTACGCATTGCCGCAGCCACCCGGCTTCGCCAAGCGCATGGACCCAGCGGCGGCAGGTCGCATCAACATCGCCGTGGGCGGCAGCCCCTTCCTCGATCTCGGCCACTTTGGCGCTGGCCCACGCGTCCAATTCATCGGCGAAGGCGCGGTGCTGCGCGTCAAAAAAAGGAATGCGCAGGTGCGCGGTGCGGCTCATGAGGTTCTATCTCCCGGTCAAAAGATGTAAAGCTTCAGCACAGAATTGCCAGCCATTGCAAACGGCGAAAACCGAACGAGAAAAGCCAGATGCCGCGTGTGACGCCACCCGAGCGCGATGCCCGCTACCCCGATTTTCCGACCATCGTTCATGCACTCGCTTATGCCGCCGAGCATCGCCGCCATGCGCCGGCGCTGGCCTGTCTCGATCGGGAGATAACTTACGCACAATACGCACAGGCCGTCGCTGCGCTGGCGCGCAGATTCGCCAAGAACGGCGTCGTCGGCGAGCGGATCGCTTATCTGATGCGCAACGGTCTCGATATGGCGGTTGCGCTCTATGCCGGCATGGCCGCCCGCGCGCAGGTGGCGCCGCTCAATCCGACCTATACCGACCGCGAGATCGAGCCTTTGGTGCGCGATGTCGACCCGCGTTTGATCGTATGCGATGCCGAATTCGCCGCGCGCGCGGAACGGCTCGTGCGACTCGTCGGCGCGGCTGAAGTTATTGTTGTTGGTGCTGACGGCGTGACGCTCGATGAGCTTCTGTCGGAACCCGCGGCAGCGCTTCCGTTGCCGGACCCGGACGACCTCTGTGCGCTGTTCTTCACCGGCGGCACCACCGGGTTGCCGAAAGGCGCCGAGCACCGGCACCGGAATCTGATGGCTTTCTGTTACAGCGTCGCGGCCTTGTGGCCATTGCCGCTCGACGAAGAACACATCCTCAATGTGGCGCCGCTGTTCCACATCTGGGGCTTTTGTTACACGTTGATCTTTCCGGTCTATCTGCGCGCGTTCATGGTTCTCCTGCCCGCCTACAAACCGGCGGCGGTGCTGGAGGAATTTCAGAAACGCCGCATCACCACTTTCGCCGGCGGTCCGTCGGCCCTTTATATGGGCCTTCGCGCCAACGAGAATTTTTCCAAGACCGACTTTTCCAGTTTGCGCGTCTGCCTCTCCGGCGGCGCCGCCTGCCCGGTGGAGCTCATTCATTCCTGGGAACGCGCGACCGGATCGATGCTGATCGAGGGCTGGGGGATGTCGGAGGGCGCGCCGATCCATTCAAACCCGCTGCATGGCGTGCGCAAAATCGGCTCGGTCGGCATTGTTGCGGCCGGCTACGAAGCCGAGGTTGTCGATCTGGAAACCGGCACGCGGGTCATGCCAACCGGCGAGCGCGGCGAAATCCGCGTGCGCGGGCCGCAATTTACATTGGGGTATCGCAACCGCCCGGAGGAAAACGCCAGGCAAATTCGCGACGGCTGGCTCTATACCGGCGACATCGGCTATTACGACGAGGACGGCTACATGTTTCTCGTCGATCGCAAGAAGGAGATGATCATCGTCGGCGGCTACAATGTTTATCCGCGCGAGATCGACGAACTGCTGTTTAAACATCCGGCTATTCTTGAAGCCGCCACCGTCGGCGTGCCGGACTCCTTCAGCGGCGAAGCGGTGAAGGTGTTTGTCGTGCGCAAGCCCGGCGCCAGTCTCGGCGCCGAAGAGTTGCTCGATTACTGCAGGCAAAATCTCGTCAAGTATAAATGGCCGAAGCACATCGCTTTCCTCGATGCGCTGCCGCGCTCGGGCGTCGGCAAGATCGATAAACGCGCCCTTAAGGCCGCTGCCGCCGCGGGTACGCCGTCATAACCATGCCGGCGGCAAATCGTTGCATTTTCCGCGACTTGCGGCAGACTGGCCGGCAATCGAGAAGAGCGTGCAAGGGGTAGCGTCATGAAAGCCATCATCGCAGGCGGCGGCGTCGGCGGCCTCGTAACCGGGCTGATGCTGCACGCGCGCGGGATCGACTGCGAGATTTTCGAGCAATCGGACGCCATCCGCGAACTCGGCGTCGGCATCAACACGCTTCCCCATGCGATCAAGGAGCTTGCCGACCTTGGCCTGCTCGACCGGCTCGATGCGGTGGCGATCCGCACCTATGAACTCTTCTACACCAATCGTTTCGGTCAGGAGATCTGGCGCGAGCCGCGCGGGCTCGATGCCGGCTACGAGGTGCCGCAATTCTCCATTCATCGCGGCCGGCTGCAGAGCGTGATCTACCAGGCGGCGCGCGCCCGGCTCGGTGAATCGCGCATCCATCTGAATTGCCGGCTCGGCTCCTTCACCCAGGACGACAGCGGCGTCACCGCTTATTTCTTTGATCGCGGCGGCAGCCATCGGCGTACCGCGCGCGGCGATATCCTGGTTGGCGCCGACGGCATCCATTCGGCGGTACGCGAGAAGCTGTTCCCGAATGAAGGGCCGCCGCGCTGGAACGGGCTGATGCTGTGGCGCGGCGCCACCGACTGGCCGGCGTTTCTGACCGGGCGCTCGATGGTGGTCGCCGGCGGGCTTGCCGCCAAGCTCGTGATTTATCCGATCGCCGAGGGCTCGCGGCCCGACAAGCGGCTGACCAACTGGGCCGTGATCGGCCGGGTCGGCGATGCGTCGATGCCGGTGCCGCAGAAACAGGATTGGTCGCGCCCCGGACGTTTCGAAGATCTGATGCCGCATGTGCAGCGCTTCCGCATCCCGTTCGTCGACGGGCGCGCGCTGATCGAAGCGACCAACGAATTCTGGGAATATCCGATGTGCGACCGCGATCCGCTGCCGCGCTGGAGCCACGGCCGGGTCACGCTGTTGGGTGACGCCGCGCATCCGATGTATCCGGTCGGCTCGAACGGCGCCTCGCAGGCCATTCTCGACGCGCGCTTCCTCGCCGACCGGCTCAAGGACGCCGAGCATCCGGTGCATGCGCTGTGGCTCTACGAACAAACGCGGCTGCCGGTCACGGCCGAGATCGTGCAGAGCAACCGCCGCGGCGGCCCCGAGGGCGTGATCGATGCTGTCGAAGAACGCGCGCCCGAGGGCTTTTCCAACATCGAGGATGTGCTGTCGTTCGAGCAGCGCAAGGCCATCGTGCGCGGTTACGCCTCCAAAGCCGGCTTCGCCCGCGAGCAGGTCAACAAGGCGGCGTGACTGAGCGTCATTGCGAGCGGAGCGAAGCAATCCAGGGCGGCCCGCACAAGCTGCTGGATTGCTTCGACGCTTTCGCTCCTCGCAATAACGGCCCCATAAGGCGACGGCAAGCTCGTCATTCCGGATTGCCGCGAAGCGGCAAGTCCGGAATCCATAACCCCAGACGCTTAAGGAGGGTCTCACGCGCCCATTCTGCGCCGGCTGCGGTTATGGATTCCGGGCTCCTCGTTTCGCTCGGCCCCGGAATGACGCTTACTCCGGCGGGGGCAGGAAGATGACTTCGTGCTTGGCCGAGAGCGCCACCACGTCCGGCGGGTTCTGCTCCTTCATGCCGTGAATGGCCCAGAACAGGTCATAGAGCTTGCGGGTGGGCGTCACCCAGAAGGAGCATTTCACGGTCTGGTCGGTCTTGTTGAAGATGCCGTGCGCCATGTTCATCGGCAGCCGGATCAGATCGCCGGTGGTGGCGACGAATTCACGCTCTTCGAGCAGCAGATCGAACCTGCCGTCGAGCATGTAGATGAATTCGTCCTGGGTCGGATGGATGTGGGGAGGCACGAAGGTGCCGGGCGGAAATGTCGCATGCCAGGAAAAGGAGTTCTCGCAGAGCTGCTTGGGCACGTAGGTCTGGCCGAGAATATTCCAGGAAATGCCGTCGATCCCCGTCCCCGCTTTGGTAATGCCTGGCGTCATCACATAAGTCATCGCACCGTTACTCCCCTTCAGGATGGTGGCGTTCAAGCACGTGTCCGCGTGAGCATGATGCCGAAAAATGCAAACCGGTTTTCGGCCAAGATCATGCTCAAAACGAATAATCTAGGCCGTGATCCGATTCAATCGGATCACGGCCTGGCCGAACGTCCGCTGCACCCGATCAACCAATAGCGTAAATTAGCGCCGACCACTGCCGCTATTATTCTCGCCCGGCCCGCTTCACAAAGCTAGTATTTTAACCTTAAAGTATCCGACCGGTGCTTAGGGCCCAGTCCTTGGGGCATCGAATGCGATCGCCCGCCCCGTCAGGAGATTGGACATGATCAAACACACCTCGCTCGTGGCTATTGCGGCCGTGCTCGCAGCCTGGGCGTCCGCCGCTCACGCCGAGGACAATCTTAAGGTCGGCATCATCGCCACGCTGTCGGGTCCGCCGGCGGTGCTCGGTCAGCAATTGCGCAACGGCTTTCAACTCGCGGTGAAGGATCTGGGCGGCAAGCTTGGCGGGCGCGAGGCGGAGATCTTTGTCGCCGACGACGAGCTCAAACCCGATGTCGCCGTGACCAAAGTGAAGTCGCTCATCGACCGCGACAAGGTCGAGTTCGTCGTCGGACCGATCTTCTCCAACATTCTCGGCGCCATCGCCAAGCCGGTGACCGAGGCAGGCGCGATCCTGATCAGCCCCAACGCCGGCACCTCGACCTTCGCCGGCAAGGACTGCAACCCGAATCTCTTCGTCACCTCTTATCAGAACGATCAGGTGCATGAAGTCTTGGGCCAATACGCCCAGGATTCCGGCTACAAGAAAGTCATCATCATCGTGCCGAACTATCAGGCCGGCAAGGATGCCGCCGCCGGCTTCAAGCACAAATTCAGCGGCGAGATCGTCGACGAGATCTATGTGCCGCTCGGTCAGCCCGACTATTCGGCCGAGCTCACGCGCATCGCCGCCGCGAGCCCCGATGCGATCTTTGCCTTCCTGCCCGGCGGCATGGGCGTGAACTTCGTCAAGCAATTCCGCCAGGCCGGCCTTGCCGACAAGATACCGTTCCTCTCGGCCTTCACGGTCGACGAATCGACGCTGCCGGCGCAGCAGGACGCGGCGCTCGGCATGCTCGCCGGTTCCGATTGGGCGCCCAATCTGGACAATCCGCAAAACAAGGCGTTCGTCGAAGAGTATGTGAAGGAATATAACGCCGTGCCGGCGACATACGCATTCCAGGCCTATGACGCGGCGCTCCTGATCGACAGCGCGGTGCGCGCGGTCAAAGGCAATCTCGCCGACAAGGACGCGCTGCGGGCGGCGCTTGCAAAAGCCGACTTCAAGTCGCTGCGCGGCGCTTTCAAGTTCAACCACAATCACTATCCGATTCAGGATTTTTACCTGACCAAGGTCGCCAAGCGGCCGGACGGCAAATACCAGACCGAGATCGTCAAGAAGGTGTTCTCGGACTACGGCGACTCTTACGCCAAAGACTGCGCGATGAAGTGAGCGGTGGCCCCGAGCCTTTCACAATTCGTCATTGCCGGACTTGATCCGGCAATCCATGGTGAGCCGCAGCTTAGCATGGACCACCGGGTCAAGCCCGGTGGTGACGAGGAAAAGAGACGCTTCTCGATACACGTTGGCCGCATCCTTCGAGGCTCGCCATGGCGTCGAAGGCGCGCGTCGTCGCGCGTATGGCTCGCGCCACAGGATGACGGGTCACGTTTAGCACCAATATCCCGGTAGCTTCGTTCCGATGTCCACCACGCTTTTTCTGGTCCAGATCCTCAACGGCCTGCAGCTCGGCGTGCTCTTGTTCCTAATCGCCGCCGGACTGACGCTGGTCTTTGGCGTCATGGATTTCATCAATCTGGCGCACGGCGTGCAGTACATGCTCGGCGCTTACCTCGCCGTGGCCTTCTACGGGCTCGTCGGCAACTTCTTTTTCGCCTTGGTGCTGGCGCTCGCCGCCGCGCTCCTCTTCGGCCTGCTGCTGGAGTTTCTGATCTTCCGCCACCTTTATGACCGCGACCATCTCGATCAGGTGATCGCGACCTTCGGCATCATCCTGTTTCTCAATCACGCCGTGCGCGTGGTGTGGGGCGCGGCGCCCTTGACGCTGCCGGTGCCCGAATTCTTCACCGGCTCGGTCGTGCTGATGAGCGGCCTGCTCTATCCGGTCTGGCGGCTGGTCATTATCGCCTCCGGTCTTGCCATCGCCGCCGGCCTCTACGGGCTCGTGACCTATACCCGGATCGGCATGCTGGTGCGGGCCGGCGCCACCAATGCGCGGATGGTCTCCGCGCTCGGGGTCAATATCGAGCGGCTGTTCATGATCGTGTTCGGCTTCGGCACGATGCTCGCCGGCTTTGCCGGCATCATGATTGCGCCGATCGTCTCGGTCGAGCCGGGCATGGGCGACAACATTCTCATCCTCGCCTTCGTGGTCATCGTCATCGGCGGCATCGGCTCGATCCGCGGCGCCTTCATTGCCGCGCTGCTCATCGGCCTCGTCGACACGCTCGGCCGCTCGTTCTCGGTCGACATCCTGCGGCTGATGATGGGCCCCTCGCCCGCTCGCATGGCCGGTCCGGCCATCGCCTCGATGCTGATCTATGTGCTGATGGCGGTCGTGCTTTACGTACGGCCGGCCGGCCTGTTTCCCGCGAGAGGCCGCTGACGATGAGCGGCGTCACGCTCGCCGCGCCCGAGGCGAAACAGGAGCGGCTCGTGCGGCGCGACATCCTCCTGCCCGCGCTGATCTTTATTGTGTTCGCGCTCTTGCCCTCGATCGCCGCGCTCACGAGCAAGCAATATCTGATCGATGTCGGCGCGCGCATGATGGTGTTCGCCGTCGCCGCCGTCGCCCTCGATCTTCTGGTCGGCTATGCTGGCCTGATCTCCTTCGGCCATGCGGCCTTTATCGGGCTCGGCGCCTATGCGGTCGGCATTCTGTCGGCGCACGGCATCGGCGAAGGCCTCGTTGTGTTACCGGTCGCCATCTTGGTCTCGATGCTGTTTGCCTGGCTGACCGGCATTGTCTGCCTGCGCACCCGCGGCGCCTATTTCATCATGATCACGCTCGCCTTCGGACAGATGGTCTATTTCATCGCCACGTCGCTTGCGCCCTATGGCGGCGACAATGGACTGACCATTGCAGCCCGCAACACCATTGCCGGCTGGCCGCTCCTCAAAAGCGACCGCGCTTTCTATTACTTCACCCTGCTCTGCTTGTTGGCGGCTTATCTGTTCTGCCGCGCGCTGGTCGGCTCGCGCTTCGGCCGCGTTCTGCGCGGCGGCAAGGAAAACGCCATCCGCATGGCCGCCATCGGCTTCAACGTGCGGCGCTTTCAGCTCGTCGCCTATGTCATCGCCGGCGGCCTCGGGGGATTTTCCGGCTTCCTGCTCGCGAACCTGACCGAGTTCGTGGCTCCCGCCTACATGTCGTGGCAGCAATCCGGCGAATTGATCGTCATGGTGATCCTCGG
>Ga0187781_10000841_pt1 | contig 22573 bp, 11 predicted proteins | sample 0715_SJ02_MP02_2_FD_132447 | JGI IMG/M metagenome (GOLD analysis project Ga0187781, IMG submission 132447) | Tropical peat soil microbial communities from peatlands in Department of Meta, Colombia - 0715_SJ02_MP02_20_MG | ecosystem: Environmental > Terrestrial > Soil > Wetlands > Peat | place... | reverse complement strand
CGAGTATCGGTGCGCAGAGATCTTCGGCAGCGCCGCGCCGGGTTACAGCTCAGACCAGGCAACGGCGGCGCTGGAGGACGTTTTCAAGAAGACCATGCCGCGCGAAATGGGTTTCGACTACATGGGCATGTCGTATCAGGAGCAGCAGGCGAGGAAAGGGCTTCCCTCCTCGGCCATCTTCGGCTTCTCCTTGCTTTTCGTTTTTCTGATTCTGGCGGCGCTGTATGAAAGCTGGACGCTGCCCTTCAGCGTGCTTCTCAGCACTCCCGTGGCGGTGTTCGGGGCGCTTGCCGCACTCTGGCTGCGCCGCGAAGTGCTCGGCCTCTTCCAGCCTCCCTACATGGTTCAGATCGAGAACGACGTCTATACGCAAATCGGCCTGGTGATGCTGATCGGACTGGCGGCCAAGAACTCGATTCTGATCGTGGCCTTTGCCAAGGAGCAATACGAACAGGGTAAACCTTTGGTCGATGCGGCGCTCGAAGGCGCGAGAATTCGCTTCCGGCCCCTCATGATGACCGCGTTGGCATTCATTTTTGGCTGCGTGCCGCTGTGGACGGCGTCCGGCGCGGGTTCGGTGGCTCGACAGATCATGGGGACGACGGTGATCGGAGGCATGGTGGCGGAGACCTTCATCGGCCGCTTCTTCGTTCCTGCGATCTTTTATCTGGTGGAAAAATGGTCTGCCGCGGGCAAGCAGCGTTTGCTTTCCTCGCTACCCGGGCAGCCTGCGCCAGCGGGAGGTGAACACAATGCGTAACGTGTCGCAGCCGGTTCTCAACGCACAACTCATTTCACCACAGAGGCCACGGAAAACGCCGAGGCCAGACGCCATAGACGGAGGCATTATCTCCGCGGAGCAGGTCACGGGTTACGTTCAGACCCCCGGTGAGCGTGTTGGAGTGTTCCTCCGTGGTCTCCGTGCACTCTGTGGTGAGTCCTTCTCTTCGCGGCTCGCCACGCCGGGCAGGAAACCCATAGCGATGCTGCTGATTGCTGCTGCGGGCATGTTCTCTGCTTGCAACGTCGGTCCCAATTATCAGCGGCCCAAGGTGCAAGTCCCCACATCGTTCCGCGCCCCTGACGTGCCCCAGCAGGCGGAAGGGCAGACTTCGTTCGCCGACCTGCCCTGGTGGCAAGTGTTTAAGGACCAGCAGCTTCAGGATCTGATACGCACGGGGTTGAAACAGAACTACGATTTGGAGTTGGCGGTGGAGCGCGTCACCGCTGCCAGAGCCCAGGTCGGGATTACCCGCTCGAATCAGTTTCCCCAGGTTTCCGCGGACCCTAATTTCAGCGGTGCGAAGACCGATCAGGCTATCAAATCCAACATTTTCTCGCTTGCCGCCGACGCGGTCTTTCAATTGGACTTTTTCGGGCGCTACCGGCGCGCCACCGAGGCGGCGCGCGCCCAACTGCTGGGCACCGAAGACGCGCGCGACACCGTAACCCTGACGCTGGTAAGCGATTTGGCGAGCGATTACTTCCTGCTCCGCGACCTCGACCTGCAGCTCCTGATCACGCAGCAGACGGTTCGAACTCAGGAAGACTCCGTCAAGCTGACTGAGATGCGCCTTCAGCACGGCGTGGGGACCAGATTGGACGTGCTTCAGTCGCGCCAGGTGCTCGATACCGCCAACGCCCAGATCCCGGACTTGGAGCGGCAAATCGGACAGGCCGAGGACGCCATCAGCATCTTGTTGGGTGACTACCCACACGGTGTGTCGCGGGGCAAGAGCCTGGGCGTCGAGACCCCAAACGGCTGGGTGTGGAGCGAGGCTCTCCTTCCTCAATTACCGGCGGGGCTGCCGTCGTCGCTGCTCGAACGCAGGCCGGACATCCGCGAAGCTGAGCAGAGCCTCATCGCCGCCAACGCCAACATCGGTGTGGCCAAGGCCATGTTCTTTCCCCAGGTGTCGCTGACCGGCTCCGGGGGCGGAGCGTGGGGTCACTCCGTGATCTTTGGAAGCGATGTACCGGCCCACGAGGGCATCTACAGCTATGAAGCCAGCCTGGCGCAGCCTCTCTTCGAAGGTGGCTACCTGCGCAACAATCTGCGCTACGCCAAGTCGCAGGAGCGGCAGGCCCTGATCAGCTACCGGCAGACCATCCAGCGCGCCTTTGGCGATGTTTCTGACGCCCTTATCGGCTACCAAAAATACCATGGAGTGCGGGAGCGCCAGGAAGAGACCGTGAAGGATCTGCAAGAATCGGTGAGTGTGTCGCTGCTCCGTTATCGTGGCGGTACGGCGACCTATCTCGATGTCCTCGACAGCCAACGCTCGCTTTTCAATGCCGAACTCACCTTAGCGCAAGCACGCAACAGCGAATACCAGGGCCTCGTACAGCTTTACAAGGCGCTCGGTGGCGGCTGGAAGTAAACCGGCGAGTGGAGGAACGACCGTGCTTGTCCATCAAGAGGGCGCGGCGTCGCTCTTACGTTCTGGGTGCAGTCTGCCAGGGCTGCCGGGCTCGTTGCCTGGTCCAGACATGCTGCGGCCGGCAATCTTCACCATCCCGGCGCGTTTCCCGCTGCCGGGCTGGCGGGGCCGACAACGACCGGCGCTGGAGGGCCAGGGTCGGCCAGGAAAAGCCTCAGACCGGAGAATCGGCGGTCCATGCTACCAGACTTTTTGTCCTTGTCCTTTGTTTTCATAGACATTCCCGGTTCGTTCGTGGATTCTGGTAGGCGCAACCCTCGTGGATACCCAGGGCCCGCCACGAGGACTGCCCCTCGGAAGGAGTCCTGAAGTCGAAGAGTTGGTCACCGCCTTCCGACCTGCTGCCCTAGCCGTCCGGCTGGCCCTTGCCCTTTCACCTTGCGGCTCCTTGACTCCCCGAAGCCTATCTGCCCACTTGCCACCTGCCTAACTGCCCCCGCTTTTGCACTTCGGGACTCTTTGACTCCTCGACTTCCTGACAGCAGTTGGAGGCAGGAACCACAGGCAGGAACTACAAACGGAAACAAAAAAGGACTTTCTGGCATAGCGTACCCGGCAGGGCCTGACCCCTGCCCAACCCCACTGGACAATCCTAGCCTATACCTTCCCGTTTGTCAAGTGAAAAATGCGCAGAGACAAGAAGTCGGGTGCATAGAGAGAACCGGCTGGCGGTGAGTCGCAGCAGGCTGGGAAAAACCCCGGACTCCCTGGGCGGCTATGGCCAGCGGCGCCCTCTGGTCATTTTCGGAGTTCGTCGAGGGGGACGCAGTCGCCTGGGGCGCGATCGTACTTCCAAAAGTGCCAACCGTCCACTTGGCACCCAGTTGCTGCAACAGCGGCGGCATAGGCCCAGGCAGCGCCATACGGATCGTCTCGTCGCTCCTGCCGAAAATGCGGTCAGGTCTCTCGCGATCCCGCCGTTAATGTCCCAGCCGAGGCACGCCCGCAACGGTGGCTGCGGCTCGCCGCTCGGTTCATGCGGACCCCAACTTTGTCCTGGCCTATAATAGCTGAGGAACGGCGCGGTCAACGGACCGATTTGATTACCAGATTTCAGAAGCTGGAGGTCAGGCGCATCGCGAAACTTCGGGACGGCCCGATCGCGTTGCCTGAGAATAATCCCCCAAAGTCGATCACGTCGAGCACGTTAGTAAGGTTTTCTCCATCGACCTGGAGGCGCACCACCACGCGGTCCGACTTGTAAGCGTCCACGCCTGCCGAGGCGTTCACCTGAAACGACGGCTCTATACGCCCGGCAGCAAAGTCGATGCGGTTAACCACCTGCCGGCCATATTCGGCGAGCGCCTGATCGAGGGTGCCTTGAAAGTCGAACGGCAGTCCGGAGTCATACTGAATGCCGCCGGCCACCCAGAAGCGCGGCGAAATGCGGTAACGAACACGACCGCGGAGAGTGTTCCGCTGGTCCTGTGAATCCGGGAAGTGGCCGGAGGTCGGGATCACCGCGTTGTCGCCGAGAAAGAGCCCGCCCGTTACCGGGAACCAGGCGTTCCCCACCTCATACGAATAGCTCAGAAAACCAGAAAAGCCGTGCGATTCGGGGAATTCGAGCTTTCCCTCGGCGCCATAAATGATCGCTTTGCGGAAAGCGATAGGGAAACTGATGGTGGTGTTATCGATCTGATCGTCGTCGGCATAATTGTTAACAAAGCGCTCGAAATAGTCGGCGTCGAGTCTGACTTTCTTGAAGAAAGCCTTCGTCACTCCTGCTTCCATGTAGTTTCCTACCGAAGGTTGAACGGGCAATTGCAGTGAAATCGTGTCGAGCGACGTGGCCGCCGTGGAACTTGAAAGGAGGATGTTTTCGAATGACGGTGTCTGGAAGACGCGGTCGTAGGAAGCATGTAGCACCAGATCGGCAGAGGGGAAATAACGCGAAATCGCCACCCGCGGGCTGACCGCTTGGCGATTTAGCAGGAGTTGGTAGTGGTCCCAGCGCACACCCGCATTCAAAGTTTAATTGCCGAATCGGACTCGATCTTGGATAAATGCCGCCTGTTCCAGGTCGGGGCGATGGGCCGCAAACCCAAACATTAGCGGGGTGCTAGGGTCGAATTGGGTATCATCGGTGATGATATAGCTAAAGTTCTCATGCAAGAACATGTTATCGGATTCCACGCCGGCCTTGATCTCATGCCGGCCAAGGCTGACGGTGACGGTGCCGTTCAAATACCCTTCATCAAACCAGTTGTGCTGAAAAACCTCGATGGGCGTCGAGTAGACGTTGGAATAGAAGTGGTTGGCGTTGTCCCTCAGCATGCCACGAAAGTCGGCAACGACGTCGGGCGAAAACGTATGCTGATACGAAATCGTGCCCATCGTTTCAAAATTGTTGGCGTTCTGGAGTTGCGATTCCCAGGGCAGAGTAGCGTCAAAGGGGTCAGCGTGCGGAGCTTCCTGGAGCTGCTCGTTGGGAAGCTCGTAACGCGAAAGTTCATGTCGAAGGGTAATGTTCAGCCGATCCCTTGATGTCACATCGCGCTCGTAACGGGCCGAAAAATCTCCGACGGTGCCCGTGTTGGTGTAGTTTTCCGGGACCACAGGATTGAGATAATGGCTTGTCATATCGCCGCTGACAGTCAGGCCAAACGTGTTCTTTCCCGAAGCGTACTGACCCTGGACAAACCCTCCAAAGGTATCGAAGCTGCCCCCAGAAAGCACCACTTGCCCGTGAAAGCCTGGCTGGGAGTCTTGCGTGGTGTTGAGTTCCACTACGCCGCCCATCTTCCGGCCATACTCCGCGGGAATTCCCGCCGTATAGATACTCATTGATTGAACGTCGTCCGCTTCGATCTCCGGCCCGAAGCTGGGCGAGCGGTTGTCGGTCAGAGGTATGCCATCAACCACGACCTGGGTCTGGTATTCCGAGCCGCGTGGGTGTAATACCGCGTTGCCCTCATAGAGCCAGCCGGGCTGCGAGTTAACAAGATCCTGAATCGACCGGCCGGGGATCGAGCTGAGCCGGTGCTGGATGAAATCTGAACCCACACGGTTCACCGACCCTGCCTGGTCGGGGTCGATCAACGTGCTGGCCGCACTCACTTCGACGGATTGGCTTAGGGGCGACAATTCCAACCGGATTGCGTCAACAAGCGGAATCGACGAGCGAATCTCCACGGACGAGAAGGCGACCGCAAAACCGGTCCGCCTGACTTCAAGGCGGTAGATGCCATAGGGCAGGTGCTGCACAACCACGTGCCCGTCGTTGTTGGTGACCAGGGAACTACGATACTCATTCGCCTCACTGATGACCTGGACCGCGGCTTTCACGCCCATTCCCGATGGGTCCGTCACCTTCAGGCGGAGTTCGCCGGAATTTGACTGGCCGAGAAGCATCGAGGCTGATAAGAAAAAGATCCCCGCAAGTCTTTTCATCGACAGCAGATTCCTGTATGTGTCTGCAACGCCCTGAGAACCAGGCGAGAGAACCACCCTCCCACAGCCGACCGTTTCAGAACCGAAAGTGGGACTTCATTCCCTCTGCAAATATGGATATTCTGTTTATGGCGATCTTGTTCAGTCTTTTCTCAAAGCCAGAAGATGTTGAAGAACCTTGAACAGAAAACCGTGGAAAGGGATATAGGGATTAAGGGGCAACATGGCGGACGGCTTCGCTAATGAGTTCTTGCTTCCGAGGATCAAAAGTCCGGGAGTTCCGGCAGAGCCCTCCGCCTTGGAGGGTGAAGTCATTCTCCTCTTCGATCAATACCGCGACCCGCTTTTTCGCTTTGTTCTGTCCGTTGGTTTACCGGTGCAAGATGGAGAAGAGATTATCCAGGAGGTCTTTCTCGCGCTGTTCCGGCACCTGCGAGAAGGGAGATCGCGCCGGAATCTGCCCGGATGGTTATTTACTGTGGCCCATAACCTTGCCCTAAAGCAACGCCAAATCAATCACCGGTCCGACGAGAGGCTCGATCGGGACGAAGCATCGGCTCTGGAGCTTTCCGATCATTCGCCGGGTCCGGAAGCTCAGGTGCTGCATCAGGAACGACAGAAGCGGTTGGCACGCGTCGTTCAGTCCCTTCCCGAGCAGGACCGGTGCTGCCTACGGCTGCGCGCCGAAGGCCTGAGATATCGGGAGATCGCCGGAGTGCTGGGCATCTCCCTTGGATCGGTCGCCAGTTCGCTCGCTCGGTCTCTGGCGCGACTGATGTCCCTTGACCAGAGGTTATAGCATGTGGAGTCAAACATCTCACCTCTCTGATGAGGAATTGCTCCTTTGGATGGACGGGGAATTGCCCCGGCGGCGTGCCGCGAAGGCTCGAGTGCATCTATCCGCATGCTGGGATTGCCGCTCCCGGCTGGCTCGAATCGAAACCGCCATCCACGAGTTCATGCACGCCCACCACGCATCTACTCCCAGACTTCCTTCTATCGCCGGCCCGCGCGCACTGCTCACGGCCCGGCTCACCGAATTGTCGATGGGCAAAGGCATTCCGGATCGAGCGAAACGCCGGGTGCCCAGGGGCTGGGCTGCCGCCGCCTGTTTGCCGCTGATCATCATGGGGGGTGTCTTACTTCACTACCGTACGAGAGGGCTCAAGCAGGAGACGGATCCTAACGCGTTGTCCTTGCCCGATCCGCATCTGACGCCGGGCGCGACTATGACCGTGGATATCAACGATCTCTGCTCGAAACCCCACGATGAGGTCGTCCGTTCCGTGCCAATTGCCTTGCAGGAAACCGTTCTACGGGAGTATGGCTTGCCGCCCTCGCGAGAGCAGAACTTCGAGATCGACTTTCTCATTTCTCCCGGCCTGGGAGGCGCCGAGACCATCCGCAATCTCTGGCCCGAACCCCGCTATCATACGATGTGGAATTCTTTCGTGAAGGATCAACTCGAAGATTATCTCCACCAATCGGTTTGCGCGGGGAGGGTCAGCCTCCAGACGGCGCAGAGGGACATCGCCGTCGATTGGGTTTCCGCCTACCAAAAGTACTTTCACACGAAGAAACCGCTCGCGGCCGTATCAGGTGTGTCGCGCACGAGCGCGAGCGTTTTCGCCGTGTTCCCACAACTCAGAGGGTTTGCTACGCTGGAAACCGCTCACCGGGGAAAGCTGCCGGTGAACCTCACCAGGTTCGCAGTCGCCGGGCACGGGGAGGTGGGCGATAAAATCCCGGGTGCCCCACTCTAGCGCCCAAGCCTGTGCAAGAGGAGAACTCAATACAATGGCATGTTGTCAGCACTTCAGCCTGGACTTGATTCGATTCGCTGAACACAATTCGGAATTCCCCGCCGTTCCGCGCAACGAGCCATTGCGGAGGCGGAGTTAGTACGTGTGCCTTCTAACGTCTCAATCCTTTACTGGAGATCGTCTGGCGGCGGAAGGGCTCAAGGCATCTTAGCCCGGTCCATCTCCTCTTGCGCTTTCTCATGAAATCCCATCGCCGAATAAGCTCGCGCCAATGCCGCGTGTGCTTTGGCCATACGGGGAGCAATCCCGACCGCTCTTTCGAGTTCATGTGCCGCGTCCTGCGGACGGTTCAGATAAAGATAGAGTTCTCCCAAGGCTTCGTGCGCCTCGGCGTAATTCGGAAGGATTTTGATTGCCTGTTCGAAGGCCTGAATGGCGGGCTGCGTCTGTTGGCGGCGAGAATATACGACCCCCAGATTGAATGCCGCCGCGAAGTTTTTCGGATCGAGTGCGAGCGTTTGCTCGAAGGCTTGCTGCGCAGCTTCGAGATCGCCCGTCTCGAGTCTCGAGACTCCCAGGTAATATGCGGCCACGGAGTTCTTGGGATCCAATTCGAGGGCTGACTGGTAATACTCGGCGGCGTGGTGAAAGTCGTTCAAGTGGAAGTACTCGCCCGCCATCAGAAAGCGGATGGTGCCCGAATGGGATCCGGACTTTTCCGCTTGCTGAAGTTTGCGGAGCGACTCCGCGTAGTGCTTTTGCTCGTCGTCGATGATCGCCGCGGAGACCAGCTCATAATCCGGTATGTGATCCTTGGGGTCGGGCAGCGTCCTTCCGTTAGCGTCCGCAAAAGCTCCCGCAGAGACTGCGACGTATCCAAGGGAGCGCAGGCTCTTCATGAGCGCAGGGTCAACTGTATTATCGCTGGCTCGACCGCCGGCCGAAGGCGTGTAACGGCTCACCAGACTGCGCAGGCGGTTCCTCATGTCCTGAGCCAGGGCCGGGTGGGCAGAAACGAGATTGTTCTGTTCCTTCGGGTCGGAGTGAGTGTCGTAGAGTTCAGGGCGTGTCGTTTCGATGAACTTCCAGCCGCGCGCTTGGACGCTGCGGAGCGCGTTCCAGCCGAAGTGAAGCAAGGGGGGATAACTTTCTGCGTAAAGGTTCGAGGCGCCCTCGCCCGGGCGGCCCGCTACCAGGCTCAGCAAGCTTCGTCCTTCGACGCCGTCCGGGATGGGGATCCCGAGCCCTTGCAAAACCGTGGGCATCACATCCACCAGTGACACCTCGTCCGGAACCACGCGGGGAGCGTCGCCAGGAATTCTCATAATGCAGACAACGTGCAGGGTGGAGTTATAAACAAAAAAGCCGTGTGTTTTCTCGCCATGCTCCCCGAGACTCTCTCCATGATCGCTTACCACGATCACCACCGACTTTTCCAGGAGCCCCGCTTGCGTCAGCGCAGTCGTGAGCCGCCCGACCTGGGCGTCGGCAAAAGCGATTTCCCCGTCGTAGGGACGGCCGCGGAAGCGCTCCGCATAGGGCGCCGGGGGACGGTACGGGCTGTGGGCATCGTAGAGGTGAACCCACAGGAACAGGGGCTGCGGCGGATGGCGGTTCAGCCATCTCAGCGCCTCGCCCACCACCTCATCGCCTGGGCGCTTCATGTCATCCAGGTGCACTTTTTCGGAGCCGTCCAGCTTAAAGTGGTCGAAGTATGTGTCAAAGCCCTGGTCCAGGCCGAAGCGCGAATCCAGCACGGGCGCGCCAAGAAAAGCGGCCGTCGAGTAGCCGTGATCGCGCAGAGTTCCGGCCAAGGTGGTAGCGCCCGGCGGCACTCGATTGCCCACGAAATCATGCACACCGGTCGCAAGCGGATACATTCCGGTAAGAAGCGACGTGTGGGCGGGCAAAGTGATGGGCACGGGCGTGAAAGCCTGGGTGAAGCGCGCGCCCTGCGCGGCAAGCCGGTCGATATTGGGCGTCTCGATCGCGTCGTATCCGTAGCACCGCAGGTGATCGGGACGAAGCGTGTCGAGCGTTATCAGGATAACATTGTAAGCGGGCCGCTCGGCCGCTGCGATGCGAGCGACCGTTAAGAGCAAAGCAAGAATCGTGAGGAAGCAACGCGTCATTGCCCGACCTTCGCGGCGTCGAAGTCATTCTGCAAGACGGAAATCTTAGGTAGCCAGGCCCGGTACTGCGCCAGCGAAAAGGGTGGCATGCCCTGCAAGTAGTGGTTGGCGTACCGCTTGCCGTTGGCCGTCCATTCAATCAGGAAAAGCCGTTTGCCGGAGTGGAATACCGGTATCCTGCCCAATTCCAGGTTCTCATTCGCTTTCGAGTCGTAGTCCCCTGCGAGTAACGTCTCTCCGGTGTCGGCGTCCCAGACGCGGTAATGTCCGCTGGCGTCCTCCCGCGAATCATTGCCCACCACCACCCGGCAGTGCCAGTCGTTGGGCTCATCCACCATGATGCAGACGGGCACTTGCACGCGACGGATATAGTGATAGGCAAGTTTCCTGTTGAAGTAGTAGTCCACGATGGCGTCCGAGAATTGCGGCCAACCGTCCATGACGTTCCACCAGATCAAACCGGTGCTGCGCCACTTCTTCAAGCGCGTCATCTCGATGAAAAACTTTTTCGCCTCGGCCTGGGAAACCTGCGAAGCAAGGATGAAGTCCTCGATCCTGTCGGGAATCTCACCGAACAATTCCTTCACCTGATTTGCCATCAGATTGATTCGGTACGGATTTCCCGACATGTCGGTGGAATGAAAGATCCATTGAGGATTGTCTTTCCATGGCCACACGTGGCTGGAGTCCACAAAGCGCCGGATCGAGGAAAGCCCGGGGCAGCCGTGATAGCCGATCTCACTCACGAAGTGCGGCGTGTGTTGGGTGTAATACACGCTCTTGAAGTAATCGCGCGGGCCCCACAAGTGATCCTCCGGCATGAGTTCCGCTTTCCCGGTGGCAATGACTTCCGGAGCCATGTAGGGAGAGCTGGGAAGATAAGGCCGATAAGGATCGCACTGGAAAACCATTTGCGGCAGGACTTCCCGCGTGATCTTGTTGTGTGCGGGATCGAGGCCCGAGAAAAAGTAAAACTGGTCCACTTCGTTGTCGCCCGACCAAAGGGCGAGCGAGGGATGGTTGCGCAGCTTTCGAACCACCGAAGTCGCTTCCTGCCTCATGACCTCGAGGAAATCGGGCGTTTGCGGATAAATTGCGCAGGCCATTGAAAAGTCCTGCCAGACCATGATCCCGTTGCGGTCGCAAATATCGAAGAACGAGTCGTCTTCGTAAACGTTGCCGCCCCAGCTTCGGAGCATGTTGCATCCAAGGTCAATGAAGAGCGCGAGAATCTTCTCGTAACGGCCCGCGTCGCGGCTGTGAAAGGCATCCGCCGGGACCCAGTTGGATCCCTTCACAAGGATAGGAACCCCGTTGACCTTGAACAGAAACTGGCCAGGCTTCTCAATGCTGGTGATCTCGGTGCGGATCAACTCGATTTTGCGGATTCCCACTCGGTCCTCGCGCGACGCCAGCACCTTGTCGCCCAGCAAGAGTTGGGTCGTCACCTGGTATAGGCTGGGATCGCCATATCCCCTGGGCCACCACAGCCGGGGATTGTGAACCCGGATTTCAAATCTCCCTGCGCTGAATTCCAGCTTGTGAACCTGCGTGAAGGAGGATTCGCCGCAGCGACCCTGGACGCGCAGCCGGAGTTGGGGAAGCAGCCCCAGGTCCGTCGTGAGTTCGTAGGAGACCGCCAGCGCCGCCTCACCCTGATCAATGGACATAGTGCTGAAATACATGTCCGTGATTTCATGCTTTGCGTGTACGATGAGCTCCACCGGGCGCCAGATGCCGGCGGTGACGGCCCGCGGCATGATGTCCCAGCCGTACGAGTGGGCAGGCTTCCTGATCCAAATCGCCTCCTGGTTGGTGTTTCCCGCGCTGATGGTGTTCGCCGGGTCGTAGCGCTTCGCGGCCGCCTCAATGATGGGCGACCTCAATCTTACGGTCAGGATGTTTGGCCCGGCCAGCTTCAATTTTCCGGTCACGTCGAAACGCTGCTCGATCATGGCGTCGGCGGTCTCTCCCAATTTCGTCCCGTTGAGCCAATAGGTGGCAAGGCAATCCACGCCGCCGAAAAGCAGTTCCACTCGCCGCCCACCGATTCCAGCCGGTGTCGGAAATTCGCGCTGATACCACCAGTCATACAGCTCGAAGGGCTTCAACTTGGCGAGGTTGTCGGCGAAAAACAGGTCAGGCGGTAATTCACCCTTCGCCGACAGGTCGAGTTCAACGTTGCCGGGCACGGAGGCTTCGATCGAAGTCAGCCCCTGGGTTTTGAGTTGGTCGGGATTGGCGATGGAGTACTTGCCTTGAGGAAAATAAAAAAGTCTCCATTTGCCATCAAGGCTTATGGAAAGTGGGGATGACGTTGGCTCATCACCGATCAGCTTCTCCTGCGCGCGTGCCGGAAGCCACGCAGCAACCAGAATCAGACAGAAAAAGAAAAGGCAAGCTTGTTTCATAGTAACAATTCGTCTTATGGACTTATCTTTGAGGGCACTCGTGCGCACTGTCGCCGCGGCCGTATCGCCCATCACGGCCGGACTGACCAATCCAACGGGGCCGGCAAGAGGCTTCAGCGCTAACGCCGCAGCAGACGTTCGCAGAAACTCGCGCCGACATAATCTGGCCTTTTTGTCCTTGTCCTTTGTTTTCATATACATTCCGGCTTTGTTCCCGCAAGTTTTGTATTTCGTTGCCTCGGCTTCCCGAATAACCGTCGTCAACAGCCCCTGCGTCCGGGCGAGGGGGTTGCGAGAGTAGCGAGCCAGGCGAGGGGCTTCTTCCCTTTGAGTCTCGCGACTTCCGAATTCGGGTTTATTTCCTGCATTTGGCGCTCAGTTTTGGCTTCGTTTTGGGTTCGTTTTTAGCTTCGTTTCCAAGCGACTTCCTGTGTTTTCAATAACTTGGTGGCTTCGTTCGTATTATTCTGTGTTTTTCGGTGTCCTAACCGCCCGGCTCGCTCGTCATGTTCCGGGTCTCGAGACCGGTGGTTCGAGAAGCCTTGGGACGCCAACGGCCTCCCCCGCTGCGACACCATAGATGGGTTCGACGGTTGGTTTCGGCTTCCCAACTCGAGGGAATGTTAGTCTGAATGTAGCGCCGACCTTCAGGTCGGCAAATGCTGGCCTGAAGGCCAGCGCTACGATGCCACCCGACCCCTCGACTTTTTGACGGCGCAGAAGGAAAGGAACCACAGGCAGGGACGACGAACGAAATCAAAAGAGGGCTTCCTGACATAACCTACCCGGCAGGGCCGAATCCCCTGCCCAACCCCACGAAACAACTCTAGGCTAAGTCATCCTGTTTGTCAAGCGAAAAATGCGCAGGGAACAGAAAGTCCCTTCCGGGAACGGAACTGGCACCCGCTTTGCTGCCGCGCGACTGGCGCATGCGCCCCAGGGATAGTGGCAAGGATGCCGGCAAACCCCCTAAAGTTGCCGGATGCGGCGAAGGCAAGGGGGCCGAGTTTCCGAGGCGCGACCGGACCGCTAGCTCGCGCAGAGCGAGACCCTGCGGTCTATAGAGTCACAATCGTTGGAAACCGCAGGCCCTTACTCTGCGCCAGCCCCGCACGGTTATGAGCACAGCAGCGCGGACCCGTTGTTTGGCTCAGCGGCTTCTGTTTGTTTCCAGCGGAAAACCGCGGACCTTGGTGAACAGGTCCGCGCTGCTTGCTCTCATTTTCCCTGGGTCACCCGGCCGGTCGCCCTCCCACTTGGAGGCTGAAACTAACGGGCGTTATACTTGAGTGGGGTGGTAAACTCCCTGTCGGCTATGTTGGGCCGGCGGGGGATCGGAAGTGAAGATCTCAAATGTCATTTGGAAAGAAGCGTTCGTCGAGAAATTGGCCGCAAAGCACCAACTGACAACTTAAGAAGCTGAGGATGTTTTACTAACGAATCCGCACATTCGTAGGTCGGAAAAGGGACGCATCAAAGGGGAACATGTCTACGCCGCTTATGGCCAAACGCAAGCGGGGAGGCTTCTCGTCGTGCTTTTCATCTATAAAGGGCGGGGCTCGGCCTTGCCGATTTCAGGCCATGACATGACAACCTCGGAGCGGAGGCTATTTCATGAGCAAAGCAAGGCACATTGATCCTATTCCCGATGAGTTTGCGTCCTACGAGGAAGCGGGCGAGTTCTGGGATTCACATGCCACTACAGACTACCCCGAAAACTTTCGAGCTGTGGAGCCGGACTCGCGCTCGCAGCGACGCCGGACAACGTCGACCAAGGATACGAGGAGCGTTGCAGCCCGGAGCGAACCCCAAGTCAAGACCGCTGGGGCCGGCGTCCGAGAGAAGAAAACGGCTGCCGGGCAAAGGGTGAAAAGCGTGTCAAGGGTGAAAAGGGTGTCAGGGTGAAAAGGGTGTCAGGAACATGTGAAGAAATTGGTTTTACGGAATCCGGCACTACGTATTTTCAATACTTTACATTGTTGATAACAGGTCCAAATTCAATTTCTTCACATCTTCCCGACACCCATCTCCGTGGATCTCGCCGGTTGGCGCAGACGGGGCGTTTTTGGGGCATCTCTGTGCCGCTGTGGATTCGGAGGGCCGCATACATCAGCACAAAAAGCGTCCTGACGTATGCGCGACCGAATGCCGGTTTGGTGTGGGATCAGGGTGTGAGGTTTTTCTTGGCCTCGGCGAAGGCGAACTCCTCGAGTTCGACGCGGTCGCGGAGAACCCGTTCGACCCAACTCTTCAAGTCGGCCTCGCGATGCAAGCGGGCTAGAAAGGCCGCCCGCGCGGCCAAGTTGTCGGGAATCGAAAGGGAAGCGGGCTTGGAACGTTTAACGCGGATCGGCGCTTGCCAGGCCGATTCGTTTTCCGACTGCGCGACCACGCGTCGATCGATGGCTTCTTGACTCGATGCTGAGGCTCTTTTCGTCTTCATAAGGGCCATCCGGTGATAATCCGAACGATGCTGCCAGGCTTTTTTCTGGCGTGAATCGGCGCCAATCGGCCACACACCATTCTACTATGGTGCAGGGCGAAAAAGGGTAATGGTGCAGTTTGAAGTCGTAGCGGCGAGTTTACCTCGCCACGTGGCGGCATAAAGCGTGGCGGCATAAAGCCGCCTCTACATCAAGCTGTACCAGTGCCTCCTGACAAAGCATTCGGATAATTCAGGCGGCGCGCCACCCCGCGACGTCCCGGGCGAGATTACTTGGACGAGGCATCAACAAGGCGCACTTGGTAAGGGGTCATCGTAAGGTCGCGGCCATCCAACCGAACCAGAACCTCCGCATCGCGCTTGTTAATCAGCAGCGTCTTGGTCGCGGAAGCCAGGACTTCAACGTCCGGCGCCGACGAGGTCGCCATGAATAACTGCGTTCCTGGGCCGAAATCATTATTGAAGATCTTGACGACTTGGTAGTGCGGGCTCGGCCGGCCCCCCTCCGAGGTCTTGGTACTGGTGAACAAGTAATTCCATCGCTGAATTTCCGCGTCCCATAAGAGCACCACGGAGACCCCGCTGCGCAGTGCATGCAGATAGCAGGACGCATGATTCGCAGCGGTGAATTGCGGGTTACTGCTCCAGCCTCCGTAAAACTCCGAAATCCAAATGGGAAGCGGAGTGCGGGCGCGAAACTGGCGAGCAATCTGGCCGAAGTAATCGGTCAAGGACATTTTGCGGGCCTCTTCGGCCGTAGCGCGGGTGGGGGGATAGCCGGCCACCCAGCCGTCAAAGCAGGCGAAGTCGGCGCCGTGTTTGTGCTGAAACCAGTAATCGAGCACGTCCCAGTCTTTGGGTTTCGGGCCATCGAAGGGATAGTAGGGGCCGCCGAGGAGGGCGTCAGGGCGAACCGCTCGGATGGCGTCGTACACACGATTGTAAAAGTCCGTGAAGCGCACAAAGTCCCAGTTGTTCGAGGCTTTGTCCCAATAACCTTTGTATTCATTCCAGATTTGGAAATACTTAACATCTGAATAGCGGAGCACCACCTGCCGGGCGAGTTCGACGAAATCGTCCACGTGCTGATCGGCCACGCGGTCGTCCGCCCAGCTATCGGGCCCGGTCTGATGAGGGAAATCTTCGCCGCTGGTCTTCATCCATCCGGGAGCGGTGCAGAGAGTGATGACGATGGTAGCGCCCATGGAACGCATTAAGGCGACGCGATGGTCGAGGCTGGCCCAGTTATAAACGCCGGGCCTGGGCTCGGGGTTTTCGGCGCCCCAGTCCATCAGGTGTTGGTTCTGGAACCTCACTCCTTCGGCCAGCAGGGTCTTGGCGCGGGCGACGGCCGCCGGATCGCCGTTTTCCCATTTCGGTTGGGTGTGGGTGACGCCGATAGTGAAATTGCTGTTTCCGTCCGGGGCCGAGCGGTCGACATTGACCGTAATCACTTCATCGGCCAAGACGGGAGAGACAACCAAGAACAGAAACAGCAGACAACGGCTGAATTGCATGGGTTCTCCTAATCGGTGATGCGGGCCTCGCGCTCGCTGTCGAGGGAGCGTCCCGCTCCCGCGCGCGCAGAGCCTGTCCGGAGCGAAGCGAGGGACCGACTGCGCCACGGCGGGCGGGACGCCCGTCCCACGTTGGAATTAGAACTATATTGACACTTGAGGGATGAAAGCCATAGAATTCGCCGTGGCTTTCCGCATTTCTTAGTGGGCGGAAAGATTGTCCCCGCGGGGACTGTTTTGGCGTCGGGCCCCTTGTTAGGCATCCCTCCAGAGGGTTCTTGGGTCAGAAGGAGATTCTGTTTATGTTCAGATCAACCTCGGCCCATTTCTGCCTCGACGCGCGGTGGATATGCAAGAGCATTTGGTTCTTTCCTTTAATGACGCTGCTGTTAGTCCTGGCAGCACCTGTACCGGCCTCCGCGCAATTGTATAGCGGGTCATTAACGGGTGTCGTGACCGACTCCTCCGGCGGGGTGGTTCCCGATGCGCAAGTGACGCTGACCGACACGGGGAAGGGATACGACTACAAAGCCACGACGAGCGCGGTGGGTCGTTACCTGCTGCGCTCGCTGCCCCCGAGCATCTACAAGCTGACCGTGGAGGGCAGAGGGTTCGCCCAGTTCACGCAAGACCGAATTGTTCTGGACGTGAATCAAAACGCCACGATCGACGTCACGCTGCGAGTGGGGGGAACGATGCAGGCGGTGGAAGTGACAGGCACGGCGCCGCTGCTGCAGGCTCAGGACGCCACGACGGGGCAGGAGATCGACCGCACTTTTATCAACGATCTGCCGCTGATCGGCCGGGGCGTAACCGATCTGGCCTTCCTGGCCCCCGGGGTCAATCCCGCGCCGGGCTGGAGCTTCGGCTCGCTCAATGGGTATTTAACGCAAAACAATTTCACCTCCAACGGGGGGCGAAACGCCACCTCGGATATGCTGGTGGACGGAGTGAGCGCCACCAGCTACGAGCAGAACACCGCCATTCAGGTTCCGCTCTACATGCCCTCCGTGGACGACGTCCAGGAGTTCAAACTCCAACAGAATAACTTCAGCGCGGATATCGGCTACAGTTCCAATACCGTGATTAACGTGGTGACGCGCTCGGGATCGAACCAGTATCACGGGAGTGCCTACGAGTTTCTGCGGAACCAGATTTTTGACGCCAACAACTGGTTCAACAACGCCTACGGCATCAATATCCTGCCCCTGCGCTACAACGATTTTGGCGCCACGGCGGGCGGCCCTATCCGCAAAGATAAGACGTTTTTCTTTGTGGATTACGAAGGCAACCGGGCACACACGATGAGTTCCGCCTTCACGGCGGGCGTACCCAGCCAGGCCGAGCGCCAGGGCGACTTCGGCGAGCTTTGCACCTATGCGGGGGGGACCTTCGATTCGAACGGCCTCTGCAATGCGCCCAACGGGGCGGGGCAGATTTGGGATCCCTATTCGGGCGTCTACAACAACACTGCGGGCGGCGCAGTTCGCACGGCGTATATTCCGTTCAACAACATGGCCACCTACCAGAGCCCGGGGAATCCCAATCTTCCCGCCGGAGCTCAGCTTCCCGCCCGGCCCGGCAACCTGATCGATCCTGCGGCGTCGAAGATCATGTCCTACTACCCGCTTCCCAACTTGAATGTGGGCCAGGCGAATTACAACCCTTATGCGAACTGGACGAGCAACGGGCTCAACATCGCCGACCACGACCAGTTCGATACGCGCATCGATCAGCGTTTTGGCACGCGCGATTCGCTGAGCGGGAGGTTCACCTACTCGCGCAACCCCAGCAACGGGGGCGCGGAATGCTTCGACAATCCCATGGACCCCTGCTCCAATGGACCCACGTCCTGGTCGCAGAGAGCCGTGGCCTTGAACGAGGTGCACACCTTCAGCCCCAGCACGGTGCTGACGCTAGCCTATGGCTTTGCCCGCCAGTTTGAGAACCAGCCGGGTCCGGCCGCGAATTATCCCAGCTTCAGCCCAATCACGGACCTGGGACTGCCCAGTTACATGGCGGATTCCGGAATCAAGGCAACGCCCGTGATCGTGATGTACGGCGGCTACTACGAGGCGGGGCCCCTCAACTCGATTGGCGGGCAGCCCTGGACGATCCTGCGTTACGCCCAGGAGACTCATCACCTGGTGGGAGCGCTGGATCGCATGCAAGGGCGGCACGAGTTGAAATTCGGCGGCGAGATGCGCGTGCACCGGACCAATGAGGGGCAACCCGGCGCGCCCGCCGGCTACTTCACCTTCAATTACAACGCCACCTCGCAGGGTCCGGACTACGGCGGCGGCGATGCCATGGCCGGGTTGCTGACCGGGACCAGTACCACGGGCTGGGGCGAGTATGAAATTCCGCCTTACATCGCGACGCAGAATTTCGGTTACGCCTGGTACTTTCAGGACAACTATCGCGTCAGCGACAAGCTCACGGTGAACCTGGGCGCCCGCTACGAACTCGAACTCCCGCGCACGGAGCGGCACAATCGACAGGCCTGGTTTGACCCGACCCTGCCCTCGCCGCTGGGTAATGTGCCGGGAGTAGGACCGATAGTGGGCGGAATGGTCTACGCCAGCCCCGCGGACCGGCACAACGTGAACACCAACTTCACGGGCGTTGCCCCCCGGCTTGGTCTCTCCTACCGGCTTAACACCAATCTGGTGTTACGCGGCGGCTACGGCATCTTTTACAACCCCAGCCAATTTGTGGCCGCGGGCGCCTCAGGCTCAACCGGCGGCCTGGATGGGTACGACGCCATCACCAGTTGGACCACGACCTATCAAGGCGACGGCGCCACGCCCTGGGGCCGGCTGAGTAATCCTTTTCCGAGCGGCCTGGTCTACCCGACCGGAAACTCGCTGGGCGCCATGACCAGTGTCGGAACGGGCATCTCAGAGTACCTGCGCAATTGGAACGCGCTCCCTTATACGCAAACCTGGAACGGCGGATTGCAGTATCAGTTGCCCGGCGGCTTTCTCTTGGAGGCCAACTACATCGGCACCAAGGGCACGCACCTTTACTTTGGCGGCGCCGGGGCGCTGAACTACCTGGGATCGTGGGTGGAGTCGGCCGGTGCAACTTATATCGCAAACAACCTTATCAACTACGTGAATAATCCTTTTTATGGGTATATCACCAATCCTACGTACCCGCTTTCCAATCCGCAGGTCCAGGCGCTTCAACTCTTGTACCAGTATCCCCAGTACACCGGGATTTCGGCGCAATTCCCGCCTGTCGCCAACTCCATCTATAACGCCCTCCAGGTGCGAATCGAGAAGCGCCTCTCACATGGGCTGCAACTGCTGGCCAACTACACCAACTCGAAGACCATCGACGACGCCTCAGTGGGAACGAATACCACCTGGCTGGGCGGATCGCACAGCCTCATCGATCCCAACCGGCTTAAGCTGGAACGCTCCGTCTCGCAATATGACATTCCCCAGGTGTTCAATCTTGCTTACGTGTACCAGCTTCCCTTCGGCAACGGCAAGCACTGGGGAGGGAACTGGAATCGCTGGGTGGACGGCATTCTGGGCGGCTGGCAAACCAACGGCATGTGGCGCTTCGACAACGGCCAGCCGATGGGCCTGGGCATGCAGGGCGGGCTTGCTCTCCCAGGAGGCTACGGACAGCGGCCGGATCTGCTGGCCCCGCTGCGGGAGAATCCGCGCTCGAAGTGGTTCTGCTCCGGAACGGGATGCGGGTACTTTTCGAACCAGGGCATGACCACCGAGCCTTCGGATGTCGCCGTGGTTCCACCCGAGTACACACTCGGCACGGCGCCGCGCGAACTGGACAGTCCGCGGGTGCCCGGAACCAGCACCGGCGCCCTTTCGCTGTTCAAAGAGATCAATATGGCGAAGGTGCGCGAAGGGGCAAGAGCGGAGTTGCGGCTGGAGTCCTTCAATGCCCTGAATCACCCGCAATTCTGCGGGCCTAACACGACGGTCAATGGCGGGAGCTTTGGTGAAATCACCTGCCAGGCCAACTCGCCGCGCGAAGTGCAGTTGGCCCTGAAGCTGTATTGGTAGCGTTGCGTGACACAGGCGGGGGAAAAGAAGGTTCACCACAGAGGACAGAGAGTTCAGAGAGAGAAACAAGGCCCTTTTTCTCTGGGTTCTCTGTGCACTCTGTGGTGCTGCTTTCTTTCTGCCTGCTTATTCTTCCCGAGCGCCTCCTATCGCACCCAGGTCGCAGCCGGCGCTCTTCAGGATGCGATCGCGGACCTCAACGAACAGAAATACCAGGAAGCTGAAACCATTTTGAAAGAGATTCTGCGTGAGCAGCCGCAGGACGCAACCGCGCTGGGCCTGATGGGAGTGGCTCTCGACGGGCAGAAGCGGTTTGCGGAGGCCCAGAAGTTCTACGCTCAGGCCACGAAGCTTTCTCCCGGCTCGGCAGCGCTTTTCAACAACCTCGGAACTCACTATCTCGCAGTGGGAGACCAGGAGCGCGCGCGGCAGGCTTACCTCTCGGCGGTCAGAATCAATTCGAACGACCCTAACGCCAATCTGCAACTCGCTCAGATCGCCCTCCAAGCCCGGCACGGCTCCGAGGCGCTTCGCTATCTTGACCGCTTGCCCAAACCGCAACAGGCAACGCCCGCCATCTCGATGGTTCGGGCGAAGGCGCTCGCGGCGGCCGGAGAATCTGCCGCGGCGGAGTCGCTGCTGGAACATACTCTCGAGCGGTCCGGCGACGATCCACGGGTGGCTTTCTCCGCGGGAATGGTGTTTGCCGGCTGGAAGCACTATGAAAAGGCCGAGGATGCTTTTGCGATGGCATTGCGGTTTGCGCCCAGCGATTTTGACGTCCAGTACAACCTGGGACTGGCGGCGCTGGGAGCCAAACATTTCGACCACGCGGCTGACGCGTTCGAGACCGCGCTGCGCCAGCGGCCCAATGATGCGGACTGCCTTTACAACCTGGCGCGTGTTTATGATGGGCAGGGCCGAACGGACGTTGCCGTGGCAGCGCTCGAGCGGGCCCAGAGCCTCGCCCCGGAACGGCCGGACATCCTGCTGCTGCTGGCCGGCCTGACTGAGAAGCTCGGGTTCTTCCAGGATACCGCGACGGCTTATGACCGTTATGTGAAGCTGCGGCCGCAGGATGACCAGGCCTGGCGCGAACGCGGATTCGCCCTGGCGCGCTCGGCCCGGACTGAGGACGCCCTCCGCGAGCTCGAGGCTTACGTTCGCCGGAAGCCTCGGGATGCGCGCGGCCGCTACGAATTGGGAGTGGTCGAGACGGTTCATGATCGCGCGAAATCTCTGGCGGAGTTCAATGCGGCGCTGGCTCTCGATCCGAATCTCACGCCGGCACGCTACGCGCGAGCGGTGCTCTACTACCAATCCGGCCGCTACGCAGAAGCCCTCAAAGACTTGCGAGCCGTCCTTGGCCGTGAGCCTGAGCACGTCGGGGCGCTCGATACGCTCGGCGAAACTGAGCTTCAGCTCGGCCGTCCGCACGAGTCCGCGCAGGCATTGGCTCGCGCTGCGGAACTCGCGCCTGAAGATCGACTGATCCTCGTGCATTACAGCCGGGCGCTGGCTCGAGACAATCGTCCGGACGAAGCGCAGGCCGTTCAACAAAGGTTCGAACGACTGCCTCCCGCGGCAAACAGCAGCCGGCCCTATGGCGGATTGCTCAGCTTCCTCGACTTGCCCCCCGAACAGCAACGCGCCAGGTACCTCGAGAACTTGCAAACACGTCTGCGGATGAACCCGGGTGATATAAGCCTGGAGGCACGCATCGCGAAGGAAGAATTGGCGGCAGGGAAACAGACGGAAGCGCTCGACATGTTCAAGCAGGTACTTCGAGGAAGCTCCGACCCGATTACGCTGGAAGATTGCGGCCGGGCGCTGCGGGATGAAGGCCAGTATGAGCCCGCGCGCGGATTCTTCGAAAAGACGCTGGCCCTCGATGCTTCCCGCTCCGGCGCCCGCCTCGACCTGGCCATCGCGACTTTTCACACGGCGGGCCCTGAGGCTGCGCTGAACGAACTTGACAAGCTGCCGGCGCGCGAGCAAAAGGGCGATTTCTTCCTGCTGCAGGCTCAGTTACTCGATGCCATGGGAAAACCTGGGGAGGCCGCTGCGGCGCTGAATCGAAGCTTCGAGGCTGCCCCGACTCGCCCCGATCTTTACTTCCAGGCATCCGTATTTCTTGTGAAACATGGCCAGGCGCGACAGATGGTGGACATGCTGGGGCGAGCCGACAAGATTATTCCCGGTGATCCGAAGCTCACGCTGACGCGCGCCATTGGATTTGAGATGCTGCGGGAGCACGAACAGGCCATTGCTCTCCTCTCGCAACTCGAAGCGCGTCAGCCTACCTGGTCCCAACCTTACGAGATTCACGGCATCATCCAGAACATCCGGATTCGTCCGGCGGAAGCCAGACCGCTGATTGAAACCGCCATTGCCCTGGGGGCTGACGACCCCGAAGCCTACTTCTATCTTGCT
>Ga0187781_10000840_pt1 | contig 22592 bp, 20 predicted proteins | sample 0715_SJ02_MP02_2_FD_132447 | JGI IMG/M metagenome (GOLD analysis project Ga0187781, IMG submission 132447) | Tropical peat soil microbial communities from peatlands in Department of Meta, Colombia - 0715_SJ02_MP02_20_MG | ecosystem: Environmental > Terrestrial > Soil > Wetlands > Peat | place... | reverse complement strand
GAAGAGGCGGTGAAATTTGCCGTTGCCGGGGGGCTACCGGTCATGTACGTCACCGAGGATACGATCCGGACCGATCCCGCGACGGTCATCACGCTCTATTCCACTGCCATTCGCGCCGGCGCTCGCGCTGCGGTCCTGTGCGATACAGTGGGCCACGCCACCCCGCGCGGCGCCTACAACCTGGTGAAATTCTTCATCGACGACGTCGTGAAACCCTCCGGCGAAAAAATCCGCGTGGATTGGCACGGCCACAACGACCGCGGGCTCTCCATCGCCAACTCTATCGGCGCCATTATGGGGGGAGCCGACCAGGTTCACGCCGCCGCGCTGGCGCTGGGTGAGCGCGTGGGCAATACGCCGATGGAATTGATGCTCGTGAATCTTCGCCTGTTTGGCGCGATTGACCGCGACCTATCGAAGCTCAAGCAATATTCCGAAGCAGTGGCAAAGGCCACGCACATGAAGATTCCCGCGAATTACCCGGTTGTCGGCCGCGACGCCTTCCGTACTGCCACAGGCGTCCACGCCGCCGCCATCGTCAAGGCGTTCAAGAAAGGCGATCGCAAGCTCGCGAACGCCATTTACTCCGGCGTGCCGGCCGACCTCTTCGGGCTGGAACAACAGATTGAGATCGGGCCGATGAGCGGGAAATCAAATGTTCTGTTCTGGCTCGAAAAGCGCGGCCTGCCTGCCACGGACGAGATCGTCGGGCGCATTCTGCAAGCCGCGAAGCAATCCGAGCGCGTCCTTACGGATGCCGAAATCCTCGCCCTCACGAAACCGGTCTCTGCTCGACACGGCAAATCTGCTCGTTAAGCATGCATGGCGAACCTGAAAGTGCGCGACGAGTCCGTTTCCGGGAACCCGGGATGTACTTTCGCCCGCACGAGCGATAAAATTTCTTCCACGATTCGCGTGAAACTCATCCGCATCTGCTGTATCTTGCTGTTGATGAGTACCCTTTCCACCCGGGCTGCCGAAGACGCCATCGAAAAAATCGCTCAGGATCCTCAGTGCGTTCGCGCCCTTTCTTGGATCGACGCGCACGGCGATTGGGTGACGTCTCAGCAGATTCACGTAACCGAAATCCCCGCTCCCGAATTCGGCGAAGCCCGCCGCGGTGAGCTTCTCAAGAAACTCTTCGAGTCGGCCGGGCTGAAAGTCCACACGGACAAGCTCGGCAATGTCGTGGGCGAGCGGCCGGGTTCGGATGCAGAGTCAGTGGTCCTTTTTGTCGCGCATCTCGACACCGTTTTTCCAGCGGGCACCGATGTCGCCGTGAAACGGAACGGCACTCGCCTGGAAGCGCCCGGAATTTCCGACAACGGCGCCGGGCTTGCCGCGCTCGTCGGCTTGGCGCAGGCGCTGTCGGAATCGCGCATCCGCACGTCGAAAACGATTGCCATTGCCGGTGACGTGGGAGAAGAGGGCGAGGGAAATCTTCGCGGCGTGCGGGCGTTGGTGGAAAGTTACGGCAAGCGGCTTGCCGTAGTGATCGCCATTGACGGCGCGTCGAGCGACCACATCACCACGCAGGCCATTGCTTCCCGTCGCTTCGAAGTCAGCGTCACCGGCCCCGGCGGGCATAGCTGGTCGGACTTTGGCAATCCGAACCCGATCACGGCGCTTTCCCGCGGTATCGTGCGCTTCTCTTCGATCAATCTTCCCATCGACCCGCGCAGTTCCTACAATTTCGGCGTCATCGAGGGCGGGACCTCGATCAATTCCATCCCCGCGCGCGCCGCAGTGAAGATCGATCTGCGTTCGGAAGAGGAAGCCGAGCTCAACCGGATGGAAGCGGCGCTCCGCGAAGCCATGCAATCGGGCGTAAAGGAAGAGAACTCGGCCATGAGCCCCAGCAGCGATCCCTTGCAAGTGAGCTTTCGCTTGCTCGGTTCCCGGCCGGCAGGAAAGCTCCCCGATGATTCTCCTTTGCTCGAAACCGTCCTCAATGTGGACCGCTTCCTCGGCAATCATTCGCGCCTCGAGCGCAGCTCGACGGACGCCAATATCCCGCTTTCGCTCGGAATTCCGGCGGTGGCACTGGGCGGCGGCGGCCGGGGAAGCGGCTCGCACACGCTTTCCGAGTGGTACGATCCAACCGGCCGGGAGCAGGGCCTGAAGCGGCTTCTACTCATCTCCCTCGCTCTTGCAGGCGTCCAACCTTAGAATGCCCCGAAGGGCTTGGTGGATTCTGCTTGCGGCTTTTGTCTTCGCTGCTGTGGTGTTCTTGCCCAAGCATCCGATTTATCTTGCACACGCAGTGGTGCGAGTTTCCGATGAGCCGATAAGAGCTATGCCTGCCGACTTGCTGCTCACCAACGGACGTATCTACACGCTCAACCCAGAGCACCCCTGGGCGCGCAATGTGGCTATCCGCAGCGAAAAAATTGTTTCTGTCTCCGATTCGTCCGCGGAACTCGAATCCTGGATCGGGCCGCAGACGCGTGTCATCGATCTCAAGAATCGCTTCGCCATGCCCGGCTTCAACGACGCCCACGTGCACCTAGCCGGCGCCGGCCAGGCCATGCTCGAAGTGAAGCTGGAAGGCGCCGCATCTCTCGCCGAGTTCCAGCAGCGCATCCGCGCGCGTCTCCAAGAATTTGGGCCCGGCGAATGGCTCACGGGCCGTGGATGGGACCACACACTCTGGCCCATCAAAAAATTTCCATCGCGACACGATCTGGATGCGATTTCCACCGATCATCCGATGCTTTTCTATCGCGTGGATGGCCACGTGGCCGTCGCCAATTCTCGCGCATTGGCTCTGGCGGGAATCACGCGTTCCATTTCGGATCCTCCGGGCGGCCATATCGAGCGCGACCCGCAATCCGGAGAGCCGACCGGCTTGCTCGAAGAAGATGCCGCGATGGATCTTGTCTTCGAGCGGATCCCGCCGATTTCTTCAGCGCGGCGCCGGCAGGCGCTCGAGCTCGCCATCGACGAAGCCGCGCGTTACGGGGTCACATCCGTGCAGGACTACTCGGTCCGCCCCGCCACGGACAACGACAATTTCGGCTGGGACAATTTTCTCGTGCTCCAGGAATTGCGCCGGGAAGGGAAGCTGAAAATTCGCGTTTCGGAGTGGCTGCCGTTTGAAGCTTCGTTGGCCCGCCTCGAGGAAATGCGAGCCACAGGCGGAACGAATGACCCATGGCTCAAGACGGCCGCCGTGAAGGGATTTCTCGATGGTTCGCTCGGCTCACGCACTGCCGCGCTGCTCGCGCCTTACTCGGACGATCCTTCTACATCAGGCATTTTGCGCATGGACCCGAAGCAGCTCGAGCAAATGGCCATCGAACGCGATCGCGCCGGCTTCCAGCTCGCTTTTCACGCCATCGGCGACCGCGCCAATCGGTTGGCCCTCGATGTTTTCGCTGCGGTGCGCGCCGCGAATGGCCTGCGTGACCGCCGCGACCGCGTCGAGCACGCGCAAGTGGTCGCGCTCGACGATCTCGGCCGTTTCTCTGCTCTGGGCGTCATCCCTTCGATCCAGCCGTCCCATCTTCTTGATGACGAGCGCTGGGCCGAAGAGCGGCTCGGTCCCGAACGCATCAAGGGCGCTTACGCCTGGCACACGCTCGAGAAAAGCGGCGCGCATCTTGCCTTCGGGACCGATTTTCCGGTGGAGTCTATCAATCCACTCCGCGGCATTTACGCTTGCATCTCGCGCGAACTTCCGGGCGGCGGGCCCTTCGGTGGCTGGCATCCCGAGGAGCGCCTCAAAACCGAAGAGTGCTTGCGGGCTTACACAGTCGGCTCCGCCTATGCGGAGTTTGAAGAAGGCAGGAAGGGGACACTCGCGCCGGGGATGCTCGCTGATATCGCCGTGTTTCCAGAGGACATCACGCGGATGCCGGCCCGCGAACTTCTTTCGACTCCCGTCGCCATGACCATCACCGGTGGCCGGATTGTTTACGAAGCCCCGAATTAGCGTCGACGCCTATTTCAACACTTCGATGGATTGGATATCGCCGTCATATCCCTTGGCTTCCGCGATCACGAACGTGATTTTCGCTTCGTGTCCGGCGAGTTGGTGGCACGCATCGAAATTTCCTGACTGAAACGGAACGTCCTCCTCGACCGAAATCCGCGTGAAATCGCGCGCACGCAACTTCAATTCCACGTCATGATCAAGGAGCACGACTTTCATTTCCTGGCCCGAGCAGCTCACCGACTTCACCGCGCCTTCCGCCTCTGTCGTAACTGTGGGATGCTCCTTTGCTTGGAGATCCGTCTTGAGAGTTTTCATCGCCGGTTGTCTCGGCGAGTCCGGGATTTCCGCTTCCCCGGGAGCATAAACTCGCAGCGTGTAAATGGTATTGGATTTTCCCTTCTTATCGTCCGGCTTGTATTGGACTGTGACGCGCCTGCCGTTGAGCGACTTGCACGGATCGAATCCCTCCGGCTGATTTGTCATGATGAATTGCACGTGCACCCCCGGCTGATCATGGAAATGAATGACTCCCGAGGCCGTCTTCAAGTGAATTTCCAGATTCCTCGCGCAGCTCAATTGCGTGACGGTGCCAGTCACCGAAGAAAGGTCTCCGGCGTTCGTTCCCGAATTCGCCGTGGATTCTTGAGTCTGCCCCTGCCCAAACGCGGGGCTGCCGATAAGGGCACATGACACGAGCACGATAAGGATTCCTGTCGAATTCATGAGCGCCTCATTATTCGATTTCGATGCTCGCGAGCTCACCGTCAGTGGTCTTGGTTTTCACCGGCGCGTATTCCGCTTTTGCCGCGTGGCCTTTTAATTCTCGGCATGGATCGAATCCCTCGCGCACACTTCCGGCCGCGGCATAGAAGGGAAGCGCCATGTAATTGTCCGTGTGGAGCGTGAGTGTAAATCCTGCCTTGTCCAGCACGATCCTCATGTCCCACGCGCGGCAGGCCACATCCTTGACGGTCCCCTCCGCACTGGCCCACGGCTTGGATGGAGGCTCCCATTTCTTTGGTGGTTTGCCCCCAGACCGCGCTGTAGGGGGTTCAGGCCCATCCGCAAATTTCGGAACATCGTCTCCCGTATCCGGGGAAACGGCTTCAAGTATTTCTAGCACTCGAAAATCACCATCGTATCCGTGGCCCGTTGCCTTTGTGTAAGTCACGCGAACTCGAAATCCCTTGTAGTTCATGCAGGGATTGAAATTGACAAAATGTTTGCCTTTGGGCGCGCGAAATTCGTACTGCTGCCCCTCGTGAAAAATAAGATGGTCTGCTCCCGTATTAATGATTAGCCATCCGCAGGGTGCTCTTCCCGCGATTCCCTCTGCACTTTTTTGCGGCAACTTTCGCCAGTCGAAAGGATCCGTTCCTTGTACCGTCACAGAATTTTGGGCAATTGCGGGCGACTGCGCGGTAGCTGCCAGCAACGCTGCTCCGGCGCAGGCAACTTGGAAGCGCGACATTATTCGACGCGTTAACATATCCGCTCTTATAGTTTGTTGCGCTCGCAGTGTCAATCAGCCACTCTGTCCACAACGCTGCGGTTGTCCCCGGCCAGCTGCCATTCCTTGTCATCATCGTATCCGGCGAATACACTCTTCGCCCCATGCGGAGCAAACGACTGCGCGCGGACCTCGGGATGCTGTTTTGCGCGATGGTGTGGGGCGGCACGTTCGTCGCCGTCAAAGACGCGCTGGCCGATGCATCCGTCTTCGCCTATCTCGCTGTGCGATTCGCGCTTGCTGCCGTGGTCATGGCCGCGCTCTTTTGGCGTTCGATTGCCGCGCTGGACCGCAAGACATTGTTCGCGGGCGCGCAGATCGGCTTCTTCATGTTCGGCGGCTACGCCTTTCAAACCGCCGGCCTCGGGCTGACCACGCCTTCGAAGGCTGCCTTCATCACCGGATCGAGCGTGGTTCTCGTTCCCCTCATTCACGCAGTGTTCGGCCGCAGACGAATCAACGCCTGGGTGTGGGGAGGAGCGCTGGCCGCGTTTGCAGGGCTGTATTTCCTGACTGTGCCGCCCGAAGGCCTCGGTGGCCTCAATCGAGGCGACCCGATCGTCTTTTGCGGAGCCGCAATGTTCGCTTTGCACGTGATTGCCATCAGCCGATTTGTGGGCCGGCATTCTGTGGGCGCGCTCAGCTTTCTCCAAGTGGCTACCACGGCGATTCTTTCCACGCTCGCGCTTCCGCTGCTTTCGGCCACGGGCTGGGAACCGCCGCGCCTCATGTGGAGCGGCACACTGATTTTCGCAGTTCTCGTAACTGCATTCGGTTCGACAGTCATCGGCTTTTCCGTCCAGACATGGTCACAACAGTACCTGCCGCCCACTCACACGGCCATTTTCATCAGCATGGAGCCGGTCTTCGCTGTGCTGACCTCTTGGCTGCTTGCCCGCGAGGTGCTCGGCCCGCGCATCCTGGCCGGAGGAGCGCTCATTCTTGCGGGCATTCTGATTGCCGAGCTCAAAGGTCCCGCGCCCACCGTGCCGGAGTCGCCCGAGCCGGTGGTTCCTCCCGCCGAACCTTGAGCGAGGTTGAGCCTTCGGACAACGCGCCATCCTCGCGTTATTGATTCGATGCCCGAGCATCCGCAAGATAGCTGAGGCGGATATCCGATGCCTCGGCTTGTGATTCAGCGAACGGGCGAAGCTCCCCGCGTCTTTGAGCTGTCGGGCGAGCGGCCGATTTCGATCGGCCGCGCCAAATCAAGCACCATCATGCTCGACGACGCGAGCGTCTCTCGCCTGCACGCCGTCGTTCGTGCGACAGGCGACGGCCAGTGGCAAATCATCGATCGCGAGAGCTCGAATGGCGTGCGCATTAACAACACGGTGATCAAGGAAGCGACGCTCCGCCCCGATGACCAAATCCTCATCGGCGAATACCGCATCCAGTTCGAAGATTCCGCCACGCGAAAGATTTTCACCTGCGGCACGGCAAAGCTTCCCGGCAACTTCGCCCAAATACTCAAGCAATCCGCCTATTCAGGCAGCTTCATGCACGTCGAATCGGTGGGAGACGTCACCAATACCGGGCTCGACCAGACGCGTGTATCCGGAGCGCCTCCGCGATCACAGGATCGCGAAAAGAAATTGCTGGCGCTGCTGTATCGCGTCAATAAAGCGCTCGTCGAATTGGGCGCATTGGATGAGATCACGCGCCGCGCCCTGGATTTCGTTCTCGAGATTGAAGGCGCCGAGCGCAGCTTTCTAATGCTGCTCGACGAAGATTCTCTGGGCCGCGGCGAGCTCAACGTCGCCGGATACAGTTTTCAGCCGGCTATCATTCGCTACCGCAGCGTCCCCACCGGTTCCGGCAAGGAGCAACTCCTGCAGCTCACGATTTCGCAAAGCATCATCCGCCAGGTAATGAGAGCCGGCATGCCGCTGCTCATCTCGGAGGGAAAGGCGGATCCGCGATTTTCCGCCAACATGAGTGTGGTGAAGTCCGGCATCCAGTCCGCGATGTGCGCCCCGCTTGGAATCGGCAACCGCGTCCGCGGATTGCTGTACGTGGATAACCTCTCCCGCCGCGGAATGTTCGAAGTGGACGACCTCAACGCCTTCGCCGTGATCGCCGTCCAGGCCGGCCTCGCCATCGAGCGCGTCCGCGGCCGCGCCGAAGTCCCTGAACCTTCGCACAAGTAGCTCGATTCACGCTGCGAGATGCCACACTTTTTTGGAGTCCGGCGGCTTGACGCCGCTTTTTCCCCGCGCTCGCGTGCTCAAAGCCAATCACTCGGCCGAGGCTTGACTCGGCCGGCACAATTGACGCGCAGTGTTAAAGGGAATACCAACGGAGAAGAAAGAAATTTAATTATGGTGGAATTTCACGTCGACGAGTTCGTACATCACGGGCACGCGCAGGTTTCCATTCTCGAAGGAAGATATTTCTCGCTCATGGACCAGCGTGAGCCCGATGTCGTCGAGCCCCTTGAGCAAGCACTCGCGCCGGAAAGGATCCACGGTGAATGAGTAGCGCAGGCCCTGCTCGTCGCTCACCACTTGCTGTTCGAGGTCCACGGTAACCCGGTAGCCTTCCTTCGCTTCCGTGCGGCGAAAGAGTTCATCCATCTGTTCATTCGTAAGCGTGACCGGCAGGATGCCGTTCTTGAAGCAGTTGTTGTAGAAGATGTCCGCGTAGCTGGGCGCCAGGATAGCGCGAAAACCGTAATCGAGAATCGCCCAGGGGGCGTGCTCGCGGCTCGATCCGCATCCAAAATTCGCCCGCGCCAATAGCACCGACGCGTCTTTATACCTCGGCGCATTCAGGACAAATTCCGGATTCGGCTTCTCGCCCGGCAAGTACCGCCAGTCGTAGAAAAGGACGCGGCCGTACCCCTCCCGCGTCAACAATTTCAGAAACTGCTTCGGCACCATCTGGTCGGTATCCACATTCACGCGATCCAGCGGCGCGACCAGCCCGGTATGCTTCGTGAAAGGTTGCATAATCTCTTGGTGTTTTGGTTCCTCTGTGTCCTCTGTGTTTTTCCTCAGTGATCTCTGTGTTCTCGTTCTTTCCTCTGTGTCCTCTGTGTTGAGCTTTTTCTTCGCCTTGCTTCGAAGTCACTCCGCCCCATCCGCGTTCTTCCACTTGCGAATATCCACGAAATGCCCCTCAATCGCAGCCGCAGCCGCCATGATGGGGCTCACGAGGTGCGTCCGCCCGCCCTTGCCCTGCCGCCCTTCGAAATTCCGGTTCGACGTGCTGGCCGAGCGCTCGCCGGGCATCAGCACGTCGTCGTTCATCCCGATGCACATGCTGCATCCCGCGTCGCGCCATTCGAAGCCCGCATCGCGAAACACTTTATCGAGCCCCTCTTGCTCCGCCTCCACCTTCACCCTGCGAGAGCCCGGCACCACCAGCGCCTGCTTCAAACTCTTCGCCACGTGCTTGCCCGCCACAATCTTTGCCGCCGCGCGCAAATCTTCCAGCCGGGAATTGGTGCACGACCCGATAAACACGCGGTCGAGCGAAATATTTTCGATGGGCGTCCCCGGCTTCAAATCCATGTACACCAGCGCGCGTTCGGCGGCCTGCTGATCGACCGGGTCGTGAAAGGAATGGGGGTCCGGCACCCGCTCGGTCACTTGCGTCACCATCCCGGGGTTCGTTCCCCAGGTGACCATCGGCGCGAGCGCCACCGCATCCAGCTCCACCACGTCATCGTATTTCGCTCCGGGATCGCTCGGGAGCGACATCCAGTAATCCACCGCCATCATAAATTCGCGTCCGCGGGGAACAAACGGGCGGCCTTCGAGATAGCCAAACGTCACATCATCCGGAGCAACCATCCCGGCTCGCGCGCCTCCCTCGATGGACATGTTGCACATGGTCATGCGCCCTTCCATCGAAAGCCCGCGCACTGCCTCGCCGGCGTACTCCGCCACATGCCCGTTTCCTCCGGCGATCCCGATCTTGCCGATGATGGCAAGAATCATGTCCTTCGCGGTGACGCCGCGCGGCCGCCGGCCGCGGAACTCGATCTTCATCGTCTTCGACTTGAATTGCGAAAGGCACTGCGTTGCCAGCACGTGCTCGATTTCGCTGGTTCCGATCCCGAAAGCGAGCGAGCCGAACGCTCCGTGCGTGGAGGTATGGCTGTCGCCGCACACGATCGTCTGTCCCGGCTGAGTGATTCCCAACTCCGGCCCGATGATGTGCACGATTCCCTGGTTCTTGCTGTGCATGTCGAAGAGATTGATGCCGTGCTCTTCGCAGTTGCGGGCCAGGGCCTCGAACTGGCCCCGCGCATCTGCGTCGAGCACCGGCAGCATTCGATCCTTCGTCGAAACCGAATGATCCATGGCTGCGAAAGTCAGCTCCGGCCGGCGGACTTTCCGCCGGGCAGCCTTCAGCCCCGCGAACGCCTGTGGAGAGGTGCCTTCATGGATGAGGTGCCGGTCGATATAAATGAGCGCGGGCTGCCCCGGTTCTTGGTGTACCAGGTGGGCATCCCAGATTTTTTCGTAGAGAGTACGAGGAGCCATACTTCGCGGTGGTCACCAGCCATTTATATTGTAACAAGCCCGAGCGCTTGCCTCAATGCCTCGCCCCGCACCAGGGATGAACCCATCTGACTCTGTTGAAATCCGATTTATCAGAGCGCTGCCCACCAAGACCTTTGGAGTGCGGGAGCTTGCTCGTCACGCCTGCCCGCCGAAGCCTTGGCGTAGGCAGGAGCGCAGTCGAGGGGCTCCCGCTTTGTTTTCAAATCCGGTACAGCGCCCGCCAACATCTGGCTGAGCTATATCCGGCAAAATCCCAACGGGGCCAGCTAACTTGCGGGGAAAATTGATTCCCTGGGTGTTGACTAATCCGAAGGGCCGAGCCTCGTGAACAGGGCGGCGACGCCCCGCGTGCTATTCTGCACTGGGGGCATGGAAAAGATCTCCACGGAAGAGGTTCGCAAGTCCATCGAACGCTTCTGGGCCATCTTGTCAGGTAAAACAGCGGCCAAGCTCGAGGACTTGTATTCGCCCGGAGCGATCGTCTTTACCGGCAAAGCCAAACGCAGCGAAGCTGGCCGGCTCACGGCTGTCCGCAGGTCCCGCCAGCTTCCCGGCGCATCCTCAAATTCCATCGCGGAAGTGGGCGCGATTGAGATTCAATTCGCCGGGCCGGATGTCGCCATCGCTGCCTATACTTACAGCTTCCACACGCAGAAAACTCAATCCGACGGCACGAAGGTGCAAATCAGCACTCCGTTCGGCCGCGCCACGCAAGTCTTTCAGCGCAACGAAAAGGGCGCGCTTCTCATCGTTCATGAACATTTGAGCGCCGCGGCCCCTCCCGAAAAGGCTGCGCAATGACGCGCGTCATCGCGAGTATCTCCACTGATGAAGTTTGTGCGGCAGTGAAGAGTTTCTGGGAATTTTTCTCCCGGAAGTCGAAGTCGCGTTTCGACGAGATGTATCTCCCGTCCGCGACAGTGTTCGCGGCGGACGCGCGTCGCATGGAGCCCGCGCGCCTGATGCTGGTCCGCCGGGAGCGGGAAATTTTCTCCTCAGGATCTTTCTTAACAGCGACGCTCGGTCCAATTGAAGTGCAAGTGCTCGGCCCGGAACTCGCAATCGCCTCTTATCCGTTTCAGATGTCGATCACGCGCACCCTGGCGGGTGGGAAACGCGTCCAGGTGGAAGTCCCGAGCGGGCGATCCACGCAGATTTTTCAGCGCGACGACAAGGGCAGGCTGCGCATCCTCCATGAGCACATGAGCTCGGCCGAGCCGGTTTCGCCGAAAGAGCTGCCCGCGATCCCCGCGCCGCCGCGAGCCTGATCCACGTTCGCCTCTTCATTCATATCGCAGGCAGGAGATCGGTTCGAGCTTCGCCGCGAGATTTGCCGGATAGAACCCGAAAAACAATCCCACGCCCACGGAAATCACGAATCCGATAAAGACCCAGAGGTAAGAGAGAGTCGCCGGGATCGAAGGCACGAGCGTTCGCACCAGTGTCGACACACACGCGCCCAGCAGTATGCCGATCGTTCCTCCCACGAGCGTCAGCAGCACGGCCTCCAGCAGGAATTGCAGCCGGATATCGGCGCGCCTTGCCCCAATCGCTTTCCGTACGCCGATTTCCTGCGTCCGTTCCGTCACCGAGATCAACATGATGTTCATCACGCCGATGCCTCCCACCAGCAAACCGATCGAGCTGATCACCGTGGTCAGAATCACCAGCGCGCCCGTGAGCTGGTTCCACAGGTTCGTGAGGAAGTCCGGAGAGTTCAGCTCGAAATCGTTTTCCTTGCCCGGAGGAACGCGGCGCAGCCGGCGCATCGCCAGAATCACTTCATCTTGCGTTTGCTCGACGTTCGCGCCCTTCCGCACGGTAAAAAGCATGATCAGCTCTTTGGAGTCGGTGAAAACTTTCTTGAAGTTCGAGAGCGGGATGATGGCGAAGACGTCCACGCCGGGACCGAGGAACAGGCCCTCGTCGTGCTCGAACACGCCGATCACTTCGTACACCCAGCCGTTGATGCGCACTTCCTTGCCGAGCGGGTCCGTGTTGGGAAACAAAGATTCGCTGATGGCCGCGCCCAGCACCACCACCGGCCGGGCGTGCTCTTCGTCAAACTTGCTGATGAAGCGGCCCCGCCCGATCGAAAAGAGCGGGATGGCCTGGACGTACTCGGGTTCGGCGCCGCGCAGAACGACTTTTTCAACGCTGTGGTCGCCGCTGGTTATCAAATTCGTGTCTCCGAAAAAAAAGCCGCGCGTCCCCACGGTCGTCACGATTTCCGCGTCCGGCGCGGCCTGGCGAACGTAGTCGGCGTAATCGTACTCGAGGTACTTGCGCATGCGGATCCGCTCGGGCCAGTGGTTCGGGTCGGTGCCCGGCGGAAATCTCGAAACGAAATAGGTGCGCGAACCCAGCGATTCCACTTTGTCCTGCACGAACTTGTTGAGCCCTTGAATGATTGCCGCCATCGAAATTACGGACGAAACTCCAATCACGATCCCGATCACCGTCAGCGCCGACCGCACCTTGGACGTGCGCAGCGCCTCGAGCGCGGTGAGAAAGTTTTCGCGGATTTGCCCCTTCGTGAGCGTCATTGTCAATCGGACCTCAAGGCCACGATCGGATCGAGCTGCGAAGCCCGGAACGCCGGATAAATACCGAAGAACAGCCCCACGGCGGAGCTCAGGAAAACTCCCAGCGCCGCCACCCACGTCTGCACCGAGGCAGGGAAGGGCGTGAATGTCCGCAGCGCGAGTGCTACCAGGAACCCCAGAGTGATCCCCGCCACTCCGCCGCCGATGCACTGCACCACGCTTTCCGCCATGAATTGCCTCAGAATGTCCCGTTTCGTTGCGCCCACCGCGCGCCTGACGCCGATTTCCCGCCGGCGCAAAGTGACGCTCACGAGCATCACGTTCATGATCACGATTCCGCCGATGATGACGGAGATCGCGCTCACCAGAATGAAAACGCCGAAGAACGCCGTGCTGATCCGCCGCCACAGCGCCATGTAACTTTCCTTCGTCCCGATGAAAAAATCATCCTCCACGTTCGCTTCCAAATGGCGGCGCGCGCGCAGGATGAACCGCGCTTCATCCTGCGCGCGAACGAATCTATCTCCGCTCGTCTTCACGTTGACCGTCAGGCTCGTATGGATTCCCTGCATGCGCAGAAACACCGGGAGCGGCACGGTCACGAAAATGTCCTGGTCCTGCCCCAGAACGCTGCCGACTTTCTCCATCACGCCGATCACCAGGAATTCATCGGCGCCCACGCGAATCGTTTTGCCGATGGGATCCACTCCCGGAAACAGCCGCTCGACGAGCGTCTGCCCGATCAGGCACACGTTGCTGCGATGTTCGGCCTCCGAGGGCGTGAAATAGCGGCCGGTGGCCACGGCTCGCGTGTCGATATCCACCATATTGGCGGTGGCGCCGGAAAGCGCGACGTCCTGCACTTCCTGGTTTTCATATCGCGTCCGCACCGTGCCGCTTGCCGTCGCGCCCACTTCCCCGCATTCGGCGCATTTTTCGGCGACGGCTTCCATGTCGTCAATCTCGATCTTGCGGTACTTGAGCGCCTTGATCACCACTTCGAAATCGGTGATGGCGAAGGGCGTGCGCGCCATCTGAAAAACGTTTGTCCCCAGGTTGGCGATTTTCTGCTCCACGTACACGTTGGCGCCCTGCACGATCGTCATCACCGTGATCAGCGTGGCCACTCCCATCGTCAGCCCCAGCATCGTCAATGAGGCGCGAAGCTTGTGCGCGCGCCACGCGCTGAAGCACTGCGCCAGGTTGTCGCCAATCGCCAGCATGTTGCGCGAATCCTCGGCGGATCCTTTATCAGGGTCTGTGTGACCACGCTCGTTTTTCGTCAGGGCACGGCTTCAGCCGTGCCGCAAGCGTCGCAAACTCAGTGCGGCTTCAGCCCCTGAGGGACTGATTTCTGAGTTCTCACACAGGCTCCATCAGCCCCTCCTGGATGACCGGACAACCCTCCAACGAATTTCGACCCCCATCATTAGATTACGCTGGCCTGGGGGTGGAATTACATTCCCTGCCATTGATTTCGCTTTTGGCCGAAGAGTTCGTATACGGACGCGATTTTTGCGCTCGGCAAGGATTGAGAGCTTCAGTTTGTCGGGGAGTTCGCTTACGGCGTGCCTGCCTGTCCGGAATTCCGTGCATTCGCCTGGAATTTCGGCCATGAACTCTGCATCAGGTTTTCACCCACAGGAATCGCATAGAGCGTTCCTTTGATGGTCGCCACGTAAAGCGTGCCGTCCTTGCCGAGTGTGGGCGACCCCCACACATCCTCATCGAGCGCGATGCTCCAGCGATCGTGACCCAGCGAATCAACCGCCCGCAGATACTTCGCGTCGGTAAACAAGATTGTTCCTCCCGAGCCAAGCAGCGGCTGGCCGATCGCGCTCTTGGTCGCCACTGTCCAGGCTTTCCGGCCATCCGGATGAAGCGCATGAAGATGGTGGTCTTCGGAGGAGAAATAGATTGTCCCGTCGCTCGCCACCACGGGCTCTCGGCGCGGCCCCGTAGGGACCGTAATCTCCCATTTCTCCTGGCCGGCCGGACCGACGGCCATGATGCCACTGTCGCCCGAGACGTAAATCGTCCCGTCAGCTCCGGCGGCCAGTCCCTGGATGTGCACGGTTTCGTCGCCTTGCATAGCCAAAGGCTCATGCCGCTCTTCCTGGCGCGCCGCGGCCCCGCCGGGATAGGTCCACCTCAGTATCGGGTTCGGCTCAGCCGCAGCCATCAAGCGATTTCCACCCCAGAATGTGGTCCCATCAGGCTCGATGATCGGCGCGGCCAGGAAAGGTCCTTCGTTCAGTGTCCACACGGCATCGGAATCGACTCCCAGCAGCCACCCGCACGCGCCTCCTCGCGCGCATTCGGTGTAGAGCCGCTTGTCTGTGAGCGCAATGCCGTCGGCAAGCCCCGCCGTGTTCATCACCTGTTCGGTGCGGAAAGTCCCATCCGGGTTAAAAACCACGAGCTTGCTGTACTCGAGAAGATAGATCGCGCCGTCCGTGCCTACTGCCGGCGCAACGTGGATTCTCCCCGAAGCTCGTGCCGACCGCGACCACCGGATAATCCCGCGCCGGTCGATGGCCTTGAGATCCCCTGCATCCGTGAGCGCGTAAACAGTCCCGTCGGGCGCCAGGGCCAGCGGAATCGTCACCCGGCCGATGTCCGCTGTCCAGACGGGGCTTGGAACGAAGGGCAGAAGGGCATGGCTGCTTCCCGTGCGTCGATTGAACACGAACAGGGAAACGCTGATTCCCAGCAGCAGCAGTGCGGCGATAGCATTCCGGCTTCGCATGGGTCCTTCGAAGAGACCTCAGACCACCGCAGGTCAGTCCAGACGTCCGCTTTGCATCCCAAATTACCATGTTCCTGGTGACCCAGGCCGGGCTGCCGCCCCCGCTGTGTCCAGCCAGCAACGCCCCATGCCTGGCCTTGCTGACCCCTGGGATCGCTTTTTTGGAGTGCGGCGGCTTGACGCCGCTTTGTTGACCGTCCCGGCGTGCTGGAGACCAATCACTCGACCGAGGCTTGACTCGGTCGGCACAGCCCGCACTCCGGCCAGGCAGGGATGCGCGCAGAGCCATGCCCGCTCCATCTTGGCAGTAAAGGCAAGGCGCAACCCGCCGCCGCTCGGGAGCGTCGAAGCAGTGTTATACTTTTTAGTCAGGGCCAGTTGTGCCGTGGAAGGGAGCACGAGGATGGGTCTGCAATTACAGGAGCTGTTGAGCTGGGCGAAGCGTTGGAAGGTCTTTGCCTCGCTCCTCGTCATTTTGACATTGGCATTCGGCATCCTGATCGGTTCGGTCATCTCCGGGCGCGCGCTGGCCACCCGGCCCCAAACTGCTGCCAATGGCGCCTCGCTCCTGGCCATCCCGGACCCCGTCACCCTTTCGAGCGCCTTTGCCGGAATCTCCAAGCGAATTGGTCCGGCCGTCGTCAACATTTCCACGACGCAAGTGATTGAAAAACCCAAGGGAAGCCACAAGACCCCGCATCATTTCAACGATCCGTTCCAGGACTTCTTCGATCGCTTCTTTGATTCCCCCGATGACGCCCCGAGCGCCGAGCGCAGCCTGGGCTCCGGCGTCATCGTCGATAAAAAAGGCTTCATCCTTACCAACGATCACGTGATTGACCAGGCCACAAAAATCCAGGTGGTCCTCGATGGCGACCCGGCTCATTACAGCGCCAGAGTAATCGGAACGGACAAGGACACCGATCTCGCCGTCATCAAAATCGAGACGGACCACGAACTCCCTGTCGCGAAGCTCGGCAATTCCGACGGCGTTCAGGTGGGCGATTGGGTGCTGGCTTTCGGCAGTCCCTTCGGCCTGAATTCCACTGTCACGGCGGGTATCGTCAGCGCCAAAGACCGCACCAACGTGGGTCACCAGTTTCAGCGCTTCATTCAAACCGACGCGGCCATCAATCCCGGAAATTCCGGCGGCCCGCTGGTCAACATGGCCGGCGAAGTGATTGGCATCAACACCGCGATTTACACCGGCAGCCGCGGCTTTGAAGGTGTCGGCTTCGCGCTTCCTTCCAATACCGCCATCACTGTTTACAATCAGCTCGTTACCGTCGGAAAGGTGACTCGCGGCTCCATCGGCATCACCTTCCAGGAAGATCGCAGCAATAATCCCGTCTTGATGAAAGAGCTCGGCGCGCCCTATGGCATCGTGGTGGAAGCCGTCGAGCCCGGAAGCCCGGCGGACAAAGCGGGGCTCCAGCCCGGAGACGTCATTACGCATGTGAATGGTTCGCCGGTTCATACCGGCGCGGATCTCGTGAACCCGATCGCGCAGACTCCCATCGGCCAGTCGGTCACTGTCCGCTATGTCCGCAACAAAATCACCAAAGACGTCACTCTCACCGTGGCTGACCGCACCAAGATTTTCCCGCAGACGGCGGCTGCGGCAGAGGATCAGCAGGGCGGCGCCGAAGAGCCCGGCCAATTCGGGCTGCACGTGGAAGAGCTCACACCCGATCTGGCTCATAAGCTCGGCATGGGCAAGCTCACCGGCGTGGTGGTCACCGAAGTCGAGCCGGCCAGCTTCGCCGAAGACATCGATTTCGCGCGCGGCGACGTCATCACCGAAATCAATCACGCGCCCATCAACAGTCTGGCCGACTATCGCCGCGAAATCTCGACGCTGAAGCCGCACCAGGACGCTCTCTTCAAAGTCGCGCGCCGCACCGATAACGACCGCGTGCTGACGCTTTTCCTGGCCGGCGCCGTCCCGGCCCAGTAGCCCAGCGCGGTCAAAGGCTGAGTAACTTTGATTTGAACGGCGCGATTTTTGCGAAGTCTTCATCTGCATCCATCTGTGTTCATCTGTGTTTATCTGTGGTTCCAATGGTTTGCCGTTACTTTATAAGCGTTGCCTTTTGCCTCCCCTCTTGAGCCATCGCCCAATTTCGGGATAATACGGAGATGCGCCAGGCGGCGGTTATTCCCGGTCGGCGGTGGTTTGCGCTCGTCGTCGCCTTCCTCTTTCTCAACATCGCCACTTTCGCTGCTCCAGCTCGTTCGCGCCATCGCACCGATAAATCTCATTCCAATCGGTCGGCCCACTCGAAGGCCCATGCCTCGCGCTCGCGCAGCCGTTCCACCGGTTCGATGCGCCTCGCTGCTTTCACCGGCCGGCCTCAGCAATCGGCCGCCGCGGCCCCTCCGTCCGCGAGCAATTCAAACGCATCCTCCAAGTCCGCATCGAAAAAGAAATCCAAGAAGCGCCGCTCCAAGCGCGAACCCACGCAGAAAGCTCCCACTCCGGATCGCATTTCCGAAATTCAGTCCGCTCTTGCTCGCGGCGGATACTACGAAGGCGACCCCAGCGGCAAGTGGGACGCCAAAACCATCGGCGCGATGCAGAAATTTCAGTCGGCCAACGGCATCGAACCGAACGGCAAGCTCGACGCCATCAGCTTGCAAAAGCTCGGCCTTGGCTCGGACACCGCCGGGGTTTCCGCGCCCAAGCCTCCATCTCCGCCTTCGTGTTGCGGCACATCGCAGCCGCAGATGCCTGTCACATGCTCCGGGTGCGCTCATGCTCCCGCTCCCGGCGGGCCGCCAGACCCCAAGCCGAGTGCCTCGCCCGCCGACCCGAAATCTTCGCCGCCCGCATCCGACGCAAAGCCCGCCTCGCCCCCGGATTCAAAGCCTCCCCAGCGCTAGAACCCATCTAGCTCTGCAGAAATCCTGCTCGCTAGGGCGCCCCCGCTACGTTTTTCTGGAGTGCGGCGGCTTGACGCCGCTTTGGGCCCGTGTTCGCCCGCTAAAAGCCCCTGACTCGACCGAGGCTTGACTCGGTCGGCGCGATTGACACGTTCCGTAGGTTGGAATGTCACCAAACCCAAATCAGCTCACGATTAAGCTCACCGATCCAATCGGCGAGCGTCTACTCCTGCAACAGCGGGGTCTGGGGCTCATGCGGAATCTCGCGGAGGTGACCCATGCGCCCACTCGTCGTTGCCACCATTCTTCTGAGCGCGTTCCTTCCCGCCTACGCACAATCAGCAAAGCCGAAGCCTGCCTACGATTTCTCCTTGCCGCGCGAGGAGCGCATTAAGCTGGCTGAAAGCGCCGCGCCGCCGGAGATTTCCGGCTCGGCCACCGTGTACGTCCTCGAGCGCACGGGCTACGTCAAAGTCCGCGAAGGCTCAAACGGTTTCTCCTGCTTTGTGGACCGCCAGAATCCACTGAACCTCGAGCCCACATGCTTTGACGCTGAAGGCAGCGCTTCCACCCTGCCCACGCGCCTTTTTGCCGAGGAACAGCGTGCGATGGGGAAGAGCGAGGAAGAAATCACCGCCGCGATCGCCGAAGGGTATAAAACGGGAAAATTCCACGCGCCGCGCAAGCCCGGCATCGTTTACATGATGTCCGGCGCCGGCTACCTCTACATCGCCGAAAGCAACCAGATGTACCACTTGCCCCCGCACTTGATGTTTTATCTTCCCTACGCTTCCGACAAAGACATCGGATCACCGCCTCCCGCTGCCAACATGCCTCATTTGATCCGCGCCGGACAGCCCGACGCAGTCATCATCGTCGTTCCTGGGAAGCAGTGATCCATATAGCGCAGACGCCGAGGGTTACATTTTCGTAGGGGCATCCGCCAGAAGTCTGGCGGACCGTGCCCGGCGCCCCTTCAGCAACCGGTGGTCTCCTCCTCCGGCGCCCTGGCGTGTTATCTGGCGCGCAAAATCGCGCCGTTGTATGCTCATTCCTGATATTGGTGTTTGCGCCGCGCAGCCGGAGGCGATCAGTTCAGATGACCTCAATTCGTTCGCTCGCAGTTGTTACTCTTCTGCTTCTTCCCGCCGCCGCTCCTGCGCAACAACCGCCGAAGCCCGCGTCGTCTGCGGCCGCATCCGCCCCAGCGTCGGGTTCATCCCAAGCGTGGGTGCCGTCTCCTCTCTCCGAGCCGCGCCATGGCACCCAGTTCTCTCTCGATGGCAAGTTCATCAAGCGGCCGGGGCAGGGCGCCCCGGAGCGGCCGACACTAATCGTAAGTTGCTCCGAGGGCGGATTTCACAACAGCGGCTCCAGACGATTCCTGAGCGCCACTTTGCAAGCCGGCCTTCCGCTGAAAATTGATTACGTCGAACCTTCCCAGCTCACCACCGGAATGTCTTACTATCCCAAGGTCGAGGTCCACTTCGGCCTCGACGACGGCAAGGCCCAGGACGAGCAGTGGTCCGCCGGCGGCGACAAAACTTCCGCCTCCTTCCAGAAGAATACGCTGATAAAAATTCTCGAATCGCACACTCTGGTCGTCTCCACCCACGGCGACTTCGGAACCGACATTTCCGCCCAGTTCGATTTGCCCGACCCCGGGCCGGTCGCCCAAGCTTGCGGCCTCAATCTCCACAAAAAGTAGCTCGTAGGACAGGCCTCCCGGCCTGTCCTCTTGCTCTTGCTCGAATTTTAATCGTCCAGTCTGTCCTTCCAAAACTCCGCAGATGTAACGACCGGCACGATTTCAAACTCAACCAGATCCTCCCAGCGGCTCACCCACTCGTTCAGTAACTCCGCGTTCGGCGCCTCCATCACCTGGTAGCATCGCGCCCCCGCCGCATCCACCCAGCTCGCGTGATACGCCACTCCCTCCGGCAGCATCCGCCCCTTCTCCTTGAAGCGCCTGCCGATGGCAGCAACTTTCCCCGCCTTGAATCGTTCAATCACCATGAATAGCATCCGCCGATTCTATCCTCTTGTCGCGCGTTCTGAGTGGATGCCAGAGCTTCCGCACTTCGATTTGAAATTTCAAATTTCAAATTGAAATCCGGCACCTTGAACCTGAAACCTGAAACCTGAAACCTGAAACCTGAAACCTGAAACCTGAAACCCGCCTCCCCCATTCACACAATTGCAACACTCGGCCGCTCCGATTCCGGTAAGATAAGCGACCTTCGCTTGCGGAGCTAACTGCCGATGGAAAAGCGCAATTTCCTTTTCGTTTCGCTCACCGGCTTGATCAGCGACATCGCCTGGCAAGTCTCCAAGGAAGGCCACGAGGTGCGCTACTTCATCGCCGATAAAGCCGAGCGCGACATCGCCGACGGTTTCGTCGCCAAGTCGAAAGACTGGGAGAAGGACAAAGACTGGGCCGACATCATCATCTTCGACGACACGCTTGGCCAGGGCGAAAAAGCGGCCGCGCTGCGCAAGGAAGGCAAGCTCGTGATCGGCGGCACGCCCTACGGCGACCGGCTGGAAGACGACCGCTCGTTCGGCCAGGAAGAGCTGAAGAAAGCGGGCGTGAGCATCATCCCGTACGCCGATTTCGATTCTTTCGACGCCGCGATCGAGCACGTCACCCAGAATCCTGCGCGCTACGTGATCAAGCCGAGCGGCGAAGCCCAAAATGTCAAGCGCCGGCTCTTCGTCGGCGAAGAAGAAAACGGCGAAGACGTCATCCGCATGCTCGAAGCTTACAAAAAAGCTTTCGCCGACGAAATCAAAGTCTTCCAGCTTCAGCGCCGCGTCGTGGGCGTGGAAGTCGCCGTCGGCGCCTTTTTCAACGGCAAAAATTTCATCTACCCGATCAACATCAACTTTGAGCACAAAAAACTTTTCCCCGGCGACATCGGCCCGCCCACCGGCGAAATGGGCACCACCATGTTCTGGAGCGGCCCGAACAACCTCTTCAATCAGACGCTGCTGAAAATGGAGCCCAAGCTCGCCGAAGAAGGCTACGTCGGCTACATCGACCTCAACACCATCGTCAATAATCACGGCATCTATCCGCTGGAATTCACCGCCCGCTTCGGCTACCCCACCATCAGCATTCAGCAGGCCGGCATGCTCACTCCCATCGGCGAGTTTTTTCTCGACCTCGCCGCCGGCGCCGATCCCAGGCTAAAAGTCCGCAGCGGCTTTCAAATCGGTGTGCGCATTGTGGTGCCGCCGTTCCCCTTCGACGACGATGAAACCTTCCAGTCTTTTTCGAAAAACGGCGCCATCATTTTCAAAAAGCCTCCCGCCGATGAAATTCGCATCGAAGACGTAAAGCAAATCAACGGCCAGTGGCTGATCGCCGGCACTTCCGGCGTCATCCTCATCGTCATCGGCATCGGCCAGACGATGAAGCAAGCCCAGGCGCAGGTGTACTCGCGCATCAAAAACGTCCTCATCCCCAACATGTACTACCGCACCGACATCGGCGACCGCTGGGAAGAAGACAGCGACCGCCTCCACAACTGGGGCTACTTGCGCTGAGTGGCACAGCTACTCCTGGCTGTGCGCCTTAGCTCCAATCGCTCCCCCCAGCTCAAAGCAGTCTCATGCTCGCCCGTAAGCTCAGTTCCCACCGAATAATGCTTGCCCCCGCTCCGCCGGCTCGCTAGATTATTCGCCGGGAAATCATCAGCGTTTTCAAGGAGGCGCGATGCTCACCAACCCTTTTCGGACCGCCGGGCGGCTTGCCGTGATTTTAGTGGCGTTCGCTTTTGCGGCGGCTTCGCTCGCCGCTCAAGGCTCAACCAACGTCTTCACCGGCACAATCGACAAAGTCGATTCCGGCGCCAAGACAATCGCTGTCAAAACCGCTGACGGCACCGTCAAGACCGTGAAGTTCACCGACAAAACCACGGTTCACGGCCTCAAGGACGCCGCCAAGGGCGCCGACCTTGCCGGAAAGGAAGGCGGGCATGTGATCGTCCATTCGGTCGGCACCGGCGCCGAAGAGTCCGCTCATTCCGTCGAATGGATGGGCGAAAAGACTGTCCATACGGTGGATGGAACGGTGGAGGAAACCGCAAAAGGGACCAAGACCGTCGCCGTCAAGACGGCCGATGGCACGAAGGAAACTTTCGTCGTGGCCGACCACGCCACGGTCAACACCGGCAAGGAAGTGGCGCGCTATTCCACGCGGGGCGCCGAAAAGGGCGAGCACGTCACCGTGTACTACACCGAGGAAGCCGGCAAAAAAGTCGCCCACGTGTTCAAGCATCTCTAATCTGCGCGAAGTGGCACAGCCACTCCTGGCTGTGCGCCTTTGTGGTGCAGACCGGGGACATGCCTGACAGATTGGACCGGGGACATTCCTGACACTGCGAGTGGACAGGGCGTGTAGAACAGCAGGATGCCCTGGAAAGCGAGCAGTGTGATGGACCAGCGAACT
>Ga0187781_10000839_pt1 | contig 22604 bp, 27 predicted proteins | sample 0715_SJ02_MP02_2_FD_132447 | JGI IMG/M metagenome (GOLD analysis project Ga0187781, IMG submission 132447) | Tropical peat soil microbial communities from peatlands in Department of Meta, Colombia - 0715_SJ02_MP02_20_MG | ecosystem: Environmental > Terrestrial > Soil > Wetlands > Peat | place... | reverse complement strand
CCCGTACGCGGCCCCCAGAAGCAGGACCGAAGCCCATCCCTTCTTCCAGCGTATCATCGCCTCTCTGATCAGGAGCGCCCCCGGCAGGTAAAGCCCGGTGTTCAGGGCCAACTGTAGGGCAAAGTAGAACGGGCTCAGCACGAGAAAGTACATGGGGCTGGAGCCAGAGACGTATTCCGCGATCCCCGGAGTCAGGAGGAAGAGACAGAGCTTCGGGTGAGAGCGCAGGAAGCTCGTTATCCGGCCGGACATCGATGGGCGAGCAGGCGATGGGGCTGTTGCGCCGGGAGCGTCGCCGCCCGTTGAACTGGGTTGAGAAGAGTTGATATCGGTCTCGACCCTTTCGCCGCAAAAGGAATTCATTCGCCCTCCCTCGCGCTTCAGTGTTTCGAATAGTAGTCCGCGACCGCCCTGAACGACTCCTTCGGCTCCCAGGGCATGTCGGGAAAAGTTGTGCCCCGTCGCCCTCCTTCGAAGTATTTCACCAGGCTCATGCTCGCCATGTCAAGGTCGTATCGCGCCTCGTCGCTGTAAGGAGTTATTTCGGAGATGAACAGTGAGATGAACGCTCCATCCACCCCCGCCTTTTCGAGGATGTCCAGGGTCTCGACCAGCTTCTTCGCCTGCCATTCTTCGTCGCGGACGTGCTCCCCGTTGAGTCGGGGCCTTACGAACCTGCCGATGAGCGGGAGCTTGTAGTGGAAGAACCGCGACTTCTCGTCAATCAACCCTTTCTCCAGGCCTGCGGAACTCAGGAGCAGCCCCACGTCCCCAGCGCCACCATGCGTGGTAGCATACCCCACCTCCGTGACGACCACGGGTTTCCCGTAATTGAACGACGGTTCCAGCATCTGGAGGTATTTGTCCTCTACCTTCGTTGCCCTGTAATGGTCGACTCCGACGAAGTCGAAGAGACTCCAGTCTACCTGCTCCCAGACGAGCGAGGCGTAGGACACCTTCCCGTGGAAGACCGACCTTACTGCCTGGGTGGCCTTTGCGAGGAACTCGTTCAGGGGCTTGTTGTGCTCTCCGGCCTTGACCTTCGCCATGAAGCCAGGGTTCGCTATACGTTTCTGCAGCGTCCTCCCCTCCAGGATCCCCTGCATGAAGAGGGTCAGCTCGCCCTCGGTGACGAACACTACATCACCTCCTACCTGCCTGACGCGTTCCGCCGCTTTGGCAGCCCTGGCAAGGTACTGCAGCGTTTCGTCCGGGGGCCGGTCCCAGAGGGTGGGATAGAACCAGACCTCGAGGCCGCTCTCCACTGCATGGCGGGCAGCTAAAGAAAGCCGTCCGAGGTCGGTTCCGGTTATCTTGACAGCGCTGCAGTGCAGGTCGTCCTTGATGAACTCGAGCTCGCGGCGGACCTGCTCGCCGTCGAAATGGGGGCGCCAGTTGAACGCCATGTAACTGCCCACGTCGTAGCAGACCCCTTTGCGGTTCACTTGCTATCCCGTCCCCCTGTCTGCTTCGGGCTTTAGCATCCGGAGAATGATCTTGGCGTCCGGGAAGTCTTTCCTATATTCGACTCTCCCAGGTCCCGACATGCGGCTCGCGAGTCCGTCGATGCACGCCAACAGGGCAGCAAGCAGTTGGTCAGGGTCATCTCCGGCTACTTCCCCGCATGACTGAGCCTCGACGATCAGCTTCCGCATTGTTTTCCGGACCGCGTCACCATTCTTTGCAACAGCCGTCCGGAGTTCGTCCGGGACGTTCCCGTCTCTTAGAACATGACGGAAGAGCTGGTAGTATTCCGGGGTTTCGCGAATGGCATGCGTCATCTGGACCAAGAGGAAGTCGAGGCGGTCCATGGCCGTCCCTTGCGCCAGCTTGACTCGCTCGTAGAATCCTCCTCCGGCATCTGTTGTCTCGTGCACAAGCTCAGAGAGGATTGCCTCCTTACTTGGGAAATACCGATAGGCTAGGCCCTGGCTGACCCCTGCTTCTTTGGCCACGTCGGCCATGGTAGCCTCGGTTCCCTTGTTGGCGAAAACCCTCATTGCACCATCAAGGATTCTTCTCCTCGACGCCTCTCTCACTTGCTGAAACGCAGCCTCGGTCCGCGGCATGTCTTGGGTAGAATGAACCGTTCATTCACCTAATAAACATGTCTGCGAGGAGAGAAGCGCACTGGTTCAACAGGGTACGCATATTGAAAAATCCCGCCCCCCATGTTGGGTTGGACTCCCACCCCCCGCATCCATGTCCCGCGTTGAACCATAAGTTCGAAACGTCTCGTTTGAATCGAATCTTTTTTCTCGATAAGCGGATCCGGGCGCCGCCTTCCTACTCGGTCAATGCCAGGTAACTCTTGAGGGAGACTCCGCTGTCCACCACGATGGTCTGGCCCGTGATTTTTGATGAGGCCGGAGAGCACAGAAACAGGGCCGCGTGAGCTATGTCCTCTGGTTCTACCAGCTTACCTAACGGCGCAAACCTCACGAAGGCCTCAGCCCTCGGTCTGATGACATTCCACAGGTCATCCCTGTTCACCAACCCTGGTGCAATGGCGTTGACGTTTATTCCATGTTTGCCCCAATTCACGGCAAGGCTTCTGGTCAACCCGATGAGCCCGGCCTTCGATGCTTCGTAGTTGGCAAAATCAGGCTCGTGCCTGAACGCACTGATGGAAGCTATGTTGACTATTTTACCGCCTTTTGCTGCTGCAATCATCTTCTTCCCGACCTCACGGGAAAAGTAGAAGGCACCGGTCAGATTCACGTCCAAGACCCGACCCCAGTCTTCGTCCTTGGTCTCGAGCAGAGGGCCAGTCGTAAAGGTTCCTGCGTCATTGACCAATATGTCGACGTGACCGAGGTTACTCAGGACCTGATCCACCACGAGTCTTGCGGTCGAGCTCCTGCTCACGTCCGAATTAGGAAAACTCAGGAACCTCCTCCCTAGTTCCTGGATGGATCGCTGAAGCTCGACGGGATGATTGGGGTTCACGTCCACCGAGACTATGTCGGCGCCGGCCTGCGCTAGCACACATGATATGACCTTCCCTATTCCTCTTGCGGCTCCGGTCACAATTGCGACCTTCCCCGTTAGACTCAGAAGATGGTCAGGAAGATCCTTCGACTTCGGCGCCATTCTCTCCGTCAATCACATTTCACGTGTTGCTTGGCATAGAAGGTGGGATGACAGACCGCGACAGACTCTAATTTGCCTTCGTAGAAGTACCTTTGATTTGGCTTGACGAGTACGGAATCGCCTTTGGCCAAAGGGAATTCTTTGCCCTCGATTTCCACCTTACCCCTCCCCCTGGTTACGTAGATGATCTCCTTGCAGACCTTGTTCATGACCCTCCCCTTTTCGGGGTATCTGCCGTCTATCTTCACAAGTGCTACGCTTATGTCTTCGTCTCCATGGTCGTACTCGTAGGCGACGCAGGTAGGACCGTTGGGATACCCATTGGTTTCAGAACTCTTGATTACCATATAATGCGGTCGCTCTTTTACATGTTCCAAAATTCGTAATAAGTATTTCGACGATTTCAGGGGCACTTTCGGAGAAGGCCGTGCAAGGAACACTGACCAGGCTAGAGCAGATAGCAAGGCGTGCCGGCATGCGGTTTGAAAAGATGTAAAGACGCGGTCACAGATGCACGGACATTCCTCGGTTGCGTCGACATACTAAGGCGTGGTCATGTTACAGCTCAATCAGAGGAATCGGAAGCGACATCAGGTCGATCCCCGGACGAAACAGGCAAACCGCTCAGGGGATTCTGTGTTCTCTTTCCAGGATCTCGACTGCCTTCAGGGCAACCTGGGTCTCCTTTCTCCAGCCCTCCTTCAACTGTTCCGGAGTCTGCTCCGGTATGACTATCTTCCTTGAAAAGTTCTCAGATGCGGCCATAATGCTCCCCGCCCTAAGTCCCCTCAGTCTTGCGACTGTGAATATCGCAGAATTTTCCATATCGAGGCTCAAGATGCCCAATGACGTCATTTTCTTGATGAATTCTTGGTTTTCGGCGTAGAACGCATCGTCACTGGACGTTATGCCAATGTGGTAGTTGAATTTCAACTCTCCGCACAACAGGTCTGCCGCTTTCGTTAGGGCGGCCAATACGTGGAATTCAGGAACGGCCGGTACTTCTACAGGTTCGTACATCCTGGTAGTGCCTTCGTTCTTTACAGAGCCGTTGGAAATCACCAGGTCCCCGAGGTCTATCCCTGGCTGCAATGCACCGGTGCTTCCCGTCCTTATGAAGACCTTGGCGCCGATGTTCGCCAGCTCTTCTGTGGCTATGGCTGCCGCCGGGCAACCCATCCCCGTGCTCATGACGGTCACCCTAGTCCCGTGGAAATGGCCGGTCTTCGCCACGTATTCACGATTGCTCCCACTCAGCACTACGTCTTCCAAGTAAGTACACATCAGGTCGACCCTCCCTCTGTCGCCGGGCAGAAGGACATACTCTGCTACGTCCCCGCATTTCATCTTCAGATGGTATTGGATCTTGTTCTTGCTTGCTTCGGCCTTGTCACTCACAATGGACACACCTTCAGGGCCCTGTATAAGCGTGCGAATGTGCATTCGGACGCTCTGTTATCAAAACGGGACGCAACGTGTGCGGACCCCTTCAGGGCAGCGCCCTATACTTGGTCCGGCCCCGTCCGGAGCCTCTTGCCGTCAGGGTCTCCGAAGAGGAGAATGCTGTCTTTGTCGAAGACGAGCCTTGCAGGTGAGCCTGCCTCTAGGTCGATCTTTCCCGAGAGCTGGATGACCACTGACGTCTTGCCGACGTTGACTGTGACGAATGTAATCGACCCAAGAGGCTCGATGTTCGAAACCGTGCAGTCGAGGCCTTCGCCATCCTTCGCAAGGCTCACGTGCTCCGGTCTTATCCCCATGACCACCTGGCACTCTCCATCGAGATTGACTCCTCCCAGATCAACAACCATGTCATCATTCTTGAACTGCCACTCCGTGCCGATCTTCTTCGCCGTTCCCCGAACCAGGTTCATCCCAGGCGAACCGATGAATCCAGCCGTGAAGACGTCGTTCGGCATGGTGTACAGTCTGTACGGGTCGTCGACCTGGGTTATTGTACCCTTGTTGAGAACCGCGATCTTCGTGGCCATGGTAGTGGCTTCGGCTTGGTCGTGCGTCACGAATATGGTAGTTATCCCAAGTTCCTTCTGCAGTCTCTTCAGGAAAGCCCTGGCTTCAACTCTGAGCTTTGCATCAAGGTTGCTGAGCGGCTCGTCTAGCAGGAATACGGACGGGTCCCTCACGAGCGCCCTAGCCAAAGCTACCCTCTGCTGCTGCCCACCGCTGATCTGCTTTGGTTTCTTCTCCAGGAGGTCCTGAATATGAAGCGTTTCGGCGACCTCCCTCACTTTCTCCCTCACACTGGCAGGACTCATGTGCCTCACTCGCAGGGGGAGCGCTATGTTGTCGTACACATTATAGTGCGGGTAGAGCGCGTAATTCTGGAAAACCATGGCTATGTTCCTCTCTCTGGGAGACAGGTCGTTGACCTTTTTTCCGCCTATGAAGATGGACCCTGACGTTATGTCTTCGAGCCCGGCTATCAATCGTAACAGTGTAGTCTTCCCTGAGCCCGACGGCCCCAGAAGCACAAAGTACTCCCTGGCTACTATCTTCAGGTCTATCCCGTCCAGCACCGTGTTGTTGCCGAACTTCTTGGTCAGGTTTTCGACTACTACTTCAGACATATCCCACACAAACCTCCCGCTCTAACCTTTTACGGCGCCCAAGGTCAATCCTCTGGCCAAGTACCGCTGGGCGAATATGCCCATTATTATGGTCGGCAGCATGGTAAATATTCCTGCCGCAGCCAAGCCACCCCATGCGAAGCTCTTGTCGGTTATCAGGAAGGACGTTATGAAGAGCGGGACCGTCTCGGCACCGGTGGGATAAGGCGAATAGGTCAGAATCAGCGCGTAAAGCAACTCGTTCCAGCATGAGATGAAGCACAGGATCAATGCCGCTATGAGACCGGGGGTCACCAGGCGCAGGCTTATCCTGTAGAATATCTGATACGGAGTCAGGCCATCTATCTCCGCGGCCTCCTCCACGCTCTTAGGCACTTCGTTGAAGAACCCCATCATGAGCCAAGTTGCGAACGGGGCGGCAAAGCTCACGTAGACCAGGGCAAGTCCCCACCAGCTGTTGAGCAGGTTGACCTCCGCAACTATCAGGAAGAAGGGCACTATGAAGACCACTTCGGGTATCATGGTCATGAAGAGTATCAGCCTCCCCAGCCATATGTTCCTGATGTACCTGACCAGCGAATACGCCGCCGGGGCGGCTATCAGGAACGTGCTCACCAGCGTGGCTGAGATTGCCACCACCGTGCTGTCTATCAGCCAGGGGATGCTTCCTATGGCGGTCTGGTTCGTTGCGTGTGCGGTCGTTGAGGGCTGGAAGAAATTAGCTAGGTCGATCCTCAGGGGGAAGATGACGGGTGGATACGTGAATATCTCGTTGCCGAACTTGAAAGAGGTGACCAGCGTCCAATAGACTGGAAAGAGATAGAAGAGGCACACCAGGGCCAGGAGGACGAGGACGGTGACTGCCATGGCAGACGGCTTCTTCATTCCTTCCCCCTCCTTAACCCGAGATATTCTTCAACCGGCGTGAACTTCAACACGATGGTGACGAACGTCGCTATAATCGCTAGGAATAGCAGGGACAGGGCCGCGGCGTAGTTTGTCTGGAAGTACACGAATGCTACTTTGTAAGCATAGAAGCTCAGTATGTACGTCGAATAGCCGGGGCCCCCGCTGGTTATGACGTAAATCAGGTCGAAGCCCTTGAGGACCCCTATGGCGTCCAGGAGGAAGGCGACAAGCATCACCCCCCTTATGGACGGGAGCGTTACGTACCTGAAGGCTTGGAGCCTCGACATGCCGTCTACTGCGGCGGCTTCGTAAAGCTGCTGCGGCACTGTTTGCAGCCCGGCGTATATTATCAGGAAGACGAACGGCGAGTACTCCCAGGCGTTCGCCACGATGATGGAAGGCAGCGCCAGGGAAAGGCTCCCCAAGAAGTTCAGGGGCTGCAGGCCGAGGAGTCTGATGAAATAGTCTATGGGGCCATACTGACTGTCGAGGAGAAGCACCCACATCAGCCCTATCACCACGGGCGATACCATCAGCGGTACGAATATTACGGTCCTGAACAGAGTTCGAAACCTCCCAATGTAGTTGTACAGGAGGACCGCCACCCCGAACCCCACTGCGAACTCTAGGCCGAGAGAGCCGGCAAAGTAGTAGAATGTGTTTTGAAGAGTAGTCAGTAGGACAGGATCGGTCAGCATCTTCTGGAAGTTGGTTAGCGCAAGAACGCCGGTGGGGGTCGTGAAGGCCTCCTTGAAGAGCAACGCCAGAGGATAAATGAAAAAGATAGCAAAATAGACAATAATGGGGAGCGCCAGAACAAGACCTACTCGCAGGGTCTTGCTGAGGCGCACTATGTTCCTACCTCATCCTGTCATGGATAGGGGGTGGCTCCTGCGTTGACTGCCGACGTTTCTATGAGGGCCGCTGCCGTGCTTGCGGATACTGATCCCGAAACCAGGTATGGCATTGTTGCGACGAAGCTGCTCCCGAGAGTAGGTTCGTACGGCTCGTTGGCTTCGATCTGCACAGCGGTAGCCAGGTTGCTGTAGAAGGTGTTCAGAATAGCCGATGGAAAGCCCGACTGTTCGACGGTGGCAATGTCCGAGTACCTGGGCGGCGCAAGGCTGTCAAGTTTCCAGTAGTTCAGGTCCTCCTGTGAGCTCGTAGCGTACGCCACGAAAGACAATGCCAGAGGGAGGTTCTTGGTGCCGTTGTATATGCCGAGTCCGATGCCACCTAGGACTGCGGTTCCCCCTATTTCTTTCGGCGCTATTGCCCAGCCGGTCCCGTATGCTCCGTTGGTGTCGTTAAGGTAACCCATCGGGTAGGAGAAGGATATCAGTATTGGACTGGTTCCGTTCACCTGGAAGTAGTTGACCGAATCGCCAAAGGTCCCGCTGAAGGGAGCTTCGGTGTCCTTCACAAGCTGAGCCATGTCAGACAACAGGGGGATATATGCAGAACTGTTCATCAGTAACTGGCCCGTGCTGCTGTAGAGAACCCCGTAGGTCGGGTTTACTGGTCCATATAGCGATGTGTCGGACAACCTCGTGCCCGCTACTAGTTGGGAAAACGTCTGTAGCATGTCGTCATCGTCGGGGTCAGCGTTGAAGAGGATGCCGTACTTGCTGCCGTGGGCGCCGGTAAAGAAGTTGGCTATGTTCACCAGTTGCGTGGCGTTAATGGTTGAGGTGCCGGGGTTCGGCAACGGATAGCCATACTCAGACATGAACTGTTGCTGGTTGGTGGAATTCGTAAAGTACGATGGCTGATAGAACATCAGCATCGCATCGGCCTGTATCGGGAGCCCAAGAAGGTTGCCACTGATATTATATGCCGCGTAGGTCGTTGGGATAATGTCCGAGAAGTTGTAGGTCGATGGGAAGTATGCGGTGTTGGTCATGTAGCTCTGGAGAGGTACAAGCCATTGGTCGAAGGGGGCCAATTGACCCGCGTTGGAGAAGTACACCACGTCATATATGTCCTGGTGGGCAGAGAAGGCTGTCACATAGTCGGTGTCTACGGCAGGGTACGCTACGTCGGCTATGTTAATGGTCGTTCCTGGGTGCGAGGCTTCGTAATTCGCGGCTACCTGCTTCAGGGCCGCGTCATCGTAACCTGGCTCAACCGCTATGGTTATGGAGCCTGACGTCGCTGAAGAGGTCGTATTTGTCGTTGTCGTCGTTGTGAAAGTCGTTGAAGTTGTTGTCGTTGTGGTAGTCGTTGAAGTTGTTGTCGTTGTGGTTGCGTAGTAGATTCCGATGGCTGCTATGACTATGACGACTATTATAATGACTGCTAGGACTGCTGTCGTTATTCCTTTTTTCGGCCTGCTTATCATCGCTCTTGGCCGCCTGCGCGCCTTATTTAGCCTGTAAGATGCTCCAAGACTTGATGCCATCCGTAGCTAGGGATTCGAACCTAAAGTTCAATGCGCAGCCCCCCCGCATTCTGGTTCCGCACTGAACCTTTGGTTTAGATTGCGGGCTGCAATCATGGGGTCACCAAGATCCGGATAGTTGCTGAACAAACCCTCGTTGCAGGGGTTCGGGGACGAAACACATGATCCTATGCGTATCTGAACCCAATCCAATTTCGATTATTAATCATAAAGGGCCAAAATCTCGACAGAGTCTGGCTAGAGGCAGCTCTTGTTTCCTATTGATCTTTCAGCTTCGCCAGGAACCTCTCCCATTCTTCTTCGTCTGAGACCTCATCCTTGAGTAGATCCTCGAATATCTCATGTGTCACAATGTCCGTGCTCCTGTACTTCTCTGTCATCTTGCTGTAGAATCGGATTGCGCAAGCCTCTGCTTCTACAACGTCCTTGATGACCTGTCTCAGGTCCGTCCTGTCGGACGGCGGCTGTTTGTAGCCGCACCCGCACTTCTCCTAGAGCTGAGATGGATGCATGACGAGCTCTCCTCCTAGCTGCAGTATTCTTTCTCCCAACTTCTCGGCATGTCCGAGCTCGTCCATCGTTTGCTTCTCAAGGATGATTCTAAGCGTGTCTGCATCAATCCCCTCAATCCACTTGACTGCGAGCCAATACTGGTAGTGTGCCAGCCATTCGTCCGAGTAGGCCTTGGTCAGGTCTGCGACGACTTCAATTACATTAGCTTTGACGATTTCTCTAGCCTGCTTCCGCATCTAGACTTTCTTACTTCGCCATGTGATTATGAACCCGAGGCCGCCGAGAACCGCGCCCAATGCTGCAAGCATGACCAGTCCTCCGATTGGGTTTACTAGCTGACCAAGATATGTGACGTGGATCTGATAATCAGTGTACCCTAGGCCTCCTGCAGAGACAGCTGCTCCAGACCAACCTGCTAGGTACCCTCCCCAGATCATCAGGAGCATACTCCCCGCTACTCCTACGTTCATGAAGAGGATGTGTCCCCAGGCGAAATAGTTCGCCAATCCCCTGTACACTTTGCCCAGACTCCCCTCGATGTAGGAGTATATTGTTGCGGTGACTGCGCTCCCGACCACGCCCACGACTAGGAAGGAGACGTAGCCCGTGAACATCCAAGTCCCGCCCCCGCCGCTTGCTATCACCTTCGATGGGGCATAGTACCAACTGATGTTGAAGTACGTCCATGGTTCTACGATGATTATGGTCACGACGACGGCGATGAGTCCCTGGATGATTGAAGCCCAAATGAACCTCGAAGTCCATTTGCCTTGACTCTGCTGCAATACTGCTCCCCTTAAGGGGGGCCAAGAGAAATTACTTAAAGTCGAGACCTAACGGATAAGGGGAATTCAATTGGTCAAACAGGATTCATTGTGTGCTTGTCATCACCCCACAGAATCTCGTTTGACCATGCGGTAATGTTCCAGTTGTACTAATCCTCGATATTAGGGACTACGCTTATCTCAATCAGAACGCTCTTAAGGCTAGGCCACTTTGACGCTTAAGAGGATTGCAATTAGTCGTCTTGTGGCGGTCGGTGTTCTTATTGTTGTGATAGTCATTGCGGCGGGTGCGTACTACTTTCTCTCGACACCGTCGTCAGTAAGCACAAGCACAACAAGTTCAACCTCTCAGACGTCGGCGGCATCTACAACACCAACAATCACCGCGTCTTCATCCTCCTCGAGCCTTACCTCCATCGCCTCGAGCGCTACGTCAAGCTCGACATCGACCACTACACCGACCTCAACTGCGACCACCACACCAACTTCCACATCGACCACTACGACCACCAGTGTCACGACTTCAACGGCAGCGTGCCTCACGACTTCTCCCTCTAACAGTACGGAGGAACAGGAGCTGGTCGGCTGGTTCGGCAACTACTCGTCGCTGGCAATCACCTTCCAAGGCACGAAGAACAACAAGACAGTCGACCTTGACTTCAGCTACACCGTAGCCTACCAGGGCCCACCGACGTACAAGGTGAACATTAACGTCGATCTCAACGGCAAGGCCCACCCGTATACACTCTGGGATTTCAGCAACGGGACCGTGCTTGCTCTCCTTGCTCCGAACGGGGTGAACTCGACCGGCTCGGCCGCCAGCAACACCGTCCTTGGTTACTTCTATGACCTCGAGGCCCTGGACACGCTGGCGCTACAGAGCACCAATCCAGCGTACTTCCACTCAACCGGAACCTCCACTGTGACGATCGGAACGAATTCGTTCATGGCGACAAACTACGTCGCGAACACGACTCCGGAAACGGTCCAGGGATGCGACGGCTCGGGGTCCGGCACCGTGAGCAACTACAGCGTGAGCCTGGGGACGCCGAGTGGTTCGAGCTTTGAGCTGGTTGCCTCCGCGACCTTTGTGGGCTCGATTACAGACGCATCGGGCACCACGACATTCGACTACACATATCAGACCACGGCGTTCACGCTCGCATGAGCCTTACAACAGTAGGACCTTGCCCACGCATGGCATGTTTCGAGGATAATTGAGCCCCGAAAATGCGGCAGCTGCCCTGGAATGATTTACCCCGGGCCAATACAGAGGCTCTGCTCCCGCCTAATCGTCACTAGACTGCGGCGTCGTCCGATGGGTTCAACATCGAATCTATGACTTCGAGATGATCTTCGGCCATCTCCTTCCGGGGCAAGGCATTGACATCGTAAAAGTCGCCTAGAACAAAGGGTTCCTTCGGTCGAATCAAGCCTTCCCCGCCGAACCACGCTTGGAACAGTACGACGATGTCCCAGTGCGCACCAGCATATGATAACAGCTTCAAGAATTCAGGATCCCCCAGACCCTCGGGACTACCCAGCTGCTCCCGCATGATTCTTCGAGCTGCGGCGCGAGGCTGTTCACCATATGACAGAATTGAGGCTGGTAGTAGCAGCTTCCCTCTCCTAAAGCTGAGCGGATGCCGATCACCAGCCCGGAGTAGCAGGATGGAAGTATCGCCTTCTTTGCCGCTTCCTGGCGCCATCTTCTTCCTGACTACCACAAACGAAGAGATGTGAAGGCTTTCCGGGGAGATTTCTCTTCTCGGGGGGAGCGTCCAGCGAGGGAAGTCCTGCTCTGAACGGTCAGAGGGCAACGGCCTGGCCAAGTGCAATCACCCTCTAAAAAGACTCTCGTCCTGCAATCTCCCAGCGACCCTCGGAAGTAGACTTGGCTTGACCAAAGTAGGTCGATTGCAGACTGAAACAAAATCTCGGCCTTCAGCGAGGACTAGTTACGACTGGGGTCAGGTGGTAGTACAATTGTCGGGAAGCGCCCCAACGAGCTGGAACCCTTCAAGGAAATCACGTTCATAGTGAATCTGGGCGCCCACATGGAGCTGGTTACATGACATGGCATAGGTGAAATTTCCATTTGGCGTTGCGATGGTGCCGGAGAAATTAGTCAGATTTCCGCTGCGGGCTACGGTGCTCACGCTCAGGATGGTGCCTTCTCCTCCCGAAGAGGTAGCTACATCGGCTCCAAGTACCACCACGGCTGCGAACGCTATGAGGTATACAACGAGCAAGGGCCAAAGCTCTTTGGCTTTGAGCAACTCCTTCGCATCGCTCATCTCAGCTCACGACCGACGTAGAAAATCCATGATACTAACCTTTCTATTAATCCCTTGGCCTGATACATCGGTTCGTAGTGGGCGAAAAAAGCGGTTGCCCTATTGATTGTTCCTCGCATAACAGCGGTTCACGACGATAACTTCTTCTTGGCGTTACGAGAGAAGAAGTTGGTGTCGCGCCTTGCAGTCTCGCGGCGAATTATCCGCTTCTGACGATGTATTCTCCACTTTCAGCATCCCTAAGATATATCGCCCGCCAGGGACATGATTCAGCCGCTCGCCGGAGTCTCTCGAGGTCTACCAATTTCTCGTCTGCATCAGCTATTCCGAGGGGTTCACCTCCGATTTCTTGTCTCTCCAGGGAGAAGTGCTCTGGAGCGAGAACGGCGCAGAACCCCGTCCCGAGGCAGAGATCTTCGACGATTCCTGCTTTCAGCTTTTTGCCTTCGAGGGTCGTTATTTCTACCTCGCCCCTCTTCTGAAGGTTTGCCTTTCTTATGTCCGGGTTGCGGGTTATCGTATCGGACACGCTTTCGCCTGGCCTCTTTGCCTTCAAGAGCATCCCGTATGCTTTGTCAGAGAGCTCGACATTCTGCGGCATGTTGGCGTCACATGACGACAGATTCGCTATATATTCTTGTAAGATACCATGACGATTCCTGTGGCTTTGAATTCCAGGGTCGGAACATTTTGGACTCGCACCTGGTCGGTGAAGTTTCACCGATTACATTGGAAGCGGCCCTAGTGCTCGTCCAGATTCCTATGGCTTTTGGCCTTCCATCAGTTCGCCAACTCGTTTGATCAATTCGTCCGGATTCTTTGCACGGAAAAGAAACCTGTGCTTTTGCCCCCCTGCAACAATGACCAATACAGTCCAGTCCCAAGGGCCCTTTTCAATCGAGGCGCTCGTTATGACCTTCAACGGTATATCGGCAACGAGGATGTTCTTCCTGCTGAAAATCCCAACCTTGCGTTCGAAAAACAACCGCGTTTTCGTCAAGTAAAGGGTGCCTGTGTATTTTTCGTCGTAGTTCATTTCGCCTGACCAAACCGGCACCTCGTCTGGATGGTGTGTCGACATTATGGTTGTCCCGGGCATTCTCCTCCAATTCTTTCTCTATTTAATGACGAACGTCACAACGACGGTGGTGAGTCCGTTAAGTGGCAGAATCCCAGACGTGCCCCTAAGTCAACTTGCCCTGTCTCGGCTCCAAGGTCCAACGGAGCCTTACCTTTGGTAGGATTTGGCAATTACTCCAAGCGGCGTCCTTGCCGAGGACCGAGTAGAAATGCTGGGGCGGTGGCATAACTTACTCAGCAACCTCTTGGGAACTAGTCAGGTGCTGAACGTGAAACATAAGCCGGATCTTCAAGTGTACCATCCTAGCACGACTGGTCCTCTATTCTCAATCATGGCAATCGTCTATGCCCTTATTAGCCAAATTTGGCCTGAACAGAGGCGTGAGAGCCTCTCTCGCCTTCCTGTTACTTTCTGTCGTGGGTGTAGGCGAGGCATTCTACCACGCCTGGCAGGAGAAAGCGTTCACGACGAACCTGTCCTACGTAAGTTTCTCGAGCTACGCCTCCCTTATGGGGATTCCCTACTGGGTATTCGGTGTAGTCTGGTTTCCGCTTCTCCTGCTGCTGGCACTCTGGAGCACCCATTTTGGTCGAACCAACCTGTCGCGGAAGTGGCTTATTCTGCTGACCGTTGGTAACCTCTTCACCGGGTACCTCTGGTACCTCGATTTGATTGTCATCAATGCCGTGACACCCACTTATGTGGGGCTCTATCTTACAAACTATGCTCTGACCGGGGTCGTTGCTGTCCAGAATTGGTCCCACAGAGAGATGCGAGAGTTCGCTGCAGGGACTATTCTCGGTATCGTCATAGGAGCTTTCTTCGGTGCTTTCGGAGCGGCGGTATTGGGCCTTGCCGGTGGCGTGTTCGGCGCCGTAGGCGGGTACACATCGAAAACGTAACTGCGACAGAATGCTCTTAGAGCAGGTATATTCCGGCGATGACTAGGACTAATACGAAACAGCACCCCGCTATCAGAGGGGCTCTGCCGATATTACCTTGCTCTGAAACCGACCTCTCGACATATGAGATCATGGCAACTGCGACAAGATCCACTGCGAGAAATAACGCGAATGTGGTTTCGCCCCCAGACCCTACGGCGTTCGCCGACCACAGCACGAACACGGAGACCGCGGCGACGATGAGGAGCAGAGAAACGATTCTGACCGCCATCCGCTCGATAACTACAACGTTCCCTTCGGATGAAGTCTGCCTGGCAGTCACTCCTTCCACCCTATCTCGAAGGCGCGAACCCTGCGCCTTATTGAACCGCTCCCTAGGTCGAGCCGATAGAGGAAGTACAAGGTCCCCAGGACCGTGAGCGAAAGACACACCAGCGACAGCATAAGGAAAGGCAGGACCGCGGTCCCACCGAGGACGAGGCTGACCATTTGGTTGATAGATTCCCCTATGAAGAAGGCCCCCGCAGCCAGGAGTACAACGAAGGTGCACGAGGTCCACATAGCAGCTGACTTTGGCGCGAGTTCCGGGGCCGAAGACGACGCCGCGGCGGAAGGAACGCCTTGGCTACCCCTGCCCTTCGCGAACGCCCTCAGCCCCCCAAATACAGCCTTGTAGGCGACAACAGATCCAAGGGTCACTACAAGCGCGGTCCCTCCCAGCACAAGGAGAGCCGCTTCATCAGGTATCGCCCTTCCAGGGGTGAGGAATCCCCACACGGCCAAGACCGCCACTTCCGCGACGAAGATTCCGCCGAGAGTAACGTACACCATCCTGTCCCGGATATTCCTTGTCTTACCTCTGTCGATAAAAGGCAACAGCACCAGTGCGATGAATATCAGGGTCACAACCGCAAGGGCAACGGGTAGGCCAGCCTCCTCGAAGGCAGATATCTTCAATATTTGATAGATCCAGAGGAAGTACCAGTCAGGTTGGGCAACGGACTGGCCGGCCAGCGCCGCCGAGTACTCCTGAGGGAGGCTCAATGGGAAGATCACAGATATGAGGATAATCGCTGCTCCGAAGAGAGCCGCCAACTCAACCAGGTAGAAGGAGACATCGGGGAAGATCGGGATGAGCTTCCTCTTCTTTGCGGGGAGGGACTCGACGCCCGTGGTGGGCTCGGACACCCCGTGCGATTCTAGCATGTACATCTTCACAACCAAGAGGACAAGAAGGACCGCGGGGAGGATGAATACGTGCAGGTCGTAGAAACGCAGGAGTTCCCCAGCGTCGGTGCCCGATCCCACAACCAAGAAGGTCAGAGACGACGCAATGGGCTGGGGCAGCGCGCCTATCATACCGATCCCTACGTCCGTGGCTGATTTCGAAACAATGGTCCAGGGGAGAAGATACCCTGTGAACCCGAAGCCAAGGGTGACAAAGCCCATCACCATTCCTACGACCCACATCAGCTCCCTCGGCTTCTTGTGGACCGAGACAAAATATCCACGCATCATGTGCATGAATGCGAGCATGATCATGGCATAGGCGGTGTACAGGTGGACGGTCTCGAGGAAGGTCCCGTAGCTGACATTCTGGAAGATGTACTGGGTGGTTGCGTAGGCCTGGGTGGGGCTGGGGACGTAGTACAGCAGCAATATTCCTCCGGTGACACCCTGAATTACGAATGCGACCGTTGCAAGCGCCCCAAGCCAGTAAAAGGGGTTGATAGAGTATTGGGGCGCGGGGCGCAGTAGCTGATAGGACAGCCCGAGTCTCGAATCAAACCAGCTAAGGGTCCTTGCAACCAAGCTTGTTTTCTCATCCTCGGCTCTTCCCTCCTGCTGGGGACTTGTGCCCGTTGCCTCCACCCCCCTAGCTTACCAATGTGCCGCCCTGCAGGTCGTTCAGAACGTCGCTGCTCCCCGTGTCATGGCCGAAGATTGTAGGGGGGCCCATCCCCACCGCGAATATATCTCCAGTGGAACTATCAAATTCCAGGGTGACCTGTGGAAGCGGCCTTGGGGCGGGAGGTGAAAGGACGTTCGCCCCGTTCACGAAGTCGTAGATGCTCCCGTGGCAGCAGCAGTAACCGACGGGACCGGACGCTGTGTAGCCGCTGTTGCAAAGGGGAGAACTGCCGGCCGGAACAAAACCGACGATGCACCCCAGGTGCTGACATATGGTGCTGAACGCGACTATGTCTCCGTCGGGTCCAACTCCCCCTTCCGCTTTCACTCCGAGCTTGGCCAGAACGTTTGGAGTTTCTTCGAGTGGGTAGTTGAAAATGACAGTCTTGCCCCCGGCCAGGTCGTTTATGTTTCCGATTAGCACCCGGGGGAACGGTGAGGCTGTCGTCAGAGTGGAGCTCTGCGAAGTGGCGCTGGTCGTGCTTGTGCCTCCGGAGGCAACGGTCACTGTCTGGGTTACCGTCTCGGTCGACGGGGGAGGGGGGCCGGGTTCGGGCGAAAGAGGGCTGAAAAGGGACTGGGCAATTGAGGCTATGCCTCCTATGGCGAGGACCATCCCGGCTACAAGGGAGATTTTTAGGAAACGCCTTCGCCGATCATCGGGGGTACCCGACGACCTCCCAGGCGGAGTACCTCGCTGCGTCTTTTCGCTTTCCTCGTCGTGGGAGGAGGCCATTACTTTCTAGAAACCTCATCGCTGGGCGTGGAATCAGAATCTGACGTCGTCGGCGGAAACACACAGGCGATCGCGGAGCCCACCAGCGCCATCGGAAGAACGTAAGGGAAAATTGCACCGCCAGACTGGCCCTGCTGGCCCGACCCGGTGATGAGGAATGTGAAATGGAACGAAGGCATAAGCGCCGGGTGGTCCTGAGGCGAGAGCATGGGGAAGTCGTATTCGATTGGGATCTTATTGTAAGGAGTGCTATTGCCCCACCATACTGAAGGATAGACATCTATTGTCTGTATACCTGGGGCGCCCGTAATGGTCAGATAGAAAGTGACGTTGCCTCCGCTGTTAAACCCGCATCCAAATCCAATGTAGGAGTTATCGTAGTCTAGAGCGGCTATATTGGTGTTGAACGTCCACCCCACTCCCAACAAGGTTATCGCCACGACCGACCCCGCGGGGCCTTGTGTAGCGTTGATTGAGGCTGTCCTCTGAATGAAGACTGTTCCGTTGGAATTTGGGGTTAGGTTGCCCGCAGAGATGTAGTGAAACCCTCCGAGATCCGCGGGAACATTCATGTTGAAGGAGAAGGACCCGCTAGAATCGGTGGTCACGTTCTGCAGAGGTTCAGTGACCAATTTGAACCCCTTTATGTTGCTGCCCTTCCTCGTAGACCACGAGAGTGCCTCCTGCGTGTTAGCAGGGAAGCCCGCTCCATTCACCGTAACGCTCTGTCCGACGCTGGCGATATCTGGAGAAACAGAAATCCTCGGCCCTGTTGTCGCATTATTTTGCGGTACGTAAACTGCCGGTCGAACAACAGTTGCCTGCGGAGTGTAGCTGGCTTGGGCCGTTGACGAAGAAGGTGTGGAGGCAAAATACGCTGCAAATCCGGCAATGGCAATTGCTATGATGATCATGATAACTGCCAGACTCCTTGCGAGCTTTTTACGCCTCTCTGGTTCGAATTTAGCGACGGAGACAAAGAGCCCTCCAGCTCCTACAATCGCAGCAAGGGCAGCCAGTGTCCCGATGGTTGTTGAGCTTGAAAGACCGAGACCCCCAGAGGACTGCCCAGATGTTATGTTGAACATTGAAGTGAAAACCAGGGTGGGGTAGGGACTTTGTTGCGGATTCAGGTAGCCTGGGCCGGGATATGCTCCGTAGGCTTCGACCAAGTGGGATCCTGTAGTCCCGGATGCGTAGAACGTGAAATTCGCCGTCCCCCTTGTCGAGATGCCGCTGTAATATCCGACCATCGTGTTATCCCAATACAAGAAGTAGCAGAAGGTATACAGCCCAGTACCCAACCCAGTAGAAGTAACCACAATCGGTGTGCCATCAGGCCCATTGGAGGGTGAAATGGTGAAGGACGTATCGAGTGTGAAATAGGCTTTCCCTGGCAACGTGGTACCATTGGAGGTGAAAGCTTGCAAAGTGTAGTAACTCCCGTAGTCTTGTGGGACGGCCAGACTGGCGGAAAAAGAACCAAGGGCATTGGTTACCACCGCGACGAGAGGCCTCTCCCAGGGCGGCGCGTTGAGCCCGACGACCTGTGAGGGGTTTCCCGAAACCACATAACTCGCATTTACCGTGTCCCACTTTATCACCAGATTTGTGTTAGGAGGATAACCCTGCCCGCTTATTGAGATCGTGCTCCCTGCGATTCCGGCTGTCGGCGACACCGTCATCGACGGCGCAGACTGTGCGTTGACGAAACTCACTGCGGGAGTTAGACACAGCAGTGCCAGGCAGATCGCAATGAGCCTCCAAGGGAGCTTCATTGGTTTCGAGGGACTCTGATGATGTAACCTATGAGCAATCCGAGTATCAGGAGAATGACAAGAGCGGCATAGACGGCCGTCGGAATCGATTGAACTGTTTGGACGACGCTCTGTGTGGTGGTCTGAACGATGCTCTGAGTGGTAGTCTGAGTCAGGGTCGAGGAAGTTGTCGCCGTGGCTGGAGCGAGGTTGGCTATCGCGAAACCTGCATTCACAGGGGATGCACTGTCCTTTGAGCTGACTGCCACTTCGAAGGTGGCCCCTGCAGGGAGAGTTGGTAGGGAATTCGATTCGAACTGGCCAGTCCATGTCTTGTTGCTGTAGGTCATCAGAACTGTCCCAATTAGAGCACCGGGGCTCTTAGTTCCTCCGAAGGTTCCTGATGTCATGTTATAGAAACCCCATCCAACCTGGGCTGTTACGGAGCCGCCCCGCGTTGGAGTCAGAGGGCCCGCGAATCCTGGTGTGGGCTCCGCATTTGCGGGATAGGTGATGTCAGCCACGATCGTTACTCCTTCTCCGTTTGAGATGCTTGCCAGCCCCTGGCCCGTGGATGTATTCAGTAGTGTGATGCTGGTACTGAGTTCAGCCGGTGTTATCACAAACGGGCTTCCGGTGTACTTGTAAGTTCCGGTGTTTCCCAACCCATCACTCGCGTTAACCTCCGGGCTCCAAGCACCGACGTACGTATAATTCCAGTTCGGACTTACAGCATTGTCAAACAAATGGGCATAGCCGTCCCAAGGTGCGTTCTCCACTTGCCCGCTGGGCGTGGTGAAGTTGATTGATGCGCCCTTGGTGTTGTTTGTCATCGGGGCGTCGTTAGAGGCGTAGTGGGCATAGAATCTCGGAATAAACTGTTCTCCTCTGGTCACCCCCTGCACGAAGGTACATGTCCCAGCCACAACCATGTCCATAGTCACAATGAGTTTGTTTGTAGTGTAGAATGAAGTTGTGGCAACGGCTGTGTTCCCGTTGAGAAGGAAAACGTTGTAGGTTCCAACCTGATTGACCACTGTGTCGAAACCCGCACTCGATGACCCGAATGTTGCGTTCACTGCTTGACCCGCCGCAGAGAAAGTGAAGTTGAGAGCCGTTACCGCTCCACTCGGCTCCTGAACTTTAACAGTGTATGTCCCGGCAACTGGTGCATTGATTGTGATTGTTGTATTCATGCCGAGATTAATGAAACCCGGCGTTGCCTGGACGTACTGCGTTTGAGAGGAAGCGGGAGGGACTACAGCGACGGTCATAAACGCAATAATCGCTACAATAAGCAAACCCGTTAGGGTGACACGGTGAAAAGCCACCCTAATTCTCGGGCCAACAGCCGATTTAAGCGCTTCGGACGATTCTCAGAGTTGAGAATCACCCGGCCGGTCCCATCCTTGCAATGTTTGAGAACAACATGTAGGCAAGTTATAGTTTCAGCCATCCCCCTGCAACATTAGCGTATTGTTTTTCGTTCCTCCTTAAATCGAGCCCGCAACATTAGTGGCCATAAGGTAGGTGATCCGCTGCGAAAGAAACAATCGCGGGCTATGACTCCGTCAAGGAATTCGATGGCAGGAGATACACTGGAATGAGAGTTGGCGGTAACCATAGCTGGCTTTACGAGCGCGGAGAGTGGGAAGAGACAAAAGTCACTCCTGACAAATGGCAATTTACCTACGTTGTGAAAAAACGAAGGAAATGGGATGCCCCCGATGGCTCAGGAGCCCCCACCGGGACTGAATACCACTGGTACATACTTGCTCATCAGAAAGTAAGAAAACTCAACGCAAATGAATACACTACTTCAATGATGGGCGTGAAATACAAGCTGGCTCATCGGCGAGCTGGCAATGTACAATGGAGCGCGAGTGAGATGGCTCAGCTCAGACAATTGATTGCTATACTTGAAGAGAATATCGCTCAGTTGAAGCACGAGGCGGGGGCGGAAGGGAGATTGACGCACTACGATGTGGGTCCTTCCGCACCGACAAATCTGCGACGCAGAGAGACGACGGGCGGACGCAGGGTGCCTGCGAACAGTTTGGCCCCTAGTATGCTAAGCCAGCTGTCGCTTGAGACGTATGTTTCTCAGACAGGAGCACCTGGTGTAACCATTGGCGTCTCGCCCTCGGTAGATTCGAGTTCGTCGTCTTCCTCGAAGAGCGAGTTCTTCCCGAAGAACAACAGGTAGCTGATCACCGCAAAGTCAATCAAGATGGCCGCGTGCATGATGGTGCAGTATACGCAGATCGCATGGAGAAGGAAGAACTCGACGAATATCAGGTAGGGGACCAGGGCAACCCCGAGGAACCGCCAGACGAAGAGGAGATTTACGGTAAGCTTTGCCGCTCGATCCGAAGCAAACGCAATGACGAACACCATGCTGACGTTAACTAAGAAGTATACCAGGGCAGCAAGCTCCAGTGGAACGCCGAACACCACGCTGTATGAACTTGACAAGACCTCCCCGCAGTCGAGGTGGATATAGTAGCCGAAGATATCGTAAGTTCCTGTAGGGCAGAGAGGGAGTTGCTGCTTCAGCGTGTAGAAGATAATCAGTACCGTGGCGGATGCCCAGATGCCCACCGCGGACATCACAAGCAAAATGAAGAGCTTGAGTTTGGAGATTCTCATTAGGAGCTCCTCCCAAAGGTCACGTTGCCTTCGACTAAATCAGCATTCTTCTGTGGAGGCAAAGCGAGGACCTATCCAATCCGCTTGGCAGTTGGCATCGGGGTGATGGCCGAGACGAGGTACGTGGACGGGGTGGAGGGAACGGCGGTTAGCCCGGCAAATGTGGGGCCGGAGATAGAAGAGGTTGAGGTGGAGATTGGCGACGCACTGCAGACGGCCGCAGGATTACCCTGTGTAATCTCGCAGATCAATCCTGTTATCAGGTTGGCGGCCTCTCTAATCTGCAGGCCGACGCTGTCCGAAGTCGATATGTCGGTGAGAATAGCTGTCCAGTTCTGGCCCTGGATAATATCAGGGAATGGCAACAGCGAAGACCTGACGACGTACGTGTTTCCGAAATCGAGGAATGGGAAACCGTTTCCGAAATCCGACCACACGGCGGAGTAATTGGCCGGGACGGTCTGCAGCGGTGCAGAGGATCTGTCCTCGTCCTCGAAACCCCTGAAAGCGATGTAACTGCTCGTGTAGGAACTCCCAACGAATGTGAACGTGGCGAGGTCGTACTCGTCGGCCGCAGATGTCATGTAGTGGAGGTCGGTAAAGTTGCCGAAGCGTTCCAATGCCATGATGATAGCCCAACGCTCGATTCCGCAATACATGCAGTACTCGGCGCCCACGTAGACGAACACAGGCTTGCCATTTGAAACAAACGGCGACCCACCGTAGTTGTCGACCTGTGACTGCATGGTGGTAGTCGCGGCTGGACCGTAGGGCTGGTCGCTCGCTGTTTGTAGGGACGCCATGTCCTGGGTCGAGACCTGCACTCCGTCGTACTTGTCGAGCGTACTACCCCCGCTGGCCGTCGAAACGAAGTAGATTCCCACTCCGATCGATATGGCAATAATGACTACGGTGACGATAATCGTGATCCTCCGCATCCGCTGCCGCCTTTTCTGACGCGCGCGCAATCTGAACGCCGCCT
>Ga0187781_10000837_pt1 | contig 22645 bp, 23 predicted proteins | sample 0715_SJ02_MP02_2_FD_132447 | JGI IMG/M metagenome (GOLD analysis project Ga0187781, IMG submission 132447) | Tropical peat soil microbial communities from peatlands in Department of Meta, Colombia - 0715_SJ02_MP02_20_MG | ecosystem: Environmental > Terrestrial > Soil > Wetlands > Peat | place... | reverse complement strand
TTCATGGCGCATTGGATGAGCATCGGGGGAATTCTCCCAGAAATTCGAGGACGGACAGGAAATATTTTGGGACAGAGTCAGTGGGGGCGTGAGAGGTTGAGTGAAAGCCATTTAACACAGAGAACATCGAGAAAAGTATGAGGACACGGAGAGAGGCATGGCCTTTTACCGTAGAGACGCAGAGAGCGCTGAGAAAGGCGGCGAGGACAAGAGAAGGGCGGCACCGAAGACAAAAGCCCATGAAGAACAAAAGGCCGGGCGGGAGCGCCCGGCCCTTTGATGCGATGCGCGACCGCCTCTTACATCGCGGAGCAGACGGATTTGACTTCGGTGTAGTGCTCGAGCGCTGCGTGGCCCATTTCGCGGCCCCAGCCGGATTGCTTGTAGCCGCCGAAGGGGAGCGCGGGATCGAAGACGTTGTAGCAATTGATCCAGACGGTACCGGCCTTGAGCTTCGAGGCGAGCTGGTTCGCTTTCTTGATGTCGCGGGTCCAGATGCCGGCGGCGAGGCCGTAGACGGTGTCGTTCGCAGTGGCAGCGATTTCGGCCGGGTCGCTGAACGGAATGGCGGTGACGACGGGCCCGAAAATTTCCTCCTGGACAACTTTCATTTTCGGATTCGTGTCCACGAGCACGGTGGGCTTGACGAAGTAGCCTTTGTTACCCTCGCGCGCGCCACCCGCGACGGCCTTGGCGCCTTCCTTGAGGCCGGAATCGAGATAGCCGCAGACGCGATTCAGTTGCTCCTCGGAGACGAGCGGGCCCATATCGGTGTCCGGTTCGAGACCAGAGCCGACGCGGATCTTGTTGGCGAAGCCGGAGACACCTTCGACGACCTTGTCGAACGATTTCTTTTCGACATAGAGGCGCGAGCCGGCGCAGCAGCACTGGCCGTGGTTAAAGAAGATGGCGCTGGCGGCGCCGGGGATGGTCGAGTCCATATCGGCGTCTTCGAAAACGACGTTGGGGGATTTGCCACCAAGCTCGAGCGAGACTTTCTTGAGATTGCCGGCGGAAGCCTGGACGATGAGCCTGCCGACTTCGGTTGAGCCAGTGAAGGCGATCTTGTCCACATCATTGTGAGCGGCGAGCGCGGCGCCGGCAGTTTCGCCGTAGCCGGGGACGATATTCACGACGCCATCCGGGAAGCCAGCTTCCTGGAGGAGTTCGCCGAGGCGGAGGGCGGAAAGAGGCGTCTGCTCGGCAGGCTTCAGGATTACGGTGCAACCGGCGGCGAGCGCGGGGCCGAGTTTCCAGGCGGCCATCAGGAGCGGGAAATTCCAGGGGATGATCTGGCCGACAACGCCGACGGGTTCGCGAAGGGTGTAGGCGAGGAATTTATTTTGCGGCCAAACGGAAAGCGGGATCGTGTTGCCTTCGATCTTGGTGGCCCAGCCGGCGTAGTAGCGCATGTGATTGACGCTGAGCGGAACGTCGGCGATGCGGGCGATCTTGAGGGGCTTGCCGTTGTCGAGCGATTCGATTTGCGCGAATTCTTCCGAATGCTTTTCGATGAGGTCGGCGAGCCGCCAAATCATGACGCCGCGCTCGTTGGGGGAGATTTTGGACCAGGGGCCGGATTCGAAGGCCGTGCGGGCGGCTTTCACGGCGCGGTCAATGTCTTCTTTGTCGCCGGCGGCGACATTGGCCATGACTTCGCCGGTGGCGGGATTGTAAACGGGGAAGGTCTTGCCGGAAGCGGAATCGACCCACTTACCGTTGATGAGCATTTTGTGTTTCTTGGCGACGAAGGAAGTGACTTTGTCATCGAGCTGCACGGCTGCGGTAGCCATAGTGTGTTCTCCTCTTAAATGGGAATAGGAAATTTTTGCTGCGAGTGCGGCGGAAATTTGGTGGCTTCACGAGGTTTTTGAAGCCAGTGCGTGACCATAAGAGTCCCGAAATGCGCAAGGCTGCTGAAAACTGCAAGTGCCGCGTGGGCGTAATCCAAGCTACTCCGGTGCGGGGGAAAATTCAAGATGGGGCGCACCCGGGTGCTCGATTTAAACTACCGTCGAATGATGGCATCCGTGACAGCAGCAGTAGCATAAAACGTCGGAGCGAACACAAGACTCCAGATCAAAATCGAAACACTTAGACTTCTCTTCCCTTTAGCGTTTGGCAGCCGGTGCAAATAGCAAATCACCGCACAGTTCGCCAGCCAGAGGACTAACCCGATTGCAGCAATACCGCGCGGACTTGCTGTCATCAGCCTCGCAACGGAGCCTAGAAAGGGAGCGAGCGCTGGCACTACCGCAATCGCTATAGCGGTGCGAGGCAATTCGTCGTCCAACACGACAACCCCCTGCCCTCGCTTGATGGAAGGCTTCATGTTGCAAGTCGGCGGACCCAGATGCGTTCGGTGGCGGGTTTGCCGACGTAGATGCGCTGGGAGCGGTGGCCGGAGACGGCGAGCGACATGGTCTGGTCGTATTCACGTTGGTGGATGCGAAGGCGGGCGCCGGGACGAAGAGAGAAATTTTCGAGGAAGTCGAGAAATTTGGGATCCTTTTCGTAGACGCGCAGAAGTTCGTAGGAATGGCCGACTTCGGCGTCGGAGAGGCGGACGGCGCCGTATTTGCGGCGAAGGCGAGCCATACCGCCGAGGAGCGGGACGCCGTGCGGGCAACGGCTCTCGCGGCCGAAGCGTTTGAGAAGGAGATCAACGACTTCGTGAGACATGCCGTGCTCGAGGCGTTCGGCTTCTTCGTGGGCGCGCGACCATTCAAGGCCGATGACGTCGGTGAGGAGTTTTTCGGCGAGGCGGTGGCGCAGGACGAGGTGCTGGGCGATTTCCCTTCCCTTCGCGGAGAGTTCGATGTGGCCGTCGCGGCGGACGCGAAGATAGCCGCCGCGCGCCATGCGTTTCAAGGCGGCGGTGACGGCGGGCGGAGTGACGGCCAGATCTTCGGCGAGGCGGGCGCTGATGGGCGCTTGCTCTTCCTGGACGAGTTCCCAGATGGCTTTGAGGTAATCTTCCTGGGAAACGCTGGTTTTTTCGCGGCGCACGGTTATGCCTGCGAGGCTCGGAGGCGCGCGGCCAAATCGGCGACGCGACCTTCGATATCATCGCAGATGCGGCGGTAGGTTTCCATATCCTCGCCGTAGGGGTCCTCGACGTTCCAGTCCTCATAGCGACGGCCGGCGAATAGAGAGGTGCCGGGGATGCCGGTCATGTTGATGATGAGGTCGGTGGGCTGGAGGAGGGTATGGTCGTGGAGGCCTTTCGAGTATTGGCCGTCGATGGTGATGCCGCGCTCGAGGAGGACGCGGCGCGTCATGTCCTGGATGCGGCCGAGGGGAGAGATGCCGGCGCTCGAGGCGGTGATGATGTCTGAGGCCGAGTGGCGAGCGATCGCTTCGGCGATGGGGCTGCGGCAGGAGTTGCCAACGCAGACGAAGAGGACGCTGAGGGGTTTGGGCATGGGAGCGCCATTTTCACAAAAATGAGAGAGGAAGGACAGAGGGCAGGCGTAGCGAGAGTGAGGATCGTTTTTCGGTGCGAAAGAAGGCCCTTCTGGTAGGCAACGTGAAACTGCTTAACACAGAGAACACAGAGAAAGGCGGGAGGGCACGGAGAGAGGCAGGGCCGTTTACCGCAGAGACACAGAGAACGCAGAGGAATGCAAAGTGAAAAAACAACAGCAGGTCCCTCGCTGAGAACCGCTTCGGGATGACAACAAATAAGTCGGTACAGGATTAAAGAGAGCTCCGGCACGTAGTGCAAGCTGTAAGGGCACGGCGTGCCGTGCCCCTACGCAACGAAGCTATCTTGAGCCGTTGCGGGCGAGCTTGAGGAAATGCTCGTGGACGGTGGTGTCGGCGGTGAGCTCGGGGTGGAAGGTGGAGGCGAGAATGCGCCCCTGGCGGACGAGGACGGGGCGGCCTTCGTCCTGGGCGAGGACTTCGACTCCCTTCCCGACGGACTCGATGATGGGCGCGCGGATGAAGACCATTTCGAGGGGCTCCGCCCGCAAGGTCGTTGTTGAGGAATGCACATGGCTCGCAAGCTGGCGGCCGTAACCGTTGCGCAGGACAGAGATATCGAGGAGGCCGAGCGAATCCTGATGCGGACCGTGAACTTCGCGAGCGAGGAGGATCGCACCGGCACAGGTGCCGAAAAACGCGCCGCCATTTACAGCGAATTTCTTCAGCGCGTCAAAGAGGCCTTCTTCGGTCATAACTTTCAAGTGCGTGGTGCTTTCGCCGCCGGGGAGAATGACGCCGGAGAGGCCTTCGAGATCGGCGGGGACGCGGACAAAGGTGTGGGGGACGCCGAGGCGGTTGAGAACCGCGGCGTGGGCTTCGTAGTCACCTTGGATGGCGAGAATGCCGATTTTCATAAAATCAGTGGCTAGTGGCGACTGGCTAGTGACTAGAGAAATCGGGCGCAATTGGAACCGCGAGAAATATCGGTCACTGATTGCTCGTCAATGGCCACACCTCCCTCACCAGCCGCGAGTCTGGAGCAGATCCTTTTCTTCGAGCTGGCGGACATCGAGGCCTTTCATGGCTTCGCCCAGCTCGCCGGAAGCTTCGAGGACGATTTTCGCGTCCTTGTAATGCGTGGTGGCCTTGACGATGGCGCGGGCGCGCTGCGCGGGGTCGCTCGACTTGAAGATGCCGGAACCGACGAAGACGGCTTCGGCCCCGAGCTGCATGACGAGCGAAGCATCGGCTGGAGTGGCGATGCCGCCGGCGGAGAAATTCGGGACCGGCAGCTTGCCGTGCTTGGCGACCCAGGACACGAGTTCGAAGGGAGCACCGAGTTCCTTACTTTCGTGGACCAACTCTTCTTCGCCAAGAGTGGTGAGTTTTTTCATCTGGCCGACGATGGCGCGCATGTGACGGACGGCTTCGACGATATTGCCCGAGCCGGCTTCGCCTTTGGTGCGAATCATGGCCGCCCCTTCGGCGATACGGCGGAGGGCTTCGCCGAGATTGCGGGCGCCGCAGACGAAGGGGACTTTGAAGCCGTGCTTCCAGACGTGGTGCTCTTCGTCGGCGGGCGTGAGGACTTCGCTTTCGTCAATGTAATCCACCTCGAGCGCCTCAAGGACCTGGGCTTCGGCGAAATGGCCGATGCGCACCTTGGCCATCACAGGAATTGAAACGACGTCCATGATTTCGCGGATGACGCGCGGGGCGGCCATGCGCGCGACGCCGCCTTCCTTGCGAATATCGGCGGGGACACGTTCGAGGGCCATGACGGCGCAGGCGCCGGCGTCTTCCGCGATTTTGGCTTGCTCGGCGGTGGTGACGTCCATGATGACGCCGCCCTTGAGCATTTCGGCGAGGCCGACCTTCACGCGCCAGAGGTTGTTGCTCATCAGATCCATTTTGCTTCTCCCTTGTGAACTCTAAGATTTCGAAGTTGCTTCACGGGACGCGCCGTCGCCCGATTTGAGCGCAGGCACGCGCGCGGGATTAATTTCCATGAACCGGCCGCGGCCACGGGCGAGCAGTTCGCCCTGCCGGTTGCGAATTTCGGCGATCCGACGGTGGATGCGGCCTTCTTTTTCGATTTCGTGTGCTTCGATGACGATATCTTCTTCCACCGGCACGAACTTTACGTACTCGACGACGAGCTCGGCGGTGACGGCGCGAACCTGGCCGAAGCGGCTGACCTTGGCCATGGCTTCGTCTAGCAACAGGGCAACGATGCCGCCGTGAACGAAGCCAGGGCCGCCACAATACTCCCTGGCGATGCGGAAATTGCCGCGAATCTTGCGGGCGTCATCGTCCTGCTCAAAAGTAAGCATCATGCCGCGCGGATTGGCGCCACCGCAGCCGAAGCAGTGATTATCGGGTTGGGGCGGAAGAAGCATTGTGGTCCGTTTATACCAGAGCCACGCGCGAAGTGTATTCGCTGCGCGCGCCGCGCTGGCGTTTGCGCAATTCGGCTTTCAGCATGTCGGCGATGGTGTGGACGCCGCGTGCGATCGTTTTTTCGTCGAGGCCGGCAAAACCCAGGCGCAACGTATTGGGCTGCGGGTTCTGGAAGTAGAAGTAGCGGCCAGGGACGAAGTGGACCCCGCGCTCGCGCACGTGAATCAAAAGTTCTCCCGCGTCGAGACCCGGCGGCAGGGTGACCCAGACGGACATCCCGCCTTCGGGACGAGACCAGGTGGTATCTTCGGGCATCTCTTTTTCGAGCGCCGATTCGAGGGCTTCGAGACGGCCGCGGTAGAGCTTTTTCATTTTCGCAAGATGACGCCCGAGATGGCCGCGGCGGACGAATTCGGCCACAGCGGCCTGCGAGAGCTGATCACTGTGCAAGTCGGCGGCTTGCTTTACTACACGAAGGCGCTCGATAGCGCTTTCCGGCCCGATGCACCAGCCGACGCGCAGGCCGGGGAAAGCAATCTTGGAGAAGCTATCGATCTGGATGACGTTGCCGGTGCGGTCGAGCGACTTGAGCGACGGGACGACGTTTCCGCGCAGTCGCAGGCGCGCGTAAATGTAGTCTTCCACGACCGGCACCTGATAGCGAGCGGCAATTTCGAGCAACCGGCGGCGCTCAGCGACGGGCAGCGTCGTGCCTGTGGGATTTTGGAAGTCAGGAGTTAGGAACAGGAGTTTCACGCGGTTCTGCATCAGGACGGTTTCGAGCGCGTCCACGTCAACTCCGGCGTATCCCATGCGGCGGGTGTCGGTCTCTACGCCGACCGCTAACATGCGAATGCGAGCGCCGGAAAAGATGGCCATGGCGCCGGGGTAAGCAGGGTTCTCGAGAACGACGGAATCGCCCGGGCGGAGAAAGGCTTTGCAAACGAGATCGATAGCCTGCTGGCAGCCTCCGGTGATGAGCAACTGCTCGGTGCGGACGCTGAGACCTTCTCCGCGGAGCATTTCGATCAGGACGCGCTTCAGCGGCTCGAAGCCGTCGGTGCAGCCGAGTTGCAGGATGCGCCGGCCTTCATTGCGCAGGGCCGCGTTTGCGCACGTACGAAAATCCTCCACGGGGAAGAAATCGTCGGAGGGCCGGCAAGTGACGAAGGCGATCTCGTCCGGAGGCACATTGGGCATCAGGCGGCTGAGCGGTTCTTCGGCGCGCTCATCGGCAAAGAGAGACTCCCAGCGCATCTTGCCGTTGCCGTCGCCATTCGTCCGTGGGGGCGGCGTGAACTGGCGTGCGGGGGCACCGCAAATGAAGGTGCCTCGGCCGACGTGACCCTGGATCAGGCCCTCGGATTCGAGCTCGGCATAGGCGTTGGCGACCGTGGTGCGATGAACGCCAAGCTGCGAAGCGAGTTCACGGCTGGCGGGAATGCGGTCGCCGGAGCGCAGCTCGCCCGAATGAACGAGGGCGCGAAGCTGGTCGCGCAATTGGACGTACAGGGGGATATGGCTTTCCGGTTGCAGTTGGAGCGGAATCATTGGCTCACTCCTACGGGCCAATATACAGAAGGAATTATACGCGTAAAGAGCCAATTTGTCTTGGAGCAAGATTCAAGGCGCACGGAGGAGGAAGCGCTTGATTTTTCCGGTGGACGTCTTAGGAAGCTCGCGGACAAAGCGGAACTCCTGGGGGCACTTATAGCTGACGAGGCGCGTGCGGAGCCAGGCGCTGATCTCGCTATCGAGGCCGCCGCCGGGTTGTTGGACGCCCGCTCGGAGAACGATAAAGGCGACGGGACGGGTGAGGCCGACGGAATCGAAGTGGCCAACAACGGCGCACTCAGCGACGGCTGGATGGGCGAGGAGGGCGTTTTCGACGTCGGCGGGCGAGACCCACATGCCGGAGACTTTCATCATGTCGTCGGCGCGGCCGCAGTAGGAGTAGGAGCCGTCGGGTCCGCGGCGGAGTTTGTCGCCTGTGAGATACCAATCGCCGCTGCTGCGTGTACGCGTGATTTCGGGCGCGTTCCAATATTCCGAAAAGCGGCTGGGGCCGGAAACCCAGAGATTGCCGATTTCGCCGTCGGGGACTTCCCTTTCGGATTCGTCGAGGAGTCTGACTCGATAGGCCGGGACCGGAACGCCACACGAGCCGGGGCGGACGGATCCGGGGCGCGGTGAGAGGTAGATGTGCAACATTTCGGTGGAACCGAGGCCGTCGAGGATGTCGATACCGAAGCGCGCGCGAAAGCGGGTGAAAATTTCGGCCGGAAGCGATTCGCCGGCGGAGACAGCCAGGCGAACGGAGGAGGAATGAACGGAACGGCCGGATTCCGTTTCGCGAAGGAGCGCAGCGTAAAAGGTGGGGACGGAGAAGAATACGGTCGGGTGAAATTTTGCGACGGCGGCGGCAATCAGGTCGGCAGTCGGTCGTTCGGGAAGCAGCACTGTGGCGGCGCCGACGGATAGCGGGAAATACATGCCGTTGCCGAGGCCGTAGGCGAAAAAAAGTTTGGAGACAGAGAAGGTGATGTCCTCAGGACGCAAGCCAAGGACACCCTGCGCATAGTATTTCGATGTCGCGACCATGCTTTCGTGGCGATGAACCGCCGCGCGCGGCAGACCGCCGCTGCCAGAGGTATAAAGAAGAAAGGCGGGATCCGATGGCGCGGTTGGATAAGCGGGGATTTCGGCGGCGTGGCGAGGCAGCCAATCTTCCCAGCGAATGGCGGCCTTCGCGCCGGAAGCCGGCAACCAACCTCTTGAGCCAAGGACAACAGCGAATTCGACCGCGGAGTTATAGAGCGACGGGCGAAATTCATCCCAGGAAGTGGCATGAATGATGGCGAAGCGGGCGCCGGAGTCTGAGAGATAGTGGCGGTAGTCACTGGCGCGGGCGAAGGAATTGACGGGCACGGGCAGCGCGCCGATTTTGGCCGCTCCGAAAAAAGAGGCGATGAATCCAGGCGAATCGGGGAGCGCGAGCAGCACGCGTTCGCGTGGCTGGCAGCCGTAATCGCGCAGGGCTTGCGCGACGCGGTTCATTTCCGATTCGAGTTCGGCGTAGGTTAGGCGCCGCTCGACCCCGAGGATGGCGGGCTTTTGCGGATGCGCCTGGGCGGGACGCGAGACGAACTCGTGCGCGATATTGAGGGCTTCGGGAGCCGCCATGCGGGGGATTCTATCCCAGAACCATCGAGCAAGAAAAAAGGGCGCCAGGAGCAGCGCCCTTTTCCGCCAGGGTAGACAAAGATCGTGAAGCTATTGCGTCGCGGATTTTTCGCCGAGCCGGCGCATGCGCTCCTGAAGCTTTTTTCGAAGATTGGCCGGCGCATTCGGATTGAACGCGACGAGATACCAGAGCGGCTGTGTGCGGTCGCGGCTCAGCCGTGAAAGCGTGGAAGCATCACTATTGGGATGCCGCGCAATATTTTCGCGGATCGCCGAATAAGGATGATGCGAAAGCTTGCTCAGAGTTCTCGAGGAAACTTTCGGGTGCTCGCTGATGAGCCGCAACAGATAGAAATCTTCCTTGGGCGCCTGGCGCGAAAGCTGATCGAGCACTTCGGGCTTCACTTCGGCGCTCAAGACGGTGCCGACTTTTTCATCCCAGCCGGCATTGATGCGGTTGAGCTCCTGGGTGCGTGAATGGATCAACTGCTCGATCACGCGGCGCTCCTGGTCGAGACGCGGCGCCGGCAAAGCGCTGCGTTCGACCGAATCCAATACGCGCAATAAATGCTGTCTTTCACCGAAAACGATTTGAGAGGTACGCACGGTTTTCCCCTTCCCTGCATTACGCACAAGATCAGAACGTCTCATCTTTGCTTCACCCCGCGAATCCCGTGAGGCATCGTCTTCCCCCGCCTAACCGCTCACGAGAATCAGAATTTTGCTACACATGGCCGCGGAACCGAACCGCTCTTTCGACTCATACCGGGTGGGCATCGTTCACGACTCGCTACGTCGAAGTATAAACCAAGTCCACGATGCCCCGCTTTGAAAGTGCGATTCGCGCGCGCCAGCAGAACTTTCGAGGTGTCGAACCTTTACCGAAGATGCCCCCGCATGTGTCCACGAATTGTGCCTCTTGGCCGTTCACCGCGAGCTGGCGCTGCGCTTGAATAGCGACCGCGGAAATTATCTTGTGTACGAAATGAGTAGTAAAGAAGAGTAGCTGGCGGTGTTCCGAGGTTTGCAATAGATGGTTCTAGAACTACCCAGTTTTGCCGGGATTTTTGAAGGTTTCACAGAGAAGCGCTGGTTCAGGGAATGGCCTCGACGAGGGCTGTGCCGCCGTCGAACTCAAGGGCAGTGCCGGTCGTGCCATGCTCGCTGCGGACGTAGCCCATGCCAATGGCAGTCCCGGCGGCAGGGGAAAAGGCGGCACCGGTTACGAGGCCGACTTCCACTCCGGCGGCCCGCAGCCTAGTAGCCGGCGGCGGAACAGCTTCGGGCGGAGAAAAGCGCAAGAGAGCGCGGCGGCGATTCACATGGCCACGCGAGCGGACGCGCTCGACGATTTCCTGCCCGGTATAACAGCCCTTCGTGAAGCTGATATGTGTGCCTTCGAGCGCCGCTTCTTGCGGGATAACCGTGTCGTTAAAATCTTGTGGGAACCACGGGATGCCTACTTCGAGGCGCAACGAATTGAGAGCCATCATGCCGATGGGCGCGCCTTCGTGGGCGCGAACGGCTGCGAGAAATTTTTCCCAGAGCGACGAAAGGCGGTCGAGGCGCGCGATAAACTCCGCGCCGGGTTGGCCGAAATGGGAGCGCCGAATGAAATGACACGGGATGCGCTCGACATTCACGTCGTGGATGGCCATGTCCGGCAGATCTTCCAGCTTCAGGCCGCAGGCTTGCTGGACGATCACGGCGGCGCGGGGGCCTTCGATGGCCATGCTGCCTACCTGGTCCGTCAAATCCTCGAGATCCACATCGTCCATGATGATGAATTTGTCGAGCGTGGCGTAGGTGCGTTCGCGAACGGAGGCGTGGGAAATCGTGATCAATTTATCGGGCTGCTTGTAGATTTCGAGTTCGGCGAGGATATGGCCCTGGGGATTGAGGAGGAGCGAGAGCAGGCCGTGCTCGTCGGGGAGGGATTGAACGTTATTCGTGACGATGGCGTTGAGGTAGCGGACGCGGTCTTTGGCGGCGAGAGTCATTACCGCGTGCCAATTCGTATCGAAAATGGCGACGGTCTCGCGCGCGGCGGTGTACTCGGTCTTAAAGTCGGAAAAGCCCTCGGGGAGAACGCACGTGGCGAATTCACCCAGGCGGGCGCCGGCTGCGCAATGTTCCTTGATGAGGGGAGTTTCCATGGTCAGAGGGAATATTTGGCGCATCTTGCAAGCGCCGTAATTCATTTTAGCAGATGGGCGGGATTCTGCCTGCAAGCGGACGAGGCCGGACGAGAACTAATGCTGCTATACTGGCTGCACTCATGACTGAAAAACTCATTCACAAGGTCATTCCCGTTGGAATGCTGCAGTGCAATTGCTCGATTCTGGGCGACCCGGCCACCAAGGAAGCGATTGTCGTGGACCCGGGCGATGACGTCGAGCGCATCCTGGAAATTCTGCGCAGGCTGCAACTGAACGTACGCGCCATCGTGAGCACACACACGCATATTGACCACGTTGGGGGGCTTGAGCGGCTTCACCGAGCGACGGGCGCGCCCGTGCTGATTCACGAAAGCGACATGGAGCTTTACCGGCACCTCGACCAACAAGCGCAATGGCTGGGAATCGAGACACCGGCAATTGCGAAGATTGACGAATTTTTGAAGGAAGGCGACACGCTGCGTTGGGGGCCGTTTGCGGCGCGCGTCCTGCACACGCCGGGACATACGCCGGGAAGCATCAGCCTGGTTGTGGATGAGCAACAGGAGCACGGTAAGACTTCCGGGACGGCTGGAGCAACTCCGGCACACGGACATTCTCACGAGCAGGCCGAGGAGACGCTGCGCTTACTGGCGGGCGATACGCTTTTCCAACACAGCATCGGCCGGACGGACCTTTGGGGCGGGTCCTTTCCACAGATATTGAAATCCATCCATGAAAAGCTGCTGGCACTGCCGGATGAAATAGTCGTGTATCCGGGGCACGGCGAAACAACCACGATTGGCGAGGAACGCGAGAACAATCCCTTTCTCCGCTGAGGAAGATTGGCGGCGGGCCGAAATTCAATCCGAAAGGAAAGCGAGAAGGCGAATGGCCGAAAAAAACACGAGATTGACGACGCGACGGGAATTGCTAAAGACGAGCGCGGTTTTTGCCGGTGCGGGACTGGCCGCGGGATTCCTGCCGAATGTGCTGAGCGCCCAGCAGCAACAGCAGCAGTCTTCGGGATCCGGGCAAACGTCAAACGCGCTGGGAGACCAGATCGCTCAGTTCCGCACACAGATGGCTTCCGTGCCGCTACAAACAACGAAGCTGCGCGACAACATTTATATGCTGTACGGGCCGGGCGGGAACATGGTGGCGCTCACCGGGCCCGACGGCAAAGTGCTGGTGGATTCGAGCTTTTCGCCAGTGGCGCCGAAGATCATGGAGGCGCTCGCGGGGATGGGGAATACGCCGCTGAAAGTACTTATCAACACGCATTGGCACTTCGACCACACGGATGGCAATGCTGCGCTTCACGAAGCCGGCGCGATGATTCTGGCGCACGAAAATACACGCAAGCGGCTTTCGACACCGCAGGACATGCACGCTCTGGGCTTGCACTTCCCTCCCTCACCGGCTGCGGCGCTACCGCAACAAACTTTCGCTTCGAATTTCAAACTTTATTTCAATGGCGAGGAGCTGAGTCTTGGCTACATTCCTCCCGCGCACACCGACACGGACATCTACATCCGATACGAAAAGAACAACGTGCTGCACATGGGCGACATCTGGTTCAACAACAACTATCCGCTGATTGACCTCGATTCGGGCGGGAGCATCAACGGCATGATTGCCGCCTCGGAGGGCGGGTTGAGCCTGGCGGATGCGGAGACGAAAATCGTCCCCGGCCATGGTCCGCTGGGAGATAAGGCGGGATTCGCGAAGTACCACGACATGCTTGTGACCGTTCGCGACCGCGTGAAGGCGCAGAAGGCGGCCGGAAAATCAATGCAGGACGTGATTGCCGCGAAGCCGACGGCCGATTTGGACGAAGTCTGGGGAAAGGGATTCATTAAGCCGGACTTCTTCGTAACTTTCGTTTATCAGAGTCTGTAGGGCTCGGGCTCAGCCGGACTCATTGGGCGCAGCGGAACGAAACTCGCTGCGCCTTCGTATCGCTGTATGAAGAGAGACTGGGGAGAGCTTAATGCTGAATTTTCTGCTGTGGCTGATTTTGCTGGTCGTGTGCTGGCCAGTGGCTCTTTTGGCGCTGATTCTCTACCCGATCATTTGGCTGCTGTTGCTGCCATTCCGGATCGTGGGAATTGCGGTGACCGGGGTCCTAGAGCTGATTCGCGCAATCATTCTGCTTCCTGCGCGGGTTCTGCGGGGGCCGCGGACAGCTTGAGTCAACTTTCGCCGGCGAATATCACCCCTGGCGTTCGGCACGCAGCCCTTCCATCACGCTTTGAATCAATTCCTTCGCCTGTGTAATTTCCTGCGTGACGAGGCGAATATCCATCACGGGCAGACCGGGGTCGCGATTCGAGTGGCAATAGACGCCGTGCTGGCCGACCAGGACGAGTGCGTTTGTCAGGATGTCGAGCGACACAGCGAGGCGTCCCCGGTGCGGGCCCATCATGGTTTCGTAATGCTCGAGCTCCTCGCGGTGATCATTGAACGCGGTCATAGCGCTCCTTCGGGCGGCGCACAAGATTCGATTGGCGACCGACAAACCTGGAGAGGCCGGGCAACTAGGCTTTGCCGAGATTCAGAGAATCGAGGAAGCTGCCGCGGGTGGAGTCAATTTTCTTCTGAAGCTGCAGGATGGCGTAAACGAGAGCCTCCGGGCGGGGCGGGCAGCCGGGAACGTAGACGTCCACGGGCACGACCTGGTTGACGCCCTGCACGACAGCATAATTATTGAAGACGCCGCCGGAGGTGGCGCAGGCGCCCATGGAGATCACCCATTTCGGCTCGGGCATCTGCGCGTAGAGGTGACGGATTACGGGCGCCATTTTCTGCGAGACGCGGCCGGCAATGATCATCAGATCCGATTGGCGGGGAGAGCCGCGGAAGACTTCGGCACCGAAGCGCGCGATGTCGTAACGCGAGGCGGCCATAGACATCATCTCGATGGCGCAGCAGGCGAGGCCAAAGGACATCGGCCAGATGGAACTGCGGCGCGCCCAGTTCACAAATTTATCGAGGGAGCCGAAGAGGATTCCCTCGTCCTTGAGGAAATTTTCCTCCTCGCCGGGTCTTTCGAGTGTGACACCTTTCGAGAGTTCGACGGACATGTAGCCTCAACGACTGCCAGGGTATATCTTCGCTCTTTGCCGGTGACATTGCAAACCGGGCGGGGCCAGACGGCAACGGGGAAGGAATGATTTGAATGGTCGTAGCACGGACACCGCCGAAGAGACCGCCCTTCCTTGGCGCCGTGCGCGATGCACTGCGGCTTCGATGCCCGAATTGCAGGCAAGGACCCGTGCTCGCGAAATGGCCGAATAAGATGCTGGCGGCGTGTCCGGTGTGCGGGCTTTTTTATTTTCGCGAACAGGGATATTTCATCGGGGGAATGATCGTCACTTACGGCCTGACGATTTTGGTGGTAATCCTCGCATTTCTGATTTCTTTGCTGTTGCCGGATATCAACGGGCTCTCCGAGTATGCGAGGCTCGGGCTGTGGGTGCTCTTCGCAATTCCGGTAGCGCTGATTCTAATGCCCTACTCATATAGTTTGTGGCTTTCACTGGATTTCTGGATCGAGCCATGGGGGATTGAAAAGAAAGGGTCTTAGGGTCACAAACTTGGCGGTTGGTCTATAGGACAAGCGACGAAAGGCGATTGATAGGTCGTTGGACGGTGTGTCATACTTTGCCGTCCCCGCAAACGAGGAGGTCCAACCATGAGAATGCCCTTTCTGATTCGAGTAGGGATGTACGCCCTTGTTGCGGCAGGGTTTGCGGGCGGCACCGGACTTTCAGTTTACGCGGCGGGCGGAGAAGGCGCGCCAGCGAAGAAGCCGGTGCCTGATATAGAAAAGAAAGTGTATACGAACGACGATCTGGAAGCGAAGTACGGCAAGCGCACGGCTGCGAGCGAGAGCAAGAATGCCGAGGCTATTGCGACTGCCGAGCGAACTGCGCCCGCGGCGCAGCCCAGCCGTACAGCTGTGCGGCGCGAGCCGATCGCTCCCGAGAAGGATCCGCGCTGGTATGCGCAGCAGACGGTCGGATTGAATGGCGAAATCGCGGCGATTGATGCGGATTTGGCGCCACTGACCGCTTTCCGAAGAAGGGGAGAGACTTCTAGAGCAGACATCGGCTTAAACGTCGTTGCGCCGTGCGTCGGAATAACTACGGACAACCGGATAGCGCAGCTCCTGGCGCAGCGCGCCGAAGTCGAAGCGAAAATCGAAGACCTGGAAGACACGGCCCGGCAAAATGGAGTGCCGCCCGGGACCTTTGTTCGCGCCGACGAGATCACCGAGGCATCTGCGCAGGCTCCGCAATTGAGCGCGGCTCAGCAGCGGGAAAAACTCCTAGACCAGCTAGGCCAACTTTCAGACCGGCTTGCCGATAACGAAGTGGAAGTTCAAGGCATGCAAGCCGAAATGGACGCGCGCAGGATGACCCTGCTGCGAGCGAACGGCAGCGGCGGGAATATGACGACGAACCTGCTTTCGAATATTTCCGCCGACTCAAACGCGCTGCGCGCACAGATCGGCAGCCTGGAAGATGCGGCCCTGAATGCCGGGATTCCCGCGCGGGACTTGCCCTAGGCTGCGCGGCTCAGACCTGAAGAACAATCTTGCCGAATTGTTCGCGCCGCTCGAGGCGCGCGTGGGCTTCGGCGCAATGCGCGAGCGGCAGAATTTTGTCGATCACCGGCTTCACGAGGCCGCGCGCGACGAGATCCAGCACGGCATGCAACTCCGCTTTCGATCCCATGTAAGAGCCGAGAATGGAAATGTGCCTGCTGAAGAGGTAGCGCAGGTCGAGCTTCCCTTCGTATCCGGTCGTCGCACCGCAAGTAACCAGCCTCCCCCCCATCGCCAGACTGCGGACGCTTTGCTCCCAGGTGGCCTGGCCAACATGCTCCATGACGACGTCCACGCCGCGGCGATTCGTGAGGCGCTTCACTTCGACCGAGAAATCGTGCTTTGAGTGCAGGACGATCTCGTCCGCTCCCAGTTCTTTCGCTCTTGCGAGTTTCTCCTCGGACCCGGCGGTGGCGATCACGCGCGCTCCAGTCACTTTCGCGATTTGAACTCCGGCGCTTCCGACACCACTGCCTGCAGCAAGGACGAGCACCGTTTCTGCTGGTTTCAATTCCGCACGAGTGATGAGCATGTGCCAGGCGGTCAGAAAAACAAGCGGAACGGCCGCGGCCTCTTCGAAAGTGAGATTGCCGGGCATTGGGACGACATTCGCGGCTGGCGATTTCACGTACTCGGCGCAGCCGCCGTCCACGAGATAGCCGAAGAGCGTGTAGCTGCGGCAAAAATTGTCGCGGCCGGCGACGCACTGCTCGCACTCGCCACAGGAGACTCCCGGCTGAAGCAGAACTTTTTCGCCGACGTGAACGTGCGAAACTTTCTCGCCAACCCTGGCAACTTCTCCGGCGATGTCGGACCCAGGGATGTGCGGAAAAGGAATGGGCACTCCGGGAATTCCCCGGCGCAACCAAAGGTCGAGGTGATTTAGAGCGCAGGCACGCACGCGCACGAGAACTTCATTCGGGCCAATGTGCGGTTCGGGGACTTCCGTGTACCGAAGGACGTCCGGGCCGCCATGTGATGCATAGACGATCGCGTTCATAAGACCTCCCGAGGCAGCCGAACTCATGCAACGGGACGAAGCCGAGCTCCGACAGAGCGCGCGGATTGACAGCGGGCAACGCGCGCCGTACCCTCATTTCAGGCCGCCAAGAATATGATAGACCTCTTCGAAGAGATCGTGCGAATGCGCCGGGCGGGCGAGCACGGCGCTCTGGCCACGATTGTGCACACGAATGGGTCCATTCCCAGCTACGAAAGTTCGCGGATGCTCGTGCGCGAGGACGGCAGCATTGCCGGAACCATCGGTGGCGGGTGCGTGGAAGCAGAGGTGTGGGCGGCGGCGAAGGAAGTGATCCGCACCGAACAGCCGCGCAAAATGACCTTCAACTTGAATCACGAAGCCGCGTATGACGCAGGACTGATTTGCGGGGGGACGCTCGAAATTTTCGTCGAGCCCATATTGCCGACTCCGATGCTGTACCTCTTCGGAGGCGGACATGTAGCAACCGCGGTCGCGCGGGTGGCGAGCCAGACGGGCTTCGCCATCGGGATTGTGGATGACCGCGAGGCTTTCGCGAATGCGCAGCGGTTTCCGGCGGCTTCCGAGATTTATACGTCGTACGAGGAAGCCTTCGCAAAAATTCAGCCCAACGCCGCGACCTATCTCGTGATTGTGACGCGCGGCCACAAAGATGATATGCGCGTGCTCGATTGGGCCGTGGGCACGCCCGCGCGGTATATCGGAATGATCGGAAGCCGACGCAAGGTGATTTCGGTTTACAAGGCGCTCGAGAAGGAGGGGCACGGGCTTGAAAAATTCGAACGCGTGCACGCTCCGGTCGGCCTGGAAATCGGGGCACTGACGCCCGAGGAAATCGCCGTCAGCATCGCCGCGGAACTGATTGCCGTCCGCCGCAATGCTCCCAACCTTCAGCACAAATCCGTGAAGCTCGCGGATCTCGCCAGCCTTTCTCGCGACTAACCACGCTATGCTCGCCGCCGTAATTCTCGCTGCAGGCGAATCGCGCCGCATGGGTGAGCCGAAGGCTCTCGTATCGTACCGGGGCGCGACTTTCGTCGAGCATCTGGTGCAGGCGACGCGTCATCCGCGGGTGGGCATGACACGAATCGTGCTGGGCGCCAACGCGGAAGAGATTCGCAGCAAATTGGCCTGCCCGAAGACCACTTTTATCACCAATCCTGATTGGCCGGAGGGACAGCTTTCTTCGCTGCAAGCAGCGATTCGAAGCCTTCCGCCCCAATCAACCGAGGGACTGATCCTCTGCCCTGTGGATCATCCGCTTGTGACTTCAGGTTTGGTTGCCGAACTGATTGAGGCCTTCGATGCGAGCGGAAAAGCAATTGTCCTGCCCACCTATCATGGCCGCCGAGGACATCCGGTGATTTTTCGCGCGACGCTCTACGAGGAGCTTCTACAGGCGCCCCTCGAGGTCGGAGCACGCCAGGTTGTTTGGGCACACTCCGACGATCTAAAAGAAATCCCCACGGAAGAAGAAGGAGTGATTCTGAACTTGAATGACCCTGGAACGCTCCAGAAGGCACTTGGCGGCGAGCCCTAAATCTCAGGCCTCGATTTTTCGCAGAAGGTCAGCGAGCGCGTCGGCGCAAAGTTGGGCAGCATGAAACGTAGCCGGCGGCAATTCTCCCAACGCATCCGAAATCTCCTTCGCTGTGATGTACCGCGCTTCGCCAGGAGTTTTGCCTGTAAGCAGGTCGGTGAGCATGGAACTGGCGGCGATGGAGGCCACGCAGCCCTGCGTCTTGAATCGCGCGGCCGCGATTCGGCCATCCTCGAGGCGGACGCTCAGTCGGAGAATGTCGCCGCAGACTGGGTTCACGACTTCAACTATCGCCGTCGCGTCCGCGAGCGTGCCGGCATTATGCGGATTGCGAAAATGTTCGAGGATCGTATCGCCGTACATCGGGCTGAGTATAGTCCGCTTCCGTGTGTTCAGTAGTTGATATTCGCCTTGGCAAGCCCTCCGCGCGGGACCTTTCGCTTTTTCTTTTAAGTTGATTGACAGGGGCGCTTAGAGGGCGGTACTGTAGCCAGTCCTAGCCACGCACTTTCCCGATAGGGCGCGGGATTGGTGCCTTGATGACTCGCCTATAGGAATATTCAGGAGAAATGCTAATGCGACGAAATGGATACATCTTGACGCTCGTCTTGGCAATCGCGCTGGGCGCCACGGCCAGTTTCGCGCAAGACGGGAAGCTGAGAGTCAAAGTTACGCCGAGCCAAGCTTATGTCTTTGTGGACGGCAAATCGGCCAGCCATGAAGGCACTCAGACCTTTACATTGGGAGCCGGCAAGCACACCGTCGTTGTGGCCAATTATGGCTACAAGATGGAGACCCGCGAGGTGAACGTGGACGCGGGCAAGACGACGAATGTGGAAGTAGCGCTAACGTCCTCCGGAGGAGGCAACGTCAGCGGGCCATGGGGCCGCGTTTATCTCGGCGGGACTCCGCACGCGGCGGTGCTCTCGAACGGCACCACTCCCGCCTACCTCGTCGGGCATGTGGACGAGTTCAATAACGACTGGGTGTGGAAGCAGGAGCTGATTCTTCCCCCCGGGAAATATCACATCATCGTGACCAAGGGCGGCCAGAATGTTTGGGAGGGTGATGTCGTGGTCGAGGCGAACAAAAAGACCTCCGTCAACCTCGCGACGAACACCCAGAAGACCACCGATTGGCCGCGCGGAGGGCAGTTGAAGGATCTCCCGCGATTCAAGGCGGGAACTGCCAGCGCGACGATTGCTGTCGCACCGGTTTCCGGCAGCTTCAACGCGTCTTCGACGCAGATCAATTGCGGGCAGACCTCGAACCTCACCTGGCAATCTGCGGAAACGGTGGATGCCAGCATAAGCGGCATTGGCACCGTCCCGACCAGTGGCAGCCAAGGCGTTTCACCCCACGCAACCACCAGTTACGACTTCAAAGCGACGGGGCCGGGCGGAACGGTCACTGGGAGCGCCACCGTCAATGTGAATACGAAGGTGGATGCATCGCTCACGGCGAACCCGAGTGATGTGACATATCGCCAGATCGGCGACAAAGTAATCACGGATCAGAACTCGACACTGACGTGGACGACCTCGAATGCTGATTCCGTCACGCTGACGCCCGGCGGCAGCGTGGCGCCGAGCGGCAGCCAGACCGTGACCGCCAAACCGTCAGACACGACGGCGCCCGCCGAGGGCCAGCCGGCTCGGACTGGCGACGAGACCAAGAACTATACGCTCAACGCGACGAACGTCTGCGGCGGCTCGGCGACTCAGACCGCGGCGCTTCACGTTTCGTATTCAATTGAGCCGATTCCGCAGGTCTTGTTGCAGAGCGTTTTCTATCCCACAGACTATCCCGACAAGAAGCATCCGCAGGTCGGACTCGTGAAGAGCCAGCAGCTTGAACTTGCGACTCTGCCCGCGGGCTTCAAGAAATATCTCGAGTACGATCCCGATGCGAAGCTTTCTGTCGAGGCCTTCGCTGACGTTCGCGGCTCGAAGAATTTCAACCAGGACCTGAGCGAGCGGCGCGTCGAGCGCATCAAGCAGTACCTTGTCGAGCAGGGTGTGGCGGCCGACAAGGTGCAGACCGCAGCGTACGGCAAGGAGCGGCCGCTCGATAAGAAGGTGGTGAAGGGTCTCGAGGAAACCAACCCGGCCAAGCCGCCCAAGGCTCGCGAGAAGAATTCCGAGGGCACCTGGCTGGCTTACAACCGCCGCGCGGATATAGTGCTTCTGCCTTCCGGAAAGAAGTCATCGCAGTTCTACCCGAACGGTGCGGATGACTCCGGAATTATCTGGCAGATTCCGAAGCCGGCATTGGCAAAGGTCGAGAAGGCTCAGTAGTCGTATCGGAAACGAAAGCGCGCCGGGGAGCGATGCTGTCCGGCGCGTTTTTATTTTTGTGACGATCTTCCGGCGAATTCGGCTTACTGAATCAGATAGAACTCCGTTTGGCGCGGGACGAAGAATTTGTAGCCGTCATCCGTCAGGTATGCGTCGTCCTCACCCATGATGAAGACTTTTTGGCCACCCCATTCGGGAACGGGAGTCTGTGCGTTTAGCTCGACGGAGAGATAGGCACCTTTGTGAAGTACTTCTGCTCCCGAAGCATTGAGCGCGGAGGTGACATCAGGCGATTGTCCTGCCCGGTAGTCAATACTGGCGCCGAGTCCGTGGCCTTCGTTGCCAATCGGATGGCTGTAAACCTGAGCTTCGATTCCCTTCTGTGCCATCTCTTCCATGATTAATTTGTATACCTCGCCGCCCGTTCTGCCGGGGCGCGCCGCGTGGAGGGTCAGCGCGTCCTGGACGGCGTTCATATTTTTCATCGCTTGCTTCAGCCCCGCGGGCGCATCCGTTTCGCCTGGCTTCAGGATGTAGGCCATCTTCTGCCAGTCAGTGTTGAAACCCATGTAGGTGATTCCAAAATCGAGATGGATCACATCGCCGGGTTGGAAGACGTCGGTCCATTTGGCATCGGCGAGATGGCCGCGCTCGCGAACGAGCGTAAGACCCTGGTGCTGGATGCGCAGGTGAGGGGCGAACCAGGTGGTGACGTGGCTTCCCCACATGGCGTCGTAGAACCAGTTCACCGCTTCCCCAACCGTTGTCTTCCCCGGGGTGATGACTTCGTTCGAAAGCCCGCGCTTCGTAATGATGTCGGTCAGGATCACCATTTGTTTGTAGGTTTCGAACTCCTCCGGCAAACGTGTTTCGAGGTATTCGGTAATGAGATCTTGCGCCGGGACAAAATGCTGAGACGCTTCGGGCCCCATGCTGGCGGCGAGATAATCGTAGCTCGAGCGCGTAAGGCTACGAGTAACGCCGCGCCGCCCGTCAATCCCGAGGGCGATGCGCGCCGGATGGTAGGTGTCCCAAAGGGCGCGCAATTCCTTGGCCTGGTCAATCTGTGGTTCGTTTGATTTTTCGAAAAAATGCGCGACGCTTTCCTGCGAATAGCCGGTGACGGCAAATTTCTTCAATCCCTGGTCGCCGGCGTCCACGAACACGAAAATGTCGCGATTGCCGGTATAAGGACGCGGCGGAGCCACATATTCCGTCAGAGGATCGTCGTGAAACTCCTCGTTGACGACAATCCACATGTTCACGTTGTGGCGGCGCATCATATCGAGCAGCAATGCGTGCCGCTTCACCAGCCAGCCTTCGCGCACGGCGATCTGTTGCGACCAGGGCAGGGTCTTCGGCATCTGCGAACGCAGATCCTGCGCCGCCGACGGAAATATGACGGCTCCAAAAATCACTACGCCCCAAACCCACTTCTGAAGTTTCATGGGCCCACCTCCGCGGCGCATCCTATCGCAAAACCAGTGGCGCGATGCGAGTGAAAAGGAAGTCCGTAGAAAGACTTGCGCTGAAGAGAGGCATCCTCTCCGGCACAGATTTTTCGAAGTACTTCCCTTTTCCGTTATTTCGACTTGATGAGATAGAACGCTGTCTGGCGCGGCTGAAAGAACTTGTAGCCATCATTGGTCAAATAGGCGTCGTCTTCGGCCATTACGAAGATTTTCTGACCGCCCCATTCCGGAATCGCCGTCTGTGTATTCAATTCGACGGAAAGGTAAGAGCCATTTCGAAGTTTCTGCTCGGCCGAGGCGCCCAAGGCCGCGCGAGCGGTTCCTGCGGCTGCTTGCGCGGCGCGAAAGTCAATGCTCGCACCGAGACCGTGACCCTGGTCGCCGATGGGGTGGCTGTAAATCATGGCCGTGATGCCCTTCTGGGCCATCTCGTCCATCGTTAATTTGTAGACTTCGCCGCCGGTGCGGCCGGGCCGCGCCGCGCGCAAAGTCAACGCGTCCTGCAACTCGTTGGTATTTTTCATTGCTTGCTTCAAGCCCGCCGGGGCGTCCTTCT
>Ga0187781_10000836_pt1 | contig 22647 bp, 13 predicted proteins | sample 0715_SJ02_MP02_2_FD_132447 | JGI IMG/M metagenome (GOLD analysis project Ga0187781, IMG submission 132447) | Tropical peat soil microbial communities from peatlands in Department of Meta, Colombia - 0715_SJ02_MP02_20_MG | ecosystem: Environmental > Terrestrial > Soil > Wetlands > Peat | place... | reverse complement strand
TTCGTGAGCCGCCGTTTCGAGGAAGGCCGCGAGCGCTTTCGTCTCCACATGGGTTACTTCGCGACGCTCGCCGAGGCCGAGGAATGGCTGAGCGTCGTGCGCGAGATCTATCCCGGCGCATGGGCCGGAGAGGCGCCCGGGCGCAAGCTCCGCGAGCGCGCCACCGCGGCCGCCGCCGCCCAGGCACAGCACGCCGCCGGCCCGCAGTCGCGCGGTGCATTGAACCCGGCGCGCACGGCGACCCGCGTCCAGATGCCGACGCCGGCGCGCGCGCCGCAGGCCGGTCCGCCACCTTCGGTACGCGTGCCGGTGGTGCACGCCGCGCCGCAGGCCGCGCAGCGCCCGGCGCCACGTCCCGCCCCGCGTCCGGCTTCGGCGGCTGCGCCGGCCGCACAATCTCCTTTCCCGCCGCCTCAGCCGGCTGCCAGAGTGCTGCCCGCGCCCGCCGGGAGCGTGCGCAAGGCACCGCCCGCGGCGCCCACCGCGCGCCCTGCAGCCGCGCCCGCAAGGCCGGCGGCGGTTGCCCGGCCCCGTCCGCCCGCGCCGGTGCGCCCACAGGCGGCAGCCGTGCAGGCGCGGCCCGTGCCGCCACCGAGCGCGCCAGTGCGTGCAGCGGTGAAGCCCGCCATCCACGATTCGAACGTGCGCGAGGTTCTCGCCGCTCTCGGCGACCCGAGCACCACTGGCGAGACGCGCCTGATGAAGGCGCCCCCGCCGCCGCGCAACGCTCCTCCCGCCGAAGGCACGCTGAGCGACACCCAGGTGCTGCGGGTCCTCGAGGAGCGGCGGCCGGACGACACCGAGCGTCCCGGCGATGGACAGGCGAGCAACATCCCGCTGCTCAAGCCCGACGATACCGGCACGCGCAAGGCGCTCAGGGAAGCGATCACCAGCAATGCACCGGTGTGGTTCGCCGTGCAGCTGCAATGGTCGGTGCAGCCAGTCGAGCTCGAGAAGGTGCCGCCGCTCGCGATCTTCAGCGCCTACACTCTCTATACGGTCGAGGGCAGCCGCGAAGGCCGCCACTGGTACGGCCTGCGCCTCGGATTCTTCAGCGACGCGATCTCCGCCAAGCAGGTCGCCTACTACGTGCGCTCCGAGTTCGGCTCCGTGGCGGTCGTGCCGGTGAGTCCCGAGGAGCGTGCCCGCGCCACCGACGACGATAAGGCCGCCGCCGCCCTGGCGGCACCCGAGATCGTGCGCCGCCCCGAGGTCGAGGAGTTCAAGCTCATCGACCTCCATGAGGAGCCGCAGCTGCCCGCGCGCGCCCCCCCGCCCAGGCCCGCCGCGAGGAAGCCCGCAGCGGTGCGTGGGCGCACCCCCGGCCGCGTCGGGATCCGCGAGCGCAAGAGCGGCCCGACACTCGAGGAGACTCTGGAGATTCTCGGCGCCACCCAGCTCACCATCGAGGACGAGCGGGGCGAGGTGCTCAACGATACCGGCGTGCGGCACCTGCAGGTCGAGGTGCAGAAGAACTCGCCGTTCTCGCGGCTGCTCGAGCGCTTGAGCGAGCGCGCCAAGAAGCCTTGAGCGCTCAGCGCTTCCCGAACAGCCGCTCGAGCTCCGCCCGTGCCTTGTCGACCTCCGCTGTGTTGGGCGGAGTGTAGGCGGCGGCGCGCGGCTTGAAGTGGTCGCAGAAATTGGCGCGCGTCTTGTCGCTCACCTCGTCCGCCGTCGGCTCGCGGCAGTGCTTGGCGACGCTGGTGTCGTAATCGACGCACATCCGGCAGACGTGCAGCTCCGCCCGGCACTTCGGGCACTCGTCCAGCCGCCGCAACGGCAGGCTGAGCTCGCTCAAGCGTGCGCCGCATTTCCAGCAGACCAGATCGTGCGCCATGAGGCGAACCTTACGCCCGGGTGCGCTCCCGCAGGAAGGCATCCAGCACCTCCCCGGTGTGCGAGCGCTTGCGGCGGCGTGCGATCGCAGCCGGCGGACCCTGGGCGACGACGCGCCCGCCGCCCGCGCCGGCCTCGGGACCTAAGTCGATGATCCAGTCCGCCTCGGCCATCACGTCGAGGTTGTGCTCGACCACCACCGCGGTGTTGCCGGCTGCCACCAGCCGGTGCAGCACGTGCAGGAGTTTCTCGACGTCGGCCATGTGCAGGCCCACCGTCGGCTCATCCAGCACATAGAGAGTCTGGCGGGATGGCCCCTCGATGCCCGGCAGCTCATCGTCGCGCACCTTGGAGAGCTCCGCGACCAGCTTGATGCGCTGCGCCTCGCCGCCCGAGAGCGTTGGGCTCGGCTGTCCGAGAGTGAGATAGCCGAGGCCCACGTCCTGCAGCAGCTTGAGCGAGCGGTGCACGCGCGCGTGGGCGGCGAAGAAGCCGACCGCATCGTCGACGTCCATCGCCAGCACGTCGCCGATGCTCTTTTCGCGCCACAGCACAGTCAGCGTCTCGGAATTGAAGCGGCGGCCGCCGCACACGTCGCACAGCACCTTGACGTCCGGGAGGAAGCTCATCTCGACGGTCTTCACTCCCTGGCCCTCGCACGCCTCGCAGCGCCCGCCTGCGGTATTGAAGGAGAAGCGGCTGGCGGTGTAGCCGCGGATGCGCGCCTCGGTGGTGCCGGCGAAGATGCGCCGCACCTCGTCCCACAGGCCGATGTAGGTGGCCGGGCAGGAGCGCGGGGTCTTGCCGATCGGTGTCTGATCCACCTCGAGTACGCGCCCGAGCTGCTCGGCGCCGCGCACCGCGGCACAGCCGACCGGCTGCGCGCCGCCGGCACGCCTGGCTCCGCGCCTGCCCGCCTCGGCCAGCAGGCGCTTCAGGCTCGCGTACAGCACGTCGCGCGCCACGGTCGATTTGCCCGAGCCCGACACACCGGTGATCACCACCAGCCGCCCGAGCGGAATGCGCACGTCGCCGCCACGCAGGTTATGGAGCGTCACACGCTCGAGCGTGAGGTGCGCGGTGTCGGCGGTGACGGCGCGGTGCGGCTGCCGTGGATGGAGCAGCGGCTCGCGCAGGAAGCGCCCGGTGGTCGAGCGGGGATTGGCGATCAGGTCGCGCACGCTGCCGGCGCCGACCAGCTCGCCGCCACGCACGCCTGCCTGCGGACCCAAGTCCAGCACGTGATCGGCGCGGCGGATGGTCTCCTCGTCGTGCTCGACCACGACCAGGGTGTTGCGGTTGCCGGCGAGGCCCGCGAGCGAATCGAGCAGAATGCCGTTGTCGCGCGGGTGCAGGCCTATGGTCGGCTCGTCGAGCACGTAGCACACACCCTGCAGATTCGAGCCGAGCTGCGCGGCGAGGCGAATGCGCTGCGCCTCGCCGCCCGAAAGCGTCGGCGCCGAGCGGTCGAGCTCGAGATAGGAGAGGCCGACGCGGCTGAGGAACCGCAGGCGCCCGCGGATCTCGGCGAGCAGGTCGCGGGCGATCTCGCGCTCGCGCGGCTTCAGGTGCAGGCCCGCGAAGAACTCGGCGCTGTCCGCCACCGACTGGGAGGAGAGCGCGGCGATCGAGCGCCCGCGGAAGCGCACGTTCAGGGCGACTGGATTCAGACGCCGGCCCTGGCAGGCACTGCACGCCGGCGCCTCGCGGTCATACCACTCGTTCCACCACACCTCCTCGCCCGACTGCTCCTCATCGAAGCCCGGCATCTCGACCCCGGTGCCGTAGCAGCTCCCGCACCAGCCGTGGCGGGAGTTGAAGGAGAACAGGCGCGGATCGAGCTCGGCGAAGCTCGTGCCGCAGGAGGGGCAGGCACGCTTGGTGGAGAACACGGTGACCGTTCCGGACTTCCCCGCCGCGACGTGCACCAGTCCCTTGCCGAAATCGAGCGCGCGCCCGAGCGCCTCGTGCAGCGCCGCGTCGGTCTTCGCGCCCACCGTGAGCTCCGCCACCGGCAGCTCGATCGTGTGCTCGCGGAAGCGCGACAGGCGCGGCCAGGGCGAGGTGGGAGTGAGCTCGCCGTCGACGCGCAGCGCCCGGAAGCCTTTCTTCGCCGCCCATTTGGCCAGGTCGGTGTAGTAGCCCTTGCGCGCCACCACCAGCGGCGCGAGCAGCGCGATCGACTTGCCGCGGTAGTCGCGCAACAGGCGCGCGGCGATCGAGCCGGCGCTCTGCGGCTCGATGGCGACGTCACAGTCCGGGCAGTACTGGGTGCCGAGCTTCACGTACAGGAGGCGCATGAAATGATAGATCTCGGTGAGCGTCGCCACGGTGCTCTTGCGGCCGCCGCGGCTGGTGCGCTGCTCGATGGCCACGGTCGGGGGAATGCCGAAGATCGCATCGACGTCGGGCCGCGCGGCCGGCTGCACGAACTGCCGCGCGTAGGCGTTGAGCGACTCGAGGTAGCGGCGCTGTCCCTCGTTGAAGAGGATGTCGAAGGCGAGCGTCGACTTGCCGGAGCCGGAGACGCCGGTGATCACGGTGAAGCGGTCGCGCGGAATCTCGACGTCGATGTTCTTCAGATTGTGCTCGCGCGCCTTGTGGATGACGACTGCATTGCGCGCAGGTCCGTTGCCGCCATAGACCGCGCGCGGCTCGGCGACCGCGGACTCGCGTTCGGGCGCTGCGGGCGCGGCCGGCAGCTGCCCGGCGAGCGCCGCGCGGTAGGCGGCGAGCGCCCGCCCGGTGTGCGAGGCAGCCGAGGCGCCCACGTCGGCGGGCGTTCCCGCGCAGACGATCTCACCGCCACGCTCGCCGCCCTCGGGCCCTAAGTCGATGATCCAGTCGGCCGCGCCGATGACATCCAGGTTGTGCTCGATCACGAGCAGCGAATGCCCCGCGGCGAGCAGCTTCCTGAACGCCTTGAGGAGCTTCGCCACGTCCTCGAAGTGCAGTCCGGTGGTCGGCTCGTCGAACAGAAACAGCTTGCCCTTGTGAGTGGTGCTCGAGAGCACCGAGCCGGCCTCGGCGAGATGGCCCGCGAGCTTAAGGCGCTGCGCCTCCCCGCCCGAGAGCGTCGGCACCGGCTGGCCGAGCTTCAGGTACTCGAGTCCGACGTCCGCGAGCGGCGCGAGGCGCGCGGCCACCTCGGCGGCATCGGCGAAGAAAGCGCCCGCCTCGGTCACCGTCATCTCGAGAACCTCGGCGATGTTGGCGCGGCGGCCGTCGGCGCCCTCGCGGCGGATGTCGAGCACCTCGTCGCGATAGCGCCGGCCGTTGCAGTCCGGACAACGCAGGTAGACATCGGAGAGGAACTGCATCTCGACGTGCTCGAAGCCGTTACCGCTGCAGGTGGGGCAGCGGCCGTTGCCGGAGTTGAAGCTGAAGGTGCCGGCGGTGTACTTGCGCTCCTGCGCGGCAGGCTCGGTCGCGAACAGCGCGCGGATGGCATCGAAGGCGCCGACGTAGCTCGCGGGATTCGAGCGCGTGGTGCGGCCGATGGCGCTCTGATCCACCATCACCACGTCGTCGATGAGCTCGGCGCCCGCGAGGCCCGCGAACTGCCCCGGCGCCTCGGTCGGCCGGCCGCGGTACTTGAGGAGTGCCGGGTGGAGCACGTCCTCGACCAGCGTCGACTTGCCCGAACCCGAGACGCCGGTGACGCACACCAGGCGCTTCAAGGGAATGCGCACGTCGAGGTTCTTCAGGTTGTGCTCGGCCGCGCCCTTCAACTCGAGCCAGCGGTTCGAGCGCGCCTCGGCCACGACGCCGCCGTCGCCGGGGGTTCCCGCGCAGCGCGCTGCCCCGGGGCCCGCGGCCGCCGGCCGCGGCAGCGGCACCACCGCCTTGCGGCCGCTCAGGTACTCGCCCGTGAGGGAGCTGCGGCTCGCACGCAGCGCGGCGGGGCTGCCGTAGAAGACGATCTGCCCACCGCGCTCGCCGGCCCCGGGCCCCAGATCGAGAATGCGGTCGGCCTCGAGCATGATCTGCGGGTCGTGCTCGACCACGACCAGCGAGTTGCCGGCATCGCGCAGCCGCTTCATCACGCCGATGACCCGCTGCATGTCGCGCGGGTGCAGGCCGATCGAGGGCTCGTCGAGCACGAACAGCGTGTTGACGAGCGAGGTGCCGAGCGCGGTGGTGAGGTTGATCCGCTGCACCTCGCCGCCCGAAAGCGTGCGCGACTGGCGGTCGAGCGTGAGATAGCCGAGACCGACGTCGGCCAGATAACGGAAGCGGCCGCGGATCTCCCCGAGCAGCAGGTCGGTAGCCTCATCGAGCGGCTGGGGCAGCGTCAGGGCGCGGAAGAACTCATAAGAGCGCTCGACCGGCAAGAGCATCACGTCGTGGATCGAGAGCCCCGGGAGCGCGGCGAGCCGCTCCGCACTCCACTCCGCGCCCTGCGGGCGAAACGGCGGCTGCGCGCCGAGCGCGGCGGCCGCGAGCTCGCGGCTGCCGATGCGCCACAGAAGGCCCTCGGTCTTCAGGCGCGCGCCGCCGCAGGCGCCGCAGGGCGTATAGGCCCGGTAGCGCGACAGCAGCACGCGCACGTGCATCCGGTAGGCGCGCGTCTCGAGCCAGGCGAAGAAGCGCCTGGCGCCGTACCAGACCTTGCGGCTCCAGGGGCCTTCACCCTCGATCACCCACTTACGTGCCTCGGCCGACAGCTCGCGCCATGGCGTGTCGAGCGGAATGCCGCGCAGCTTCGCGAATTTCTCCAGGTCCTCCTGGCACTCGGCGTAGGACTTGCTCTGCCAGGGCTTGATCGCCCCGCCGCGCAGCGACTTGCTCTCGTCCGGAATGACGAGCCCGTAGTCGATGCCGATGGTGCGGCCGAAGCCGCGGCAGGCATCGCAGGCGCCGAGCGGCGAGTTGAAGGAGAACTCGCTCGGGGTCGGCTCGTGGTAGGCGAGGTCGCAGTGCGCGCAGTGCAGCTCGCTCGAGTAGCGCCAGGCGCCCTGCACCTGCGGCGGATCCGTTTCGTCGACCACGTGCGCATTGACGCGGCCGCGGCCCACCCGCAGCGCCGCCTCGAGGGATTCGAGCACCCGGCCGCGCTCCGCCGACCCGAGGCGCAGCCGGTCCTGCACCACCTCGAGCATCTGTTGCGGCACCGCCGCCTTCTTGCCGCGCGCGCGCTTGCCGCGTCCTTTGCCGGTGTGCGCCGCGATCTCGGCCGCGGCGGACGCCGGGGGCGCCGACTCGAGGAAGCGCGTGTAGCCCTGCCGTGCGAGGAGCTCGCGCACCTCGGTCTCGGTGAAGTTGCCGGGCACCGGCACCGGAAAGGAGAGCAGCAGGCGCGGATCGCCGGCGGCGCGGGCGCGCCCGGCGAGGTCCGCGTAGATGCTCTCGGCGGTGTCGCGCCGCACCGGCTCGCCGCAGCGCCGGCAGAAGAGCTGCGCGGCGCGGGCGAACAGCAGCTTCAGGTGATCGTTGAGCTCGGTCATCGTGCCGACGGTCGAGCGTGAGGTGCGCACCGGGTTGGTCTGATCGATCGCGATCGCGGGCGGGATCCCGGCGATCGAATCGACCTGCGGCTTGTCCATGCGATCGAGGAACTGCCGCGCGTAAGGCGAGAAAGTCTCGACGTAGCGGCGCTGCCCCTCGGCGTACAGGGTGTCGAACACCAGCGAGGACTTGCCCGAGCCGGACACGCCCGTCACGACCACGAGCTCGTTGAGCGCGATGTCGAGGTCGAGATTCTTGAGATTGTTCTGGCGCGCGCCACGCACGCGGATGGCGTCGCCGGAAGTGTCAGTCATTCCTTCACCGTGGTCGGACAGTCGGAGATTGCGTCGGGCAGACGCAGGCCAGTGAATTGTAATCGATCCGGGGGCGCCACATTTCAAGCCCCGAGGATGGCGGTAAGCAATCCAGGAGTGCGCCGTCCGGTCTACTGGATGAGCTGCGCGCTACAATCGCCCACCCAGAGAGAGGCGCACGAAGTGCTGACCCGACCCTCGCTCGGCTTTGGCTTAGGCCTGCGCGTCGATCACTACGAGGCGATCCTCGCTGACCGCCCGCCGGTCGACTGGTTCGAGGTATTGACCGAGAACTACCTGGTGCCGGGTGGGAAGCCCTTGAATTACCTGATGCGCATCCGCGAGCGCTACCGGCTCGCCATGCACGGGGTGTCGCTCTCGATCGGCAGCACCGCGCCGCTGGATCGCGAGTACCTGCGCCAGGTGAAGGCGCTTGCCAAGCGCCTCGAGCCCGAGTGGATCTCGGATCACCTGTGCTGGACTGGGGTTGCCGGGCGCAACACCCACGACCTGCTGCCGCTGCCCTATACGCGGGAGGCCGTCGATCACGTGGTGGCGCGGGTGCGCACCGTGCAGGAAGTGCTCGAGCGGCGCATCCTGCTCGAGAACGTCTCGAGCTACGTGAGCTTTCGCGACTCCCCGCTCACCGAGTGGGAGTTCCTCGCCGAGATCGCCGAGCGGGCCGACTGCCTGATCCTTCTCGACGTCAACAACATCTACGTGAGCGCGGTGAACCACGAGTTCGACCCGCTCGAGTATCTCAATGCGATTCCTGCCGCGCGCGTCCAGCAGATCCACCTCGCCGGGCACGAGGACCATGGCGATTACCTGGTCGACACCCACGATCATCCGGTGCGCGATGAGGTGTGGGAGCTGTACGCGAGCGCCATGCGGCGCCTGGGACCGGTCTCGACCATGATCGAGCGCGATGACCACATCCCGCCGCTCGCGGAGCTGGTCGCGGAGCTCGGGCAGGCGCGCATCGTGGCGCGAGACGCGCTTGCAGCGCGCGAGTCGGCCGCACGCGGGGCGCCCGCCGGCGCTTCGGCCGCGACGCTGGCTGCCCCGTGAGCGACCTCGCGCACATCCAGGGCGAGTTTCAGGAGTACCTGCTGCGCGGCACGCGCGCCATCGAGACGCGCGTCGTCGGCAGCGCGCGCGTACCGATCGAGACGCGGCTCGGAATCTACGCCGGCGCCTACGGCAGCCGCCTGATCGATGCGCTCGCGGCGAGCTATCCGGCGCTCGCCGCGCTGCTCGGCGAGCAGGACTTCCAGGCACTCGGCGCCAGATACGTGCGCGCACACGACTCGCCGTACTTCTCCATCAGGAATTACGGTGATGCGCTCGAGGCGTTCCTCGGCACGCAGGCCGACTACGCCGAGGTGCCGCTGCTTCAGGAGCTGGCGCACTTCGAGTGGCTGCTGTGCGCGGTGTTCGACGCGGCCGATGCCGAGCCCCTCACGGTGGCGGCGCTCGCGCGCGTCGCGCCCGCGGATTGGCCGGAGCTGTGCTTCACGTTTCACCCGAGCGTGCGGCGCCTCGCGCTCAGGTGGAACGCCCCGCAGGTGTGGAAGGCGCTGACCGAAGAGAGCGAGCGGCCCGAGCTGCGCGTCGTCACCGAGCCCGTCGAATGGCTCCTATGGCGGCAAGACCTCAGCAACTACTTCCGCTCGCTCGAGCCAACTGAGGCCGGGGCGCTGGATGCGGCGCGCAACGGCGCGAGTTTCGGCGAGCTGTGCGAGCGGCTCGCAGCCTCGCACGGTGCCGAGCGCACCGCCGCCGAAGCCGCGACGCTCCTCGCCCGCTGGCTTGGCGACGGACTGATTGTCGCCGCCGCCCGCTCCTGACCGTACAATCCCGTTCCACATTCACTCGACCCGCGGCGGCGCGCGAGACTCCCGCCCGCCGCCCGGTAAGCGCTGAAGGATCGGACATGTCACCCCAAAGCTTCGGCAACGTGCTGGAGATGATCGGCCACACGCCGCTCATGGCGGTGCGCCGCATCGACACGGGTCCCTGTCAGCTGTTCCTCAAGCTCGAGAATCAGAATCCGGGCGGCTCGATCAAGGACCGCATCGGGCTCTACCTGATCCAGGCGGCCGAGCGCGCCGGCCACATCCGACCCGGCAGCGTGCTCATCGAGGCGACCGCGGGCAACACGGGCCTGGGGCTGGCGCTGGTCGCGGCGCAGAAAGGCTACCGCCTGGTGCTGGCGATTCCCGACAAGATGAGCCAGGAGAAGATCTTTCACCTGAAGGCGATGGGCGCCGAGGTCGTGATGACGCGCTCGGACGTCAGCAAGGGGCATCCTGAGTACTACCGCGACGTCGCCGAGCGCCTGGCGAAGGAGACGCCGAACTCCTGGTTCGTCAACCAGTTCGGCAATCCGGTCAATGCGCAGGCACACGAGGAGACTACCGCGCCCGAGATCTGGGAGCAGATGGACGGCAGGCTGGATGCGGTCGTGTGCGGCGTCGGCACGGGCGGCACACTCGCCGGGCTGTCGCATTTCTTCGCGCGCACCGCGCCGCGCGTCGAGATCGTGCTGGCCGACCCGGTGGGCTCGGGGCTGGCGAGCTTCGCGAGCACGGGCAAGCTGCCGGAGAAGATGTCGCCGTGGCTCGTCGAGGGCATCGGCGGCGACACCGTGCCGCCGGTGGCGGACTTCTCGCGCGTGACCGCGACTTACAGCATTCCCGATCCGGAAGCTTTCAACACCTGCCGCGAGCTCCTCAGGCAGGAGGGCATCATCGCCGGCACCTCCACCGGCACGTTGCTCGCCGCAGCGCTGCGCTACTGCCGCGCGCAGCAGCAGCCGAAGCGCGTCGTGAGCTTCGTGTGCGACAGCGGCAACAAGTACCTCTCCAAGGTCTACAACGACTACTGGATGCTCGATCAGGGCTTCCTCGAGCGCGAGAGCTACGGCGATCTGCGCGATCTCATCGTGCGCCGCCACAAGGACCGCGCGGCGGTCACGGTCAACTCCACGGAGACGGTGCTGGCCGCCTACCGGCGCATGAAGCTCTACGACATCTCGCAGCTGCCGGTGATGCAGGACGGGCGCATCGTCGGCATCGTCGACGAGGAGGACATTCTTCTCGAGGTCGTCGACAACCCCCAGCATTTCAACGAGCCAGTGACGGACGCCATGGCGCGCCACCTGGTGACGGTGCCGGCCGACGCCCCGGTCGAGCAGCTGATGGAGATTTTCAAGCGTGGCATGGTGGCGATCGTCATGCATGGCGGCGAGTTCCAGGGGCTGGTGACGCGCATCGACCTGCTCAACTGGCTGCGCCGCCGTCTGCCGCCCTGAGGCTGTTCGAGCCAACAACGAGTGACCCATGAGCGACGAGAGCACCCCGCAGCGTTTCGCCACCCGCGTAATTCACGGCGGTCAGCACCCGGACCCGCTGACCGGCGCGGTCATGCCGCCGATCTACGCGACCTCCACCTACGTGCAGTCGAGTCCCGGCGTGCATCAGGGCTACGATTACTCGCGCAGCCGCAACCCCACGCGCGATGCGCTGCAGGCGGCGGTGACCAACCTCGAGGGCGGCGGCGCGGGCTTCGCCTTCGCCTCGGGGATGGCCGCGAGCGCCACGCTCCTCGAGCTGCTCGATGCCGGCTCGCACATCATCGCCATGCACGACCTCTATGGCGGCAGCTACCGGCTGCTCGAGAACGTCCGCAAGCGCTCGGCGGGTCACAGCGTCTCGTTCGTCGATCTCACCGATGCTGCGGCGCTCGAGGCGGCACTGCGCTCCAACACGCGGCTGGTGTGGGTGGAGACCCCGACCAACCCACTGCTGAAGGTCGTCGACCTGGCCGCGGTGGCCGCGCTCGCCCGCAAGCACCGGCTGATCAGCGTCTGCGACAACACCTTCGCGACGCCTTATATCCAGCGCCCGCTCGAGCACGGCTTCGACGTCGTGGTGCACTCGACCACCAAGTACCTGAACGGCCATTCGGACTCGATCGGCGGCGCCGCGGTGGTGCGCGCCGGCAGCGAGCTCAGCGAGCGACTCGGCTATCTGCAGAACGCGGTGGGCGGCGTGTCGAGCCCGTTCGACAGCTTCCTGACGCTGCGCGGCATCAAGACACTCGCGCTGCGCATGGAGCGGCACTGCGCCAACGCGCTCGCCGTGGCGCAGTTCCTCGAGCAGCACGCCGCGATCGAGCGCGTGTACTACCCGGGCCTCGCCAGCCACCCGCAGCACGCGCTCGCCCGGCGGCAGATGCAGGGCGGCTACGGCGGGATCGTGACCGCAGTGCTGCGCGGCGGACTGGCGGCGGCGCGCCGCGCGCTCGAGCGCTGCCACCTGTTCGCGCTCGCCGAGAGCCTAGGGGGAGTCGAGAGCCTCATCGAGCATCCGGGCATCATGACCCACGCCTCGCTCCCGGAGCCGATGCGCCGGGCGCTCGGCATCAACGACGGACTGATCCGCCTGTCGGTCGGCGTCGAGGACGTGCGGGACCTGATCGAGGAGCTCGAGGAGGCCTTGAAGCCATGAGTAGCACGACGCGCCGCAGCTTCCTGCACCAGACGGCGTGCGGCGCAGTGGCGGTGCTCGCGAGTGAGGTGCTGCGGGCGACGCCTCTCGGCGGGCCGGTCGGGATCCAGCTGTATGCGGTCAAGGACGTCCTGCAGGGCGACCCCGCGGGGACGCTCAAGGCCCTGCGCTCGATCGGCTATGGCGAAGTGGAGACCGCGGGCTTCGCGGGCCTCGGCGCCCGGGAGTTCCACACGCTGCTCGAGGAGGCGGGGCTCGGTGCCCCGAGCGCGCACCTCGGGTTCGATCCGGGCAACCTCGGCGCCGCTTTCGACGAGGCGCATGCGCTCGGCGCCCGCTACGCGGCGAGCGGGAGCCTGCGCGCGCTGGTGCAGCATGACCTTCCGCCCGGCGCGACCGACGCCGGTATGACACTCGAGGAAGCCAGGCGCACCGCCGAGCTCGCCAACCACATCGGCGAGCAGGCGCGGCGCGTCGGGCTGCAGTACGTCTATCACAATCACGATTTCGAATTTGCCGATCAGGGCGACGGCGCCATCGGCTACGACCTGCTGCTCGAGGAGACGGATCCGCAGCTGGTGAAGTTCGAGATCGATTGCGGCTGGATGACGCTCGGCGGGCGCGACCCGCGCGCGTACTTCGCGCGCTACCCGCATCGCTTCCCGATGATCCACGTGAAAGACTTTCTCCCCACGCCCGCCGCGCCACGCGCGCCCGATGCGCCGGCACATCCGGGTGCCGAGCTCGGGCACGGCATGATCGACTACCGGCCAATCCTGGTCGCCGCCGAGAGAGCCGGGCTCAAGCACTACTTCGCCGAGCAGGAGGGACCCTTCTCGCGGATGAGTCAGCTCGAGGCCGCGCGCCAGGCCTACGAGTACTTAAGGACAATGCCGTAGCGCTCGCGCAGCCGGCGAAAGTCCGTGCGCCAGCCTCACTACGGAGTGCTCGGCTGCTGAAGTGATCGGGGCGATGCGCATCGCGCCCCGCCTTTCGCCGGCGGCCCACGAAGTAATGTCCGGCGAAATCGCTTCCTGCGATTTCGCCCAATGGACTAGTCCAGCTGGGTGATGGTGGCCGTGGACGGCCCGCGCGTCGCACGCAGCCGCGCGCTCACTTCCTCGGCCTTCCCGAGCGCACGCAGCAGGTTGCCGCCCGCGACCTTGGCGAGCTCCGCATCGCTCCAGCCGCGGCGCGCGAGCTCGGCGAGGAGCGCCGGGTACTTATCGACGCTGTCGAGCCCCGCGGGCCCATCCGGTATGCCGTCGAAATCCGATCCGAGGCCTACGTGATCGACGCCGGCGATCTTCCTGACGTGCTCGATGTGATCGGCCACGTCAGCGATGCCGACCGCCGGCCTCGGGTGGGCGCGCTCCCACTCGGCGAGCGCCGCCCGGGCGCGCTCGGGCTGACCGATGTACAGGCCGCCGAGCGGCGGAGCGTTGTAGCGGGCGTGCTCGGCCGCAAGGTCGGCGTCCCAGCGGCGCCGCGCTTCGGAGACGTAGCCCGGGTAGAAGTTGACCATCACCACGCCGCCGTTGGCCGCCACCAGCTTCAGCACGTCGTCCGGGACGTTGCGCGGGTGATCGACCAGCGCGCGTGCCGAGGAGTGCGAGAACATCACCGGTGCCTCTGTGACCGCGAGCACCGCGCGCATGGTGTCGGCCGACACGTGCGACAGGTCGGTCAGCATTCCTAAGCGGTTCATCTCGCGCACCACCTCGCGGCCGAAGGGTGTGAGCCCGTGGTGCGCCGGGTTGTCGGTCGCCGAGTCGGCCCAGGCGGTGTTGGTCGCATGCGTCAACGTCATGTAACGCACGCCGAGGTCGTAATAGGCGCGCAGCGCCGGCAGCGAGTTGTTGATCTGATGCCCGCCCTCGACGCCGATCAGGCAGGCGATCCGGCCGGACTTGTGCAGGCGCACGATGTCGGCAGCCGTGTACGCCATGGCGAGGTCGCGCGGGTAGCGCTCGCACATCTGCTTCACGATGCCGATCTGCTCGAGGGTCATCTGCACCGCGGCCGGGCCCTGCACTTCGACCGGGATGTAGACCGACCAGAACTGTGCGCCGACGTGACCTGCCCTGAGGCGCGGGATGTCGGTCATCAGCGGCGGGCTGCCCTCGGGCGCCGGCAGCCCTGCGGTGGAGCGGCTCAGGTCGACCTTGTCGAGATCGCTGGCGAAGCGGCTGCGGATCTCCCACGGCAGATCGTTGTGCCCGTCGATGAGCGGCGTCTGCGCCAGGACCCGCTCGATGCGCTGTGCCTCGGAGTCGGCGGCCAGCGCCGGCAGCGCCAGCAGCAGTGCGGGCAGCAGGGCGGAGGCCACACGGGCGTGCCGTGACAAATGGGGCATGGCGAGACTCCTCACGGGTGGCGGGCGTGGGTTTTGAATGAGGGCCGAGCTCAGCGGTGCCGGCGCCGGCGGGCCGGTGTGGCGGTGCGGCGGGCTTCCTCGGCGCGCGGCCGCCCGGCGGTCGCAGCGATCAGCTGGGTCTCCGGCGCCGAGCACAGCGACAGCACGCGGCACGGGCCCTCGCCGGCGGCAATGTAGGCGTGACCCATGCCGCTGTCGAAATAGATCGAGTCTCCGACCTTCAGGTGCACGGGTGCGTACACGCTCGTGTGAAGGTCGACCTCTCCCTCGAGCACGTAGGCGTATTCCTCGCCCGGATGGCGGATCAGCTCGCCGAACTCCTCGAGGCTGCGCGCGTGCAGCTCCGCCACGATGGGAATGATGCGCTTGTTGAGCAGGTCCCACGCCGGGTAGAGGTGCGAGTAGTTTTTGGTCTCGATCGCCTTGCCCTCGCCGGCGCGCACGATGCAGCGCCGGGCGCTCGCGGCCGGCTGCGCTTCCGCGCCGGCATCTCCGCCGAACAGCGTCGCGATGTCGATCTGCAGTCCGCTGCTGATGCGCGCGAGCTTGTCGAAGGTCGGCGACATCCGGTCGTTCTCGATCTTCGACAGCGTGGAAGCCGGCAGCCCGGTCCGCTTGCTGACGTCGGCGAGTGTCCAGCCGTGCTTGCGGCGCAGCGCCTTGAGCGCGGCGCCGGGAGTGGCGACGCGCTGATCCGCGGCGGGCTGGTCCGCCAGCGCCGCGGCCTCGGCCAGGGGCGTGGATTTCGCAGGCATCGTGGCAATGTTAACCGCGCGCGCCGATCCGGAAAATAATTTGCTAAATCAGAAATAATGTTGTCATATTGGACAAAATTTGCACAGGGGGGGATACGACTCATGCTCCGTTCGCCGCGCGTCTCATCGCTCGTCTCGCTGCTGCTCGCACCCATCGCCGCCGTGCCGGCCACGCAGGCCGACCAGGCCGCGGAGACTCAGACTCAGCCCGCGGCCACCGCGCTCCAGGAGATCGTGGTCACGGCGCAGAAGCGCTCGGAAAAGCTGCACGACGTGCCGATGGGCGTCACCGCAGTCACCTCGGATGACCTGCAGAAGCAGGACCTGGTGAGCTTCGCGGACCTCGAAGCCAAGGTGCCAGGCTTGTCGGTGGAGCAGATCCAACCCGGGCAGGACCGCCTCGCGATCCGTGGTCAGAACGTCGGCAGCGTGGGCTCGACGGTTACGACTTATCTGGACGGAGTGCCGTTCGGCTCGAGCAACGCGCTCGCCAACGGCTCGATCGTGACGGGCGACTTCGACACCTGGGATCTGCAGCGCGTCGAGGTGCTGCGCGGGCCGCAGGGGACGCTCTACGGCGCGGGCAGCGAGGGCGGGCTCCTCAAGTACGTGACCAATCTGCCGGATCCGAGCCGCGAGGCCGGCGCTTTCGAGGTGGGCGGCGAGGACATAGCGCACGGCGACACCACCGAATCGGTCAAGGGCATGATCAACATGCCGATCACCGGCAGCGCCGCGGTACGGATCAGCGGCTTCTACGACGGGGTGCCGGGGTACATCGACGATCCGAACCTCGGCAAGAACGACGTCAACGGCGGCTATCGCCAGGGTGGACACGTGTCGTTTCTCGTCCAGCCGAGCGACAACTTCTCGCTGAGACTCAGCGCCTTCGGGCAGACCCTGCACACCGACGGCACACCCTACATCGACGTGATCGGCGCGGCCGGCACACCGCTCACGCCGCCGGCGAACCAGTTGCAGCCCTCGATCGGCGACTACGACCAGATGCGCTTCACCAACGAGCCGAGCACCTTCCGCTACCGGATCTTCGCCCTCGATCTCGACTGGAACCTCGGCTGGGGGACACTGAGCTCTACTTCGAGCTACGGCACCAGCATCCAGGACCTCTACACGGACGCGAGCTCGGTCGCGCTGGCGCCGGGATTCACCTTCGGTGATCTTGCCGCGAGCATCACCGGGGTGCCGACCGGAGTCGCCGAGACCAACGACCTGACCGTCGACAAGTACACCGAGGAGCTGCGCCTGGCCTCCTCAGGCACGCAGTCCCTCGAATGGCAGGTGGGCGCGTTCTATACGCACGAAGCGTCCATCCTGTCGCAATCGCTGCCGACCTTCCTGATACCGAGCCAGGCCAACACCGGCCTGCCGTCGCTCGAGACGCCGGTACTCGATTCCCTTTACCGCGAGCAGTCGGTCTTCGGCCAGATCACTTATCATTTCAGCCCTCAATGGGACGTCGCCCTCGGCGGCCGCTGGTCGGAGAACGAGCAGTCGACCACCGAGACCATCGGCGGGCTGCTGGTCAATCCGTCGCAGCTGGACGTCGGCAGCTCGAGCGAATCCGATTTCACTTACTCGATCGCACCGCGCTGGCACGTCACCAATGACACGATGGTTTATGCCCGGGTGGCTTCTGGTTACCGTCCCGGCGGCCCGAATGCGCTGCCGCCGGTCGCGCCGGCGGGTGTGGCGGCCTCCTACGGGTCTGATTCGACCGTGAACTACGAGCTCGGCACCCGCACGAGCGTCATGGACAACCGCCTGTCGATCGACATCGATGCGTTCCTGGTCGACTGGAGGAAGATCCAGCTGCTCCAGATCGTCGACAACTTCGGCATCAACGCCAATGGTGGTACGGCGGAGAGCAAAGGCATCGAATGGACCCTGGGGCTCACTCCGGTCCAGGGTCTCAACTTCACGTTGACGGGCGCCTACGTCGACGCCTACCTGACCTCGTCGGCCCCGGCTGCCGGCGGCAACGACGGCGATCCGCTGCCGTACGTGGCGAAGCTCAGCACCTCGCTCGACGCCTCCTACGGCTGGCGTGTGTCGAGCGACTTCAGCGGCTTCGCCGGCGCGACCTGGACCTATATGGGCGGCCGCTGGGACGACTTCTCGGCGAGCACCCAGGTGCAGGCCGGTGCGCTCGTGTCGGTGCCCAATCCGCGCCTCGAGCTGCCGAGCTACAACACCGTGAATCTGCGCGCCGGTTTCGAGAACAGCCGCTGGACGTTCCTGCTTTACTGCAAGAACGCCGGCGATCAGCGCGGGCTCACCTACTACGCGAACTCGGGCACGCCAAACTTCGGCGGCTCGATCGCATTGGTCCAGCCGCGCACGATCGGCGCGACGGTCACGCTCCACTATTGACGGCGCGGATTCGCTGTCAGGAGCAAGCATGGTGGTTGAGCGCGCCTCGAACCCGCTACCGGAGGCGGCTGCGGCAGAATCCGCACGGCTGCCGTACCCCTACCTGCTGTTCCTCGGCGACGCCACCGAGCCGGCCTTCGCCAAGACCGCGTTCGGTTTGCGGGACTGGATCCCCGAGCGCTGCGTCGGCGAGTGGGCGTGTGCCGAGGCCACGGTCTCGACCGGGCTGCCGCGCCTCGACCCGGCCGCGGCGCACGCGCGTGGCGCGCGCGGTCTGGTCATCGGTGTGGCACCGATCGGCGGGATGATCGGCGATCGCTGGGCGCCGCTGCTCATCGAGGCGCTCGAGGCGGGGCTCGATATCGTCAGCGGCCTGCACGCCCGGCTCACCGACGTCCCGCCTCTCGCGGCCGCGGCGGGGCGCTGCGGCCGCAGACTCATCGACGTGCGCATTCCGCCGCCGGGGATCCCGGTCGGCACGGGGCGCAAACGCTCCGGCAAGCGCCTGCTCACTGTCGGCACGGACTGCGCGCTCGGCAAGAAATATTCGGCGCTCGCCATCACGCGCGCCTTGGCCGCGCGTGGGCGCGACGTCGATTTTCGCGCGACCGGGCAGACCGGGATCCTGATCGCCGGCGGCGGCATGCCGATGGACGCGGTGGTCTCGGATTTCGAGGCCGGGGCTGCGGAAGTCCTCACTCCCGATGCCGCGCCCGATCACTGGGACGTCATCGAAGGGCAGGGGTCGCTGTTTCATCCGGCGTATGCGGGCGTGTCGCTCGGCCTGTTGCACGGCAGCCAGCCCGACGTGTTCGTCGTCTGTCACCATCCCGGGCGCGAGCGCGTGCTCGGCTACCCGGACTACCCGCTGCCGAGCATCGCCGAGACGATCGATCTCAACCTGCGACTCGGGCGGCGGACCAACCCGGCGATCCGCTGCGCCGGAGTCTGTCTCAACACCTCGCAGCTCGAAGCACCGTCGGCCCATGAGGTGCTGGCGCGCGAGAGCGCGCGGCTCGGCCTGCCGGCTGCGGATCCCATGCGTCCCGGACCTGAATTCGAAAGGCTCATCGACTCATGCCTGAAGTAGCACTCGATCTCGATCAGAAGGATCCAGTCAGGAGCATCCACCGCCCGCGCGCCTCGGCACGCATGCGGATGGCCCTGCTCCCGGCGGCGGCGGCGGCGCTGCTGACCGTGGCGCTGGCTCTGTTCACCGCCGGGTTCGCCTGGGGAGCGCCCCCTACGGCGGGGGCCGTTGCGCCGCAGAGCGCCGCGCCCGCACCCGCGCCACCGGCCGCGGCGGCCGCACTCACCGCCGAGGATGCCGACCAGTGGCTCGACGGCTACCTGCCGTACGCGCTCGCGACTGCCGACATCCCCGGCGCCGAGATCGCGATCGTCAGGGACGGCGAGGTAGTCACCGAGCGGGGGTTTGGCTTCGCCGACGTCGAGAAGCGCACGCCGGTCGATCCGAAGGTGACGATGTTCCGCCCCGGCTCGGTCTCGAAGCTCATCGTCTGGACGGCGGTCATGCAGCAGGTCGAGGCCGGTAAGATCGATCTCGACGCCGACATCAACAAGTATCTCGACTACAACGTGACCGGCCTCGGCGGCAAGCCGATCACCATGCGCGATCTGCTGCAGCACACGGCGGGCTTCGAGGAGCATGCCAAGGGCGTCATCTCCCTGAGCAACAATCTGCCGACCTTCGAGCAGATCCTGAAGGCCAGGGTGCCGGCCCGCATCTTCGCTCCGGGCTCGACGCCCGCCTACTCCAACTACGGCGCCTCGCTCGCGGGTTACATCGTCGAGCGCGTCTCCGGCGAGCCGTTCGACGCTTACCTCGAGAAGCATATCTTCCAGCCGCTCGACATGACGCACTCGAGCTTCCGCCAGCCGCTGCCGGCCGCGCTCGAGCCGTTCATGGCCAGGGGCTATCGTCTCGGCTCAGGCCGTGCGGAGCCGTTCGAGTACGTCGGCCCGCGCCCGGCGGGCTCGATGTCCGCGTCCGCGGACGACATGGCGCACTTCATGATCGCGCACCTGCAGGACGGGGAATATCACGGCAACCGCATCCTGAGCGCCGCGACCGCGGAGCTGATGCACAACAGCCCGTACCCCGATCCGATCGGGCCGCTCAACCGCATGGAGCTCGGCTTCTTCGAGACCAACATCAACGGCCGCGAGGTGATCGCGCATCTCGGCGATACCGAGTTCTTCCACACCTCGCTGCACCTGTTCCTCAAGGACCAGGTCGGCCTGTACGCCTCCTTCAGCAGCCCGGGGAGGGAGGGCGCGGTGCAGACGCTGCGCAACCAGTTGTTCCAGGACTTTGCCGACCGCTACCTGCCCGCCGCCGTGCCGCACCCGGTGAGCGCGCAGGTCGATGCCGCGACCCAGACGGCGCACTCGGCGCTGATGAGCGGCGCCTGGGACGTCTCGCGGCGGGCCGACAGCAATTTCCTGGCCGCACTCGGATTCATCGGCCAGACGAAAGTCGCAGCCAACAAGGAGGGCGAGCTGGTATTGCCCTTCCCGGGACCGAACGCCAAGCCGCGGCACTGGGTCGAGGTCGCGCCCTTCGTCTGGCAGGACGTCAACGGTAACGACCGCGCCGCCGCCAAGGTGATCGACGGCCGGCCGGTGCGCTTCAGCTTCGATTTCCTCTCGCCCTTCGAGGTGTTCGACCGGGCGCCGTGGTATTCGAGCAGCACCTGGCTGATGCCGCTGTTCCTGGTGAGCTTCGCCGCGCTGCTGCTCACCGTGCTGGTCTGGCCGGTGGCCGCCATCGTCCGCCGCCGTTACCAGGCGCCGCTCGCGCTCGGTCCGGCCGCGCGGCGCGCCTACCTCGGCAGCCGCATCGGCGCCGTGGCGATCGTCGCGGCGCTCTCGATCTGGGGGCTGTTCATGATGCTGATCCTCAAGGACACCGGCACCCTCGGCGGGCGCCTCGATCCGCTGCTGGTAATGGCACAGCTGCTCTCCATCGCGGCCTTCGTCGGGGGACTCGCGGCGATGCTGTGGAACCTGGTGGCCGTATGGAGCGGACAGCGGCGCTGGCCGGCGAAGACCTGGAGCATCGTGCTCGCGCTCTCCTCGGTGCTCGTGCTCTGGGTGGCGCTGGTCTGCAAGCTGCTCGTGATCGGGACCGACTATTGATGAGCACATTGCGCCTCACGGTCGCGGTCGAGAAGCTCGGGTTCGCGGCGCCGTTCCGCATCGCCGGCCGGGTGTTCGAGCACCAGGACGCCGTGGTGGTCACGCTCGACGACGGCGCACACCGCGGCCGCGGGGAGGCCTGCGGCGTCTTCTATCTCGAGGACGGCGTGCCGCAGATGCTGGCGGCGCTCGAGGCGCAACGCGCTGTCATCGAGCGCGGCATCGACCGCGGCGCGCTGCAGCGCCTGCTGCCGGCCGGCGGGGCGCGCAATGCGCTCGACTGCGCGCTGTGGGAGCTCGAGGCGCAGCGCGCGGCCAAGCCGGTGTGGCAGCTCGCGGGGCTGACGAGCCCGAAGGAGCTGACGACGACTTTCACCCTCGGCGCCGACGAGCCCGAGGTCATGGCGGCGGGCGCGCGGCGCTACGCCGAGGCGCGGGCGCTGAAGCTCAAGCTCACCGGCGACCTCGAGCTCGACGCACTGCGCGTGGCGGCGGTGCGGGCGGCGCGGCCGGACGTCTGGCTGGCGGTCGATGCCAACCAGGCCTACGCGATCGGCCAGCTCACGCAACTGGTCGAGATCCTCGCCGAGGCGCGGGTCGAGCTGCTCGAGCAGCCGCTGGCGCGCGGGCGCGAGGCGGATCTCGATGACTTCTCTTCGCCGATCCCGATCGCGGCCGACGAGAGCGCGCTGGTGCTCAACGACATCGCCGGCCTGGTCGGGCGTTTCGATACCGTCAACATCAAGCTCGACAAGTGCGGCGGCCTCACCGAAGGCCTTGCCATGGCGCACGAAGCGCGCCGCGCCGGGCTCGACGTCATGGTGGGCAACATGATGGGCTCGAGCCTCGCGATGGCGCCGGCCTTCGTGCTCGGTCAGCTGTGCGACGTGGTCGATCTGGACGGACCAACCTTCCTCGCGCGCGACCGCACGCCCGCAGTGCGCTACGCCGGCGGCAGGATCTGGTGCGACGACGCCGTCTGGGGCGGCGCGGCCGCGCGCGCGGCCTGAAGTCGCGCCGGCCCGGCAGCCACGGCCTTCAGCGCAGCGGATCTCCCCGGTGTCCACGTGGTTTCAGCGGCGGCTGCTTCCCGGCCTCGCCTACAAGGCGGTGGTGATCGGCGGCGGCTACGCCACCGGGCGCGAGCTCGCCGAGTTCTTCCTGCCGAGCGGCCCGTGGGGCGGCATCGCGGCGATGGGGCTCGCGATGCTGATCTGGAGCGCGATCTGCGTCACCACGTTCCTGTTCTCACGCGCGGTGGGCGCGCTCGACTATCGAACCTTCATCCGCGCCCTGCTGGGTCCGGGCTGGATCGTGTTCGAAGTGGCGTACGTGGTGTTCGTGGTGGTGGCGCTCGCGGTATTCGGGGCGGCTGCCGGCGCCATCGGCGCGGCGACTTTAGGGCTTCCCACGATCGCCGGCACCATCGTGCTGATGGCGGCCATTGCGTTCGTGACCGCTTATGGCAACGCCTCGGTCGAGCGGGTTTTCACCTACGTCTCGTTTCTGCTCTATGGCGTGTATGTGCTGTTCGTGTTGTTTTCGCTCACTCACTTCGGCGGGCAGATTGCCGCGGGGTTCAGCCGCCCGGCTCCGCCGCACGGCTGGCTGAGGGGTGGCGTCGAGTACGCGGGCTACAACGTCATCGGCGCCGTCGTCATCCTGCCGGTGCTGCGGCATCTCGCCAGCAACCGCGACGCGGTGATCGCGGGCGTCTTCGCGGGGCCGCTGGCGATGCTGCCGGCGCTCATGTTCTTCAGCTGCATGATGGCCTACTACCCGCAGATCGCGGCCGCGACGCTGCCGTCCGACTATCTGCTGCAGCGGCTCGATCTGCCCGTGTTCCGCTA
>Ga0187781_10000835_pt1 | contig 22648 bp, 26 predicted proteins | sample 0715_SJ02_MP02_2_FD_132447 | JGI IMG/M metagenome (GOLD analysis project Ga0187781, IMG submission 132447) | Tropical peat soil microbial communities from peatlands in Department of Meta, Colombia - 0715_SJ02_MP02_20_MG | ecosystem: Environmental > Terrestrial > Soil > Wetlands > Peat | place... | reverse complement strand
TCCTTGCCGTTTATCCTCATGGACACCTCCGTCAACTCGTCGGCCTTTGCTACTCTGACGTTCCTCCCGCTCATCGTTCCACCTCACCGCCCGCCAACCCAACCCTGCTCAAGGCGAGCCTAAGCGACCTCTGCGTCAGCACCTTGATCATCTTCAACCTGTATTCTCTGCTTCCGTGCACGTCGGACGGTGGGCTCGCACCTTCGATCGCCCTCTCCGCGGCCTCTGCGATAGTCCCTTCATCCAGGGGCCTCTCCCTGAGATACTGCTCAGCAGAGGCAGCCCTCACAGGAGTCGGTCCTGCCGACCCGAACCCTATCCTCGCTTCTCTGCACCTCTTTCCATCTCCTTCCATGGTGATGATTGTGCCGACGTTTGCGATTGCGAAATCAGCCTCCCGAAGGCTGTGCTTGAAGTAGGCAGACCCCGATCGCTCCGCGAGATACGGGACTTGCAGCTCCGTGAGAATCTCGTCGTGACCTACAGCCGTGGTGAATAAGTCTACGAAGAAATCCCGCGCAGTTACTATCCTCTTCCCGCCCTCCCCTTCAATGACAAAACGCGCGTCTGCGACCAGAAGCGCAACGGGGAGGTCAGCGGCGGGGTCTGCGTGACAAACTGACCCTCCAATCGTGCCAAGGTTCCGGACCTGCTGGTCTCCTATTCGGGCAACTGCGTCGTTTATGAGGGTAAACCTGTCCTTGATTGTTACGTCGTGCTCGACAGCATCGTGCGCGGCGAGCGCGCCAATGGCGAGGTAATTGCCTTCATCTCGAATATAGGAGAGGTCTGCGAGCTTGGAGATGTCGACGAGAGCGGTAGGCGCAGCCAGTCTCAGCTTCATCAAGGGCAGGAGACTCTGACCCCCGGCGAGGACTTTGGCTTCCTCATTCTGTCGTAGAAGCCGGATTGCTTCTTTGAGCGAACCGGGGGAGTAGTAGTCGAACTTCTTAGGAATCATGCGAGAGGACCCTTTCGGTTGCTGAGATTCTTAAGGATGCACTTCGTTACACGAGCTGCGGGCAGATCTTCCCCGTCACATTAGCCAAGTGGATAGAATCCGCCGAGAGAGGACAAACAGCCAGAGTTTTTATGACTCCTGGCCCGGGAACTTGCCATGAGCCTTAAACTCGGAGACCTGAAGGTCACCAGTCCCGCCTTTAACACGCTAGGTCGGATGGACAGGAAGTACGGAGGGGACGCTGGGAACCAGTCCCCCCCTCTGGGATGGACAGGCGCACCGAAGGGGACGAAGGAGTTCGCACTAATTTGCCACGACCCCGATGCGCCGCTCCCTGACGGGTTCACTCACTGGGTGGTGTACGGCATCCCTGCGAGCGTGACGAAGCTATCTGAAGGCCAGAAGCCGGGCGCCTTCACCTCGGGGGTGAACGGGACTGGAAAGCCAGGCTACATGGGGCCTTACCCGCCGAATGGGCACGGGGTCCACCACTACTACTTCTGGGTCTACGCCCTGGGGGACGAAATGAAGCTCAAGTCTGGCCTCGATAGGGCCCACCTTCTCGACGCGATTTCCAACCACATTCTCGAGCAAGCCCGTCTCGTAGGGACATACGAGCGATAGGAGCAATTCTCTCTTAGTCGGAATCACATCACGGCACACTCATGCCTAATAGTCGTCGTTCGTCAGTTCACGTAGGTACTCACAAGAATCTAGTAGAATGTCCGGCAGTGGCGGATATCAAATCCAAAATTGGAAGAGATTTGGAAGAATGCTGATATAACAGATTAGGGTACAATTCGCCTAAGACCCATGGTGAATTTCAAAACTCTGACCGCCGTGTTCGCCGTCCTTACCGTGGTTTTCATCGCCACCACAGGTTATTTCGCCGCAACCACAAGTTCTGCTCCAGCTTCGGTCACGCAGACTGTGACGTCAACTTCTACGATAACGACCACCCAATCCTCTGGCGGAACCACGGGCCTAGGAAATAGCCAAGGAACCACTGCGATAGGGATTGCGTACAGTAACTCCCTCGGCTTCTATCTTACAAACGGAACGGGATGGACGGTTTACCTCTTCACCAAGGATACACCAAATAGTGGAGTAAGCTCCTGTTACGGGCAGTGCGAGACATTCTGGCACCCTTTTCAGGGTTCGATTGGCAGTCTCTCCCTGCCTCCAGGGCTCAACGCGTCCAGCTTTGGAACAATCACAAGAACGGATGGGACCAAGCAGATAACCTATGACGGCTGGCCCCTGTACTACTACTCCGGGGACAATGCGGCCGGACAGACGAATGGACAGAACAAGGACAACACGTGGTTCGTGGTGAACGTCCCCAGCATCTCGATACCGTCTACGACGACGTCCACAGCGACAAGCCAGACGAGTTCGTCAACCACGCAGACGAGTTCAACGAGCACAACGAGTTCACCCGGATACGGATACTAACTACTGCGAAGAACAGTCTTGGCAGTGATTCTTCATGCAGAAGAGTGACATCCTGGCCCACTCGGGCGGAGTACTCATGCTAGGGGTTCTTGCGATCAACGTCTACATCGGCATCTATGATACAAACCTCTCACAGATCAGCCCGCTCCACTGGGACCTTAATTGGGTGATAGCCGCGGTCGATCTGGCTGCCGGGGTCATACTCATCGCGAATCCCGAGGGGATCGTCTGGAAATCACTTGCCGGGGTCGTCTGGCCGGTCGTCTACGTGGCCAACCTTTTCATTGATGTTGAGACGCGGTTATGTCTTGGAACGTCGGTCTCAACCTGTTCTCCGACGGTCTCTGATGCATACCGGTACCTGATCCTGGGGAGCGCGAACGAGGAATGGGACCTGTGGCCTTACACCATACGGTTTGCAATCGCTCTTGTCACCATAACGTTGATTCTGGTGGCGTTCTCGCTCTACTTTGGAAAAAAGTCGGTCAGCATCACGACCCCTGAGGGCAGGGTGTAAGGAAGCACCTCTAGGCGTATGAACCCAACGCACAGCGAAAAAAGGCATTTCAAGCCATCCGAACCTTCTCTCCGTCAATGAGTTCTGATTGGGACGAGGCGTATCGCACTGGTCGGTACAGAATACACTGGGATTACAGTGCCCCTTCCCAGGAAATCGCGGCCTGCGCCGCGCTGGGAATATTCCCTCGAAATGGAGTAATCTTGGACATAGGCTGTGGCTCCGGGTCCGACGCGGTCTTCCTCGCAGCTCTCGGCTTCCAGGTCAAAGCCCTGGACATCAGTCCCGCTGCTTTGGAACTGGTGAAGGAAAAGGCAGACAGAGCTGGCGTAAATGTCGAGACACTCCATGGGAGCGCAACGAGGATGCCGGTAGACTCCGCCAGCATCGAGTTCGCCCTTGACCGGGGGTTGTTACACAATCTTAGCGACGTCGTAGGAAAGGCGTACGCAAAGGAGCTCGCACGCATCCTGAAGCCAGGGGCTGGGTTCCTCCTCCGAGGGGCTCGAATCAGCTACGATGGAAACTTCAATCCGATTACTTCAGAGCGCCTACGAGCCACATTCTCAGGCAGGTTGTTTTCGATTGGTCCCCCGATTCCAATCGCAATGATTTCTGACGCTACCGACCGGACACTTGACGGAGCCATCGTATTCATGCGACGCAAGTAGTAGCGTTCTCTCTTGCCCGACGCGGGAGCAAAAGAACCTGAAGCCCGCGCTCTCCAGGACCTCGTCATGCCAACTCAAGGTTCTTCTGCCTTTGCCAACATTCATGTCCTGAAAGGGCTCCTACTGACGTGCTTATTATCGGCAGGCGAGCACAGCCGGGCGTGAAATTCCGGTTCTACTACAGCGGTATCAGGGTAAGGGATCTCAAGAAGTCGCTGGACTTCTACACAGAAGCACTGGGGATGAAGGTGGTTGGGAAGGGGACCATGCCGCACGGCGGGAAGTGGATTCAACTGCGAGGAAGGGGGTCAGAACAAACACTCGAGCTGAACTGGTACCCGGAGGGATCAAGGTTCTACACCGGATACTCATCTGGAGAGGAACTCGACCACCTGGCTTTTAGGGTGAAGGATGTCAGGAAAGGTTACCAGCAGCTCCTTAGCAAGGGTGCCACGCCCGCGGTCACCCCGGAGCAGTCGAAGGGGACTGAAGTGTACGTCAAGGACCCAGACGGAATCTGGATTGAACTGCTCGGGCCCTAGGCATTTTCCTTCATACCGAGGTTGCTGAAGGGCCGCTCGAAGACGTTGGGTTCCGTATGTCTGTTCCCCTTACGTATGACATGAGCCCCGCCACAGCCAGAACAGCGAGAGAGACCTCAAGCGCCACATGAAACCCCTGGATATACGACGAAGTAAGGCCACCGAGCATCTCGGTCGTGCCGATGAACACCTGATACGCGACCGATCTCGGCAGTGCCAACGACAGGACTGATATCGCGAGGACGTAGCTCCCAAGCGTCCCGATGTTCTGGAGGGTCCTCAGGAGCCCCGACACAACCCCATAGGAGCCTCTTGCCGCGTTTGCCATTACCGCGCTGTTGTTGGCGGGGTAGAACATGGCGCCGCCGATGCCCGAGACCGCCATCGAAAGCGCCACGATGTAGTACGGCGAAGCCAGTCCCACGGTCAGGAGAAGCGCCGTGGAGACCCCGATGCACCCCAGGCCCGCCGTTGCTATTGTCCTGGACCCGAACCTGTCGGTCATCCTTCCGGTAAATGGAGCCAGGATGATGTTCATGATTGAGCTGGGGAGGAGGAGAAGCGAAGCGTCGAGCGGGCTGAGTCCTCTTATGCCCTGCAGGTAGGTCGTGAGGAGCAGTGCGATGGAAAGGACTGCAATGTTCTGCAGGAATGCCGCCATCAGGGAGTACCTCAGCACCCTGTTCGCAAACTCCTTGATGTCGATCATCGGGTTGTCGTGTCCTCTCTCGAACTCCAGGGTGACCGCGACGAGTGCGAATCCCCCGAGCAGAAGCAGGCCGTTGAAGTAGGTGAGCCCAGAGGCAGCCAGGTCGACGGACGAATAGGAGATGACCGACAGTGCGACCCCCAGGAGAACCATTCCCGTCATGTCAGACCCCACGTGAACCCTGCTGACGTCCTTGAGATACCTCGTGCCGAGGAAGACTCCGACGACCCCGATTGGGATGTTGATGAGGAAGATGAAGCGCCAGCCGAGCAAGGTCGTGAGGGTGCCGCCGAGGATGATTCCAAGGACTGCCCCGCTGTTCCACGCCATGGTTATGTATCCGAAGGTCCTCCCCAGTCTGTTTCTCGGGAAGGTGTCCGTCAGTATTGCCGCACTGTTGGCCACCAGCAGCGCGGAGCCGACGCCTTCTGCTGCTCTCGCAGCGATCAGGAAGGATATCGTGGGGGCAAGGCCGCAGAGCAGAGAGCTCACTGTGAAGACGGCAAAGCCCAGGTTGAAGAGGCGTGCCCTGCCGTGTATGTCCCCCGCCCTCCCGAATTGCGTGGTGAATACTGCCAGCACCACCAGGTACGACATGATTATTCCTATGGTCCCTACGAAGTCCGAGCCCAGAAATTCAACTATGCTAGGAAATGCGAGTGTCACGATCGTCGAGTCCACGGCAGCCATGACCGAGCCCAGTGTTACGACCAATAGGACTTTGTTCGCTGCTTCCATGCTGTCCTGTCTCTTCGAAGGTCGGCAAGAGCTGCGCACTTAGTGATTGACCCTAACGTGTTTCAGTGCCAGCGTGTCTTCCAGCTAGCGTCACCGACGGAGAACTGCAAATCGCCTGATTAGCAGCCAAGACACTTGGATTAGCGAAGTTAATAGGAAACTACCAGCATCATGGCGTTCTGGTGGACCAGACCGTGGCAGACATCAAGGCCTTGCACGTGGTGTACGCAACATGGTGTCCGCACTGCAGTCCAACGATAGTGGAACCCATGAAGAAAGTGGCCACGGAACTCGGGGTACCCTGTTACTTGTACGACATCGACAATCCCGAGGAGGAGAGCAAAGCCGATCAGCTCGTCCGGAGGTATGGCGACTGGTCAGAGGATTATCTAGTACCACAGGTCTTTGTCGAGATGAACAGCGGAGAGACGCGCCACGTCCTGACGGGAAACCCGCAGGGCGTGGAGCTGACACGTCGTGCTGTAGAGAATCTGATGACTGGGTCCATGTTCAAGAAAGCCGCCACTCATGCCAATGAGTAGGTAGTACCGAAGTTCGGGACTGGGGAGCTGGTGAACCTTCGTCGGCTGGCAATCAGCCGTACTTCTTGATCCACCAATCTGCCACGTCTACCCTCCGGGCAATCCACACGTCCTTTTTCTTCGACGCGTATCCCAGGAACTTCTCAATCGCCTTGGTCCTCCCCGGCCGCCCGCTGATTCTCACGTGTATTCCCACGTTCATGAGCTTGGGGCGCTTCGCTCCTTCGTCGTACAGTACGTCGAAAGAATCTTTGAGGTAACCGTAGAATTCGTCCGAATTCGCGAACCTATTGGAGAAGTAGTGGAAATCGTTGACGTCCGGTGTATATGGTATGAGCAGCAAGCGTCTGCCTTTTCCGCATCTCACGAAGTAAGGAAGGTCGTCATTGTACACGTCAGAATCGTAGAGAAAACCCCCCTCCTCGGAGATCAACTCGATCGTGTTCTCGCTCGGTTCCCTGCAGTACCACCCAACAGGGCGTTTGCCGGTGATTTCTGTTATTGATTTGACGGCGTCTCTTATCACCTTCTTCTCCTCTTCTTTGGTCAGGGTGTAGTGTTCCACCCATCGGAGACCGTGACTGCACACCTCGTGCCCTCGCCTTACAATCTCCCTGGCGGCCTCCCTGTTTACTTCGAGCGTCCTGGCCGTCGCGAAGAATGTCACCTTCACCCCGAACCTGTCGAAAAGGTCCAAGAGCCTCCAGACCGCCGTTCTGGTCTCGTACTCGAAGACCGATTCAATCCCCAGGTCCCTCTTCGGAGGAGTGCCGTATGACGCGAACTCTCCGTAGGTCTCCGGACTGGCGTCGCCGTTGACCACCGACCGCTCCCCTCCGGCCTCGTAGTTGACGGCTATCGTGAGCGCGAGCCTCGCCCCTCCAGGCCACCTAACTCTCGGGGGGTTCATCCCGTACCCCACGAAGTCCCTGTTCCCAGCGGCGGCCACGCCAGATGTCAATTCCTGTGTTGTCCCCTCTCATCCTTGGCTAGCAGGAAGTTCTTCACCTTTGTGTCAGGGCTGGGTTCACTCACATCGGTCGTTCGCAGTCAGCGGGTAGGATATCGAGAAATAGACCCGCCAGAGTCGCACCGTCATGAGTGAGAAGGCCCGCCCGAAGTACAGCTTCTCCAGGAAGCTCGGAGGAGGCGAGTTCCTCAACGTGGCGGTGTGGCCATGGAGGTCGAATCCAGAGGACGAAGTGGTAAGCGTCCAGCTGAGGAAGTTCGACGGCGAATGGAAGACCCGAGCGAGGGTAGCTCTATACAGGACGAAAGATGGGACCTACTCCGAGCTTCCGGAAAGAACGCCGACCCAGGACGAAGGGGTCTGACCCAAGCCGGACCAGGGGTTCTCGGGCTCTGGCTGCCGGGGTTCACGTTGGAAGGGCTCTGGCACCATGTGCTCCACACGTGTCCTTTTTGCGGGGTCGGCTCTTAACCAATATGGACTCTGGCTCTATCCGGACGTTGGCGGCTGTCTAGGAGATGTGGAAACCGCGCTAAAAGCAACGAATAGTACAGGGAACTTCGATGGCTTGTGCGACGGGGCTCAAGGTGCTCTAAAGTAATGTTTCGACGGCGGCGGTGATGATTGGTGGGCCCCCCTCCGATCAAGAAGGGTATCTATAGCGTGTCATGTGGTCTCATGTGAGTCATGATTTCCTTTGGAAATCGGTTAACTACTTGCTGGCCAGATTCCAGGCTATGCCCGGAGCCTCAAGCGTGAGTTCAGAACGAGCTTCCACCATCTTGCGTGAAGTCTCTTCCGAGAAGGCGTTCTACTTCTACAGAGCAGTTGGTAGTCCGCTGAACGTCTCCGCCAGCAGCCTCAAGGAGTTTCTGCAACGGAAATCGACCGTTGAGCCTGTTTCTTTCGTCTTCCATTCCGACAGAAAGGATTTCGAGAGCTGGGTCTCCATGCTCGGTGACGTCGAGCTATCAACGAAGCTGGCGGGGATAAGGGGCGCTAGACTGCGGGACGAGCCCCTAAGGACGAGGCTGTACGGTACGACCAAGACTAAGTTGAATCAGCTCACCCAACTCGCCAAGAACAAGTAGTTAACCACGGTAAGTATGGCGGACCCGTGGGGCGTAACCCATACCTAACAGGCAGGCACCGCCCCTCGGCGATGCTAGTCAGACAGATAGCTGTGGGGCCCATGCAGAACTTCGTTTACCTTCTCGCTGACAAACCCGAGGGAGAGGGGCTGGTGGTCGACTCCGGATGGGAGACGGGGCCCATCATAGATGCCGTGAAGAAGGCCAATGTCAGGGTCAAGTTCGCCGTCGCCACGCACAACCACTTCGACCATACGTCGACGCTGAGTGAGCTGGCCGAATCTCTGGGGGCGAAGGTCGTGGCTCACCAGCGCTCCCCCGTCGAACACGAAATCTCGGTGGACGGGGGAGACGTCCTCGCCCTCGGCAAGGCGGAGGTTAAGGTCATCTACACCCCGGGGCACACCGAGGACAGCATCTGCCTCTACGACGGCGAGGACCTCTTTACAGGGGACACGCTGTTCATCGGGAACTGCGGGAGGACGGACCTCCCCGGCGGGTCTTCTAGGGAGCTGTTCAGGAGCCTACACGACGTCATCCTGAGGCTCCCCCCATCAACCATCATCTACCCTGGTCACGACTATGGCGACGTGCCCTACAGGAGCCTTGGGGAGGAGGCCCTGTCCAACCCGGTCCTCTCTGCGAGGACCTTCGCCGAGTTCTTCGGCGTCCCGTGACGGTCTCTCCAAGCAATGAGGTCCCGGTCGGCTCAATGAAGGCTCGGGGACGGACTCGGGGGGACTGCGAATTCCTTCTCTTCCCACATGTCGTACGCGGTCGCCGACGATGAAGCCTGAGTTATGATTGCCAGGGCATTCCCCACGTGCAAGAGGCTCACCACCTCAACGTAGATTGACCCAAGCGACAGGATGACACCCAACCCCAGGACGATGCCCAACACTCCTTGGAAGACAGCAAGATACCAGGTGGTCTTCGTTATGCGCTTGATCCTGACAGGACAAGATGTGCGGCTGATGTTCCGGTATATGGTGAAGGCTAGGCCAAGAATCACGACGGCAATCACAACGTGGACGGAGAGATTCAGCATGTCGCTGAGCGGCGAGAAGAGGATGAACATGATCTGGAAGAAGGCGACCCAGATTACCAGATACATGGATTTCCAACTTTCCATGGTTTGCAAGTCGCGTTTTCAGAATTTAAGCCTGCCACCCCGATTTTGGTTGACTGGGCGAGAGCGTCCTCGCTACTGTACCCTGAGCTGAACCCCGAGTCGCTTTGACAGATTGCTCAGATCCTGCGCGACGTAGAAGAACGCCATCCAGGCGAACTTCCCCCAGCGGCGCAGCCCCTCTTCCTTGACCGCTTCGACGGCTTCCCTTGCATTGTCGGGCTCGCGGCCAAAGAAGAGCCTCCCGAAGACATCAACCGACCAGGCGTCGATTGGGAAGCCTCCGTGCGGGTTGATTATGTCCGCGGCATAGTCCCCGACCCCCGGCAGCTCCATGAGTTTCTTCTTCGCCTCGTCCGGTGGCATGCTCATGATCTGCTGGGTCTCCGGAAACCCCTTGGTGATCATCTTCGCCGCTCCCACCAGGTACTTCGCGCGGTAGCCGAGGTTGCACTTCTTGGCGAACTCTTCTGGCTTCAGCTTGGCGATTCTCTCGGCCGAAGGCTCCACAAGAATCTCCCTGTGGTCGAACGACACGAGGGTCCCGTAATGTCTGTTTATGGAGGCCATCATCTTCATGCTCCTGTCTAGCTTGGCCATCTGCAGACAGATGCTCAGCACCACCGAGTTGAAGAGGTAGGCGGTCTGGGTGTCGTGCATGCCGTAGAGGTCCTCGAGGGTGTGCCTCAGGATGTCGTCCTTTCGTGCCATGTCGTAGAAGTCGTTCAGGTCCTGGTCCGCGCCGATCAGCGGAACCAGGGTCTCTCTGATGCCGGTCAACTCCCGGTTGGTAAGGCGGTCCGCGGTGAAAATGGTTACGTCGACGCGCGGCTCTTCCACGGTGCCCACCGAACGGAGCTTCATCCCGAGGAGCCTTTCTTGGAGCCTTGTAGCCGTCCAGAGGGTATTTGTCTCGTAGATCTCGCCTGTGTTGAAGAGGCTCCATTCTGCAGGTTTCTTCACTGTGAGCTTGAAGTCAAAAGGAGCCGTTGGTGTGAGGGGAAACCTTGACGTGTGCACGAGTTCCAATACGAACTTACTCTCTGTGAGAGCTCGGGAGAACGCTACCTAAGGCTTGTCCTGCAGTTCCACGTTTTCACCGTCGAACGAGGGGACATCACGTCCACCGACTTCTTGTGCGCCAAGTTCGAAGCAGACCTCTACGGGTCAAGAACTAGGGGTTGGCACTTGGCTGACCCCCCGGGTTCGGGGCAGCACGCTGCGTTGCTGGCCTGCGAGAGGCCAACTGAACCCAAAGGCCGGCCGCGGTCAGCGCTGCAGAGATCAGAGTCGACACCAACGGATCGAGGCCGAAGTAGACGAGGACGTTGAAGAGAAGGAATCCTCCGGCTACCGCGGTGACGACTTTGAGGACCTTGCTAGATAGGGCCAGGCCGACGATGAAGAAGACGACCCCAGCGACGAGGGCCACTGTCGAACTCAACCCGAACCCGAGTGAAATGATGTAAGCGGTGTAGCCCACGACCAGGCCAACTCCAAGGGACAGTAGGGCCATTCCCAGTAGGCCTCCAATGACGAAGCCGAGAAGAACCCCTACCAGATCCCATTGAGGAGAAATGTACTGGGCAATTATGATTCCTCCGAACACCGCCCCCAACAGGCCCACCACAATGAAGGCGAGGACTTTTGCCAGAGTGCCTCCAGCGAATATCAGCGCCAGGGACACCACCAGCAAGGCTAGGAACAGCACGTCCCCTGGGACGTGGGCCATTGCAGGAACCACCGAACTTGGTATCGAAAACATGGTCAGCTATCTCCACTGGTCCCCTAGCGGGCGGATCTACTGTCTTTTTGCGGCCACATAAACGATGGGATTTGAACAGGGGGTGTTGACATGCCCTTCGTGTCTGGCCCACGCCGAGCGATTCAAGTCCGCGCCGGCGTGGAAGGATGGGGGATGCTTCCGCTCTGTGCGTACGAAAGGGCGCCCAGAAGACTAAAGAGTTCCAAGTTGCAGTTAGAGTTCCATGACCGTCGACTTCGTGATGCGAAAGGCTCCCGAATATAGGGTCGCGACCCGGACTCTCACGGGAAGGTGGCCAGGGGACAAGGGGCTCCGTGCTGAGTTTGAAAAGGTGCAAGCCTGGGCCAAGGAAAAGGGACTCCGAACAGGGAAGTGGTTCTTCAGGGAGTTCGGCGACGACGAGACGCCAGATGCTAAGTGGCGCTGGGAGACGGGCGTAGAAATCCGCGGGACGAAACCCGTGCGCGGAGGGAAGGGAATCGTGATGAAGATCTTGCCTTCATCCACAGTTGCAACCGTGACATTCGACCCGGACAAGATCTCGCCAAGGGTGATCTACCACGGATTGGCGGACTGGCTGCGGGCGCGCGAAAGGGCAGGGGAGTACAAGGAGGCAGGTCCCTACAGGGAGGTCTACCTCGGAGACCCATGGAGTAACAAGAGGGCATGGGCAAACACCCAGGTCCAGATTCCCGTCAAGCGACTCAAAGCCTGAGCTACCCCGGACGTAGGAGAAGTGAAGCCACCGATGCACCTGCCTTCACGAACGACACGTCCGCCTTCCTCCGGCTCTATCGGCAGCTGAACTCTGGGGCGCAGCATCGCATTGGGATTGTCTCACTCACGGCACACCCAAGCACAATTCGTTCAGTCACTCGGGCGGGAGCTCCCTGGAGAGTGTAGAGAGATCCAGTCCTTTCCTCCTGTGATAATAGTACGAGATTGCGTAGGTTGCCGCAGAAACAGCGATTATTGCGAGAATCACAAGCCTGGCACTGAGGGCGCTGGGGCCAATTGCAGGGTTGGTTAATGCGTTGTAGCTCAGATAGCCTATGACGACTATTGAAACAATGCCTATCCAAGATATAACAGGAAAGCCGGCGAACCTGGTTGTGTTTTGGGATCCCTCAAAGATAGATTTGCGTCTAAATGGAAGTACAACCGCTGCAACGGCCGAAATGAGCCATACCAGTGTGAAGAGGAAGGCGCCGTTTAGCTGAGTGCTGATGAAGGATGTAAAGAAGACGAGATACATCGGTATCATCGCTAACAGCACCGTGAGGAGTATCGCCGTTGTTGGCGTGTGGAACCTGTCGCTCACGTGAGCCAAGCCTGCCGGGCCGACCCTGTCCAGTGCCCAAGCCATCGGAATCCTACTGGCGAAGACAAGGGCGAGCCACCACCAGCCTATGTTTCCCACGAAGAGGCCTACAGTGATTATCCATAGCAGGATTTGGTTCGGATAGAAGACCATGGCAAGGGCGGACGGGACCGTCGAAGAGTAGTTCTGGGTGACAGTATAGGCTTCAAGAAACGAGATTCCAACGGCGTGGTCGAAGGCGTAGGTCATAAGTACAAAAATGACAATCGAGATTAGCTGGGCCCCGACCGTTCCATAGAGAAGCGACCTCCTCACGTTCCTGATCTCACCCCCCACGAGTTGCATTGTGGGATAAGGCCCGAGACTGACGAAGATTACCGGGACAACCAACCCCAGCGTCGCCAGGCTGTACCCCGGCGAATATCCCGAACCGGCGGCGGCCTTGAGAACAGCTTGAACTCCCCCAGTGAAGTACTTCGCGTAGTCAGAGGCAAAGGTGGACTGATTGTTGAGAGAGAACATCGCCATCACGGCGACAAGGCTGATTGCCCCGTAGGCAAAGAACCCGTAGATTATCATTCTGAATATCCTCCCTCCAAGCATTACTCCGATTGCACCAATCACCAGTAGGAGGAAACTCGCCGCAAATAGTGTGACTGGGCTTGAGGTCGTCGCGGGGTTCAGAAAGTTGCCCAGGTTCGTAATCCAAGGGGCACTCAGTATCTGCCCGGAGAGAGAAAGCTGGAGCCCGGCCTCAGAAAAACCCCAGTACGCCCCTGTCGAAGCGGGGTCGGTAAGGAGGGCCACATAGAGGATGAAACTCGCGACAAAGCCCACAGCTGGGGCGATGGCCCGTGAAGCGAAGACGTAGTCACCCCCCGAGCGAGGCATCGTGCTTGTGAGCTGCCAATAAAGGACCACGACGACGATTGCTGTTATTGCCCAGACCCCGAGAGCAAGATAGTAGTTGACGTTCTGGTAGTAGTCAGGGGTAATCCAGAACAGGCCGGACCAGCTCGTCAGCCACGGGAAGAATATGATGAACCATACAAAGACGTCTATCCAGGTAAGTTCCTTTACTAGTCCGGTGGCCGAACGTACGAAGTTCGGATTTTCTGGTCTGGCTATGGCCATGAAGCCACCCCTGGAATAGTTTAATGTTGCTCATGGTTCGGGTTGCAGCCTCCCTAGGCGAGTGATGAGGTCCGTTGAGCGGTCTCAGACGAAAAGAATCAAGGTTCCGTGGGCTGCCGCACCCGTCGTGGGCGTAGCCGACGCTTGTGCAACCCATGTTGCGATCGAGCCTGCCGCCACTATTACGACTGGTTACCCTCTTTCCCCAAGGACGATTCTGATACGGTCGCTTACATCCTGAAGCGAGGTTCCGCCCGGCGGCGTCACATCCTTTCCGATGCCAGAGTGAGCTTCTCCGACAGCCATGGCAGTGCTTCGGTTATGAAGCTGGGGCCGTGGTGTGCAAGGAAGTCAAGTGGACCCGGGACCAAGAAGTACGACCCACTCTTCACCGCGTCCATTCCTCTCCATTTTCTGTCATCCAGCATTTGCTCCAAGTCCTGCTGGGCGAACTTCGAATACATCTTCGCCTCGTAGAAGAGCGCACTTGGGTTGGCCGATTTCACCTCTTCCAAATCAGGGGTCAGCCACTCGGACCTGATGTGGTCAAAGAGGGTAGAAGCGCCAGCGAGGTGAAATGCGTCTGTGATGTAACTGTGAGCTCCGAACGAGACGGGTCCGCCAAGATCTATCTCTACATAGGCCCTCAGGTTCCTGCCTATCGGTCTGACTTCGCTTATCTTGCGGCTGAGCTCGTGCGAGAGTTGCCAGGCACGTTCCGGTTCGTCTACCACCAGTCCGACCTTGACGATTGTATCGGTTATGCCCGAAACGGAGACTGGGAGGGCGAAAGGATAGACGGGGAACTCGGAGGACAACTCGAGCGCCAAAGCCCTTTGGTATCCCGTCACAACGAGTATCAGGTCAGGTTTCATCTCCCTCAGCAGGTCTGCGTTACTCGTGCTGTAGCTTCCGACCTTCCTCTTCTGTCTCGCCTCCTCCGGCCTAGCGCAGAAGGCGCTCACCCCGATGACTCTGTCACCCAGGCCAAGCATGAACAGAGTTTCTGTTATTGCAGGGCTGAGGCTGACTATTCTTTCTGGACGGTCAGGTACTTCGACCTCCTTGCCAAGAACTTCGCTGAAAATGCCTACCAACTGCGAGGGGATACCAATGGCCGACATAATATGGTCAGTGCCGCACCCCTACAGTCAACCAATGGTCGTCTTCTCTCCTAGGTGCGCTCCCAAGTCATCCAAGGGTCGCTGCCGCCTAGCTGGGCTCCTGCCTTCGATACTCCGCCTGCCTCTCCAGCAAGCTGATGATTCTGGGATTGCTCCTAGCCGGTGCGTATAGCGGGGAATACAGCAGTTCCAGCAGTGGCAGGTTGTGGAATTCAAACGCCTTCTCCATTAGCTCAACGAAGCAATGTGCAACTGCGACGATTAAACGATAACCCAGCGAGCGTACGTCGACACCTTATAGTAACCATCCTAGCTTCCACGTGTCGATTACGGGTCGGTCTGGTTGGAGCCTCAACACATCAGGGCCAAGCGGGGTGACATCGCCAAGAGGGTCGTCATTTCTGGCGACCCGGCACGAGTGGTTCAGCTCGCAGGCCTGCTGAAAAAGGGAAGGCTGGTGAACGAGAACAGGGGGTTCCTGACCTACACCGGAGAGTACGACGGCAAGAGCGTCACCGTTGGCTGCCACGGGATCGGCGGACCGTCCGTGGCCATAGTCGTGGAGGAGCTGGTTATGCTCGGGGCTCGTGCAATCGTAAGACTGGGCAGCTGCGGTGGGCTGCTGAAACCCATGAGGGTCGGAGACATGGTGATTGTGACTAACGCCGGGTACTAAGGGGGAACCCTCGACCAGTACTTTAACAGGCAAATCACCACATGGCCCGATCGCACACTCACGGGCCTGCTGAAGGATTCGGCCAAGAAACACGGGGCAAGATTCTACGCAGGTCCGGTCTTCTCCTCCGACGCGTTCTACGCCGAGGACCTGGACTTCGCCACGGTGTCTGCGAAGAAGGGCTACATCGGCATTGAAATGGAGTGTGCCACGCTGTTCGGGCTCGGCAAACTCAGGAAAGTGAGGACGGCTTCCCTGCTCATGGTGAGCGACAACATCACAGAATCGGCGCCCATTGTTGACGCAGAGACTCTTCGTGAGTACACGGCCAACGCGGGAAAAATCACTTTTGAGGGCCTGAATATGCTGCAGGTTTAGCAGAGGCCGTAATCGTCACCTCCTCTGACAGAACCTGCCCACGTACTCCTTGGTACAATCCGCAGCCCCTTCGAGGGTCGTTTCGTCGATGCCCGGCACTCCGCACATCATGAAAAGGACACTCTTTGTCCGCTCAGTCACCTTGCTTCCATCCGAGTCCCTGTAGGGATAGACGGCGATAAGCTTGCCCGACCCCTGATCCTCAATCACCACCTCAACAACAGTGAGGGAATCGGGCAAGGCCATCCCGATGCCGTGAAAGGGCTCACCTTTCATCGCCCTGCGCATCACCAGAGACTCATTGTTGATTCTGCCCAGGTCGAAGGCGGCTATGGCAACCGAGGTCTCCACGGACGCGACGTTATAGGCATCCACCAAGGTGTTCACGGTCGGAAGGTCCCTCCCTCCCAGGATTCTCCTGGTCAGAGCCTCGCCAGCGGGCCGTATCTTTGTCGGGTCTATGCCCACCCTCCAGAAGAAGTCCCTGTAGGCTCGGAAGACAGGCCTATCCTTCACCTCTGTCAAAGAAGCAAACCTATTGCGGACTCTGTCCCGGGCCTCGCGCTTGAAGGATTCCAAGGCACGGTCGGTACTCAAGACTTCCAGACCTTCCATCTTCAGTTCAACGACCCTCAGGCCGGGAAAGGGAGCCTGAAGCTCAGGGGCTATCCGCATTCGTTCCCCAACTCGAAATCGTCACCTGGCCGTTCCCGCCACTGGCGGTCTTCGACTCAGGTTAAGGAATATTGCCGCGTCAAAACACAGAGGAGCAAGGCGCCATCTGTTCGCTTAGCGGGCATCCTGAGCTGGCGCGGATAAATAAGTCGATGTGACGCTTCCCCTCCAGTGTGAAGGCAGTCGTCTTCGACGGCGTTCTGGCGTGCCGGGACGTCCCCGCTCCCAATGAGAAAGGAGGTGTTGTCCTTTCGGTGGCGAAGGCAGGGATATGTGGCACAGACCTCGCGATCGCGTCAGGGCACCTTCGGCCGAAGACTCCCCTGATCTTGGGACATGAAATCTTCGGATCGGTCAGAAGCGCCCCCCAAGGCCGGTCTGACCTCATAGGGAGAAGAGCCGTCACGGAGATCAACATCTTCTGTGGCCTGTGCGCATATTGCAAGATGGGCCTCAACACGCACTGTCAAGAGGTGCAGGCGCTCGGGATAGACCGAGACGGCGGGTTCGCCGAATACGTCTCGACTCGGTTGGAGAACATCCATCTGGTCCCTGACTCTGTTTCGGACGAAGAGGCGGTCTTCATCGAACCACTGGCTGCCGCTGTACAGCTCACCAAGGTGTGCCCGGTGGTCCCAGACTCCACCTGGGCCGTGGTCGGCCCGGGAAGGATGGGTTTGCTGGTCCTCCAAGTGCTCAGACAGCACGATCTACGGGTGCTGGTGGCAATAGGTCACGAGGGGAAGAAGCTGGACTTGGCCCGCCAGCTGGGGGCGAGAGCCTTCGTTACCGAGGAAGTGGCCAGTGCACTCGAGCTCACGGGAGGAGCGAAGTTCGATAACGTGGTCGAAGCGACAGGAACTCCAGACGGACTGTCCCTGGCGATGAACATCGTCAGGCCCAGGGGGACCGTGCATCTCAAGAGCACACATGGCCTCCCGGTTCAGTTCGACGCGACGAAGGTAGCAGTTGACGAGCTCCGGATTCAGGGGTCGAGGTGCGGACCTTTCGACGAGTCAATCGCGCTGCTCAGCTCGAGGGCCGTGAGTGTGAGACAGATGATAACGCACAGGTATCCATTGGAAAGTTGTGTAGAAGCATTCGAAACAGCTGCGTCCACGTCAGCCATCAAGACCGTTTTTGAGATCTGACCTCAGTCTATGCCGTTTTGGTCGTTGGGCGTGTTGAAGATGCTATGCCGAAGCGAGTAGAGAAGCGGGCTCAGAGCCATCTGGCTCACCCTGAACAGGTCGAAGTTGAAGGCCCCATAAGGAACACAGGGGGTCCACCGGGCAGAACTTAGTGAGCCTTATCTAGCACTGCGCACCTCATATCTTTCAAGGTAGTGAGACAATGCCAAAGAAAGTGCCGACAGACGAAGAGCTAGCTGAATTTGGGAAGGTCATGAACAGGATGGCCACGGCCCGACTGGACATCTTCCGCGCCAACGCGGCGAAGTATGCCGAGGCCCTGGGAACATTTAGGGCCGCCCTCAAGAAATCTGGCTTTTCAGACGACGAGTCCATGCAGGTAGTGCTCAAGGTGGTGGAGCAACCTGGGAGGCCCATGCTCTGGGGCGGACACGGCGGTCCGTGGCGCAGGGGAAGGTAGCCCTATCTTCCCGCACGCGCATGTCCGCCGAGAACTTTCGACGACCCCTCTAGCCGAATCGAGGTTCACGGTCTACAACCTGTAAATAGCCGAAGACTCTCTTTGGACCCAAGTCATGAACAAGAGCGGTGTCACGATTGCGTGTCTGTCGCGATTGACAGGCGTAAGTAGCAAGACCATCGCAGGCTACGTCAAACTGCTTCGACCGCTCGCGTCCCAGCTCGACGAAGAATGAACATTCACATGTGCCCGATGACGGGCTGAGGGAGATACGGTTCCTCCAAGTACCTTGCTTCCTCTTCAACGATCTTCACCTCGACCGCTCCCACCATCTCTTCCAAGTGCTCTACCTTCGTCGTACCGATGATGGGTGCCGTCACCCCTTTTAGCAAGAGCCACGCGAGGGCGATTTGGACGGGCGTGACTCCCTTCCGCTGTGCCACCTCGATTACTCTCCCGACTATCTGATCATTCTGGGGCCTTCCTGCGTACCGACTGTGACTGACCGTGCCAGGCGCGACTCTCTTGCTGTCCTTCTCCGTGGTAACAATTTTCCCGTTCTCAAAATACCTCCCAGAGAGGAAACCGGCAGCGGTCGGGCTCCAGGGGATTATGGCTGTCCCCTCGGCCTTGCAGAGGGGCAACATCTCCCTCTCCTCCTCCCGGTAGAGCAGGTTGTACAGGTTCTGCATGCTTACGAACCTGGCATACCCCTGCGCGTCGCTCGTGTGGAGTGCCTTCGCGAACTGCCAGGCCCACATGCTGGACGCGCCTATGTATCTGACCTTGCCGTTCCTGACAAGGTCGGTCAGGGCAGAAAGGGTCTCATCGATGGGCGTTTCGTAGTCCCACCTGTGTATCTGGTAAAGGTCGACGTGGTCCGTCTTGAGCCTCCGAAGCGACTCGTCCACCTGCCACATTATGTGTGCCCTCGACAGCCCCTGCTGGTTCGGCTTCGGGCCCATCTCCCCTCGGACCTTCGTGGCCACGACTGCTTCGTTTCGTGAGCCGCCGAGGAACTCGCCGAGTATCTCCTCCGACCTTCCGTTCGAGTACACGTTCGCGGTGTCGAAGAAGTTTATTCCCAGATCCCAGGCGCGCTTGAGAACCCGCTTCGCCTCCTCCCCGTCCACCATCCAGTCCCTCTCGTTCCCAAATGTCATTGTCCCGAGGCAGATTCGCGAGACCTTGAGGCCCGTCTGCCCAAACCTGACATATTCCATTAATCGAAGGAGGGAGACTCGCTTTATCAGTCTTCCCGGCCCTACAGCAGATTAACCCCTAACCATCCCCCTGAGAGGCCAGAAAGTGGGCAGCGCAGACGACCCATCACAAGTCGTTAATAGCCGATGTCACCCTTCGGTTTGGTGAAACTCTCGAGGACATACATCCCATCCCTCGCCTTCACGGTTTCCGTGGTGTGCACTCTTCTACTCTTCGGACCTTTCCTCGTTCATGGGCCGCCGCTCGGGTCCACAGCGACGCAGATAGTTCCCACGAAGGTCTGCTCCTGTCCCCCGCAGCCAGCTACCATCGGACACGGAGAGGCACGCTTCCGGGGACGCGGTCCACCGATATTCCAGAACTACGATGAGCAGCTCGGCATCACCTTCACCCAGAGCTTCACCTCAATCGAATACAATGTCACGGCGCTGGCGCAGACGGACCCGTCACTAGGGACCGGTCCCGCATATCTGGTAAATGGCCTCTCCGACGCGGGGTATTGGTATCAGGTCGGCGTTTCATGGAACTGGGCGCCTGGTGACACTCCCGGGACAGGCTTCGACATGAGCTACGAAGTCTTCGACACGATGGGGAACTCGATCTTCCCAGCTGACGGCCAGGGAGGGGTCGAGGCTTTCTCCGGCCCGGTGAAGGCAGGCGACATCATCCTTCTCGACCTCTACTTCTCCAATGCAACGAATAGCGTGGTGATGTTAGCGGACGACACGAACACGGGAGCCTCCGCTTCAGAGACCTACCCGAGCATGGATGGGACTTACTTCGTCGGACTCCCCGGTTTCGTGGCGAACTCGAACGGCTATTTCACGGGACTGATGACCGAGTGGTATCACGGACTGCCCTATTTCACAAACGAGAACTCGGTCGTCTACTTCAATCCACGCTCAGATCTGACCTCGGCCTGGATGTGGATGGACGAATTCGACGCGAACAACAACGCCACCGTGTTCGCCAGCAACACGACCTCTCCGATTTCTTTCACCGACCCCTCCGCGCTTCAGGAGTTCTCCTTCAACGGCACGACAGAGTTCGCCGACGCGTTCGAGTTCGTGACCGGAGCCCTCTCCAACGCCACCGAGTTCTCCTCGGGCATCCCGCTCGTCCTCTCGTTCGGGGTCCAGGGGAGTGGAACCGGCTACTCTCCTCCCGTCCTGAGCTACGTATCGAATGGAAGGCTCCGCACCGTGTCGCTGACGGGTTCGCCCGTCTTGTACTATGCCGACAACGGGACGGACTGGAGCGTCTCGTCGACGCTCGGAGGTTCCAATTCGATGGAGAGGTGGGAGACGAATCAGACTACGACGGGGGTCGCCAACTCCCCGATGAGCTCAGCGCTGCGCTACTTCGAGCAGGATCACGTCAGCTTCGGGTTCAACGTGACCGGAGGTGGCTCAGGTTTCTCGCCGCCGTTGGTCACGTACTACTCATTCGGACAAGCCTATTCGACACCCCTGGGCATGGAAGTCTGGGCCGACTCCGGCAGCAAGTACCAGTACCAAAACCCACTCCTAGGGTCTGGCGGGGACGAGAGGTGGTTCACGGAGGCAACCGGTGTCATAGGCCACCCGAACCGGGTCAGCGTCACGTACTATCATCAGTTCCTCGTCACCTTCGAGGTCGATTTCAAGAACGCTGGCATCCTACCGGCTCTTTCACTCCTGTCCACTTCGGCGGGAAAGACATACTCTGCCGGCCTGGTGGAAGGCGCCAACAAGGAGTGGCTTGACTCCGGCGCGACATACGCCGTTCCGCAGTCGTTCATGCTGGAGACTGGTCAGCGATTCATCACGAACGGAACCCATTCGGGAGAGGTCGCTGGGAGCGTCACCGTGGACCTAGTCTACGAGCACCAGTTCTACGAGCAGATCGGAGGGAACCTCCCAACCGGGGGAGAGGTTTCACCTGCGACTGGGTGGTACTCCTCTGGTGCGGTCCTGCAACTCGATGCCGTCGCATCCCCGGGGTGGGAGTTCGAAGGCTGGGAGGGCTCTGGTTCGGACTCGGTATCTGGTTCGCAGCCTCTCCTCGGTCTTACGGTCGGCCCTGGGGCACCTTCTAAAGAGACAGCGGTCTTCTACCCGGGAGTCACGATCGATGCCATCGGCCCATCTTCAGTCTCCTACAGCGACGGTTCCGTCTCGGGGACCGTTCCAGCTGGAGCTACGGAGGTGGTGTACGTACCGCCAGCATCCGCCCTGAGTCTAGCAGGGTCCGGCATACCGTTCTGGACGAGTTTCTCCGGATGGCGTGGGGCGAGCAACTCGACCTCCTCGAGAATCACGATTCCGGTCAACGGCCCGATGGTCATCAACGCGAGCTCGACCTACGACTTCCTTGGGATCGGGGGATTCCTTCTGGTCCTCGCGGTGATAATAGGGGCGGCGACTACCTTCTGGAGGAGAAGGCACTCTCGGGGGCGCTCGAGCACAATCACTTGGGGGTAACATCCCGTGCGTCCAGACCAGGGTGGCTCCGTGCACTCTGGTCTCCTCTCCGCGGGTCATTAACCAGCTTCACATCTTCCTGGTAGAAGTCGAAAGATACGTTTGAACCATTCTGAATTTGCTGGCAGTCTGACGCACATAGTCCGACCCTCAGATCTCCTCAGGAAAAACGGATTAGGGAGAAGATGGAAGAACCGAGACTGGGGATTGGGCATGATTCTTGAGGATAACCCGGCTCAAGCTACTGATACTAGTCGTAATGTCCGTGTTCGGGCTAGCCGCGGCGCTGGAGGTCTTTGCTACCTTTTACTATCTGGGCCAGACGCCACCGGGATGCACTCCAGGCGGTTTCTTCGACTGCGACAAGGTCCTCGGGAGCAAATACAGTCAGGTCTTCGGGATTCCGCTGGAACTCTTCGCAGTCGCATACTTCGTGGTCAACCTGGCACTGGTGTATCTGATCGCGTTCGGAAGCGAGGGCGTTTTCCACCGGGCAATCCGGGTGTTATTCGGCTGGCGGTTCTTGGGGCTCCTGCTCGTCCCGTATCTCGTCATCATCGAGCTCTTCATCCTCCATGCGGTATGCATCTACTGCACCATGATGCACGTCGCCATCGTCGCCGACTTCATCATAATCACCTACCTCCTGTTCTACAAAGGCGGAATCGGCGAAGTGGAAGTCGAATCGAACACGATCGATTATCCTGAACGCCAAGCCACCATGGAACCGCAAACTAGGCTAGCGTCCCCAGTCCGACGTAGCCGCGGCAGCTGCAACTTCTCATTCCGGTGGGCGCACAGCTGAAGGTGGCCTCACTCCCTTCCTCCGTTTGGTGAAAGGAATCAGCATCGGCGTTTCATCTGAGTATTTCTTCCACTGCTCTCCAAAAAGGGCGTACAATTCCCTCTCCTCGAAGGGAATCAGAACAAGGCCGAACCAAAGCAACAGGGCC
>Ga0187781_10000834_pt1 | contig 22693 bp, 16 predicted proteins | sample 0715_SJ02_MP02_2_FD_132447 | JGI IMG/M metagenome (GOLD analysis project Ga0187781, IMG submission 132447) | Tropical peat soil microbial communities from peatlands in Department of Meta, Colombia - 0715_SJ02_MP02_20_MG | ecosystem: Environmental > Terrestrial > Soil > Wetlands > Peat | place... | reverse complement strand
TGAGCATGGCCCAGATCACCGGGTCGTTGTTGACCATCAGATAACCGCGGCTGTTTTCCGTCACCGCTTCAGGAATCGCTTGTTTGATTTCCTGCGCGACGACGCCCACATGCTCCGCATGGTCGCGGATGCCCATGCCATTGTCCTCCTTGTAGCGATATTTCACGGGGTTGATCTTGAGGATTTCTTCCAGGCCGGTGCTGAAGGTGCCGTCGAGGTCTTTGAGACGGCGGTCGGAGAACGTACCCCACGATCCGCCGCCGACTTTGTCGGCGCTGCCGTTGACTGAGAGCAGGCTGTCGGGCGCAGTGGTGCCGATGCCGACGTAGCCGTCGGTGTCGCCGCTGATGCCTATGATCGTGAACACATCTTTGGCGGTGGTGATGTTGCGGATGTTCAGCTTGTTGGCGCCCTGACCCGCCGTGGCGCCCGTATTAAGAATCTCCCACTGCAGGCCGCCGGAGCCGGTGGTGAACAGGTCGATGCCTGCGCCCGGGCCGCTTTCGGGGGCCTTGATCCACAGATCTTCTTGGGTGCTGCCGTCGATTTCCAGCGGCGCGCCCGGCGTCGTGGTGCCGATGCCCACGTTGGTGCTGGCGGTCGCGCCGTTCACGCCGTTGATCCCGCCCAGCACCAGCGCATTGCTCTCAGCGACTTCGGAGTAGGCGCCGATGGCGGCCGCGTTGCTGAGCGTGCCCGTGGAGGCATACGCAAATCCTCCCAGGAAGGTGTTGTTGCTGCCGGTCATGTGGGTTGAGTCAGCGGTAATCCCTGCGTCGTAGCCCATCCCCACGTTGTTACCGCCCGTGGTGTTGGTGTAGAGCGCAAAGACTCCGCTGGCCGCGTTGTAGCTGCCCGTGGTGTTGAGGTAGAGCGCGCCGTCTCCGCTGGCCGTGCCGGCGCTGCCCGTACTGTTGGAGTAGAGCGCGAAGGCTCCGCTGGCCGTGTTGTCGTTGCCCGTGGAGTTGGTGTAGAGCGCTTCGACTCCGTTGGCCGAATTGTCTTGGCCGCTTGTCGTGGTATTCCCGGCGAAGCCGGTGAATGAGTTGAAGTTCGCATACGAGCCGTAGGCGAACAGGTTGCTGCCGATCTGGAAGCTGCTGCCCGTCACCACGCCGCTGGCGGTCAGGTTTCCGCTAGCCGTAAGGTTCCCGGTCACGGTCTGGTTGCCGACGAAGGTGTTGGCCGCCGAGAGCTGCGGAACTACCGATGGGTTGATGGCCACGCTCGGGGTCTGTCCGCTGCCCACCGTGATGCCCGTGCCCGAGGTCAGGCTCAGCACGCCGGTGTTGGTGAGCGTGACCGTGCCGCTGGTGCCACTGCCGCTCAGTCCCGTGCCGCCCGTCACTCCGGTGATGGTGCCGGTGCCGGGGAAAGTTTGTCCGGAGGCGAAGGTGACCAGCCCGGTGAAGTTGCCGGTGCCGTGCACGTCGAGCGAGTAGGCAGGCGTGGTGGTACCGATGCCCACATTGACACTGGCGGTCGCGTCGTTCACCCCGTTTATGCTGCCCAGCACCAGCGCATTGCTTTCGCTCACTTGGGACTGGGCGCCGATGGCCGTCGCGTTGGTCAGCGTGCCCGTCGAGAGAAACGCGTTGGTTCCTACGGTGGTGTTGTTGCCTCCGGTTACAGCGGAGCTGTCCGAAGTTGCCCCCGATCCGCCGCCCACCCCGACATTTCCGCTGCCCGTAGTGTTATTCAGCAGCGCGTTGTATCCGCTGGCCGTGTTGGAGGCGCCTGTTGTGTTGGAGGAGAGGGCATACGATCCGTTCGCCGTGTTGTTGGACCCAGTGGTGCTGGCGACGAGCGCGCTCGCACCGGTCGCAGTGTTCTGCGAAGCCGTGGTGTTGTTCTCGAGTGCGTGTTGGCCCGTGGCTGCGTTGTCGGTGCCCGTGGTGTTGTCGAAAAGCGCTCTTTCGCCGATGGCGGTGTTATCGCTGGCTGTGTTCGAGAAGAGGGCTTCGAAGCCGTTCGCGGTGTTGTTGCTTCCCGTAGTGTTGGCGCTAAGAGCATCAAAGCCGGTGGCCGTGTTGGAGCCGCCGGTGGTGTTGGCGGCGAGCGCCTGGGCGCCGACGCCGGTGTTGTCGAGACCCGTCATCGTGGTGTTGCCGGCGAAGCCGAGGAAGGCGTTGAAGTTCGCATACGAACCGTAGTCGAACAGGTTGCTGCCGATCTGGAAGCTGCTGCCCGTTACCACCCCAGTCGCGCTCAGGTTGCCGCTCACCGTTTGATTGCCGGTGAAGGTGTTGGCTGTTGAGAGTTGCGGAACCACTGAAGTATTGATGGCCACGCTCGGGGTTGCGCCGGTTCCCACCGTGATGCCGGTGCCCGCCGTCAGGCCGGTGACTGTTCCCGTGCCGGCTGCCGAGCACGCCCATGTGCTCCCGTTCCACTGCAGCACCTGATTGCTCGAGCATGCAGTGGTCAATCCCAGGTTCAACGTTCCGGACGTTCCCCCACCGGTCAATCCGCTGCCCGAGGCGGTGGTCACGCCCGTCAGCGTCCCAATCCCGCCGTACACAATGTCCAGTTCCGCCGAGTGGCTGGTGGAGGTGCTCTCCTTGCTGTCGAACTCGACATTGGTGGTGCTGTTGGCCACCAGGGCAATGCCGTCGTTGGGCGTGCTGCCGTCCAGCCACGCCTGCACCGCCGAGGTGACGTTCACCTGGATGTACTGGTTCACCGACGTCTTGGCGATGGACACATTCGAGGCAATGTTCGAGCCCAGCGGGGGCGCGTTGCTGGCGTCGATGGTGCTCTCGGTCCACGCGCCGTTCACGTAATCCACGTTGAAGCTGCCGGCGGTGGTGACCGCGTCCACGTAGAGCTTGAGCATGGCCTGGCTGACGGTCGCGCCAACGGGAATACCGGACAGATCGAACTGGATGTAGCCGATCTCGGTGGCGCCGTCTACGTTGACGGTGGTCTTGGAGCCGTAGTTGGTGGTGGGGTCGGCGGTGCTGGTGTAGCTGTCGCCCAGCGGCGTGACTTGGCCATACGCAGCTGCCAGGCCGCACAGAACAACGATCAACAGCAATCCGAAATTTCTCTGCGACGCTTTCATGGGTTTCTCCTTGAAAACTGCCTTGATTTCCCGGTGTGGGGACGAGGGGCAGCCTCCGCTTGCTTGTCGACTCTTTGTTTATCGAATCCTCTGCAAGCCGTGGCTACCCTTGCCCGGCCCTCCCCGCTTTCTTGTTGCTCTTTCACGCTGCCCCCAGCAGCGATTCCAAACACACCAGCGAAGGTTCCTGGCCTCGACAGAGGTGCCAGCCACCCGGCTGTTCTTGCCCTTCCTGCAAGCCAGAAGCCTTGACGATCGACCGGGCATCGGCGGCACTTACCATGTCCACATCGCGCTGGCACTGCTCACACCAGCCGCGGTAAATCCGCATGCGCCGAACCACCACCACTTCGTCGGATTCGACCGTGATTTCGGTCCTCTTATGGGCTTGCATGGGGTCTAAAAGTACCTTCCCGCCAGGCGGCAATCGTGGTACATTGCTGTGCACGTGGGGCTGTCTTTTCTTACTTTCTTTTTCTGCCCCGCGCCTGAACGAGCGCATCCTGCTTCAGACGCGGCTCTAATGTCTTCAAAACATTCTCAGAGATTTATTAGGCGGCCATGTCAAACCAGGAAAAGGAGTTATACGAATTCGGGCCATTTCGCCTGGACCCGGAAAAGCTCGTGCTCCTCAAGGATGACGAGCCGGTTCCGCTGCAGTTGAAGGCGTTAGAGACGCTGGTGGTGCTGGTTCGCCGCAGCCGCGAGGTGGTGTTGAAAGACGAGCTCCTACAGGCGGTCTGGCCGGATACGTTTGTGGAGGAATCCAATCTGGCGCAGAACATTTTTGTTCTGCGCAAAGTGCTGGCAGCCCACAGCGGAGACGAGAGCACCCAGCGATTTATTGCCACCATCCCCGGGCGGGGATATCTGTTTGCCGAAAAGGTGCGGGTGGTTTCCGAACAAGCCCTCATCGTGGAGCGTCACCGCCGCACTCGCGTGGTCGTGGAAGAGAGCCTTGCCACGCAGCCAGCCGCCGACTCGATAGTCGTTACCGCGCCGCAAACCCAGACGCCGGCAAGCTCGCAGCGGCGCCTATTAGCCCTGGGCGTACTGGTGGTGATCGCCGTGGGCACGGCTTTCGTGTTCCGCCCCAGATCCGCGCCGCCGCGCGTCGTCGCCATCCGGCAGATCACGCATCTTGGCAACCTGATTACCAATGCGCGCCTGGTCACAGATGGCGCCCGGGTTTATTTCCGCACCCGGCACGACAACGTGCGCGAGCTGCGGTCCGTCTCTACCGAGGGCGGGGAAGTGGCTCTTCTGGAGATACCTTCTCCCTCATTCGACGTGGACGCAATTTCTCCCTCAGGATCTGAGTTCCTGGAAGTAGATCTTGCCGACATCGATCCCAACGGACCGGCCAATTATCAGGCGCACAGTCTTTGGCGCGTTCCGGTTCCTTCCGGCTCGCCCCGCCCGGTTGGCGGAGTGCGCACCAGCGAAGCCGTCTGGTCGCCCGACGGCAAAACCCTTGCCTACTCGTCGCCCACGGCTTTATGGCAGGTGAATCTCGATGGAACCGAAGCCACGGCCATCGCCAACCTTCCGGACCACCCCTTCTATATTTGCTGGTCGCCCGACGGAAAGAAGCTGCGCTACTCGGCCTACGGCGGCAAACCTGGCTTCAGGCTCTGGCAAACCGACCTGGCCACGCACCAGTTGAAAGACTTGTTGCCAGCGCTGCCGGATTCAGCCACTCCCCGGTCCGGCGGCTGGACGCCGGATGGAGCTTACTTTTTTTTCACCGCGAGTATCGATGGCGTGCGCAATATCTATGCCATGCGCGAAAACTCCGGCTGGTTCCAGCGTGCCGCGTCCACTCCCGTGCAGCTCACCAACGGGCCTTTTATGTTTTCCCTGCCTCTGCCCAGCAAAGACGGCAAACACCTTTTCGTGGTGGGAGAGCAACTGCGGGGAGAACTGGTGCGTTACGACTCTGCCAGTGGACAATTTCTCCCCTTTGCCCGCTCCCTCTCCGCCGATCACGTCGCCTTCTCTCCAGACGGACAATGGATGGCGTACATCGAGTTTCCCCAGGACAACCTTGTACGCAGCCGGCTGGATGGCTCGGAGCGCCGTCAGTTAACCTATCCCCCCATGCGCGCCTTCAGTCCGCAATGGTCGCCCGATGGCGCGCAGATCGCGTTTCATGCGGTTGCCGAATCCGGAGCGAACAGCAAAATCTACCTCGTCGCAGCCAGCGGCGGGCTTCCATCCCTGGCTGCTCCTCCCTCCGCCGACCGCCAGACCTACCCTTCCTGGGCATCGGATGGGGCGTCTATCCTGTTCACTGACACCGACGATCCTCAGTCCCGCGACGACCTTCGCCTGCTGGACTTGAAGACCAAACAAGTTTCCGTGCTTCCGGGAACAGAACAGCTCTCCCTGGGGCAGATTTCTCCCGATCGCAGCGTGATCATCGCCATTAACAGCGCAAACGGTTCGTTGGTGCTCTACAACATTTCGACCCATGCCGCGCGTGCCCTCGCCCCGCGGGGCACCAACCCGCGCTGGTCCCACGACGGCAAGTTCGCCTACTTCAGCAGCCCCTATTTCACTCCCGAGGACGCAAAGGGAGGCATCTACCGCTGGAATGCCGCTACCAATGCCGTCGAGTTGGTCGTCAAGAACCCCAACTTCTCGCTCACCGGAGCCTACGGCATAAGCTACAGTGTCACGCCCGACGGCTCCATCCTTGTGCTGAAGGACGTGAGCAATCGCGATCTCTACGCACTCGACCTGGAGCTGCCGTAGAACCGCGCTAAAGGGGGTCCCTGGCCGCAAAGAACGCAGCCCGAGTGGGTCGCCCGCCCGCTGTGTGCACGCGGGCTTGCGTGCAGGTGCGTTTAAGAGGACAATTTCAGGCTGGGATGGAATGCCCGGCCATTTGAGCGGCTAATGTCCTGGAAGAGATCGGGGGTTGCGATGAAAAACCGAATATTCATAACGATCAGTTTTGTGATGATACTGGCGCTCGGAGCCTGGGCGCAGACCAATACGACCGCAAATAGCGGGCAGAATCCGGCGCAGGGAGCGGCGGCGCAGAGTGGGCGGGAGCCGCTGGCTTCGCCGCGGCCGACGGATTTTTGGGATGGAGACGATCCCAACTTTGTGAATTTGATTACGCATCCGTTTGCCAACAAGAAGTATGTGCAGCGCCAGGTGACGCCAATTCGAGATCGAATTAATGAGCTCGATCAGATTACGTCGGAAAACAGCAGCGCCATCAAGGACGTGGATGCGCGCGCGCAGCAGGGGATCCAGAGGGCTTCGGAAAAGAGCAGCCTGGCGGATCAGCATGCGGCGGATGCGGGCAACAAGGCCCAACTGGCGCAGACGGCGGCCAGCGAGGCTTCCGCACGCGTCTCGTCGGCGGAGCGGCGCGTGAGTGGTCTCGATCAGTACAAAGGGACGGCGGAGGCGGAGATTCGCTTTCGTCCCGGGCAGACCGAGTTGAGCAAGAATGCCAAGGACGCGCTGGACAACATGGCCGCGCCGCTGAAAGGGCAGAGAAGTTACATCATTGAAGTGCGCGGGTTTTCCGCCGGACGCGGGCAGGCCGCGATTGCCAGTTCGGAAAAGATGGCGGACTCGGTGGTGCGCTACCTGGTGTTGACCCACAACATTCCGGTCTATCGTATTTATGTGCTCAGCATGGGCGACGTTCCTGTCGGCAGTGAAGCGACGGTGGGGAAGCGCGTGATCGGAGGCAAGGTTGAGGTCAGCGTGCTGAAGAACGATCTGGTGGGTGCAACCCAGCAGTAAGAAAGATTTGAAACAAGAAGCAAGAGGCGAGGCCAAAAACTCGCCTCTTTTTCTTGCGGAAACGTTTCCGGTGGCCAGAAGTGTTCCGTTTTGGGAAAAAAAGACGCGCGAACATGCTCCCAACTGTCCGAGATGTGATATCAATCACGGAACGTAATTTAGCATGCAAGATGCAAGAACTAATGACTGTAGAACATTCGTAAGAATCGGCAAGAGGGGGGAAACGAGAACGGCTCCTTGCGGACGGAGCTACGACGGGATGGGCGACTTTCACGGAAGACCTGAGACAAAGTGAAAGCGCAAATCAGACGCAAACCATTTTTCTAAATTCGAGGTTGGCCATGAGTATTGCCGATCTGAGCGGAGCGGTTGCAACGGTCGAGAGCTGGCTCCGCACTGGACCGCGACGCTATGGGTTTGCCATTTTGACCATAGCCGTCGCCACCGCGCTCCGTTATCTGCTTGGACTCTATCTCGGCTTCCAATCCCCGTTCTTCCTGTATCCTCCCACGATTATAGCCATCGCGTGGCTGGCCGGATTCCGGCCGGCATTTGTCGCCACGCTGATTGCGGGGACGGCGGGCGGGTATTTCTTCATGGAGCCGCGGAACACGTTTGCCGTGCGGACTCCCGCGGACATTCTCGGACCGCTCATGTTTACCTTGTTTGGAATCGCGACCTGCATGTTTGTGGAAGTGTTCCGCCGCCATGCCAAGCGGCTGGAGGAATTCGAGCGGGCCATGGAGGGTCTGGACGAGATGATCGCGGTGGTGGACCGGCAGTACCGCTATCTGATTGCGAACCCGGCCTTCCTCAAATATCGAGGCGCGAAAAAGGACGATGTGATCGGGCGGCGGATAAAGGACGTGCTGCACCCCGGGGTATTCGATTCCGTGGTCAAACAAAAGCTGGACGAATGCTTTACCGGCAAGATCGTGACCTTCGAGCTGAGCTATAGCTATGCGGTTCACGGCGAACGGGACATGATCATTACCTACTACCCAATCCAGGGGCCGAACGGCGTGGAGCGTGTGGTGTGCGTGCTGCAGGATGTTACCGATCGAAAGAGAGCGGAAGCGGCGCTGCGCGCGTCGGAACAGCGTTATCACAGTTTGTTCGAGAAGAGCGTGGCAGGAGTGGGGATTTTGCGCTGGGACGGCACCATCGTCGATTGCAATGACGCGTGGGCGCGCATTTACGGATATGGGCACGCAGAGGAGATGATTGGCGCTCAGATTAACGCGCACTATCCGCACCCGGCTGCGCGGCGGATGTTTCTCAATGTCCTGCAGGAGCACGGCCTGATTCTGAACCACGAACTGGAGATGCGCCGGCGCGACGGGACCCCCGTCTGGGTGCTGATCACCAGCGTCCTGATCGAGAACGGGAGTGGTGAGCGGCAAATTCAATCGACCATTGTCGACATCAACGAAAAAAGGCGGGCGGAAGAAGAACTGCGCCGGCGGGAAGAAGACTACCGCCGGTTTGTGGCGCAGAGTTCAGAGGGAATCTTCAGGGAGGAGTTTTCCGAGCCGGTGCCGCTGGACTTGCCCGTGGACGAATTGCTGGGCCGCATCTGGCGAGACGGGCACGTGGCGGAGTGCAATGACGCACTGGCGAGAATGTACGGGTTCGAGTCCGCGCAGGCACTGATCGGCAAGGGGTTGGGGGATAGGATGGTGCCTGACGATCCGCGAAATCTGGAATTGTTGCGCGAGTATGTCCGCTCGGGATTTCGGGTGCTGGAGCGGGAATCGCATGAAACCGACCTGCAGGGCAATCCCAAAGTGTTTCGCAACAGCCTGATCGGGATTGTGGAGGATGGGAAGCTGGTGCGGACCTGGGGCATCCAGCGCGATGTCACGGAGTGGGTAAAGCTGGGGGAACAGCGAAAAAAAGCGGAGGAGGCGCTGCGCAAGAGCGAAGCCCATTTCCGCTTCCTGGTGGAGCAGGCCTCAGATGGAATCGCCATCGCCGACTGGAATGACCGCTGGATCGACGTGAACTCCGCCTGGGTCGCGATGATGGGTTTCACGCGCGAGGAGATTCTGCAGCAGAAGGTTGGCGCCAATGTGGTGGAGGAGGACAAACCGCTGGTGGCCAGTGTACTGGCGGGTTTGGCTACAGGCCAGATTACAACCGCTGAGTGGAGGGTCCGTCGCCAGGACGGATCGGTTTTCCCGGTGGAGGGATCGGCCAAACGCCTGCCTGACGGGCGGCTGCAGGTGATGGCGCGGGATGTCACCGAACGCAGGTTGGCGCAGGAGGCGGTGGAGCGAAGCGAACGTCAACTTCGCAGTATTGTCAATGCCATCCCCGCCGAGATCTGGAGCGGCCCAGCCGACGGTACGAATGACTTCTTCAACGAGCGCTGGCGCTCCAATATGGGTTGGAACCCGCAGGATTTGCAGGGGGATGGCTGGCACAAAATGCTTCACCCGGATGATCGCCAGCGGATATTGCAAGCCTGGCAGGAGGCGGTGGTCAACGGTACTCCCTATGAGCAGGAATCGCGTCATCGCGGGGCCGATGGGAAATATCGCTGGGTTTTGAACCGGGCGGTTCCGCTGCGTGACGACAACGGGCAAGTGATCCGCTGGTATGGGGTCCAGACGGATATCGACAACCTCAAGCAGGCCGAAGCCCTGGTTTCGCTCCGGAATGAGACGCTCGAGACGATCGCCAACGGGCGGCCTCTGGAGGAGACCCTCACTACCCTGGTGCGGTTGATCGAGCGGCAATGCCCGGACACGATGGGTTCGGTGCTGCTGCTCGAAGACGATGGACTCCACGTGCGGCATGGCGCTGGCCCGAGTCTTCCGGAAGCCTACTGCAAGGCCATTGACGGAGCCGCGATTGGACCAAAGGCAGGGTCGTGCGGCACTGCCATGTACCGCAAGGAAATGGTGGTGGTGAGCGATATCGCCCAGGATCCTCTTTGGAAGGACTATCGCGACTTGGCGATGCCGCATGGCTTGCGCGCCTGTTGGTCGACTCCGATTGTGTCGCACGCGGGCAAAGTGCTGGGGTCGTTCGCCATGTATTACAGCACGCCGCGCAGTCCGGGCGCGGAGGAGATGCGCCTCATCGAAGTGGCCACGCATGTTGCCAGTATCGCGATTGAGCGCAAGCGGGCCGAGGAGAATCTGCGGCAGAGTGAAGAACGCTTCCGGGTGGCGCTCAAGGACTCGCCCATCACGGTTTTCAATCACGACCGCGAGCTGCGCTATACCTGGATCTACAATCCGTGCTTGCGCACGGCGGAGGAGTTGATTGGCAGGACCGACGACGAAGTGATTGGGCCGGAGGCTGCCCGGCCCCTGAGCGAGCTCAAGCGCCGGGTATTGGAAACCGGCGTCGCCCTGCGCACCGACACTGTCATCTCGGTGGACGGAAAGCGCCGTGCCTACGACGTGGCGCTCGAGCCCCTGCTGGATGCGGAGGGCAATATCGTGGGGATCACGGGCGCCTACATCGACATCGCGCGCCTGCGGGAACTCGCCGACAACCTGCGGGATGCGAAGGACCGCCTGGCCCAGGAGAAGTCTTATCTGGAAAGTGAAATCCAGACCGAGCTGGGATTTGAAGAAATTGTGGGGCAGAGCGCGGCTCTGCGGGAGGTGCTCAAGAAAGCCCGCATCGTCGCGCCCACCGATTCCACCGTGCTGCTGCTGGGCGAAACCGGCACGGGCAAAGAACTGATCGCGCGCTCGGTGCACACGCTCAGTGCGCGCCGCGACAAGACATTCGTAAAACTGAACTGCGCCGCCGTTCCCGCAGGCCTGCTGGAAAGCGAACTGTTCGGCCACGAAAAGGGAGCGTTCACCAGCGCGGTCAGCCAGAAAATCGGCCGCATCGAACTCGCGGACAAGGGCACGCTGTTCCTGGATGAGATCGGAGAATTGCCTCTGGAATTGCAGCCGAAATTGTTGCGCGTGCTGCAGGACCGCGAATTTGAACGGCTCGGCGGTGTGCGCACCATTCAGGTGGATGTGCGCATCATCTCGGCCACGAATCGCGACTTGCGGCAGGATATTGCCGATAAAGTGTTTCGTGAGGATTTGTACTACCGCCTGAACGTGTTTCCCATCGAACTGCCGCCGCTGCGCGAACGGCGGGAGGATATTCCCATGCTGGTGCACTACTTCGTGGAGAAATGCTCGGCGCGGATGGGCAAGTCCATCGATACCATCCCAGAGGAAACACTCGAGAGGCTGCGGAATTGGAGCTGGCCGGGAAACATTCGCGAACTGGAGAACATGATTGAGCGCATGGTGATCCTCACCAAAGGAAGGGTGCTGGCGCCTCCGCCGGTGGAACTGGAGGCTCCGCAGATTGTAGGGGGAGACGGCTTGGAGGAAATGGAGCGGGAACACATTATCCGCGTCTTGCAGGAGACGAACGGAGTCTTGTCCGGGGCCGACGGCGCCGCACAACGTCTTGGCCTCAAGCGAACCACGCTGCAGTCGATGTTGAAGCGATTCGGCATCGATGCCCAGGATTTCCGGCGCGCGACCGGCACCAACGGCAAGGCGTAGGTGCGATTCACGAACGCCGATTCTCGCAGCCCGGAATTGGCGATTGTTGATTTTTGATTGTTGAAGTAAAGCCCTTCTGAATTTTCACTTCACCAGCCGGTTGTATTTCTTCAGCACTTCGCGCAGGCGATCATGCGGCAGCGCGTAGACCGTGTAGCCGTTGATACCGGTCATCGTGTCCGCCGCGATCATCGCGTTAATCACAGCCTCTTCCGTGGCTTGGACGGTCGCAAGAAAAATAGGATCGAGCGAATCGTTGGGCAGCATGGTGATCTGGTGAAGACCTTTGCCTCCCACCGCGCCGGGGTTGGCCGTGGAGAAGGTTATGAAGATGTCGCCGGAGCCGTCGCCGGAATAGCTGCCGTCGCGGCCCAGGCCGAGCGAAACTTTTTTGGCGATGCGTTTAAGCTGAGTTGGGATCAGCGGAGCATCGGTGGCTACCACGATGATGATCGATCCGATATCCTTCGAGCGCGTGGCATCCAGCGGAATCTCGCGGCCAACGTTAATGCCCGCGATGCGCAGCTGGTCGCGGTCTCCGTAATTGCACTGCACCAGCACGCCGATGGTGTAGCCTCCGTCGGCGGCGTCGAGCACCCGCGAACTGGTGCCGATGCCTCCTTTGAATTCGTTGCAGATCATGCCCGTTCCCCCGCCTACATTGCCTTCTTCAACCGGACCGGAATGAGCAGCGTCGAGCGCATGCCAGGCGTCTTCGGGTTTGACGTGAAATCCGTTGATGTCGTTGAGATCGCCATCCCAGGTTTCGGCGACCACCGGCAGCGACCACCAGTAGCCTTCCATGTCGGGCGAGCCATGCTTGACCTTCCAGGCGATGACCGCGTCGCGAACCACGCCCACGCTGTGCGTGTTGGTGATCATGACGGGGCCGTTCAGAAATCCGGAGTCGTCAACCCAGGTGGTTCCGGTCATCTCTCCGTTGCCGTTGAGTGTGAACCAGGCGGCGAAAACCGCGTCGTTGGAATCTTTGCCGCGAGGATGAATGGCCGTGACTCCGGTTCGCACTGGGCCTTTCCCGACTACCAGCTTGCCATCACCCGAGATCAGTGTCGTGTGGCCGACCTCAACTCCCTTAACGTCGGTGATGGCGTTGTTCGGCCCGGGTGTGCCATCGAAGGGAACGCCAAGATCGCGGGCGCGCGGCTTGGTTTGGGCGGCAACATTGGCGAGGGAAATTGCAAGCATGAGACTAAGCGCAAGCAAGCGGCTTCGAGACATGGAATCCTCCGAAGAAGCAGGCAGTATACATGGGCAGGGTACACATTGCGCTAAGTCGCCGTCCGAAATCGTGCAGCCAAGCGGCTTCGGCGATCCGGCGGAGTACAATCCACCTTAGGTCAAATCTTTCTGGGAGAATCCAATGGTCAGTTGGAAGAAGGCGGCGGTTCTGGCTTCGATTGGGGCTGGGGCGATCCTTTTTATGAAGAAGAAATATCCGGCGGGTGTGCTGGCCACGGGAGTTGGGTTGGCGGTTCTGGCGTCGGAGTATCCCGAGAAGTTCGAGAAGGTACGGCGGGCGCTGCCGGAATACTTCGAACGCGGCCAACAGATTATGGAGATGGCAGCGCGAGCCGGCAAGCGGATCGCCGGAGCCGCCGGGCGCAGCGCCGCGGATGCGTGGGAGGAAATTGGGGGCTGAGAACCACCTTGGGCATTGGACTTAGACCTTAGGCGGCAACTCTCGCGGTTTCTGTGGTCCGGGTCTGGGTCCAAAGTTCAAGGTCTCGCCCAGAATCCGTATATATTTTCAGAACTCCATTCCCGCAGGCATCGTAGATGAGCTCGCACCAAGCCCCGGGAGAAGGATGAAATGAGCTTTCGAAGGCGCCAAGTACTTCGAATCTTGTCATATACTTTCGGGACCAGCTTCCTTTTGCTCCGGAATAAATTAGCCATGGGGGCACAGAACCCCGCACAAAGCCGGGCACAAACCGCGAGTCCTGCTGCGCCTGCGAAGGCAGCTGCTAAACATGAATCGGCTAAACATGAATCGGGAGGGACGGAAATGGAAAAAGTAGCCGGAATCGGAGGGTTGTTCTTCCGCGCTCATGATCCCAAAGCGTTGGGGAACTGGTACCAGCAACACTTGGGGATCTCGCTCACACCAACGAGCGAGGGCGAAACCGTCTGGCAGCAAGAGGCCGGACCGACCGCCTTCAGTCCCTTTCCCGAAACGACCAAGTATTTCGGGGATCCTCAAAAGGTCTGGATGGTGAACTTTCGAGTGCATGACCTCGACAAAATGGTAACCCAGCTACGAACGGCAGGAATTGAGGTCAAAGACCCGGAATCTTATCCCGGGATTGGGAGCTTCGCTCGTCTGCATGACCCTGAGGGCAATCCCATCGAATTGTGGCAACCTGCATAATCCGGCGCTTTACATTCGGTGCGATTACTCAATGCCGAGCTGCTTACGCGCCTCTGGGCTGAGGCGTTCGGGAGTCCAGGGCGGACTCCAGACGACATTGACCGCAGCGTTGCGGATTCCGGAGATCTGCTCCAGACGAGACTTCACCTGCATGCTGATATTGACATGCTCGGGGCAGCCCTGCGCGGTGAGCGTCATGTCGACCGATACATCTTGTTTGTCATCCGGCGCGGGCGAAAGGTTCACGGCGTAAATGAGCCCGAGGTCGACAATGTTGACCGGGATTTCCGGATCGTAGCAACTCTTGAGCGCGCTGAGAACGTCTTGCTCGGTTACTGGCATGCGGGCTGTCCCGCCTTCAGTGTACAACGGGAAAGTCTGGCTTTTCGCGCCTGATACACTTTCCATCACCATGAGTGCGGAGATACGAAAAGGAATTCAATTGGCGCTATGGGGCGTGCTGGCTCTTGCCACTGCGCGCACCGTCTACATTTTCTATGAGCGCCACGAGGATCGGCTCGCCGAAGAACGCCAGAAACAGGCGCGGCTGGTTGGCTATTCGAACGCTGATTATTACGTCAATCCGAAGAAGCTCTATCCCTACGACATCAAGAGCGCAAAGCAACTCACCCTGCAGCCGGCGTGGGCCAGGGAGGGATATCACTACGCGTACTATCGCTATGAGGCTGCGAGCAAGCGCGTCGATTTCGCGCATGAAGCCGGCCTGCTGGGACCGATTGAAAAACTCACGATCACGGATGTCGTCACAGCCATGCCTCCCGGGAGCGGACAACAGCGGCAAGTCATGGCCGTGTTTCAAAAAGAAGGGAAGACTTGCGCGCTCGCGATCGGGGTTGAGGCCGAAGGCACATACAGAATTTATTCCGACGAAATGTTCTTCATCCAGGACCCGCATGAGTTGTACAAACACTGGCCGGCTGATGTATGGCAGGCTGTGGATCAGCATCAGGTGAAACCGGGGATGAACGAACTGCAGGCGTCTTTCGCCATCGGCATGGGCGTGCCGGATGCTGGAGCTACGTCGGATGAGAAGACAGTCAGGTACGCGAACGGGGGCAAACCGCTGGTGGTTGTGTATCACGACGGCAAAGCGGCGGAGATCACACCGGGGCCGTGAACGCGGGGCTGCGTTTTTCGGCAGCGCCTGTGCGGGTTGTGCTACCATCCGGGGCAAAGTTTGCGCTGCTCGGGAGGAGTCATGACGACCACGCTCAGGCCCTTAAGTACGGGAGAATTGCTGGACCGTACGTTCTTCCTATACCGGAGCCACTTCGCATTGTTCGTGGGAATCTTCGCGATCCCGTATCTGGCGGTGCTGGCCTACCAATGTATCGGCATTTCCTTCCAATCGCCGACACCGCAGCTGGCACAAGCTCTGTTGAACCTTGCCTGGGCAATGGGTGCGCTCCTGGTGAGCCTGGTGGCCTCGGCGGCGGCGCAGGCGGCGACCATCATCGCGGTCTCGCATGTGTATCTGGATCGTCCGGCCAGTGTGTCGGATTCCTTCTCGCGAGTGAAAGGCGAGATTCTGCCCGTGATCGGTCTTTCGTTGGTCGTGGGGATTGCGGTGTTCTTCGGCCTCATCCTTCTGATCGTTCCGGGAGTTTTGTTGGGCCTGATGTGGGCTCTGGCCGTGCCCGCGAAAGTCCTCGAAAACAAAGGCGTGTTTGATGCCATGTCGCGCAGTTCGGAGTTGACACAGGGCAGCCGCGGACGCATTTTCGTGGTTGGCCTGCTGATTGTTGCCTTGAGTTTCGGGGTGAGTGCGGTTTTGCAGTCGCCGGTGTTCATCGTGGCCGGCCTCAAGGCGTTCAAAGGCGGAACGCAAGCCCTCGGGACTGGCTGGCAGGTGGCCTCGCAGGTGGCAACCTTCATCTCGCAATGCCTGGTGGGGCCGGTTGGCACGATTGCATTCTCGCTTGTGTATTACGACCAGCGGGTGCGCAAAGAGGCGTTTGACCTGCAGTTGATGATGACGACGCTGGACGGGACGGCGCTTCCGAGTACGGCCCCGCAAATCGGCGCATGAAGCTTCGGCGCAGCCCCATCGTGCTTCTTCTGCTGATGGCGGCGGTGTTCTGCCGGGCCGATTCCAACCCGCCGCCGCTCACCACCTCCCAGTACCGGGCGGAACTCGACCGTCTGTTGGTCGCGACCGGTCAACTCAATAGCTCCGGAACTCCCACACCCGGAAAACTTCGACGCCTGCCGCAAAGCTGGCAAGTGCAGGCCGGTACAAAGCAGTTTGAGGTCTCGACCGAAGGCCTGCAGCGCGACCTCCGCCGCTATGAAAACGACAACAGCGCCGAGAATGCGCTCGCCATCCGCAGGCGATTGCAGAGCCTGCGCCGCGAGATCGACGGGTACGACAAGGCTCCCGCCGATATTTCCGCCAGCCGATCCGCGCTCGATTCGATTCTGGCGCGCCCGGAGTTTCGCGACGTGCAGAAAGGGCCTACCTTGCTGGAGCGGCTCCGGCAATACATTCTGGAGCTGCTGTTCAGGATTCTGCGGCGAGTCTTCCGCACGGTATCGATTCCCACCATCAGCCGGGTTTTCGTCTATGGGTTGATCGTGGCGGCGGTGCTGTTCCTGGGCTACGTGATCTATCGCAGTTTGTGGCGCAGGGAACAGATGGAAGAGGTTGTGCCCAAGGATTTGCCGGTCTCGGCCAAAGAGTGGACGGTCTGGCTGGCGGAGGCTCGAGCCGCGGCCGCCCGCGGTGAATGGCGGGATGCGATCCATCTGGCGTACTGGGCCGGGATTTCGTTCCTGGAGCGGCAGGGATTCTGGAAGCCGGACCGGGCGCGGACTCCGCGAGAGTATCTGCGATTGCTTTCTGCGCCGGGCCGTGCGGAAAAAGACCAACGCGAAACGCTGACCGTGCTCACGCGAATCTTTGAACTGGCGTGGTATGCGAAGCGGGACGCGAGCGAATCCGCCTTCGCGCAAACGATTGAGCAACTGGAGAAGCTGGGATGCCGATAGGCTTTGGTCAGGGGAAGATCGATCCCGGCGACCGCAAGCTGCTGCTGGTGGCGGCGGGCGTGTTTGTGTTGCTCATTGTGGGGGCTGTGATTTTTGGCAAGGACGCGGGAGAGAAATCCGACATTCCCAGCACCTATTCGACCGCGTCGGGCGGGGCGAAAGCCGCCTATCTGCTTCTCACGCAGGAAGGCTACAAGGTGCAGCGGTTTGAGCGGTCACTCGACAATCTTCCCCAAGGCGCAGGACAGACTCTGGTTCTGGCTGAGCCGTTCGCCGCCCCTACGCGCGAAGAGCGGCAACGGCTGCAGGCATTCGTTTCCGAAGGCGGACGCGTGATTGCGACGGGAACGTTCTCTGGAACATTTCTTCCCGAAAACGATTCCGTGCCCGAACCGTTTAGCATGCGGAAGAAAGTATCGGCGCTCTCGCCCTCGGCGATAACGCGTGCCGCGCCGGAGATTGTGCTGGCTGCGGAGTCCCGCTGGCAGTCGTATGCCGCGGCATATCCGCTGTACGGAGATGAGGACCAGATTCTGGTGGTGAAATATCCGTACGGAAAAGGGGAAGTTCTGTGGTGGGCGTCGGCGACTCCGCTGACGAATTCCGGGCTGAAGGAACCCGGCAACCTGGAGTTTCTGCTGGCCTGCCTGGGCGATCGCCACCACGAGATTCTGTGGGACGAATATATTCATGGCTACCGCGAGACCCTCGGCGCGTCCATCGCGAATTCGCCGGTCAAATGGCTGGCCTTGCAGTTGGCGTTGCTGGCGTTGGCGGTGTTGGCAACGTTTTCGCGCCGCAGCGGGCCGATCTCGAAACCAGTGACGGATGTGCGCCTGTCGCCGATGGAATTTGTTGAAACGCTGGGTGGACTGTACGAACGCGCCGGAACGGCCACGGTCGCGGTGGACATCTGCTATCAGCGGTTTCGTTATTGGCTGACGCGGCGGCTGGGAGTGGCGAGCAATATCTCGATCAACGATCTGCAGGCGGCGGTGCGCGATCGCTGGGCCGCGGGTGACGATCGCTTTGCGGCGATCTTGCGGCGGTGCGAGTCGGCCAAGAACGACCCTTATTTGCACGGGCCCGAAGCGCTGCAACTGGTGCAGGAACTCGATGAATACGCGTCGCGTTTGCGGCTGTATCAAAGCGGCGGGAGGAGAGTGGAATGAAGGCGGTTAGCGAACTGGCGCAACACATCCAGAGCGAAATGAGCAAAGTGGTGGTGGGGCAGGACGAGCTGCGCAATCAGTGCGTGGTGGCCTTGCTTTGCCGTGGGCACGTTCTGCTGGAAGGCGTGCCGGGCATTGCCAAGACGCTGACGGTGAAAGCGCTGTCGCGCCTGCTGCGCCTGGGTTTTCAGCGCGTGCAGTGCACCTCGGACCTGATGCCCGCCGACATCGTCGGCACCAACATTCTGAACATGGCGACCAGCACGTTTCAATTGCATCAAGGGCCGGTGTTCACCGATCTGCTGCTGGTGGATGAAGTGAACCGCATGCCTCCGCGCACCCAGGCGGCGCTGCTCGAGTGCATGGAAGAACATCAGGTCACGATTGACGGCAAGGGATATCCGCTGTCGCAGTTTTTCACCGTGTTTGCCACGCAGAATCCGATCGAGTTTGAGGGAACGTATCCGCTGCCTGAGGCGCAATTGGACCGCTTTCTGCTCAAGCTGCGCGTGCCGTATCCGGCGCAAAAAGATGAAGTGCAGTTGTTGACGAATGTGCAGAACGGGTTCGAGTCGCGCGAACTGGACAAGATGACTTTGAGCCCGATTACGCAAGGCTCGCTGGAACAGGCGCAGCAGGAAGTTAAGTCGATTACGGTGCAGGAAGCGCTGTTTGGCTACATCGTGCAGATCGTGCGGCGAACGCGGGATTGGCCTTCGCTGTCGCTGGGCGCAAGCCCGCGCGCGGCCGTGAGTTTGATGGCGGTGGCCAAAGCGTTTGCCGCTTTGGATGGACGCGACTATGTAATCCCCGACGATGTGAAGGCGGCCACACGGCCCGTACTGCGCCATCGCGTGATCCTGCGGCCGGAGGCTGATCTGGAAGGCATCACGCCCGATCAGGTGCTGGAGGACGTAGTGCGAGCCGTGGAAGTTCCCAAGTAGGTTTTGAAAACGAAATTGCTTGCGAAGTCCTCACGTGAGTTGGCCCATTGAACCATCCAGAATTGAACGCGCGAGATTTGAATGACCCCGGCAAGCTGATTCCGCCGGAGATTGAAGCTCCGGCGCGGGCGCACAAACATTTCGGCGTGGCCTTTGGCGGCCGTTTCTTCATGCTTCTGTTTGTGGGATTGGTGTGGCTGGGACCCGCGTTCTTCGATTCGCGTTTTGTGTATGCCATGCTGGCCTGGGACGCGATGGCCCTTTTGCTGTGGCTGGCCGATCTGGTGCAATTGCCCAGGCCGGGGCAACTCGTGGTGAGGCGCTCGTGGCGTTCGGCAGCGGCGTTGTCTACGGCCTCCGATGTCAGCGTGACCGTGGTGAATTCGTCGCGCGCAACCATCTCTGCCCAAGTGGTGGACACCGTCCCGCTCGCTCTGCGCAACGAACCGCCGGCGCTTACTTTTACCGTCCGCGCAATGGATGAAGGAACCGCCGGCTATCGAATCCGCCCCATGCGGCGCGGAGACGCCACTCTCGGTGACTGCTACGTGCGCTATCAAAGTGTGTGGCGCGTGGCGGAGCGGTGGGTTAGAGCTCCGCTCGAACAAACCGTAAGAATTTATCCCAATCTGGAGGAGGCGAAGCGGCATTCGATGTATCTGCTGCGCAGCCGGCAGATTGCGCTGGAAAAGCGGCATGCGCGCCTGCGCGGGATTGGGCGGGAGTTCGAGAGTCTGCGTGAATATCAAGTGGGCGATGACTATCGCGACATTTGCTGGACGGCGGCGGCTCGCCGGGCCAAGCTGGTGACGCGCGTCTATCAGATCGAGCGCAGCCAGACGGTTTGGATGGTGATCGATTCCGGGCGGCTGATGCGCGCCCGCGTGGGCGGCTTCAGCAAACTCGACCAGGCAGTAAATGCGGCTTTAAGTCTGGCGCAGGTGGCGTTGTACTCGGGCGATCGCGTGGGGTTGGTCGCTTATGGGCGCAGCGTGCGGCAACAACTTCCCGCTGCAAAGGGGAGCACGCATCTTCGCCAGCTCATCGAGCAGCTTGCGCTGGTCCAGGAAGAAACGTCGGAAGCGGATCATTTGCAAATGGCGGGTCGGCTACTTACGGATCAAAAACGGCGCAGCCTGATTGTCTGGCTCACCGATCTGGCGGAGACGGCGATGACGCCGGAGGTGATCGAAGCGGCGTCGATGATGATGCCGCGGCATCTGGTTCTCTTCGTTGTGATCGGGCAGCCGGATCTGGGGGAACTGGCAGGGAAGGCTCCGCAGAGCCAATCGGAAATGTATCAGGTGGCGGCGGCGCAGGAGATGGTGCATCGCCGGGAGTTGCTGTTGGCGCGCATGCGCGAGCGCGGCGCGCTGGCGATGGAAGTGAGTTCGGGCGCGGTGTCACCGGCGCTGGTGGACGCTTATCTCAAGATTAAAGAGAGGAATCAGCTCTGAGTCGCAGGATCTTCAGCCGCGATCCAGATTCGTTTCATCATCGATTGTCATCCTGAGCCGCGTTTTTTGCGGCGAAGGACCTATGCAACGTGCCGGCGGCGCCCACGCTGTCAGCAAGTTGCACAGGTCCTTCGGCGAGCAAAGGACGCTCGCCTCAGGATGACAAGGTGTTTGAGGATGACAAGGTTTTGAATTACCCAGCATCTCCGAGCGTTGAATTGCGCGCCATCCCGAAGAGATAGCTTCCCAACAGGACAAACAACGCCGCAGCTAGCGAGAACTTCAGCGGCACCGCGAGTCCAGTCGGCGAGACGAAGGCTTCGATCAATCCCGCAATGATCAGAATCGGGACCGTGCCCAGCAGCAATTGCACGGCTTCCACGCCAGCGCGGGCGAGCGAATCGCGGCGCGGCAGCACTCCGGGAAAGAGCAAGCCTTGCGCGACGCGGAATCCCGCGCCTCCCGCGATGAAGATGGCCGGCAATTCGAGCACGCCGTGCGGCGCGACGAAACTCCAGAGCTGAACGCTCATTCCCGAAAGATGACAGGCCATGCCAATGACTCCGATCAGCAGGCCGTTGAAGGCCATCATGTAAATTGTTCCCAGTCCTGCGGTAATGCCGAGCGCGAACGTGGTGAAGCCGACGCTCATGTTGTTGGTCATGATGGCGCTCGAGGCCAGCGGCTTAATGCCGACGATGGAGTGCGTCCACATTTCGTGGCGGTCGATGGTTTCCACCATCTGTGGGCCGAGTAGCTTCACTTTGAAGTCGGGATTCTGATAGGTGAGAATCGCTCCCACCACGCCCGTGACCGCAAAAATTGCGGTGGCCAGCAGGCAGTGGCGCAAGTGGCGGCGAAATGCGGCTGGATACGTGTCCAGAAAAAACGAAAACACCGCCCCCACTCTCGCTTTGCGCCCCGAATAGATGGTATTGTGGGCGCGCACGAGTAATTGGTTGATGTAGCGTGCAAAGTGGACCGAGCCGCGGTCTTCGCGAATGGCCGCGAGGTCCGCTGCGGTCTGGCGGTAAAGCAGGCTGAGTTCCTGCAGATCGGAACGGGAGAGTGATTTCAGGCCGCTCTTGTCGCTTTGTTGCAGCAGCGACTCGAGCTTGCTCCAATACGGTTTGCGTTTTTCCAGCCAGCGATTGGAAATCATGGTGGATTCGCTAGATCAAGCTAAATTCGATCGACCTAACTTCGATCAGCTCAAGATCGACACGCCGGAGCAAATCGCTCTGGAGTTGCCCCTGGCGGGAATCGGCAGCCGCTTCCTCGCCATGGTCATTGATACTTTAATTCAGGCGGCGTTGTACTTCCTAGCGGCAATCATCTTCATCGTCACCGGGCTCAGTTCTTCTCTGTTCAGCTTTTCGCCTGGGATCATGGGGCAGGCCATCGCCATCTTCATCGGCTTCGCAATCTATTGGGGGTACTTTGCCATCTTCGAAGCGATTTGGAACGGACAGACTCCAGGGAAGCGTCTTGCCGGCATTCGCGTGATCAAGGAGAGTGGTCGTCCGATTAATGCATTCGAGGCGATTGGACGGAATTTCATGCGGGCGGTCGATGGAATTCCCGGCATCTATGGCGTGGGGCTGGTGTGCATGATGCTGAATCGCCAGAGCCGGCGGCTGGGGGATTTTGTGGCCGGCACGGTAGTGGTTCATGAGAAACCGACAGAAGAAGTGCGGCCGATGTGGAACACGGCCACGGAGGCCGGCACGGATAGCGCTGCTGCGACTGGCGGAATGGGGCAGGTGACGGCCGATGAACTTGTTCTGATTGAAACGTATTTGAGCCGCCGTTTCGATCTCGATCCCGATGTGCGCATACGAACGGCCATTCAGATTGCAGACCGCATCAAAGCCAAGACCGGATTGCAGCCGCAGTCGCATCAGCATGTCGACGATTTTCTGGAAGAAGCTGCGCGCAAGATTCGCGACAGCGGGAGATTTCGGTGAGTGCTCGGCATCGCTTAGTAGTATCAGCTGTCAATAATGGCTAAAATGTCGCGTATGAAGGTCGCGATTCCGAAGGGATGGTTCGCAAGAATTCTCCTTGGCGGCTGGGTTCTACTCATCCTGGGTGTTGCGCTAGCCTTTGTGATCGGTGCCCTTGCCCCTGGCTCCTTGAATCTCGTCACTCCAGTGTGGATCTTGAGTATCTTTGTGACGCTTGGGACCTTTGCGTACGTGGCCGCATTTGCGGTTCGCCGGTTTTGGTACTACGTGAGCGGATTGCGAAGCGGTTCCAGTTTCACGTCGACGATCGGTCCGTTCGAACGGATTCTTATTGTAGTTTGGGTTGTGTTTGTTGTGGCGGCCCTTGGAAGCCTGCCTCTCTCAC
>Ga0187781_10000833_pt1 | contig 22700 bp, 12 predicted proteins | sample 0715_SJ02_MP02_2_FD_132447 | JGI IMG/M metagenome (GOLD analysis project Ga0187781, IMG submission 132447) | Tropical peat soil microbial communities from peatlands in Department of Meta, Colombia - 0715_SJ02_MP02_20_MG | ecosystem: Environmental > Terrestrial > Soil > Wetlands > Peat | place... | reverse complement strand
TGGACCCTGCCACAGACGCGCCGTGAGATCCAGCGCCTATTATTCACCTGGACCGGCAAGTGTGCGTATTGTGGCAGCGTAATTCGCAAGCGGAACCACCCTCCATGACTTAACGTAGTAGTATTAGGGGCTAGGGGTTAGGAACCAGGGACTGGGCGTCCATTCCCCTAACCCCTAAGCCCTAATCCCTATTTTTTCGACACTTCAAGGCTCCAATTAACGCATTCAACATTTTGCCGATCTCTTCGATCTCGTTGGATAGCGCCGCTAAGGCAACAGCGCTGAGTAACTGGAGATTACACGCGACGATCAGATGTGTCTCTACCTCCATTAGCGACCCCCGCGCTACGGTTAGGAACTGAACGTATTCCCCCGTTGATCCTCGTCCCCATCCCTCGGCAATATTGGCTGGTATCAAGGTTGTAGCTCTCCGTATTTGTGACGTAAGGCCGTATCGCTCGGTATCGGGGAATCGAGAAGTCAGTTTGTAGAGTTCAGTGGCCAGACCCACGGACCGTTTCCAAACTTCCAGCTCCTTGTAATTGGTGATCATCTCCTGCCTCGGATCAGGGCTCAGGGATTAGGGGTTAGGGACTGGGGATTCGCGAGTCGACCAGCACCTAACTGATCCCTAGCCCCTAATCCCTAACCCCTAATCCCTCTTACGCCCGCACCACTTCCACGCCGTTCCTGCGGAGCTGGCTCGAGAACTTCCGGTCGAGTTGCTTGTCTGTGATCAGCACTTGAACCCGACCGAGCTGCCCGGCGCAGGCAAAGGAAACCTTGCCCACCTTGCTGTGGTCGGCACGGAGGAAGACCTGGCGGGCGTGCTGCATCACCAGTTCCTTGGTATAGGCTTCGCTGGGATCGGTGGTGGTCAAGCCCTCTTCCAGGGAGAGCCCGATGGTCCCCATGAAAGCCTTATCCACGTGGATATCGTCCAGCGTCAAACGGGTAAGCGGGCCGACCAGGGTCTGGCTAAGGCGCCGGAACTCGCCGCCGATCAAGATCACGCGTGGACCTTGCGCCGCCAGTTCGATGGCGGCGCGCAACGAGTTGGTGACCACGGTAAGGTTCGAGCGCTCGCGCACCAGGCGCGCCAATTCCAGCACGGTGCTCCCGCCGTCCAGAAAGATCGTGTCGTTCGGCTGGATAAACTTCAGCGCGGCCTGCGCGATGCGTTGCTTTTCTCTGGCGGCTATTGATGCCTTGTCGTCGAAGAGCGGTTCCTCGAGCCGGCTCGCCGTCCCCACCGCCCCGCCGTGCACGCGCCGTACCTCGCCCAAACTTTCGAGTTGCGCCAAGTCGCGGCGAATCGTAGCCGAAGACACCTCAAGTTGCCGCGAAAGCTCCTCGACACTCACCACATGGTCGATGCGCAGAATTTGCCGCAGCCGCTCGAAGCGCTTCGGTGCGAGTTCCCTGGGCTTGCCGGATTTCAATTCGTCTCCACGAGGGGCGCAGCGCGGACCTGGGTTTTTCAGCTCCGCGGTTCGAAAAACCCGCAGACCCCAAGAACGGGGCCTGCGCTACCCCCACGGCCATGCTTAATTCTGATTGATTATATGCGAATTGTGATCGAAAGCAATCACGTTCTTTCGAGATGCGGTGCGCGGCGCCGACCCTACTGTTGGGGGTTGGCGCAGACCCTGCCTTGTGGGGTCTGCGATGTCCCGAAGGGACAGGCTTGGCCGCTAGCGCGGACCTGGTTTTGCAGTAAGAACCGCAGACCTCAAGAGCCGGTCTGCGCTACCGGCTGGGGTTCAAAGGCGACGTCAAGCCGCCACATCGCGCAGAGGCAAACGTTCCACGAAACAGACAAACCGTGTTTGCTTCAGCAACGATTAGGGTATACTTTCACTAGGTGCGAAATGACGACCGCGACAAGGCATGCTTACATTGTGAGTGACGATCAGATCCTCGGTGGCGAGCCGATCATCCGCGGGACGCGCACACCGGTGCGGGCTATCGTCGAGACCTGGAGGCTGGGCGTGGCCGCCGAAGAGCTCCCCAGCTGCTTGCCCCATTTGAATCTCGCGCAGGTCTTCGATGCCTTGAGTTACTACAGCGACCACCAGGATGAGATCAACGCCTACATCGAGCGTAACCGCATCCCCGACGAACGGGTTGACCCATTGGTGCCGGATCGTTGAAGCGACTGTTCATAGACCTTTACCTGGACGAAGACGTTAATGTGGTCCTGTCGCACTTGGTCCGTGCACGGGGCTTTGGTGCGACAACCACGCAGGAAGCTGGACACATCGGGAGCACTGATGCGGAACAGTTGGCTTTCGCCACCGGTCAGGGGAAAACAATTTTGACGCACAACCGGGTGGACTTCGAGGCTCTGGCACGGAGGTACTTCGAGAATAAGAAGCATCACTCGGGGATCATTATCGCCGTTCGCCGACATCCCAAGGAGTTGGCGCGACGGCTTCTGATTCTTCTCAACTCTCTTACCGCGGATGAAATCGAGAATCAGATAAGATACATCTGACGGCGACCTGCATGAACGGCTGCGATCCTTTCGAGGCGGAACTCCCCACGGGACACTATGCAACGAGATTCGCGGCGATTCGAGGCAAGGCGCTTGCTGCAAGCGCGGGCAGATGATTCTTCGAGGCAGGCGCCTTTGGAACTGATTTTTGCTTCCGCCACCGAGCAAGCCCAAGCCATTCGCGAAAAGCGGATTTCGTCGGAAGAGCTTACGCGCGGGTGCCTCAAGCGAATCGAGGAGGTCAACCCCAAGCTGAACGCCGTTGTGCAGATTCCCGCTGCAACGGCGTTGGCAGAGGCTCGCCAGGCGGACAGAGCCCTGGCGCGCGGCGAAATCAAAGGGCCCTTACACGGCGTGCCATTCACCCTAAAGGACGCGATTGAAACTGAGGGAGTGATCTGCACGGGCGGCACGCTCGGCCGCGCATCTTTTGTGCCGAAAAGCGACGCCACGGTGGCGAAGCGATTGCGCGCGGCGGGAGGCATTCTGCTGGGCAAGACCAACTGCCCCGAATTCGGCTGGGCCTGGGAAAGCGACAATCTGATTTATGGCCGGACTAATAACCCGTGGGATTTGTCGTTGTCGCCGGGCGGAAGCAGCGGCGGCGAATCGGCTATGATCGCGGCAGGCGGCTCGCCGCTGGGCCTCGGCAGCGATGCGGGAGGGAGCGTGCGTTTCCCGGCGCATTGCACAGGCATTGCCGCGATCAAGCCAACCGGAGGACGCGTTCCCCGCACCGGTCACTTCCCCTACCCGGTGGGAGCGATCGATTCACTGTGGCAGATCGGCCCCCTGGCGCGATATGTCGAAGACCTCGAGTTGGCGCTCGGCATTATCGCCGGGGTCGACTGGCGCGACTCTGCCGTCGTGCCCATGCCTTTGTTGCAGGCGGCGAATGTCGATCTGAAAGCTCTGCGCCTGGCGTTTCACACAGATAACGGAATCGAGATGCCCACGCGGGAAACCATCACGACCGTTGAGAACGCCGCCAGAGCGATCGAGGCAAGCGTCGGCGCAGTGGAAGATCAGCGTCCTCCCGGCATCGAGCAGACCTATGAGATCTTTCTGGGAGTTCTCACCGCCGACGGCGGCGCGGGCGTCGAAGAATTGCTCGAATCCGTGGGAACGAAAAAGGCGCACCCGCTCTTAGAACGGGCGCTCGAACTGCAACGCACCGGCGGGAAGTCCATGGTTGCACTGGGCGCGTTGATGGTTCGGTGGGACGCATTTCGCCGCTCCCTGCTATCGTTCATGGAGGGATTCGACGCCATCCTCTGCCCGGTTTGCTCCTTCCCGGGCATGGTCCACGGCTCGACTTATGACCGACTTCCAGCCTTCAGTTACACAATGACCTATAACTTAACGGGTTGGCCGGCGGCGGTGGTGCGGGCTGGAACCTCGCGGAAAGGCCTGCCGATTGGCGTGCAGGTTGTGGCTCGCCCCTGGCGCGAGGACGTTGCCTTGGCCGTCGCCGAGATCATTGAGAAAACCTGCGGCGGCTACGAGCGCCCACGTTTGTAGGAAAGGCCGCAGACCTTGGGAAGCAGGTCTGCGCTACCTTAAAAGACGCGGGTCTTGTACGGGATCGGCTCGTTCACAAGAAGGGATTCTGAACCCGCAAAGCGTCGAAACGCTGTCCGTGTTGCAGGTCTTCGCTGAGGAGAAGACTGCTTTGGCTTTCGATTGCGGCCGCTACGATTAAAGCATCGTACCATGAGAGGCTATACCGTTCGCAGAGCCGGAGCGCCTCTAAGTAAAGGGCTTGCGAGGAGTGGACGGCCATTAGCGGACGAAAGATGGTAGCCAAGTATTGCTCTGCTTCCGCAACCGTCATAGGCGGAGCAAAGCGGCGAAAAGCGACGTTGAAGAACTCCTGCACTACTTGGTAGCTTACGATACCCTTACCGGTGGCGACCGCCCGCCGAATCAGGTCCATTGCGCGCCGAGCCTTCGCGGGGACACTCGCATCAAACGAGTACACGAAGACGTTAGTATCGAGGAAGAATCTACCGTTCATTCATTTCGGCCCGCGTGAAGTGACGACCGGCTCGGATATGGCGGAGGCGCTTCATCAAGGAGTCAACTTCCTGCGCCTTCCCCGAATCCGCCACATATCGTTGCAGCCATTCCCGAAAAGCCGCGTTGAGGGTCTTGTGACGGGCGCGGGCAACAGCACGGGCCTGCTCGATTAGGTCTGCATCGGCGCTTAATGTCACATTTTTCATACGGGAAAAGTGTACACGATTATTGTGTTTCTGTCAAGCCGATTAATTGTGCTAAGATGTTCCGGCGCCGCGCTCACTCGAAAGTGCTGCGGAAGGGCGGGGCTTCAGCCCCGCCGCCTTGGTGCCGGCTTAAGATTGGGCCTTCAGGCCCTGAAGCCGCCTCGCTTCAGGGGCTAAAGCCCCCTCTCCATCGGGCGCGTTGGGCGGCGGGGCTGAAGCCCCGCCCTTCCGTCTCACGTTCATCTCTATGGGTGGGCCGAAGGCCCATGGGCGCTTGGGATGACAGCGCGTAGCCTCCGCCGCGAGAATAAAGTCACAGCCTCTGAGCGCACGGCTTCGAGAGGAAGGTTATGAGACCGAATCCGATATCCAGGTTCAAAGTCGGCACGCTGGCCGTTGAAGTCTACGAGGACCGCAAGGCGATGGGGCAGGCGGCGGCAGAGTTGGCGGCGGAGCGGCTGCGCGATCTGGCGAGGCAACACAAGACCGTTTCAGTGATCTTCGCCACCGGCGATTCGCAACGGGCGACCTTGCATGCGCTCGCGGCCATTCCGGACGTGCCGTGGAATCAAGTGGTCGGGTTTCGCATGGATGAATACGTGGGACTCCCAGACGGCCATCCCGCATCGTTCTCGCGATACATGCGGGAGAATTTGACGAGCCGGGTTCAGTTGCGGCGCATGTACGAGATTCATGGCTCTGAGGCCAACGTCGAGAAGACTTGCCGGGAGTACGCAGAGTTGCTTCGGGCGCACAGCCCCTTGCTCTGCCTGCTGGGCGTCGGCGAGAACGGCCACCTGGCGTTCAACGATCCGGCGGAAGCTCGCTTCGACGATCCGGTCGACGTTAAGCAGGTTACGCTCGACCTGGTTTGCCGCCAACAGCAGGTTAACGAAGGCGCGTTTTCCAGCGTCGCTGAAATGCCGGAAAGGGCCATCACAATTACCGTGCCTGCGCTCTTTCGCGTGCCGGAGCTGATCCTTTCGATTCCGGGCCCGCGCAAAGCGAAGATTGTAAAACGGACGTTGTACGATGCGATTTCGACCGCTTGCCCGGCCACCATCCTGCGCCGGCATCCGAGTGCCAGGGTGTTCTTGGACCGGGATTCGGCGGCGGAATTGACGCTATGAAGACTCAGTCTCACGGCCGAGAAGGTGGAAGTTAATCCATGAGAGGACAAAGCGGTTTCACGCCAAGGCGCAAAGCACGCAAAGGTTGCAAAGCAAGGACTTTCGTTTTGCGAGCCTTCGCGACTTTGCGTCTTTGCGTGAGCTGTTTTGTTTGTTTTCGCGAGCCCTGCCGCCGCGCGTTGCTGAATCCCAGCCCTGGGGCGAGCACCGCTCGTACCCACTTCTAGCAGGTAACGGAACACTGTGAAGCCGACAAAGCGACTCCGATGGTGGATTGCGTGGACGCTGTTTTTCTCCACGGTCATCAACTACATTAATCGCCAGACGCTGTCGGTTCTGGCACCGGTCATCACCAAGCAATTTCATCTCAGCCACAGCCAACTGTCCTGGGTGTTTTCCTCCTTTCAATTATCTTACGCGGGGATGTGGCTGATCGGCGGCGTGCTGCTCGACATCATTGGCACGCGGCTCGGATTGGCGCTCGCGGTCATCTGGTGGTCGGTCGTCAGTATGCTGACCGGCCTGGCGAATTCGCTTTCGCAATTCGCGATTTTCCGCTTCCTGCTGGGAATCGGAGAAGGCTGCAACTGGCCCGGCGCCAGCAAGGCCGTGGCGGAATGGTTTCCGGCCAAGGAGCGTGGGGTGGCGGTTGCGATCTTCGATAGCGGCTCGAGCGTGGGCGGCGCGCTGGCGGCCATCATGGTGCCCTGGGTGGCCATTAAGCTGGGTTGGCGATATGCGTTCGTAGTTTCGGGCATCCTTGGGCTTCTCTGGCTGGCTCTGTGGTCGCGCATCTATTATCCGTTGAACCGGCATCCCGGAATCACGCCCGAAGAGAAGGCCCTGATCGAAGCGGGCAGCGACACGGCCAAGGTCTCCGAGCGCGCGGGCGCGGGCCGCTGGTTGACTCTTCTCAAAGACAGCAACACCTGGGGAATCCTTCTGGGGCGGTCGCTCACCGACCCCATCTGGTGGTTCTATGTGTTTTGGCTTCCTCAGTACTTGAGTGACGCGCGCGGTTTCAGCCTGAAGCAGATCGCCGCCTTCGCCTGGATTCCGTTTGTGGCCGCCGATATCGGCAACTTCACGGGGGGGCTCACTTCCGGGTTCCTGATCAAGCGTGGGATGGCAACCCTGCGAGCGCGGAAGTGGGTGTGCGTCGTCAGTTGCCTTCCCGTGATTGCCGGCATTCCGGCGGCCAGGACGCATAACGCTTACCTTGCTTTGGGACTGATTGCGTTCGCGGTCTGGGGTTACGCAAGCTGGTCCACCATGGGCCTTACCTTCCCCTCCGACTTGTTTCCGCAGGATGTGGTGGCGTCGGTGACAGGAGTGAGCGGCCTCGGCGCCGGCCTGGCGGGCGCTGCGTTTACTGTGATCGTGGGAAAGCTGGTGGACCGGTTCTCGTATTATCCCGCCTTCTTCGCCGCCGCCACCATGCCGCTACTCGCCACCGCCGCGGTGCTCATTCTGTTGCGGCCACGGTGGGAGGGCCGTGGGCAGATGGGCAGGTAGGCAGGTAGGCAGGTGGGCAGATGGGCAGGTGGGCAGTGGGCAGATGGGCAGTGGGCAGATCGGCAGATGGGCAGGGGGCAGGTGGGCAGTGGGCAGGGGGCTGCCGGAGGCGAGCTTTAGCCCGTAGAAACCTACATTATCAGGTCTAATTTCAAATCTCAGATTCCAGATTTCAAACCGAAAGGCTGTCGGGGTTGGCGGACCGCCCCAGTTCCCGATTACCTACTGCACGCCCTATGGCCTGCAGAATGCCAGCGGGGCCGAGCGCAATCCACCAATCGATATCAGCGACTGCCCCCCGGTCATCTGCCCATCTGCCCACTGCCGATCTGCCCACCTGCCTACTGCCCACCTGCCCACCTGCCCGCCTTACTCTTCCTCTTCCTCTGCCGAGGGCTTATGCGCGGCGACGATCTTGTCGGCAATCTGCTGGGGAACGATTTCGTAGTGGGAATATTCCATCGCGTAGGTGCCGCGTCCCTGGGTCATGGAGGTGAGGTCGGAGGCATAGGTCAGCATCTCGGCCAGCGGCACCTGGGATTTGATGACCGTCGATCCGCCCTTGGGTTCCATGCCTTGCACGCGGCCGCGGCGGCCATTCAGGTTGCCCATAATGTCGCCGGCATTATTTTCAGGAACGGTAATCTCGACATTCATAATAGGCTCGAGCAGGCAGGGCTTGGCCTGTTCCATACACTTCTTGAAGCCTTTCGAGCCGGCCAGCTTAAAGGCGATTTCAGACGAATCGACTTCATGGTAGGAGCCATCGAAGAGGATGACCCGGAAATCCACCACCGGATACCCCGCCAGATAGCCGCGGGCGGCCGCATCGACGATGCCCTTTTCAACGGCGGGAATATAGTTCTTGGGGATGGAGCCGCCGAAGATGTCGTTGACGAACTCGAAGCCCGCCCCGCGCTGGAGCGGTTCGACCTTGATCCAGCAATCGCCGTACTGGCCGTGGCCGCCGGTCTGTTTCTTGTGCTTGCCTTGAGCTTCCGCCTTGGCGCGAATGGTTTCGCGATAGGGGATCTTGGGCGCCTTGAGCGTGACCTCGATGTTGAACCGGCGCTTGAGCTTCGAGACGGCGACCTCGACATGCTGTTGGCCGGCGCCGGAAAGCAGGAATTCCTTGGTCTGCGGGTCGCGCGAGAAGCGCAAGAGCAGATCTTCTTCGAGCATGCGATGGATGGCGGTGGAGAGCTTGTCCTCGTCGCCGCGCGATTTGGGTTCGATGGCAAAGGAGATTGCAGGCTCCGCCAGCTTCAGCTTGGGGTAAACAATCGGCGCGCTCTTGTCGCCCAGCGTGTCGCCGGTCAGGGTTTCTTTCAGCTTGGCTACCGCGCCAATGTCTCCCGCGTGCAACTCGGCCACCGGCGTCTGCGTCTTGCCCTGGACGATTCCGATGTGCGACAGGCGCTCGCTGGTGCCCCGGTTGAAGTTCGCGAGATTCGCCTCGTTCTTCACCACTCCCGACATCACCTTGAAGTAGCTCACGCGCCCGGCAAAGGGGTCCGCCACAGTTTTGAAGACAAACGCGGAAACCGACTGGTCGTCCGCGATCTTGCGCTTTACGGGCTGCCCGCCCTCGAATTCCAAACCCTCCACCTCTCGGCGCTCGAGGGGCGAGGGAAGGTAATCCACAATCGCGTTCAGCATGCTGTCGCTGCCGATGTTGGAAAGCGCCGACGCCACCATGACCGGGTGGATACGCCTTTCAGAGACCGCTGCCCGCAGGCCGGGGACCAAGTGTTCCTCCGGGAGGGTGCCCTTTTCAAAAAACTCTTCCATCAACTTGTCGTTACCCTCCGCGACCATTTCCACCAGGGCCTCGTGGGCTGTGGTCGCCGCATCCTTCAAGAGGGCGGGAATCTCGCCCTCTTTCCCTTTCCCGGACCCATTCGCGTCGTAGGTGAAGGCCTTCATTCGCACCAGGTCGACCACGCCCTGGAAAGATTTCTCTTCCCCGATGGGGAGCTGAATGGGGACGGCGTTCCGCCCAAAGGCCTTGTGGAGGGCCTCGAGGGTGCGCTCGAAGCTGGCGCGGTCGCGATCCATCTGGTTGATGACCAGGGCGCGCGGCAGGCCGTATCTTTCGGTGAAACCCCACGATTTCTCCGTCTGCACTTCGATTCCAGCTACGGCATGAATCAACAGCAGAGCGGCGTCGGCGGCCAACAGCGCACCCTCCGTTTCGTGCATGAAGATGTTGTAACCGGGGGTGTCGATAAAGTTGATTTTGGTCTTGCCCCACTCCGCATAGGCGAGCCCGGCGCTGATCGAGAACTTGCGTTGAATCTCCTCCTCGTCGTAGTCTGTGGTCGAGGTCCCGTCATCCACCTTGCCGAGGCGGTTCACCATGCCAGCCGCATAGAGCAGGGCAGAAACAAGCTGGGTCTTGCCCGTGTCGCCGTGACCTACGAGTGCAACGTTGCGAATGTCTTGGCCGTCGTAAATTCTCACTGGGAGCTCCTTCAGGCTTGGGACCGGCCCTAGGCATGCCGTGCCGGTCGCGAAGCAAACCCTGATCGTAGCACAATTTTTTCCGACACTTCAAACTCAGTTTGGAATCTGAAGAATGGAGAAGCCCGATTTGACACGCCGCGTTGTACTTCGCCATCGGAACGCCGACCCCGGCCGCCCTGATGCCCGATGACGTTGGTTGCCACCCTGATGAGTCGATGGTAGGCTCGTAGATACGGCGCGCGTGGCGCCTGCCTTCTCCCAACGGCTAGCGATTTCGGGGGCGGCGGTGAGGCTAAGGGCATGCTGAACGCCAGGGAGGAAAACCGTGGAAAAACCTCTTGCTTTTGATCTAGCCCGCGCGGCCCTGCTCAGCATGGACTTCCATGCCGGTATCGTTTCCATCTACCTCGCGAACCAAGCCGAGGTGCTGACGCGCGCGGCCAGAGTGATCGAGAAAGCGCGAGAGCGCCGCTTGACCGTTATGCACGTCCAGGTGGGGTTTCGACCGGGTTTACCGGAGGTTGGTTCGCGCAACCCGCTGTTTGCCGCCATTAAGAATTCCGTTCAGCACCAGCAACTGTTTCAGGGGCCGGCGGGCGCGATCCATCCCGCCGTCGCGCCCCAAGGCGAGGAGGTTGTCATAACCAAGCACCGGATCAGCGCGTTCTGTGGAACGGACCTCGACATGATTCTGCGGGCAAAGGAGATTGAGACTGTGATCCTGTTTGGGATCGCCACCAGCGGAGTTGTTCTCTCCACCCTGCTGCACGCCGCGGACCAGGATTATCGGGTGCTGGTGGTCAAGGATTGCTGCGCGGATCGGGATCCGGAGGTTCACGGTTGCCTGGTTGAGAAGATCTTCCCGCGTTTGGCTACGGTCCTGACTGCCGCTGAAATGATCGAGGCAATGAGTTAGGGGCAAAGCCGGGGCGTTGTCGAAGCATAGCCACAAGGGCTGCGCCTGAAGGCTACGGACGGAATACAACTTCATTCGGTCCGGAAGGCAGAGAGAACTTTCCGCCCCGCTCCCGGTTCAGCTCGAGAGTTGCGGCGATGTCCAAATCGGCGATGGCGATTTTTTGCGTCCACGAACCTGTGGTCCAATAATTCGTGTGGCAGTAAATGACGCGGCCAATAATCGTATACTTTTCGATCTCGAGCTGGCGGCCGTCGTGAAACACCAAGACGGCGGGTGGGAGCTTCGGAGCGGGCGGGTTGACATTATTCCGGATGCCTTTATCGGAGGTTGAACGCGGCGCTTGCCCAGATGCCGGCTTGGTTGAAGCTGCCGAAGCCGGAGGCTGACCCTTCGAGTCAATGCGCACCCACTCATCGCCCTGACGCTCGATCACCAGCGGTTCGATGGGCTTGGGCGGAGCGGGCGATTGCTCGGCGCGCGCCGCAAGCCAAGGGGGCGGCGCCGGCAAGCCCTCCGGCCCGTAGTCATCGTACTCGTCGCCGTAGCCATAATAGTAAGGGGGTGGCAGGTACGCCCAACCCGGGTAGTATCCGAACCCATACTGGCCACGGCCGCGATAGCCGTATCCGGCTCTGGCGCCGGCCCTGACCGAGCCGGCCCTTTGTGGCGCCCGAGCGCCGGCCATTCCTCCGCCGCGCCTCTGGGCGGTCGCAGGTGGGAGGAAAAGCACCGCTCCAAGAATGGTTATAGTCAAGGCGACGAGTCGACGGCCGTTCATACGCAAATCCCCCCGCAGCATGCCATGCTTCCGCCACATAGAGGGTACCACTCAAGCCTCCCCTGGAGCAAGCGAGTTACAGCTTTCTGCTTGACAGCGGGCCGGGGCCATGATGGGCTTCCTGGATGGAACTATGGAAAAAGCCGTGACAGAGCGGGCGCGAGGTTCCGAGGCCGGCCGGCCGGCGGCAGGCTTGCGGAAGATCAGAAGGATCCTCCTCATCGAAGACGAGCCTGAGCTTGCCGCAACGCTACGCGAAGGCTTGCAGTCGGAAGGCTACGGCGTCGCCACGGCTGCCGAGGGAGAGGCAGGCCTGGAGCGCGCGACGCGTGATGACTTCGATTTGATCATCCTGGACCTCTCACTGCCGGGAAGAAGCGCCCTGGAGGTTTGCCGCGAGCTGCGCCAGCAATTGATTAACGCGCCCATCGTGATGCTCAGCGCTCGCAGCCAAACGATCGATAAAGTCCTGGGGCTGAAAATCGGAGCGGACGACTATCTTACGAAACCCTTCGACATGCTGGAGTTGCTGGCGCGTGTCGAGGCTCATTTGCGCCGCGCTCCCAGCAGCAGCGGAAGGGCGGGAGGGATTTACCAATTCGGTCCTATCCGAGTGGATTTTCGCCGCGCGGAAGTTTTTCGGAACCGCTCCCCGGTGGCGCTCTCGGGGCGAGAATATCAATTGCTCAAATATTTCATTGAGCATCGGGGGGCGACCCTGTCTCGGAAAGAGCTGCTGAAGGAGGTTTGGGGTTACGGGGGAACGCCTTCGACCCGGACGGTGGACGTGCACGTCTTCACCTTGCGGCGCAAACTTGAGGTTGACCCTAGCCAGCCGCAGTTTTTTCAGACTATAATAGGGCTCGGTTACAAGTTTCTGGGATAAGTAGGAATCCGAAGGTGGGCAAGGGCTGATATCAAGCCGGTGTTAGTGAACATTTACATCAGCTTAACATGAGCAGGGAAAACCACTGCCCTGTTATCGCCTTCCAACGACTTTACAATGCTCTTGAAAACAGCAAGCTGCCGCCCGTCGCGGGAGGTATCCCTGTAACTGGACTTCGGGTTCAAGCCAGCATCGTTGGCTTGTCCCTCCCGGATAATACGTCCGACGCAGGTTCGAGTTGATGCACTGCCCGGCAGAGCGAGGGAGTCGGCAGTCCAGTTGCCGGTTCAGTTTGGCCTGGCGACCAAGGCTCCGCGCGTAGGGTATGCTGTATTGAAAGAGGTTACTGGAGGGAATCTTTGACACGAGCCACCTCAAAGTCCGTCAGGTTAGTAAAAACAACCGGCTTCCTGGTTTTTATTCTGCTCGCTTGCAGCAGTCTCCGGGCGCAGGTCGATTCAGGATCGGTGGTCGGGACAGTTAGAAATCCCGCCGGTGATGGAGCAGCCGGCGCCAAAGTGTTCCTGAAGAATGATGCGACTGCGATCACCAAATCCACTTACGCACGGGGCGACGGCACCTACATATTCGCGCCCGTTAAGATCGGCACTTATACCGTATCGGTCGAGTTGCAGGGATTTGTCCCGACGTTTCAATCCGGCGTGGTGGTCGAGATCCAACAGCAGGTGCAAGTGAATTTCCATCTCGTGGCCTCACAAGCTGCTTCGGGCGCGACCGTGTCTTCCGGGTCGACGGCCTCCTACACTTACGAGACTGCGGACAAGTTGGTGACTCCGCTCGCGGTCGATGCCCTCCCCGTCTTCAGCCGCAACGTCACCTTCTTGGCCCAGTTGTTTCCCGGCGTCGGGCCCACGGCGCAGTTATTGCCGGAAACGCTCCCTCCTACACAGTGGCTCACCGGCAAAGGCCCGGTTGCGGAGATAGCCATCGGCTTGGCGCACACGGGGACTTTCGTGGCCAACGGGGTTCAGCCCGCGCAAAACAATTACATCCTCGACGGCGTGGATGACAACAACCGCTTCCTGGACTTCCTTCCAGACAGCGCCTACCAAGTCCTTCCGGCCATGGACGCGGTGGACGAATTCAGGGTTCAAACCATGTACGGCGCCTCGATTGGGGCGGGCGCCGGCGCGGTGGTCAACGTAACCACAAAATCGGGCAGCAACGAGTTGCACGGCAGCGCCTGGGATTATTTCAGCAACGACCGCACCAATGCCGCGGATTTCTTTGACGATGCCGTGGCGTTGCGCAAGGCGGAATTGCGCAAGAACATCTATGGCGCGACGCTGGGGGGCCCGCTGAATATCCCTAACGTCTACAACGGCAAGAACCGAACGTTCTTCTTTGCGGACTTCCAGGGAACGAAGTATCGCCAGGGGGTGCCGTTCGTCGGGACGGTGCCCACGATCGCTGAGCGAAGCAGCGGGTATACGGATTTCTCGGACCTGATCCAGTCGAAGTGCACCACCGGACCTGACGTGCTGGGGCGCACTGAACCCTGCGGAACGATTTTCGACCCGGCCACCACGCGCGCCTTGACCACCGGCCAGGTCGATCCGGTCACCAAATTGAGCGCGACCTCGACGGGATACGTGCGGGATCCGTTTCCAGGAAACATGATCCCGGCGAATCGTATTGACCCGGTGGCGGCGGGGTTGCTGAATTTGTACCCGGTCCCCACCATCACGACGATCTACAACAATTACACGACCAACCGCTACAGCCGCGGTGACGACAATCAGTTCGACGTTCGCATCGATCACCACGCGAGCGACAAGAATCAAATGTTTGTTCGAGTCAGCTATCTCAACAATCCGCAACTCGAGTTGGGGCCTTTCTCCGGCGTCGCCGATGGCGGAGGGTATACCCAAACCGACACGGCAGTCAATGGCGTCATCAGCCTCACCCACGCCTCGTCGCCGACCCTGATTCACAATATCCGCTTGGCGGGCACTTATGTCGAACTCGAGAGGGTACAAAGCTACGCTAATAACTTGGGCGACATCCCGGGGCTGAACGGCATTTCAGGCATTCCGCAATTCACCGGCAATGGCGGGTTACCCACGATCAACGTCGGGATTTACTCCCTGCTGGGCAGCGCTCCGTATATGCCCGCCATCGATTACAATGCCACCTATCAGGTCAGTGAGAGCTTCACCAAAACCCGGCGGAATCACACCATAACGGGCGGGGCCGAGGCGATGCAGATTAAAGACGCGGTTAATCAGCCCCCCTATCCCCGCGGGGAGTTCGGATTCTCGGGTAACTTCACCTCGATTGCCAACTCGCTCGACCCCAGTACCGGCGTCGCACAGTTTGTGTTGACGCCTGAGGCGGCGACCGTTCCGTTTGGGCGGAATAACGTGGGCGGGCCCAACAGAGTCTATGCCTCGAACATCACCGACGTTGATAACTACAACTGGCGCCTTTATTATGCGGCTTACTTGCAAGATGAATGGAGGTATCGCCCCGACCTGACCATCACCTTGGGCGGCAGGTGGGAATACTTTCAGCCTTGGAAGGAGAACTTCAGCGCCGAGGCCAATTTCGTTCCGGGAAGCGCCGGGCATTCTGAATACCTGATTCCTGCCGGCCGAGGATTCGATACCCTGCCTTGCGGCGCTTTGTACCCCGTCACCTGCACCACCACTTATATCAATACGCTCTCAACGGCCTTTACCAGTACGCTCACCAACGATAGCGTCACCTTGAATTACCCGCACCGGGGAGGGATCATCGACACCCGGCGGCTCAATATCGGACCGCGCATCGGGTTTGCCTACCAGTACTCGCCCGCGATCGCAGTGCGGGGCGCATTTGGGATGTTCTACGGCGGGCTGCAAAACCTGGGGGGCCAAGCTGGGCTGGGCGGCAATTACCCCTTTCAAGTTAATTACCAGTACACGGCTATTGATGATGGCACTTCGATTTCCTACCCCTCGACGGGAAGCAACGCCACCCTGGAGCAGGGCTTGGCGCCCATTGGACTCAGTCCCTTGTCGGCGACTGCGGACGGCTTAGCGTTGCGAGGCGTGCAACAGAAGTACAGTAATCCGTACACGGAGAACCTCAACCTCGCGGTGCAATATCGACGCCACAATAATGATCTGCTTCAATTCACCTGGGTCACGACGGTCGGACATCACCTCCTGATCAATACCGGAACGAATGAGGTCGGGGAGCTGCTTCCCCCCTACGAACAGGCCAGCGAGACTTATGAACCCTATCTGAGTTTTGCCTACGACTCGAGTTACGTCCAGACGGAAGGGGACAGCAAATACAATGCGGGTCAATTGCAGTACGTGCGCAATATCGGCCACGGCCTCAATTTCATTGGCGACTATACGTATGGCACGACCCATACGGATGCTCTGGACTTCTTCAACTTGAATGGCCAGCAGGCTTACCGTGCGCCTTCCATCCAATCCATCGGCATCCGGCGGGACTATGAACAGGCGGATTTCGCCGTTCGACACCTGGGTCACTTCAGCGGCGGGTATGACCTGCCCTTTGGTCCGGGGAGGCGATACCTGACGGAGAAGGGCAATATCACGGGGAAGGTGGTCGGCAACTGGTCACTCAATGGGATCTTCACCTATGCCAGTGGACAGCCCCTGACGATTCCTTGCACGATTACGACGGCAGCGGGCGTGGGCTGCGACGCCCTGTTGGTGCAGGGGTTCCATCCCAGCGCCGGTCCCCACAATGTCAACCAGTATTGGAACCCGGCGAGTTACTACAATCCCCCGGTGGTGACCTCGATAGGACAGGGCAACACCGCCCCGCTGGGCGGCGGGCCGGCGCAGGCCTACGGTCCCAACCTGATTCGGCTCGATGCATCTCTGCGACGGAGTTTCCAGGTCCGGGAGAACGTGCGGCTGGAGTTTCGAGCGGAAGCCTACAACGTACTGAATCATCCGTTCTTTGCGCAGCCCTCGAATCTGAATTTTCTGAACCTGACAAACTTTGGCCAGATCAACTCCACGCGCGACAACCCGAACGATGCACGCGCTATCCAATTTGCAGTTAAATTCTACTTCTGAATCCGAAGGTGGATATGCTGAGTATTATTTCGTCCCTTATTTCCATTCTCATCGCTATCTTGAATCCTGGTGGCCCCAAGCCACTCGGGACACCCGCCCCGAAGCACGGCGCTCCGATGACGAAGGCGCGGGCGTGGAAATCGTATAGCGCCCTTCCGATGAGTTTTGAGGTGAACCAAGGACAGGCGGACTCGAGCGTCCGGTTCGTGGCGCGAGGCTCCGGCTATACGATCCTGCTGGGGCCGGGAGAAGCGGCGCTGGCCCTGCAAGTGCCGGGGAAGGGCGCGCGCATTCCAGGCGTGCAACCGCAGCCCAAAACCACCACCCGTGTGCTGAGAATGAAAATTGAGGGAGCGGACCTTGGAGCCCCTGCCGCCGCCCTGGAGCGGCTGCCCGGCGTCAGCAACTATTTTATCGGTAATGACCCCCGCGGCTGGCACACCAACATTCCCACCTACAAGAAGGTGCAGTTCGAGAATATTCGCCCGGGCGTAAACCTTGTTTACTACGGCAATCAGGGTCAACTCGAGTATGATTTCGATTTGTCAGCGGGCGTCGATCCCCAGTCCCTGGCTCTGCGATTCGAGGGCAGCGACGCAACAGTCGATTCTCGCGGTAATCTGGTTTTCGCCTCCAGCGATGGCAAGATGAATTTTCGGCGGCCGATCGCCTATCAGACCGACAAGTCAAATCCGGCCAGGAAACACTTCCTGACTGCCTCTTATGTTTTGAAAGGGCACAACCGGGTCGGCTTCCAGGTGCGGGGGTACGACCGGAGCGAGCCGCTGGTGATCGATCCTTCGCTGACTTACTCGACTTATCTCGGCGGCAGCGGCGGCGACACGGGAAACGCGATTGCCCTGGATGCCCTGAATGATGCCTACATTACGGGCAGCACGTCGTCCACTAATTTCCCGAAGGGCTCCCCCTCCGGCACTTCACCCTATCAAGGTTCCTATGGCGGCGACACCGACGCATTCGTGACCAAGCTCAGGTATGACGGCGAAGCGATCATCTTTTCAACCTACCTGGGCGGTAACAATTACGATATCGGCCAGGGGATCGGCGTGGACGTTTCGGCGGATGTTTATATCGCGGGCAGCACGGAGTCCGCCAATTTCCCCACCACCGCCAGCGCCTTTCAAGTCGCCTTGGCCGGCCAGTCGAATGCGTTTGTTTCCAAATTGGATCCCAATGGTTCCAAGTTGCTGTATTCGTCGTACCTGGGAGGGAGTAACATCGATTACGGGTTGGCATTGGCGATCGACCTGTCTGGAAACATGTTTGTGACCGGCTCGACGCAGTCCACCGATTTTCCCACCGTAAATCCCCTGCAAGCCGGGAATGCGGGCAACGGGGACGCCTTTGTCGCTGAAATCGATCCGAATTTGCCCACCACCGCGCAGTTGGTTTACTCGACATATCTCGGGGGAAGCAGCGCCGACTCGGGACAGGGCATCGCAGTCGATAGCGGCGACCATGCCTATGTGACGGGCTTCACCTTCTCCACTAATTTTCCGACCTACGCGGCTCTCCAGGGCTCCAACGCCGGAAGTGTGGACGCGTTTATCGCCGAGATCAATCCCGGCGGCGGCAGTTTCGAATTCTCCACCTATCTGGGCGGAACCGGGGACGACCGGGCCTGGGCGATCACCCTGGACAGTCAGAACAACATTTATATCGCCGGCAGCACCCTCACCGCCTGCAGTCCGGCAAACTCGACCACCACCTACTGTAATCCCATTTCCACCTTCCCCATCACCGCAGGCGCCTATCAGACCTCCACCACCAAGGAATCCCCGGGGTATCCCGTGGTGTTTGTCACCGAGATGAACCATTTCGGCAATGCGCTTGTCTACTCGAGCTTACTGGGCGGCAGCTTGTCGGACGTTGCCTCCGGAATCGCAGTGGATGGCTCTGGGGATGCCTACGTCACCGGCTACACGGAGTCGAGTGATTTTCCCACCGCCAACGCCGTCCAGGCGAGCTATGTCGGGGGCAGTTGCGGGTCGACTCCCTGCCCGGATGCCTTCGTGACCGAATTCAATCCGCAAGGGACCTCGGTGGTGTATTCGACGTATCTCGCCGGTGCCGGCGCTAACTATGGAAACGCCATCGCGGTCGACACCAACGCCGACGCTTATATCGCCGGCACAACGTTTTCTCAGAGTTTCCCTGCCGTGGCCCTGGCCTACCAAGGGGAGTCGGGAAACACCACCGGGCTGGGCAGCGTTTTCATCTCCCAGATTTCTCATAACAATGTTCCCTCGGTTGCTTTGGTCCCCCAGAAAATAAACTTCGGAAACGTGACCGAAAACACCACGGAGAATGTGACCAACGAGAATGTTCCCGCCGTGGTGACCGTGTTGAACCCGAGCACCGTCCCGCTTACGATCTCGGGCGTCGCCACCACCGGCGACTTCGCCCAGACTAACAACTGTGTGGGAACGCTGGCGGCAGGCGGGGGAACTTGCACCATCAACCTCACCTACACTCCCACCGTGCTGGCGCAAGAAACCGAGCAGTTGGCCATCACCGACAGTGCGACGGGAAGTCCCCATCTGGTCACGCTCACCGGCACGGGAGTCACGGGCGTCGCACAGGTGCAGTTCTCGCCCAGCAGCCTGGTCTTCCCCACGACGACCCTCGCCACTACCAGCGCGCCCCAGACCGTCACCATGACGAATAACGGCGAAACCGCCTTGACCGTCACCAACATTACCACGACCGGTAACTTCGCCGAAACCAACTCGTGCCCTTCTTACCCGTTCACCATGGCGGTGGGCGGCAGTTGCGAATTCTTCGTTACCTTCACCCCCACCACCGCGCCGGCCAGCGGCACCCTCAAGGGCAGTCTCGTGGTCACTGACAACTCGACTAGCGGCTCATCGAGCGTTCCCTTATCGGGCACGGCGCAAGCCAACTTTACCCTGACTTCTCCCACCACCACAGAGTCGGTACCCATCGGCACAACCACCACGACTTTTACCGTCTCCCTGACGGCTCCGAGCAGTTTGAGTTTCACCGATACCATTCAACTCACCTGTAGCCCGGGCTCCTGCAGTTTTGACCCAGCGGAGATCGCGTTGCATTCCAGCACCATACCGAGCACCAGCACGTTGACGCTCTCAAACCTCTCCCCCACCAGCGCCAACCCCTTCATCTTTACGGTCAACGGGGCGGACGTTACCAGCAGCAACGAGACGGCGACCCTCTCGTTGGCGGTGTACTTAGGGGACTTTTCGATCTCTGCGACTCCGGCCGTCAGCACCATACAATCTGGCGCGACCACCATTTATACGGTCACGGTCTCGCCGGTTAACGGCTTTAACCAACCCGTGGCGCTTAGTTGCGGTAAGTTGCCGCAAGGCGCGCTGTGTCTGGCCAACCCTGCCACCTTGACGCCCCTGAATGGCGGCGCGGTCAGTTCTCAGCTTTCCGTCAGCACCACGCCGCAATCCACCTCGACAGCTCCTGCATCCCTGCTCCCGCGTGTCCGCCCACGCGTCCCGCCGCCACCTCCCATGATGCTTGCCGTCTGGGGGGCCTGCAACCTGCTGATCATTGCAGTTTTGTGGGCACGCTGGAAGCGGCGATCGCGCGGAACGCCGAAACGCCGCAGACTCATCTACGCGCAGGTGGCGTTGGCGATGCTGGCGCTTGCCGCGGCATTCTGGATCAGTTGCGACACCGACATCTACACCAATGTCATCCAACCCTCGACGGTGAATGGGACGCCCACGGGTAATTACACCATCACCGTTTACGGCACCTACACCGGCTCAACCGCCGGAATCGGAGTGACCACCGGCACGCAGACGACGGTCAAGCGGCAGACGACCGTCAACTTGGTTGTGCAGTAGGAGTTTTTGGGTCAGAAGTTGAACGACGCCTGCAGGTCGATACGGCGGTTCGCCGCGGCCGAAGACCAGAAGCCTCCCATGAGGGAATTGGACCGGCCAAAGTAGGTCGTCCCCAGGCCTCCGTAAGGCGCCGAGAGATTCACGTTGTTGAAGACGTTGCGGGCGTTAACGCTGAAGGTGAGGCTGTAGCGCGTATTGGTTGGCGCGCCTGGGCCGAAGAACCCGCCCATACCGCCGCCGCCTCCGAGCCCGCGGGGTCCGAGGCCGCCGCCGGGACCGCCGCGGCCACCACCCGGTCCGCCTGGACCACCGCCAAATTGTCCACTGCTCGATCGCTCCGGTTTTTTCCCAAAGCCGAACGTCTTGCTCACCCGCAGGTTGGTTGTGAATTGGCCCGGGCCTGTCCCGAAGTATGGCCCGATGAGCTTGTCGTTCGGACCAGGAGTGAGATTGAAGCTACCCCAGCGCGTTGGCACGATGTTCTCTCCCGAGGCGCCGGGCGGGGCAAGAGCAGGCCGATCGTTGTAACTGGCGGTGCCGTAAAGGTCTACCATGGGCATGGTGATGTTGAAGGGCGCACCGGAGTTGAGCACGATCATGGGGCTGAAAGCAAAGCCGTGCGGCACGGTCCACGTCCCGCCGATGAAGACCCGGTGGCGAATGTCGAAGGCCGCGCGCCCGTAGTCCGCCGCGATATTGTACGGGTCCATGTTGGTCATGGCAGTGCCATTGGCGTAGCCGAGTGTGTAGAAGCCGAACAGGTTCAGCTTGGCTCCCATGCGCATGTTGTAATTCGCGATCAATTGGTTCTGATTAAAGATGCCCGCCGACTCGAGCTGATAGATGTTGGCTACACTGGTTAAGCTGCCGAAGCTCGAGTAGGGGCGCTCGCCCTGGTCGTTCAGCGGATTGATGTCGCGGGTCAAAAGCTGGTGAACACCGTGCGAGCCGAGATAAGTGACCGAGACCGTGGCATTCTTACTTAATTGCCGCTCCAGGCCCGCACCGCCCTGAATCGTGTAGGGAGTTCGCAGGCTGGGGTCCAGAGGGTCGATGTTCGAACCGGTCTGGCAGCCCGTCTCCCCCAAAGCTGGAATACCGGTCGGAAGGTCGGGGAAGAAGCCGGGGTTGCTGTACGTGTAGCTCTGCTGGTTGCAGCCGTTCAGGCGCTGGGCCATAAGCAAATTGGTCGATGAGATGCGGTCGTAGAAAACGCCAAAGCCGGCCCGCAGGACCGACTTGGGAGCCCTTCCCTTGCCCAGGCCCCAGGAAAAGCCCACACGTGGGGCGAGGTCGGCATGGTCATGAATGCCGGTCTGCGTCTCGAGGCGCAAGCCCATACTGACTGTCATGTTGGGGCGGGCGCGCCAATCGTCTTCGCCGTAGAGTTCCAGGTCGGCGTAGTTGAGGCCCAGTGAGGGAGTGCCCCGGTTGATGGTAAACAGAGTTGCTCCGCTCGCCTGGCACGAAGTACTTCGGCCTAACGTGCAGGCGTTGATAGCGTTTATTGCGGTCTGATAAGCACCGAGATTAGGGAACGAAAACGAGCCGTTAAAGCTTTGCGCTGAGCCCACGGTAATATCGTTGTCCCGGAAGCGCCCGCCGAACCTCACGAAGTTCTTGCCCAGATTGATGGACGTGAAGTTCTGGAATTCATAGTGATTTTCGTAGTCCGTCTGTACTCCCTGACTATTGCCACCCGCCGTGAACGCCCCGGCCACCGAAACCTGGCAGGGTGGTGCGAGTAAGAGACATCCTACGGGAGGGCCGATCAGGTTGTTGCTGCCGTTGATCACCAGATTCACCGGCGCCTGGTAGCTACTGTCGTGGAGGTATTGGAAGCGAGCCTGGTTCACCGTCCGGTCGCTGATTACCTGGGTATCACCCACCTGGAGCGTATGCTCAGAACCGTTCGCGTTGTAAGCCTGCGAGGGCAGAGCGAACTGCCCGATCCCGTCGTCGGTGTCGTTGTTCCCCCAATACTGGTAGCGCACGGTCATGACGTTTTTCGAGCTGAGCTGGTAATCCACGCGCGGACCCAGGTTCATCCGCATGTGGGGATTCAGCACGGCTTGGTTGTAGGGAATCTGCTGGGACAAATCCGGGCTGAGCACATAGGCGCTCACCACCGTCGCGTCGTCGAGGTCCCGGCGGAATATGCTGAAGAAGAAAGACGCCTTCTTGCTGATGGGCCCGCCGATGCTCCCGTTGTAGAACTCCGAATGGTAGTCCGGCTCCTGACCTACGAACGGATTTCGCGTGTTGAATGACGCCGTATTCCCGCTCACGAAGCCCTGGCCGTGGAATTGGCTGGCGCCGGGCTTGGTCGTAATTTCGATGCGACCGTAGCCGAGCCT
>Ga0187781_10000832_pt1 | contig 22707 bp, 18 predicted proteins | sample 0715_SJ02_MP02_2_FD_132447 | JGI IMG/M metagenome (GOLD analysis project Ga0187781, IMG submission 132447) | Tropical peat soil microbial communities from peatlands in Department of Meta, Colombia - 0715_SJ02_MP02_20_MG | ecosystem: Environmental > Terrestrial > Soil > Wetlands > Peat | place... | reverse complement strand
GACCAATCGGCGCAATACCGGCGCGACCCGTTCGGGATTGATCGGAAAATCGAAACCGTAAAGCGCGTCCTCCGAAGGTCCGTAACTTTCGCCGGGATGCAGATCGAGCAATTTGTCCGGATCGATGGTGATGGACGAATCGGTCTCGACCGTCGCCGAGGCAGCAATTGCTCCGGCGATGATCTGCCCTTGCACCAAAAGGCTCTGCACCCGCGCATCGATCAGACCGGCGCGAAACTGAGAAAGAAGGGTGATGCCGATCGAGAGTGCGAGCAAGCCGGTGACGTTGAGAAAAACGATCCGCCGGGTAAGGCTGGAGAAACTTTGGGTGATGAAGAATTGCCAGACGCGCAGTAGCCAGCCGCCGATCCGGGCGAGACCGTGCGGCCTAACGCCAGCGTTGCGCTCATCGAGCGCCGCCTCCAATTGGGCCTCCGCCGGCGTCCGTGCACTAGCGTCGTTACCGGCCCCTGCGATATCTGCGGTTCGATCGAGCACGTCGTTTGCCGGGTTTCGATCAGCCCGCACCCTACCGAAGCGGCGGGGTGCGCAACGCTATTAATACCGCACGTCAATGATCCCCGTCAGGGCCCAATTCTAAGCCTGGATCAGTCTGCGGCGGTTCGACGCCCTATAGCGCGGCGTTAATCTTCCTTGAAACGATAGCCGACGCCATAAAGCGTTTCGATCATATCGAATTCAGTATCGCTTGCCTTGAACTTTTTGCGCAAGCGCTTGATGTGGCTATCGATCGTACGGTCGTCGACATACACCTGATCGTCATAAGCCGCGTCCATTAACGCGTTGCGGCTTTTCACCACGCCCGGGCGGCTCGCCAGGGCCTGCAAGATGAGAAACTCGGTGACGGTAAGCGTGACCGGCTCGTTCTTCCAGGTGCAGGTATGACGCTCGGGGTCCATGCGCAGGAGCCCGCGCTCCAATACCTTGCTGTCGGCTTCTTTGGGAGCCGTCCCGTCCTTGGGGGACGAGCGGCGCAGCACCGCCTTGACCCGCTCGACCAGAAGCCGCTGCGAAAACGGTTTGCGGATGAAATCGTCGGCCCCCATTTTCAGACCGAACAATTCGTCGATCTCTTCGTCTTTGGAGGTGAGGAAAATCACCGGCACATCGGATTTCTGCCGCAGCCGGCGCAGCGTTTCCATGCCGTCCATCCGCGGCATTTTGATATCAAGAATGGCGAGATCGGGCGGCGCGGTCTTGAAGCCATCCAACGCCGAAGCACCGTCGGTATAGGTCGTTATACGGTATCCTTCGGCCTCGAGCGCGATCGACACCGAGGTTAGGATATTGCGGTCGTCATCGACGAGAGCGATGGTCGGCATGGCGGCCTTCTAAAATGAGTCGGCCGCAAGCGTTAACAGCCCCGGCCCCATAAGCCTTTGAAAACCCATGTAGGGGCGGAAGTGTGACGAGACAAGGCAAAATCGGGGCAATTGCTGTGCTGATCGCGTAGCGGAGAGTGAGATGCTCCCACCGTCCAAGGGTGCGCCATTGCCCGGTTTTATGCCTGATCGCCTGCCGGAAGGCGCGGCTGCCGCGGACTTCGACGCAAAAGCCATCGCCAAAACGTTGTTGCGCGCGACCCGGGCCGGGACGCTTGCGACCCTTGACCGGAACACTGGCCATCCCTTCGCATCACTGGTTAACGTCGCGACCGACCTCGACGGTTCGCCGTTAATTCTGGTGTCCCGGCTTTCGACCCATACGGCCAACCTCGAACGTGACGGCCGCGCTTCGCTACTGTTAGTGTCCAGCGGCCGGGGGGATCCACTCGCGCACCCACGCCTGACCGTGCTGGGGACTTTTGCGCCGGTTGCCCGCTCTGCGGAAGCCGAACCGCGGATCCGCAGGCGCTTTCTCGCACGCCATCCCAAATCCGAGCTGTATGCAGGATTTGCCGATTTTTCGTTTTGGCGGCTGTCAATCGCTTCCGCTCATCTCAACGCCGGATTTGCCCGCGCCGCCGATCTGGAAGGAAGCGAAATCACGACCGATCTTTCCGGCGCGCAGAGTTTGCTCGCGGCCGAAGAGACAGCTGTTGTGCACATGAACGATGATCATGCCGAGGCGGTACGATTGTATGCGACGAAGCTTCTCGGTGGCGAAGACGGCCCGTGGCGGCTGACCGGAGTTGACCCGGACGGTCTCGATCTCGCGCTGGGCGACGCGACGTTGCGTTTGCCGTTCGCGGAGCGCCTCACCAGCGCGGAGACTTTGCGAAAAGCCGTTGTAGACTTGGCGGCCGCGGCGCGCGGCATAGGAATACGCGTGTAACCGACGCCGTTAACGGCACCAAGCTTTTTGCACTGCAGCGCGGAACATACTGCTTACCCCTCCAGTTAGGGTTGTGATGGGGTCTGCCTTGGCACATGTTAAGATGGTGGTATAGAACGCATGCCGGATGCTCCGGCAGGCTGCCGGAAAACCATAGCTTCCGGCAAAGGTGGACGGGTTGCGGAGGTAGGCGTGAAGGAAATCGGTCTGCGCAATCGCGCCCACGGTATCGACAAATTCGGGCTAAAGAATCTCGCAGCCGTTCATTGGAATTTACCCGATACCGCACTCGCCGAACAGGCAATCGCCAACCGCGAGGGTTTTCTGGTCGAAGGTGGCGCGTTCTGTGCCGAGACCGGGACTCACACCGGGCGCAGTCCAAAAGACAAGTTCGTCGTCGCCGATGCTCAAACCGAAAAGTCGGTGTGGTGGGAGAAGAACGGTCGGCTTTCCGCCGAGAAATTTCAGCTCTTGTTTGACGACTTTATTGCTCACGCCAAAGGCAAGACGTTATTTGCTCAAGATCTCTACGGCGGCGCCGATCCCCGCTATCGCATCAAGACCCGCGTCTATAATGAGCTCGCTTGGCATTCGATGTTTATTCGTGCGCTTTTGATCAGACCGGAGCGCGCCGAGCTTTCGCATTACGTCCCCGACTTCACCATCTTGTCGTTGCCGTCGTTCAAGGCCGATCCCAGGCGTCACGGTGTGCGCAGCGAGACTGTGATCGCGCTGGATTTCACCAGGCGCATCATCCTGATCGGCGGCACGTCCTATGCCGGCGAAATGAAGAAGTCCGTGTTCACCACGCTCAACTATTACCTGCCGGCCGAGAGCGTGATGCCGATGCACTGCTCGGCCAATGTCGGGCCTGGCGGCGACGTCGCGCTGTTTTTCGGCCTATCCGGCACGGGCAAGACTACGCTGTCGGCTGATCCCAAGCGCACGCTGATTGGCGACGACGAACACGGCTGGGGACCGCACGGCGTGTTCAATTTCGAGGGCGGCTGCTACGCGAAATGCATCCGGCTTTCCGCCGAAGCCGAGCCGGAAATCTACGCCACGACCAAGCGTTTCGGCACCGTTCTGGAAAACGTCGTATTCGATCCGGACAGCCGCGTCTGCGATTTCGACGACGAATCGAAGACCGAAAACACCCGCGCCGCCTATCCGCTCGACTTCATCCCCAACGCGTCGCGTACCGGCCGCGCCGGTATGCCGAAGAACATTGTGCTTCTTACCGCTGATGCCTTCGGCGTGATGCCGCCGATCGCGAAACTGACGCCGGCGCAGGCGATGTACCACTTCCTTTCCGGCTATACCGCCAAGGTCGCGGGTACGGAAAAGGGATTGGTCGGAGTGCAACCGGAATTCTCCACCTGCTTCGGCGCGCCGTTCCTGCCTCGGCATCCGTCCGTGTATGGCAACTTGTTACGCGAACTCATCAGCGCCCACGATGTCGATTGCTGGCTGGTCAACACAGGCTGGACCGGCGGCATTTACGGCGTCGGCCGACGGATGCCGATCAACGTGACGCGCACGTTGTTGACCGCCGCACTTGATGGCTCGCTCAAGAACGTCAAATTCCGCACTGATCCTTATTTCGGATTTTCCGTGCCGACGCAGCTCGCCGGCGTAGAGCCGCATTTGCTTTATCCGCAAAAGACTTGGCAGAACAAACTCGAATTCGACCAGACTGCGCGCAAGCTGGTCGGCATGTTCCAAAAGAATTTCGTCCAATTCGAGGATTACGTCGAAGCCGACGTGCGCGCAGCCGCGCCGGAAGTGCGGCTCGCCGCTGAGTGAGAAATTAGCGCCACCCCCGCCACGGCGTTTCCGGCACTGGCGTTAGCGGCGCTTCCCCGCGCGACCAAGCGAGCAAATTGTCGATTACAAGCTGGTCCATTTTCTCGCGGGTGAAGACCGATGCCGAGCCGACATGCGGCAACAACACCACGTTGTCGAGCTTAAGCAATCCGGCGGGGACGTCCGGCTCATTGACGAATACATCGAGGCCTGCGGCAAAAATCCTGCGCTCTTTGAGCGCCTCGATCAAGGCGCCTTCATCAATCACGGATCCGCGCGCGAGGTTGACCAAAATGCCGTTGGGGCCGAGCGCCGCTAGCACCTCGGCATCGATCATGTGCCGCGTCGCTGGGCCGCCGGGCACGATGACGATCAGCGTATCAACGTCGCTGGCCATGTCGATAAGCCGCGAATAATGGCGGTGGCCAAGTTCGGGGCGCGGCTCGCGGGTGTGATAGACGATCGGCACCCCGAAAGCTTCGAGCCGCCGCGCGATGGCGCGGCCGATGCGTCCCATTCCCACCAAACCCACTGTGCGATTGCGCAAAGTCGCCGGGCTCAAAGGATAGTTAGCCTCCAGCCATTTTCCCGCGCGCAAATGCCGTTCCGCCTGCGGAAGTTCGCGCACGGTGCAAATGAGAAGTCCGATAGCCGTATCGGCGACCTCCTCGGTCAGAACATCCGGCGTATGGGTGACGACGATGCCGCGACCGGCCGCTGCCGGCACGTCGATGTGGTCATAGCCGACACCGAAGGTGGCGATGATTTCGAGATTGGGTAGTCGCGTGAAAAACGCTTCGTCGATTTGTTCGACCGGGGCGCTGATGGCCATCGCGCGCAGGTGCGGGATTGATGGCCAAAACGCTTCGCGATCGCTTGCTGCGGCGAGCTGATGAACAGTGAAATTCGCCAAGCCCTTGGCGAAGACGGGACGCGACGGGCCGATCAGCAGCACTTCTTTGCGTTGCTCAGGCAACATATCTCTCCCACGTCATCAGGAAAGTTCAAACGATGAAAGGAATTAAAGCGGGCACTGCGCAGCGGTAGCGGGCGTATCGTTCGCCGAAGGTTTCATTCATGAAGCGCTCTTCGGCTTTTATTTTGATAAGCAAGCCGAGGGTGAACGAAACAAAGGCCATCAGGCCGCGCCACTCGCCAATCGCTACTGCGGTTCCGAGGAGTGCCAATAATAGCCCAGTGTAGATCGGATGGCGCACGACCCCATAGGGACCGGTGCGAATCAGCTCATGATCCTGTTTGAGGGTGACCGTGGTGCTCCAGTTGCGGCCGAGATGAACGCGCGCCCATACCGCAAAAGTGAGGCCGCCAGCGACGATAAGGAACCCAAGCCAATACATGGCCAGCGTCGACGGAACGAAACGCTCATTGAGCCAATGAAGCGGCTGACGGGGAACGATCAGCAGCAGCGCGCCGATGATGACGAATATGCGGTTGAGCAGAAATGTTGCGAGGGCTTCGCGGCGACTTGCCACTTTGACGTTACGGGCAGCAACCAGCCAATAGGCAAGCCAGCCGAGCCATAGGGCCGCCAACGGCGCGAAAGCAAACGACTGACGCACAAGCAGCCTCTAAACCAGCATTACGACCGGCGTTTCCAGCAGCGCTTTGATTGCGGCCAAAAGTTTCGCGCCGAGCGCGCCATCGACGACGCGGTGATCGCAGGACAGCGTTGCCGTGAGCATGCTCGCGAACGCAACACCGCCGTCAGGGCGCTCAATCGCCTGCCGACGCGCCGCACCGACGGCGAGGATTGTCGCCTGCGGCGGATTGATAATGGCGGCGAACTCGCGCACACCGTACATGCCGAGATTGGAAATCGCTGACGAACCGCCTTGATACTCCGCCGGCGTCAACTTTTTGTCTTTGGCGCGCGCGGCCAAGTCTTTCATTTCGGCTGAAAGCGCGGACAGCGATTTGGTCTCGGCGTTGCGGATGATCGGGGCAATCAATCCGCCGTCGAGCGCCACCGCCACGGCGATGTCGGAATGCCTGAAACGCAAAATGCGGTCGCCGGCCCAGACCGCGTTCGCCGCCGGCACACGCTGCAGCGCGAGCGCCAGCGCGCGAATGATGAAATCATTGAGCGATAGCTTGAACGAAGGTTTGCCCTCGCGATCGTTCCCCGCCGCGGCGTTCGCCTCTTCGCGCAGCGCTATCAGGCGATCGATAGAAATATCTGCGGTCAGATAGAAATGCGGGACGGTTTGCTTCGCCTGCTGCATCCGCGCCGCGACGATCTTGCGCATGGCATCGAGCGGCACTTCCTCGTAGCCCGCCGGGTCGTAGAGCGCTTTGACCTGATCGGCACTCAAGCCTTCGGCGAGCGGCGCATGTGCGGCCGGCCGCGGCGCGCCTTCGACGTCGCGCGCCACGATGCGCCCGTGCGGGCCGGAGCCGCGCAGCCGGGAGAGATCGATGCCGGCTTCGCTCGCAAGCCGGCGCGCCAGCGGCGTCACCGCAATGCCGCCGGCAAGCCGCGCCGGCCCGAAATTGCGGCCGGGCGTGCGCACCTCGAAGAACGGATCGAGTTTGATTTGTTGTCGCGCGGCGGGGGGCGGTGAGGGCGCTGGAATGCTTTCATATCCGGTCGGTGCCGCGGACGCTTTCGGTGCCGCGGCTTGCGCCGGCGCAGACGCCGTTGGCGCGGATTTGGATGCTTTGGCGACGGCGCCTGCCGCCGCGCCAATGACGCCGACCACCGCGCCGACCGGCGCAACCTCGCCTTCCGGGACGCGGATTTCGTTGAGCACGCCGGCTTCCGTCGCCGGTACTTCCATCGAGACCTTGTCGGTTTCGATCTCGAACAAATTGTCGCCCGGCTTGACCGTGTCGCCGGCGGACTTGAACCATTTCGTGATCTTGCCCTCGGCGACGGTCTCGCCGAGCTGCGGCATCAGAATGTCCATGATTTACCTGTGGTATGCGCGGCTACCACGCTACCGACACGTACTGCGTCTCCAAAAATTCCATCAGCCCCTCGTGCGCGCCTTCGCGGCCGAGGCCCGATTGCTTCATGCCGCCGAACGGCGCCGCCGGATCGGAGACGATGCCGCGGTTTAGTCCGATCATGCCGAAATCGAGCTTTTCCGAGACACGCAGACCGCGTTTCAAGTCGTTCGTATAGAGGTAGGCAACGAGGCCGTATTCGGTGTCGTTGGCGCGTGTGACCAGCTCGTCTTCGGATTTAAACGTCTGCAGCGACGCGACAGGGCCGAAAATTTCCTCGTTGAGCATCTTGGCGTCGTCGGAGACGTTGGCGAGAACCGTGGCCGGATAGAAAAATCCGGGTCCTCCCGGCGCCTTGCCGCCGGTCAACACTTTGGCGCCTTTCTTCACGGCGTCGTCGACCAACTCGATCACTTTGTCGAGCCCATCCTTGTTGACCAGCGGGCCGAGCGCGACGCCCTCGTCGAGGCCGTTGCCCATCTTCAGCCCGGCCATCTTGGCCGTGAGCTTCTTGGCAAATTCGTCATGCACTTTTTCGTGGACGTAGAAACGATTTGCCGCCGTGCAGGCTTCGCCCATGTTGCGCATTTTGGCGATCATGGCGCCGTCGATGGCGGCATCGATGTCCGCGTCGTCGAACACAATGAACGGCGCGTTGCCGCCCAGCTCCATTGCCGGCCTGATAATGTTATCCGCGGCTTCATGCAGAAGCTTCCTTCCGACTTCGGTCGAGCCGGTAAACGACACCACCCGCACGCGCGAATCGTGCAGCATCGCGCCGACCACTTTGCCGGAAGAGCGCGAGGGAATGACGTTGACGACGCCCGCCGGAACGCCGGCTTCCTCGAGTATCGGCATCAGCGCCAGCATCGTCAGCGGCGTATCGGAGGCGGGCTTGAGCACGACCGGGCAACCGGCGGCAAGCGCCGGACCGATTTTGCGCGTCGCCATCGCCGCCGGAAAATTCCACGGCGTCACCAGCACGGCAATTCCGGCCGGTTTGTGATGCACGAGAATGCGCGCGCCGGTCGCCGGCGCCACCGAATTCTGCCCGATATTGCGCACCGCCTCCTCGGCGAACCAGCGGAAAAATTCCGCGGCATAGGCCACTTCGCCGCGCGAATCCGACAACGCTTTGCCGTTCTCGATGGTGATCAGCTTCGCCAGCCGCTCGGCGTCGCGCATGATCAGTTCGAAGGCCTTGCGCAAAATCTCGCCGCGCTCACGCGGCTTTTTCGCCGCCCAGCCGGCGAACGCGGCGCTCGCCGCGTCTAAAGCGGCTTTCGCGTCCTCGACGGTCGCGCTCGCAACGGATGCGATCTTGTTCTCAGTTGCGGGATCGATGACGTCGAAACGGCCGTCGTCGGAGGATTGGCGCCATTTGCCGCCGATCCAAAGGTCGGTCGGGACGTTGGCGAGAAGATTATCGTACATGGCCATGGCACGCGAACCTTTGTTAGGAACCCGATTTGCCGTTCTTTAGTTCGACCAAAATGTTCTGATAAGGCCTGCCGCTCAAGTTGCGCAATTCGTGTTTTTGGCCGGCATCGTTCCAGATCACGCCGCCAACCTTGTCGTCCGCAATGATGGTGTGGCCGTCGACATTCTCGAGCTCGATCTTGCCGCCCGTCACGTTGATAATGACGTAATCAAGCTTGTGGTGATGCCAGGCCTTCTTGCCGCCTGATGGCACCTTCATGTCCCACACACGCACCTGGTCGTTCTCGAAGATCACCTCCGTGCCGATCGGTCCGCACGGATTTTCGCGGGTCGGTTCGTCGGCCACGATGTCCTCCACTCACGCGTTCAAGCTGCGTTGCACGCGTTCGGCAATGCGATCGACGCTTGGCAGCGCGAGGTCTTCGAGGATGTCGGCAGCCGGCAGCGGGATATGCGGCGTGGTGATCCGCACCGGCGGTCCATCGAGATCGTAGAAAGCCTCGTCGGCTGCGATTGAGACGAGCTCCGCGCCCCAGCCGCACAGCCGCGGATTTTCTTCGACCGTAAACAGGCGGTGGGTGCGGCCGACCGAGCCGAGGATGGTTTGTGTGTCGAGCGGCACCAGCGAGCGTACGTCGATCACTTCGCAGTCGATATCGTGCTCGCTCTTGAGCCTGTCCGCAGCCGCAATCGCACGCGGCACCATCAAGGCGAGGGCGAGGATGGTGGCATCCTTGCCTGGGCGGACGATCTTTGCCGTGCCTAGGCTGTCGACAATCTCGCCGTCCCGCACTTCGCCCTTGGTCGGATAGAGCGATTTGTGCTCGAGGAAGATCACCGGATCGGGATCGCGCACGGCGGCCGCCATGAGCCCGATCACGTCGGTGGGCCATGACGGCGCCACAACCTTGAGCCCCGGGATCATCATGCACCAGTTTTCGACGCTCTGCGAATGCTGGGCGCCGAAGCGCGCGCCGCCGCCATTGCCGGTGCGCACGACCAGCGGGCATTTGACTTGCCCGTTCGACATATAGCGGCTTTTGGGAAACTCATTGGCGATGTAGTCAAAGCACACCGCGAAGAAGTCCGAAAACATGATCTCGGCGATCGGCTTTAGTCCGGTCATCGCCGCGCCCATGGCGGCGCCGAGGATCGCCTGCTCGGAGATCGGCGTGTCGCGCACACGCAGTGGTCCGAATTGGTCGTAGAGGCCGACGGTGGCCTTGAATACGCCACCCGGCTTACCGACGTCCTCGCCGAGAAAAACCACATCAGGATCACGGTTCATCTCCTGCGCGATGCCGCGGATGACGGCATCGCGGTAAGTCAGTTCCGCCATGCGAAGCCTCCGTTGGCATAAACGTCAGTGGTGAGGATTTCGGCCGGCGGCGGCGGCGCAGCTTTGCAAGCTTCGGTGGCATCATCGACCTCGCGCCGCACCTCGCCGTCAATGCGAAGAATGGCCTCTTCGCCGATGCCGAATTGTTTGAGCCGCTCGCGATAAATCTTGATCGGATCGCGCTCTTTCCATTTTTCCAGCTCGCCTTCGGGGCGGTATTTGGCCGGATCGGCGCGCGAGTGGCCGCTGTAGCGGTAGGTCAGGCATTCGATCAGCGACGGGCCGTCGCCGGCGCGGGCTTTTTCGTAGGCCGCGCGCGCGGCCCGAAAAACGACGTCGGCGTCGTTGCCGTCAATGACAATGCGCGGCAACCCGTAGCTAGCCGCGCGATCGGCGGCCGGATGTGGCACCGCCGTTACGTCGCCGATCGGCGTGTATTCCATGTACAGATTGTTTTCACAGACAAAGATGACCGGAAGTTTCCAGACCGCGGCGAAGTTCAGTGCTTCGTGAAACGCGCCAATATTGGTGGTGCCATCGCCGAAGAAGCAGATCGAAACGTCCTTCTGCCCCTTGTACTGCGCGCGCCACGCCGCGCCGCAGGCGATCGGCAAATGCGCGCCGATAATTGCATAAGAACCCATCACACCATGATCGACCGAGGTCAGGTGCATGGAGCCGCCTTTGCCGCGCATCAGACCGACGTCGCGCTGCATCAATTCGCCCAGCACCTTGGTGACCGGCACACCGCGCGCGAGCGTGTGCGCGTGGCCACGATAAGTGCAGAAGGAAAGATCATCGGGGCGCATCGCCGCGGCAAATCCGGCCGCGACCGCTTCCTGTCCGAGCGAAAGATGGCTCGTGCCTTTCACGAGATTCTGCAGGAAGAGATCATAAGCGCGCTGCTCGGCTTCGCGGATGACGACCTGAGTGCGGTACATTTCGAGGCGCTTTTCCTCGCCGATGTCGTCGTTGAGTGCTGCCTTTGCGGCGGGCGCGCGGTCCTCGATCGTGGCCATGCAAAATCCTTTTGAAGGCCCGGATAATCGCGGGCGCGGCGCAACTTAACGCCAGTTGCGAAGCCGAGGCAACGGCCACCTCGGCGCGCCCGGGTTGGGCCGCATCGGCAATGGCCAGGACCTGAATATGCAGGTTTGGACGGCGCCGATCTGGCGCGGCGGGTCAGTCGTCGCTTTGGCGGGGAGCGCCCGGGTTCGGCCCTTCGCCGCCTTCGCCGCTCATCGAGTGATCGCGCGGGCCGCCGCGATGACGACGGCGGCGCCGGTGCAATGGAAAGCGGTCGGCTGAACCATCAAAGCCGTTCGGACCGTTGGGATTGTTTGATCCCTGCCCCTGTTGAGGCGGTGCGGCGTGCGGCTGGCCTCCGCCAGTGATGAATGACGGCAACCGATCGACATCGTCTTCATTCACGGACTGAGACTGTGGCCGCGGTTGCGTTTGTTGCGGTTGGCTCTGCGTGTGGTGCTGGTCACGGGGATAGAACGGCTGCTGCGCTTCACGCGGCGCAAACGGCTCGCCGTCGGCGGAACTTTGCTCGTGGTCGTTGCCGTCTTCGAAAGCCTCTTCGCCAACGTTGGCGCGCGAGTCGGTGCCGATTTGCTGCTGATAATAAGGCTGGCTCTGCCGAAACTGCTCCTGAGCGGCGGCGATCAGGCGAAAGTAATGCTCCGCGTGCTGATAGTAGTTTTCCGCCGCAACGGGGTCACCCGAACTCTGCGCATCCCGGGCGAGCTGAAGATATTTTTCGGCGACATGCGACGCCGGGCCGCGAATTTTTACGTCCGGTCCGTTGGACTCAAAAACCCGCGACAATGGATTCTGATGATGATGGTGATGGCCGCCCTTACGATTGCGACCTCGCATGCGCTTGTTCTGACCGTTTCTCATGGTTCGCTGTTCGCCAACCCCCTCGATTGCGACGGCAACTGGGCCGCCATTTCACTCAACCAATCGTTACGCCAAACCGGCGCATTCTCTGGACAATAGCTCACGATACATTGCTCGCCCCCTTAATCACCGGCGAACCCCCCAACAGACTGTCACGCACGCGCGCCACCCAGCCTGCAACTGCGGCGTTGCGAACCTCTAGCAAAGCGCGACATCTCGCAAATGCGCGCCGACCCGACTAAGCTTCTCGGTCTGAATCTTGGCGATCCCGTTTGCCGTCCGATCCGGCTTCGCTGTTCCGGCTTTCGTTTCAACTGGCCTGCGCGGCTAAGCCTCTAAGGAGCGATGCTATTAAGCATTCGAGGCGGCGCGGCACTTCATCTCGGGCCGATTCCGTACCCGCAAACTAATCGGTCCAGGGCGATATTCCAAGCGATTTTTTTGCTGCCTTTTGCCGTGGTCAATGCGCATCCCTCATGACCCTGCTGCTCGCCTTTCTCGCCAGCAGCACCCGCGGTACGCTGTTAAGATCGGGCTGCGGCGGCGCCGGCGCAAGCCCCGCTGCCGAGAACAACCGGGCAACAGCGTCCGCTTGCCCGGCGCCGATTTCGACTACGAGAGCGCCGCCGGGCCTCAGCAGCGCCGGTACCGAGGCGATCAGCGAGCGATAACCATCGAGTCCGTCCGGTCCGCCGTCGAGCGCTGATCGGGGGTCGAACGCGCGCACTTCGGGAGCAAGCGCTGCAAATTCTTCAGAGGCAATGTAGGGCGGGTTGGATACGATCAAGTCGAGCGGCGTGCCCAAGGGACGGGCCATGTTGCCGGCGACGAAAGCGGCTCTTGTGATACCGAACCGTCGGGCGTTGGCCCGAGCCATCATCAGCGCATCGAAGCTGGTATCTGTGCCGATGCCGCTCGCGTTGGGCAACTCACTGAGTAACGCAAGGAGGAGCGCACCCGATCCAGTGCCGAGATCAGCGATGTGGAGCGCTTGCGTCCGCGGGCCGCTGGCGTCGATGGCCGCGAGCGCAACTTCGACGACGGTCTCGGTTTCTGGACGCGGCACCAACGTCGAGGCGTTGATGCGCAGCGGCAGACTCCAAAACTCCTTGCTGCCGACAATGCGCGCGACCGGCTCGCGTTTTAGCCGCCGGTGCGCGAGTGCGGCAATCGTTTTCCTTTCTTCCACGCCGATGGCGCGGTCGCCGACCGTGGCGAGGGCGGCGTGATCGACGCAAAGCGCGTGACCAACGAGAATGCGGGCGTCGGCGCTTGCCGAATCGAGACCGGCGGCGCGGAACCGTTGTGCAAGTGAGCGGCGGATGCCGGCGACGGTGAGGTCTGGCGCGGTCCCATGCCGCGCCGGGGCGAGCATATTGGTAGACGACATCAGGTTTCCTCGGCGGCGAGCTGAGCCGCCTGATGCTCGGCGACGAGCGCGTCAATGATTTCCCCCAAGGCCTCACCCTCAAGGATCTGCGGCAGCTTATAGAGCGTCAAATTGATGCGATGGTCTGATACTCGGCCTTGGGGATAATTGTAGGTGCGGATGCGCTCGGATCGATCTCCGGTACCAACCTGGCCGCGGCGTTCCGCGGCTCGCGCGGCATCCTGTTTCTGCCGCTCGAAATCGTAGAGGCGCGTGCGCAGCACGGCCATAGCCTTGGCACGATTGCGGTGCTGGGAGCGGTCCTCCTGCATCATGACGACGATGCCCGAGGGAATATGAGTGACGCGCACCGCCGATTCGGTTTTATTCACGTGTTGCCCGCCGGCGCCTCCGGAGCGCAACGTGTCAATCCTCAGGTCCGACTCGTTGATGGCGACGTCGAGGTCCTGCGCCTCCGGCAGCACGGCGACGGTCGCGGTCGAGGTGTGAATGCGTCCGGAGCCTTCGGTGTCGGGCACGCGCTGGACGCGATGCACGCCGGATTCGAATTTCAGCTTGGCGAAGGCGCCGCGGCCGCGGATTTCGGCGATAATTTCCTTGTAGCCGCCCATGGAGCCTTCGCTCGCGGTCATGATCTCGACCTTCCATCCCTGCTTTGCCGCATAGCGCTCGTACATGCGAAACAGATCGCCGGCGAACAACGAGGCCTCGTCCCCGCCCGTACCGGCGCGAATTTCCAGGATGACGTTGCGTTCGTCCATCGCGTCTTTGGGAAGGAGTGCGAGCCGTAATTGTTGTTCAAGCGACGCGCGCCGGGCTTCGAGTTGCGGCCGTTCCGCGGTGGCAATGGCGCGCATTTCCGCGTCTATCGCGGGATCTTCAATCATGCTCTCGACGCCGTCGAGCTCGTATTGCGCCGCGCGATAGGATTTTACCGCCTCGACGACAGGGGCGAGTTCGGCAAATTCGCGCGAAAGCTTGACGTAGCTTTCGGCCGGCATCGCAGCGGCGAGGTCACGCTCAAGCGCCGCGTGGCGAGCGATAAGCGCGTCGAGTTTTTGTTCGGGCAACATGCTGTTTGGTTAAGTAGATGACGCCAATGGCAGCGACAAGTCCGGCCGACCGCCGCCGCACTAAAAACGACATGCTAAATCTGCAGCGACTCGCCTGCGGCGAACTTTTCCAACTGGTCGCGTATCGGCATTGCGCCCGCGGATTTCTCGATAAGCGGGAACAGAAAGCCGGCGGCTTTGCAGGTATCGAGTTCGAGCAACATCGCCTTGACTGGGCCCATGGCCGACGGCGTGAGCGAAAGCGAGCGATAGCCGATCGCGACCAGGGCAAGCGCCCCAAGCGGCTGGGAGGCGAGTTCGCCGCACAGCGTCACCGGCTTGCCGTGTTCCTGGCATTTATCGGCGATATCCTTAAGCGCGCGCAAGACCGGCGCCGACAGCGGGTCAAAGCGGCCGGCAACGCGCGGGTTGCCGCGGTCAACGGCATAGAGGAATTGGATAAGGTCGTTCGAGCCCACCGAGAGAAAATCGACGCGATTCAGCAGTTCGTCGAGCTGATACAAGAGCGAAGGGACTTCCACCATGCTGCCGACCTCGACTTCGTCGGGCAGCTTGTGACCGTGGCGGCGCAAATGCGTGAGCTCGAGTTCGACCAGTTCTTTAGCTTGGTCGAATTCGGCAACAGTCGCGATCATCGGAAACATTATTTTCAGCGCTCGCCCGCCGCCGGCGCGCAATAACGCACGCAACTGCGTGCGCAACAGCGCGGGCCGGTCGAGCCCGAGGCGGATCGCACGCCAGCCGAGCGCCGGATTTTCCTCTTCAATGTTGCGCATGTATGGCAGCACCTTGTCGCCGCCGATGTCGAGCGTGCGGAAAGTCACCGGTTTTTCGCCGGCGGCGTCGAGCACTGCCCGATAGAGCGCGTGTTGCTCGCTGGCACGCGGAAAATTCGGCGCTACCATGAACTGCAATTCGGTCCGGAACAGACCAATCCCGCCGGCGCCGGTATCGGCGATGTGCGGCAAGTCGACGCTCAAGCCGGCATTGATCAAGAGGGCTATTTGCTGGCCATCTTTGGTCACGCAGGGCAGATCGCGCAACGCCTGATATTGCTGTTGACGCCGTGCGCGCAGGCGCACCCGCTCGGCATAGGCTGCCTCCATGTCGGGGAGCGGCCGTAGCTGCACGTCGCCCGCCGCGCCGTCAACAATGATGGCATCGCCTGGATCGGCGATGCCGGTGGCGTTGTTAATGTCGCCGACGGCCGCGATGCCAAGCGCGCGCGCCACAATGGCGACGTGGGAATGCGGTCCGCCTTCTTCGAGCACCAGCCCGCGTAAGCGATTGCGGTCATAGTCAAGCAGTGCCGCCGGCCCCATGGAACGGGCAACAAGAATGGCATTCTCCGGCAGGCTCTCCCGCGAGGGCGCGTGATTCCGGCCGGTGAGTTGCCGCATTAAGCGGTTGGCGAGATCATCGAGATCGTGAAGTCGCTCGCGCAAGTAGGGGTCGGTCTGGCGCAGCATGCGGGCTCGGGTGTCGGACTGCACGCGCTCGACCGCCGCTTCCGCGGTGAGCCCGGTGATCACCGCTTCCTCAAGCTTGTGCACCCAGCCGCGGTCGTAGGCGAACATGCGATAAGCCTCGAGCACGTCGCGATGCTCGCCGCCGTCCACAACGTCCCCGTGCTCGAGAAGTTCGTCGAGCTGCGCGCGCAGTGCCTCCACTGCCGATTCAAGCCGCTTCAATTCCTTCGGGATATCGTCGGCGATGTAATTGGTGACGACGACGCGCGGCTCGTGCAGCACGACGTGCCCGAGAGCGATTCCGTCCGACAGTGCCCTGCCGGTCAGATGCAGCGAGCGACGGGCAGCGGGCTCCGCGCCGGGAGGCGCCAGCGCCGACAACTCGCCTGAGGCAATCATCTCGGCGAGCACCATCGCTGTGGTTTGCAGCGCCTCGACTTCTTCCTCGGAATAGGTGCGGCGGGCGCGGTTTTGCACCACCAGTACGCCCAGCGTGTTGCCGGCCCGCAGCACCGGCACGCCGAGGAAGGAGTGATAGCTTTCCTCGCCGGTTTCCGGCCGATAGGCGAAAGCCGGGTGAGCCTGCGCATTCGACAGGTTGATGGCGCTCGCCTGGCTGGCGACCAGGCCGACTAGGCCCTCGTCGGCGCGCAGCACCGTGTGGTGCACGGCATCGCGGTTGAGGCCTTCGGTGGCATAGAGTTCGAGCGTGGAATCGACGCGCAGCACATAGACGGAGCAGACCTCCGCAACCATGTTGGCGGCGATCAGCACCACGATCTTGTCAAGGCGTTCCTGCGCGCTGACCGGCTCCGCCATCACTTCGCGGAGTCGGCGCAACAGCACGCGCGGCCCGCCGAGCGCGCCACGCATAGCGTGAACTCCTCGGACGTCTTAGTTTGACCGGACGCTAAGCCCGCACCGCGCCGGCCGGCGGCAAAATGTAATCGCCCAGGCCCGGCCCGTGGCGAGCGTCCTCCAGCCTATATCGAATGCTCTATGCAAACCGCAAGCCAAAGACATTCGCGTGACGGCGCCGCAAATTGTGCGCCGCAGCGAGGCCCGCGAACTAATATGCGCTTAACCCAAACCTCCGGCCGCTAGGCACTCGTCCGATCGAGGCCGTAGAGCGAATGCAGCGTGCGCACGGCGAGTTCGGTAAAGGCAGCGTCGATCAAAAGCGAAAACTTGATTTCCGACGTGGTGATGGCGCGGATATTGACGGCGCGCTCGGCCAGCGCGCCGAACGCCTGCGCGGCCACCCCGGCATGACTGCGCATCCCGATGCCGATGACCGAAATTTTGGCGACGTCGGTGGCGCCGTCGAGGCGCTTAAACCCGATCGCCTTCTTCGCTTTGGTGATCACGTCGAGCGCGCGCTGATAATCGGCGGCCGGAACGGTGAAAGTGAGATCGGTGGTTTTCCCGTCGGCCGATACATTTTGCACGATCATGTCGACATTGATGTTGGCTTCCGCCAACGGAATGAAAATAGCCGCGGCCACGCCGGGCTTATCGGCGACTTCGCGAACCGAAATTTGCGCCTCATCGCGGGAGAAGGCGATGCCGGTGACCACTTGCTGTTCCATAATCTCCTCCTCGTCGCAAATCAGCGTTCCGGGCGGATTGATATGGGGATCGATATCCTCCGGCCGGTCGAAGCTTGAGCGGACGAAAATGCGCACGTTGTGGACCATGCCGAGCTCTACTGAACGCACCTGCATCACCTTCGCGCCCAGCGAAGCCAGCTCCAGCATTTCTTCGAATGCGATCTTCGCGAGCCGCTGCGCGCGCGGTACGACGCGCGGATCAGAAGTATAGACGCCATCGACATCAGTATAGATGTCGCAGCGCTCGGCCCCGATCGCCGCCGCAATGGCTACGGCTGAAGTATCGGACCCCCCGCGCCCGAGCGTGGTGACACGCCCGGTTTCTTTGTGCAGGCCTTGAAATCCGGCGATGACGGCGACTTCCTTACGTTCGTCGAAACGGCGGATCAGCTCGGCGCCATTGACTTCGAGAATGCGCGCCGAAGCATGCACGTTAGAGGTCAGGATCGGGAGCTGCCAACCGAGCCACGAGCGCGCATTGATATCCATGTCCTGAAGCGTGATCGCGAGCAGGCCGGCGGTCACTTGCTCGCCGCTGGCAACAACGGCATCGTATTCGCGGGCATCGAAGATTTGCCGCTGCGCCAAGGCGGCCTCGCACCAGGCGATCAGCTGATCCGTCGTTCCGGACATGGCGGAGACCACGACCGCGACCTCGTGTCCGGCGTCGACCTCGCGCTTGACGTGGCGTGCAACATTGCGGATGCGCTCGGTAGTGGCGACCGAGGTCCCGCCGAATTTCATGACAAGACGAGCCATGGTCGTCGTCTACGCTTTTTCAGGCGATCGCGTTGGCCGCCATCGTGTCAGCCGACGCGGAAAGGCGCGTATTGATAACGGCGCGTCGCGTTCCCCGCAACCAGACGCCGCTTGCGACCGCTATCGGCGTCTAGTTTTGCTTAACCGGGGACGGGGGCCGCGCCTGTTGTAGGTCACTTTTGGCCGCAAAAGGTAAACGCGCCCCGAGAGAGGCGCGTTTTACGTTCCGCGATGAGAACTACCAAGAATTAATTTGGCCGGTGATCGCGCCGGTCTTTTCCCCTCACGCGGACCGGCAATGCAGTCTCCCGCCAGCCGCTCATCACCCCCAACAAACCTGACCATAACGCGATCCACATAAGCATGGGCATGACTTGCTCCTTTGTGGATCGAACTCTCTCGAAATTACAACGCTCTTAAGAGGCCGCGGTTCCTCATCTTGCCGCCGATGGCGTGTTACAAACCGATTAGATGCACCAAGCGCCTGTGTCTCCTCCCCGCGCGCTGCACGCGGCTTGAGCAGTCAGCGGTCCTTCTAGTAAGGCAGTCCCACGTAATTCTCGGCAAATACCGTTGCCGCCGCCTTCGAGCGAAACAGATAATCGAGCTCGGCCAGCTGGATCTTCTGGTCGAACGGATTTTCAGAAATCCTGTGGAGCAACATGGTCATCCACCACGAGAAACGCTCGGCCTTCCACACCCGCGCGAGCGCCCGGTTGGAATAATGCTCAAGCCCGGCTTCAGATTTTTCCGAATAGTGTTCGACCAATCCCTGTGCAAGGTAGCGGACGTCGCTCGCCGCAAGGTTTAGGCCCTTGGCGCCGGTTGGCGGTACGATATGAGCGGCATCGCCGGCCAGGAACAAACGGCCGAAGCGCATCGGTTCGGCAACGAAGCTGCGCAGCGGCGCAATGCTCTTTTCAATTGAAGGACCCGTCACCAGCCGATCCTGCGCCTCCTCGTCGAGCCGGGGTTTGAGTTCCTCCCAGAAGCGCTCGTCCGGCCAGGCCTCGATATCTTCGGCGAGGCTGCATTGCAGATAGTAGCGGCTCCGCGTCGGTGAGCGCATCGAACAGAGCGCAAAACCCAGCGGATGGCGTACATAGATCAACTCATCGGAAACCGGCGGCGTATCGGAAAGAATGCCGAGCCACCCCAGCGGATAGACGCGTTCGTGCGCCGTGATCGCGCTTGGCGCCACGCTCTTGCGGCAAATTCCATGAAAGCCGTCGCAACCGGCGATGAAGTCGCAGTCGATCTCATGCGTTTTCCCGTCGGCGCGGTAGGTAATGCGCGGTCTGTCGCCGAGAATATCGTGCAGGGTGACGTCGTAAGCGGCGTAGACCGTCGGCGCGCCGACGGCGGCGCGGCCGTCCATCAGATCCTTGGTGAGCTCGGTCTGTCCGTACACCATCACCGCCTTGCCGGTCATTTCCTTGAACGAAATGCGGTGGCGTACGCCGTCAATACAGATCTGGACGCCTTCATGCACAAGCCCGTCCGCGTGCATGCGGCTGCCGACGCCCGCTTCATCCAGAAGATCGATGGTGACTTGCTCAATCACGCCGGCGCGCACGCGGCTCAGCACGTATTCTCCAGTTTGCCGCTCAAGAATGATGTTCTCGATACCGTGCTTGTGCAGGAGCTGGCCGAGCAACAGCCCCGCCGGACCGGCACCAATGATGGCAACTTGAGTGCGCATGGCCTTTTCATAGCATCGCCGACAAGCTTGCAAAGCTGTAACCGTTTGCGCTTGCGAGCATTGACTGAGATCAAACCCGCTTTGTTACAGCAGTCGCGGCCATTCCCCGGTTTTGTGCCGGATTGGCGTTGCGATTGGGCGCGCTTCCAGCGGCTGATCGAGTATGGGAGGGCTGGCGGGTAGGACCGGTCAGCGCGGACGGCTGCTCGTGCCACCGCAACCATTGCAGCGCCTCAAGCACAACAATACGTTTATGCCCCCGGATTTTCCCGGAAAACCTGTTTCCACTTTTTCGTGCGATGCTCTAGGGTGCCGCGCGACAGAAGCCCACGCGGAACCCAGGGAACAAAATATGCTGCGTATTATCTATCTTCTTTGTTGGCTGGCGTTGCCCGCTGGTCTCTTACTGGCCGGGGCCGGTAGCGCTGGCGCTCAAAGCGATGATGCGCGCCAAGCTTGCAGTGGGGACGCGATGCGACTTTGCTCCGATTTCATTCCCGATGTGCCCAAGATTACAGTATGCATGAAACGGCACTACCGGCAGCTGAGCGCAGAATGCCGCCTCGCCATGGCTCGCGGGCATAGAGCCTACCACCGTCGCTATTCCAGGGCTCATACCGAATAGTTTTGCCTCCAACGGCTTTTGTGTTGACGGCCGCTTTGAGCCGCCGACTCGGTGACGCAGACCGTCTGTCGCTTACTTTATGCACATCCCATCGCGGCGGACGCTTCGGTTGTTGGGCCGCGAGCGGGCGCCTGTGCGGTTAGGTTTCGAGGCCGGTCGGCACGTTCTTGTTTTCACTTTCGAGCTTCATGCCCGCCGCGAGGGCCATGGTCTCGGCGAGCGCGGCAAAGTCCTTTTGCAAGTACTCGTGCGGATTCTTTTGCAACACGGCCGCGCCGAAGTGGCCTTGCAGAACTTCGCGCGCTGCCGCCGTCACCGGCAACGGCACGTCCATTTCCCGGCCGAGCTCGAGACCAAGATCCAGGTCCTTGCGCAGAAGTTCCGGCGTGAACGTCGTGGTCCAATCCAGATTGACCAGCGCCGGTGATTTGTAGCGCGTGAACATCGAGCCCATGGCGCTGTTGTTGAGGAAAGAAAGCCAGGCGTGGCGCGGCACGCCCACTTTGTTGGTCAATAGCGTCATCTCGATCAGATTCTCGATAATCACGCCGAGCATGACGTTATGTGCGATTTTGCACACACGCGCCAATTCGCCCTCGCCGACATAGGAAACGCCGCTCGGCGCGAATATTTCGATAAGGGGCATCACCGTCTTACACGCTTTTTCGTCCCCGGATACGACCGCCGAGAGCTTTCCAGCTTTAATGACCTTGGCGTTGCCGCTTACCGGCGCAGCGACAAAATCGGTACCGAGCTGTTTGAGCCGGTCACGAATCGCCGCAGACTCCTCGACCGCTATGGTGGAGCAATCGACCACCGTGGACGGTATTTTGCCGCCCTGGCTGCAAACGCCGTTCTTTCCGTAGAGCACCTCCTGCACGTCTTTGCCCGTGGCAACAATGGAGAACAGCACATTGACGCTTTTGAGATCGGAAAGATGATCGACTACTTTGCCGCCGATTTTTTGCAGGGGTTCGGCTTTGGCGCGGGTACGGTTCCAGATACTCACGTCATATCCGGCTTTGATTAGACGCTCGGCCATGGGAATACCCATGCGGCCGGCGCCGATCCAACCAATCTTCCGGTCTTTTCCATTCGTCGGCATGGGCGACCTCCGTGTTGCGGCCTGTGTCTTAGCACAGTGAGCCGGAGACTGTTCGCCCGCCAGCTTTGCATTTCTTGACAGGCATTTATCACCCCGTCATAAGGACGCGGGCGATGCTCGGGCGAGGCATCCCGCGCGCCCTAACCACAGAATTGACTGCCAAGAAGCCGGTCCGGGATAACCTTCCGAGCACCGGGAATGAACACGAGGACAAAGATGTTCGCGGTCTTCAAAACAGGCGGCAAACAATACCGGGTTGCCGCTGAAGACGTGCTCAAGGTCGACAAGGTCAAGGGCGATCCCGGCGAAATAGTTGAGTTCGGCGAAGTTTTGCTCGTCAGCGGCGAGACTGTGACCCTCGGCGCCCCGACTGTCACTGGGGCCAGTGTGGCGGCCGAGGTGCTCGATCAGGCGCGCGGTCCGAAGGTCATCGCGTTTAAGAAACGGCGGCGGAAAAATTCCCGGCGCAAGCGCGGCCACCGGCAGGAATTTACGCTCATCCGCATTACCGAGATCCTCACGGAGGGCCGCAAACCGAACAAGACGGCGCCGCCGCGTCCACGACGCGCGCCGGTGCAGGTTGCCGCGGAGTCGGCGGCTGCGGCGGCGCCGGTATCAGAAGCCCCGGCGGTGAATTCGGACGCGGCTGAGCAAAAGCCGCGCGAAGCACAAGCCAAGACGGCGACAAAGCCCAAGGCGCGGACGGCGGCGGTCAAGGGCAAAAAGCCTGCGGTGAAGGCTGGCCGAGCCAAAAATCCGCCGCCGAAGGCGGGAAAGAGGAAATGAGCCAAAGCGGTGATGCTTTTGTCATGAATCGGGTATAGGTAGCGGATCGGAAAGGGTTTGAGCGATGGCTCATAAGAAAGCAGGCGGCTCGTCGCGCAACGGCCGCGATTCCGCCGGTCAACGGCTCGGCATCAAGATTTTTGGCGGCGAAGAGGTGACCGCCGGCAAGATTATTGCGCGTCAGCGCGGCACCAAATGGCACCCCGGCCGCAATGTCGGCGTCGGCAAGGATCACACGCTCTTTGCCCTGGTCAATGGACGCGTCGAGTTCCGCGCCAAAACCAAAGGCCGCATCTTTGTGTCCGTACGTCCGATGCCGGAGGCTGCGGCCGAGTAATACGGTGGATCATATGAGGTCCGCCGGTATCCAGTCGAACCGGCGGGCCCGAATGGGCTTCGAAAAGGGGGAGACCGGATTGCCGGCTCCCCCTTT